>Ga0335081_10020161_pt1 | contig 10782 bp, 11 predicted proteins | sample Lox_Sample_35_FD_206713 | JGI IMG/M metagenome (GOLD analysis project Ga0335081, IMG submission 206713) | Soil microbial communities from Loxahatchee National Wildlife Refuge, Florida, United States - Lox_Sample_3.5 | ecosystem: Environmental > Terrestrial > Soil > Wetlands | place: USA... | reverse complement strand
CGATACTTTCTTCCTCACGTAAAGCGATATATCGAAATGATTCGTGAATTCGATAAGGAGACCATGTTATTCTTGCAACCGCCGGTATGGTTCATTCCGCCAAAAGTGGATCCTTCGAGTCTGGGGGGCAACGTCGTTTACACACCGCACTTTTACGATGGATTGACTTTAATGCAAAAGAAATGGTCATCTCAACCGCCGATCAGAAATAACTGACTTTGTAGGAGATGGTGGAATGTCGATGCATTAGGCTATATGCGAGGAAAGTATCTTACTCCAATCCAAGCGCTACGTTTCGGAGCCACTGCTATTCGAAATTGTTTTCGAGATCAGTTGAAGGCGATGCGTCAAGAAGGTCTTGACGCCATGGGTAATTTTTGTTTTCACAGGATGTGCTGATTGCAGGCGACACTCCTTGTCTCTTGTCCGAAATCGGGATTCCATATGATATGGACTCGAAGAAAGCCTTCAACACTGGAAAATACATAAACCAATACGCCGCCATGGACGCCAATAATTTCGCTTTAGAAGGAGCTGGCCTCAACTACACCCTCTGGTGTTACTGTCACGACGTACCCGCCCCTTCGCACAACACACATTTAATAATCAGAACTCCCATGGATGGGGTGATCTCTGGAATGGCGAGGATTTGGCTATCTGGAGCAAAGACGACGAATCCCCCCGACCACCAAATCCCTTCGACGCGGAAAGAATCGTCAACATCGAACATAAACCTGGTGACCCCTACACTCGCCACCAATCCGTCCATGACGAAACACGGCACGGCGATGAACCAATCCCGACGGACTTAGCCTTCTCCTTCCCCCATAAAATGCGCCTTGAAAACGGCTCGCGAGCTATGGAGGCTTTCGTCCGTCCCTCCCCCATCGTCACTGTCGGAACAGCCACTTCATATACCTTCGATCTCGCAACTTGCACTTTTGAAATGACGGTAACGGCTGCGCCCTCGGATATGCCAACTGAAATCTTTTTACCGGATTATTTTTTTAGGGGCGGGGCTGAGCCTGAGGTGAGCGTGAGTTCGGGACGGTGGACGGTTGTCAGACCTGTGCAGGTGTTGAGGTGGTGGCATGAGACATCGGGGGAACAAAAGTTGAGGATCATGAGTGGGTATCGGCATACAGGAATGGAAGAGTCGGTGGATGATTCGGATTTTTATATTGGGATGTGGGTCGTTAAATTATTCAAGACCAAGTGTACCATCCTTTGAAGATTTGTTGGTTTGCAGCTGCAGGGACGTTGGGGTTTTCTGTTTTAAGATTTGCTGTGTTGGTGGCAAAGCTGGGAAATACATTAAGGCGGCGGATGCGAATGAATATCTTTTTTCTGCCGCGTTATACATCATCGTGTCCAGAATATTCTTTTCTTACAGGCAAGTCCGATTCCACACTGGTACCTCACATCATCCTCCCCCTGGAATATTGAATCTTTAAAAACGTCGCTTAATCTCATCCCTGACAGTCATAATACGTTCTCGCAATCTCTTGCCCGCAACGCTCGTGCCCACAGAAGCCATCATTCGATCCAACGAACTGGAAACTCTGTCCACTGGGAATCGCACTCTCTCCGTCCTCGAGACGGTAGATTTCGCAATCGCCTCAATCCAAGAACGGATCGTCCACAACGCATCCGTGACAATTAAGAGTCGGGCTGGGCCTTCGTTCCAGGGAGCTTCTTGTCGAACATGGATATTATCGTAGATTGAATAGAGAGTTTGATGTGTGACGCCTATAATCAGTCCCTTGTTGACGATTCCCAGAGACACTGTTGGGGGGCTTACCGGCATCGAGGAACGCCTCGGGAACCCAGCCGTCTCGCTGGATTGTTTCGAGATTGTATTTTTCGACCATGGGGACGAGGGTCGGTGGATTGAAGATTAGTTCATATTTGAGGAATCTGCGCCCCAGACGGCGAATGGCGTCGGCGACGCCTTCGAATGGTTCGCCAGTCTTCTTGCTTTCTTTGCTTTCGTGCTCTATCGGCCAGTCAGTCAAGGTTCGACTTATGGGATGTAAGTGGTAACCACCTTTCCTTATAATTGATTCCCAGCATTGATTGATTTCGGCAGTATTCCTGAAATCCGCCGTTTGGAATATCTCCAAACAAACCTCAAAGTACCCAAGTGGATCCGCATATTGATTAAACAACTGCGCCATTAGCAATCATCACCGGAGCACGGAATTTTACGGTGGTAAGAGGCAATATCTTCCCATCGAGTTCCTTTAAAAATTCCGCTCTCTTAAAATCCGCCATCCGCGGATCTTCCTTGATGACCCGAATAATATCATCCTGAATCGTAGCAACATCAATAGCATCTTGGATCTGCGTCGCCTGTTCATTCAAAGCACTCCTCATCCCAGGATCGATCCGAACAGAACATAAATTCTTAGCACGGGAGAGATACTCGATTCTTTCTTCGAGGGAGACGGGGAAATTCGAGTTGGCGAGTTCATTGAGAACACGGGCGGCATCGTGATAATTTCCATTTTTGGCGTAGAATTGCCAGAGGAGATTGGCTTGGAAGGCGGACGAGGCCGCTTGGTGTTCGAGGTATGCTTGGATAAATGGTGTTTGGATCTGCTTGTTAGAAACTGTGATGAAGAGGTAGGTACTTCGAGGAGACGTTCTTGGTGGCCGCAGGATACGAACCAGTCATAGAGCGCTTGATGGAAGAGTTCATCATCCGAGCCATAGACTAGTTCGTAGGTCTGCTGCCGAAGACGGCCAAGTGCCGGATTAAGTTCATCTTCGACAGATTCGATATCGTCTAATACTTCGAAAATGATGTTGTAACAGCGCATCCGTTTGTCAAACATTTTTTCGCGTGAATCCTAGACATAAGATCAAGCAACTGATTGGAATACGTCTTTCCGCTTGCCATCAGCAACATACTGGATCGCACTATTCGTTGGATCAGATAATTTGGCAACGGCCAGTGCAAGTTGAACCGAGCCTGAGTGGAATTTGAGCTCTCGGAATTCGTCCACGGCGTCCTTCAGATTCTCAAGACTAAGACTGCCAGCACTGCGTTCAAACAGAGAAAGACATTCCATGAGAAAGGCCATTCTTTCGCCCCCTTCGGGAGCAACCTTTGCACGTTGCAACATTCCAATAGCCTGGGATTAGTACGTATAACAACAACACATACTCTGTAGACGATGACATCGTCACCGGAACAAAACGCAGGACATCGGACCCGCAGGATTTCGGTCACAACTTCCACACTAGTCTTGCCACTAACACCTAGTCCGACCATGACGTTCACCATTTCCTTGACAATCTCACGACCCTTTGCTGTCGTAAATAGCTCCTCGAATGTCATCTTCAAGATATCCCTTCTTAATTCCTCACTAGGCAGTCGAGAAATGACATCGTTCAATTTTTGTCGGGTAGTAGAATAGTCCTCGTCAAGTATGAGGAAAAACTCGATTCCCTGAATAGCGTAATTGAGGAACTTGACGATTGAAAGCATGGCACGATGTTCTGCTTGTAATGCGACTTCCTCGGCCCTTGATGCGACGCCTGCTTGCATTAACCCGCTGCCCGATGCTATCGCCGACGTCCGCAATGTACCTTCCAGTCCAGTCAATCCCTCGATAAACGGTTTGTTCTCTTCGAAAAAGGTGCTTAATGTAGTTAGATCATCGAGAATTTTAACGATTTTTTCTCTGGCGACATTGCTGAGGTACTTGGTGACGGACTGTCCCTTGACAACAGATACGACATTCGTGAAACAGTTCTGTTTCCAGACTGAGCGAAGCAGACGGGAAAGATAGAGAACAGCGCCTTCCCATCGTCCCGAAAGTTGAACAGCTTCGATGGTGGGATCACGACCGAGCAATCTCCCCTCATCGCAGACAGCCCGTCCACCAAATTCGAGATAACATTTCCTTGCGATATCCCGGACATCTTCGTCTGCCACCCGTCCACCACTGCCAAAACTCGGACGACCATGCCAATGGCGTGCAGGCGACGCATTAATTCCACCAACTGTACCTGGCGGTGGAGGAGATTGGCCGCAAGCAATCGCCAAAGCAGTAGCACACCCCTCTTGTCGCCCATACTTTGTAAAGAATTCAAGAATATCATTCTCCGCGCCAACATGACCCGAGCTTCCACGAATGAGACTTGCAAGGATCTCAACAGCCCGTCGACGGCGAATAATGTGAACGCCGGTATTCGTCAACACCGCAAACTCACGGGGCGGACTATCAAATTGTGACGCAAGTTCGTTCCAAGGTGCGGCAGCCGGCGAGTTGAGAGCGCAGATGTCCTGTACATAACCCTCTATCGGGACAAATGTGGCGGATTCGATGAGTTCCATACGGACTTGGGAGACGCCAGCGAAAAGTTGAACTCTTCCCGGATCAAGAGCCGAGGCGAATAAAAGATCGCTGTCGGATGGATTGATGGGTTCGTGCGCGGCAAAAAAAAGTCCTGGATGGAAGAGTTTTGAAAAGTGACATGGCTGTAGACCGCGTGACTAGTTGGGTTAGACGACATATAATATGGTGGGGAATACAGAGAATTGTCCAGTCTGTTCTGGGGGGATTCGAATATGAATGACTTGCATACTGTTGACAGGTTCGTTACCGCCGGAACTACCAAACGCTCCATAACTTTTGATCGCGCGGATATACAAACGCACGCGTGAACTCGTGATTGCAACAAGATAAATCCTCTGCGATTCCTGGCTCAAAATTGGCGTAATTGCAATAATCTTTGTATTCCTCGGATCCAGCAGAGGTGAATTGGCCGACAGAATCGAAATATGCGACATCACGCTCCCAAGCGAATACGAAATAACCGCCGTCAACGTCGTCGGCGAATTCATATGGAAAGTCCGGATCGTAGACTTTGAGCCAAGCGTGTAAATGAGCTTTCTCTCATCGTCAATGGCTATCTGCTCGATCGTTTCTGTCTGACCACCCGAGACACTTGTCCAAGACGGCAAAATAAGTTCACCAAAGCCGCCTGTTTGACAGACTTTACGGGTACGAGAGGTGAACCAGCCTTCTTCTGCCTGGTAAAATATTTCCCAGAGATGAGAGTCTGTTCCTGAGATGAAGATTCGGCCGTCTTTGCTTGCTTCAATACATTTGATGCCCATGGCAGCGACGGAGACGGACATGTCAGCGTTGTAGATGGTGAAAGTGCCGTCTGCGGGGGTTGTATCAATTCCGAGGAGGAAGAAAGTGGAAGAGGTGCATAATGCGAGGAGGTATTTTATGGAGGGGAGAAAGATGCCCGTCTTTGGTGGAATTAGTCGGACGGCCAGGAGAGTCTGTGGGGAGTCTGAGAAGGATTGAAAGTCCTCGCTGGGAAACGTCAGTCCCTTGACGGGTAAATAGCATACCCATTCAGATAGTTCCACAGGTAGAGTCTGTTATCGACTGTTATATATGCCCTTTGAATCTCCGGGAACAGGCCCATTTGCGTGCTTAATTGCGTTTCTATGATTAATGCGAGCACCAGAGAGAACCATACTGTTATACTGAGCAAATATAGCATCGGGGATGGTGAGAATCTGGGTTCGCTGAAAGGGAAACCACGAGGAATCCTCGGGCAATTGATAATTACTGCTGGCACCCTCTTCAAGAATTAGCGGTGCCTGTAACTCATGACAAATACGCTGCACGAGATCATGCAACTCGGGAAACGAGTTATCCTTTCTTATTCCCTCGTTCACGAATCGCCCTGCACGCTCAAGAGGCTCGAAGATGGGGTCCGCAGTAAGTGTATCCGACTGCGCCGTGGTTACGGCCTGCTGTGCCGGGACGACCGGCTGGGGGCGTTGTTGCCGATTCTGCAGGGAAAGGTCTGGCAGAGACGCAGAAGAGAGCATTGAAGGAGAGACGGAATGCCGTTGAGAGGACTGCTGGCGACGCAATGTCCCTCGAAAGTCGGGGCTTGACGCAGACGACATCATCGCGGGCTAAGGAAGACGCGCGCCGAGGCCTAAAAGAGACCGAGTGATTGAGGAAACGACGATTGAGATCGTAAAGCGTCACCGCGAATCGAGGCTATCACAGAGTCGTTCAACTTATCGCACCACCTCATCAATGCAAGGTAGCCCAAACACCCGCGATTCACAGCTCAGGAAATGCGCTCTTGATGATTGTTGATTCAAATGGAACGAAAAATTCAGCCACAGGGGACACCCCACACCTAACCCACGTCCCAACGCCAGATTGAGTTCCAGTTAGCACTAATATTGTATTTTGACGACGAAGATGCCCAAGTAGTCCACTAAGGGCCAATCCATGATGACTTACGTTCGGGAATCAGGATTCACTGAAATGCCTTGGTTCCGATGATATAAACAAGCTGGAGGCCTGAGTTTGACACCCGACCGTATGTATATGCCAGGTTACATCTTAATCAATACTCCCAAAGTAATAGTTTAACGCCTGTTTCGTACTTGTCATCCAAACTGCAAAGCCTGTGCTCGCCGTCTCGGCGACTATCGGAAGTTAATGCGGGGATGCTCGTACTCCCCTCAATCTCACAATGTAATTGGTGCCGCTGCCCCGCTGCATGGAGGTTTAGAGACGAGTCTTGTTCCATGAACCCCCTACGTGTGACAGTCCACGTGCCTATGTACGAGACAAGATCCCACCGGCCACTAGCATTATCGGGTCATCCTAAATTGCATTTTGATTCAATCTCTGCTCTCGTGAAATATGCTACATCGACTATCCAATCAATGCCCTAGGTTTCCTGCATTGCCGGTCCGGCTACAGATATCGTCATTGGCACCGAGGAAATGGCAATCCCACTATATAGTTTGTGCCCATTATCGGATCTCAAACTTCCAGGTCCTTAATTCAGAAAGACCGAAGAGATATTGAAGCATCCCCGCTGTATAAACCGTATGAAGAAGGTACAGCAACGTCGAACGTGGGGAAACGCTGGGGAACAGCAGCATAAAGTCAAGGGAGCGGATGTGGTGCAGAAAAGGCCAGGGATAGATGGGTACGAAGCACTTAAGGCACTTGAACTTGAAATACGGGGAGGTTATTACCATTGACAATGAGACGAATTGGCGACTTCTTCCAAAGATTGATTGGCATATCATGCGACTCGTTTGTATTGTCTATGGCCTGCAATACCTTGACAGTTAAAAACGCCCAGGTGAAGTTTGATTAAGTTGAGAAACCACATTATCATACGCCTCTATCCTGGGTTTGCGAACAGATACCAAAATCACTGTCGGTGAATACGGTTGGCTTGGATCAACGTTCGACCTTGGCTATCTCACCTCCGAATAGCCAGCAAAGGCCCCGACGCAGTGTCCCCCCTCCCAAAAAACACGTCAAAAAACATTATCATCTGGGGAGGTATTCTGGTTTGCATGGCAGCAACGACAAATTGGGCCCATCTGATGGTCGTCCGAGCTCTCATCGGGGCATATGAGGCCAATGTCAGGCCCGGCTTCGCCCTCTTCACTTCCAAATGCTACCGAAAATCCGAACACGGCCCCCGTGTCGGAACTTGGTTCTCCTTTGATGGCTTCGCTGAGAGCGTGGGCGGTTTGGTTGCGTACAGGATTGCTAATGGGTCAGATGCAGGACGGCGCTCACTTGCCGGATGGAAGATTATGTTTTTGTGGACGGGGTTGGTGACTGCGTTCTTTGGAATGCTATTGCTTTAGTTTATGCCGGATAACCCTCTGAAAGCACGCTTCTTGACGCCCAGAGAGAGATTTTTGGCGATGGAACGAATTCGGATTAAGGAACAAGGTGTAGGAAACTACCCATTTTAAATGGTATCAATTCAAGGAAGCTATACGAGATCCTGTCCTATTCGCTATCTATTATATTTTGACCAAGATTAGGCCTAACGCTACTTCTTTTACGCTTTAATGTCCGATATTCCGAATGAAGGAGCGACGAATTTCTTTTCTCTCTCGATCGAGAGTTTTGATTGCACAGCCGAAGAATCGCTGCCTTACGGCACCCCCGGCAGATTTACAATACCTCCTGTCAGATAGACCTCGGGAAGTGAATACACTAGCCGATGAGATACACGGCTGAGACGGTCATCCTTTTGGTATATCCAGCCACATCGGTGGCAGTGAGCGAGGGGAGAACGACGAAAGATGTTGCGGATGCTTGGAGGCAGTAGTACTTTACTAATCGACCCTTTCGATTACTTTTCGGCAACGCTGGCGTAGATTTGTAATGGCCAATGAGGATTATTCCCATTCTGAAATTGCGAGACCGCTGAACCCCCTCAGAATACGCTGTTTGATGTGCTCTCCAAGGTACAAGAATCTGTCATGACTTCGATCACACCAGTTGGACGACAAACATTTCAGGCAAAAGCAGCTCCACAATGTCGACCTGCTGAAATAACAATGATCGTGTGCTGGTGCGTTTGTCTTATCTAACTCATTGTCGTTCGCCAGATCAATGTCCATCGGAGTAAAATCAAAAAGGAAATTTGGGGCGCGCCGATTACATTGGAACGAAAGATATCCAAATTTTTGGATATGACGGATATGGAGAATCCTGGTACGACTTCATTCGTAAGTTTGCTGACGATAGAATTCCGCTACGTACTATGGTGTAAATAGAGTGTTTGCCGGGTTTCTGTAACGTTTAATGGTTACGGGTATTCTTTGGGTTGAGTGAACCGAGATCTCAAGTAAATAGTATACCATTTCATTGAAACCTTCGGGCCAATCCTGAGAACGAAGCTTGTGTCTTAAACAACAAGCAAAAGTTTGAAGTCTCTCTCGGTGATTATGACAAGAATATCATCCCCCGGAAATAATTCCGCGCCTTTCTCCACGACACTCTCGATCTCGGCTTTTCTCACCTACCCTCTATCTCTCCGAACCCAGCATTTAGCCAGTAAATTCTTTTTAAACGTTTCACTAAGGTACTCTAACAATTGCATTGGACCAGAGTTTCAGGCGCCTCCCCTCGGAAAGGTTCAGGGCTTCCAAATCCCTATTGGTGATATTTTCTCCGAAGTCCCTGCGTCTCCAGCACCCAAACCCCGGAAATCTGAGTACCCCGGATTGACTTTGTGCCCTGTTGTTCAAGTTCTTGGGGGGGCTCATCGTGAATAACCTGAACTTGTCGTAAACTTTAGTACATGGAAACCCTTGCCAGGACTTGGGCTGAGTCAGAATTACGGTCCTCATACTAGTTTCACCCTCTCACCGCTATGAGCACCATTCTCTAGACCCATGCCACGTATCGACCGGATACTCCTCGAATTGGATTTGGAGAAAGAATTAGTCGGATGCGCGGTCACAGCAACAACCGGAGTCACCTTCAGCAGATACCAATAGAAACGGCGGATCAAAATACCAGTTCTGTTGTTGCAACTTTCTCCTATTCCCACACGCTAAATATATAACTAAAAGTCAAGAAAACATAGAATCTCAATGTAATGTATACTCCCAAGGTATTACGCCGGCTATGCGATGTTGACGATTCCCAAACGTGCCATCCAATCGACTATCAAACAACTCATTCCAAGACCCTCAGCGCCATACGCACGACCCGTCTCCGGGTTATAATGTTCCCAAATGCCATTTTTCTGGACCATATCAATCCACTTCTCCATAAGTTTATTGACCTCGTCACAGCAAGCGTCAGTCAGAGCACAAGACTGGGATCTACAGTTTTCCATGCTTGTAGAGACCCTCCATGATAAACCAGTTTGTAAAACCCCAGATGGGACCCCTCCACAGGAGGAGGGTATCTGCTACGGGATTATATTCCGGTTCCGATCTAGCGACGGTGGGAATCATGTACGGGGCGCCAAATTCATCTTCGTCGTTGAGCAGCCGGACGATTTGATCTAGGGCTTCAGGCGGAAGGGAAGAGAGGAGGAGCGGGAAGAGGGTTTGGATTGTTTTGACGGAGTAACGCATTTGCGTTCCATTCTTGGCATGCCAGAGATGGTGGAATCCTTTTGTATTTGGGTCGTACATGTGTGTCATGATGGCGTGTTCGGAGTTCTTTTGGTTGATGTAGCATTCCTCTGCAAGAGCAGGGTCGTAATGAGATGCGAGGTCTCCAAGGATTCCCCATCCTGCGTAGTCAGAAGAGATTTCAGGAAGAGACTACCTGAAGCGTATACCGAATTGACGGCGATGTCTTGAACCCGGAACCAACTCTTAAACGGTGAGAATATGGGTGCTCTTTTTCTCCCCAGGATAGCTTTCTGATTCCAGCCATGCAAAAAGTTGTATTGCAGCACGAGTTTGATGAGTGGGCTATATGCTTGTTTCCAGGTCGGTCGAGCCCGCGCGTCTAATCAATCAGATAAGATTAGATGGTGAACAAGTACGTTGTGGAACACCTAATGCGGGGTCGTATGCCGGACTGAGATCGATTCCACTTTCCCAAGGATGAAGAATGGTGACAAGACCATTACCGTCGACATCCCGATTATTCTTCCACCAATTGAAATACCGTACCAGTTTCGGGACCATTTCTCTCAAAAGATCAGTGTCGTTTGTCTGCTCATATATAGCTCTCAGACTACAGTCAGACTGATTCAAGGTTGGCCAAACCTGTAGGGAAGAACGGGCATTTGTGTAAGATCGTTGTAGGTAGTATGAGAATACTGTATTCTCGTTAAAACATGCGCGAAGAATCCTTGTTTTTCGGCCCACCAATTTATCATTTCTGGTATTCTCCCATCGTGGAGTTGAAAGTTGAGCATTCCCCTCAAATCTGCAATAGCTCGATCAACGTCCTTTCTCGCCCAGACAATTTGATGAGCCCCCGAGTCTGC
>Ga0335081_10020160_pt1 | contig 10782 bp, 9 predicted proteins | sample Lox_Sample_35_FD_206713 | JGI IMG/M metagenome (GOLD analysis project Ga0335081, IMG submission 206713) | Soil microbial communities from Loxahatchee National Wildlife Refuge, Florida, United States - Lox_Sample_3.5 | ecosystem: Environmental > Terrestrial > Soil > Wetlands | place: USA: Florida... | reverse complement strand
ATCACTACACCTACCTCACCCCACCACAAGTCCTTGTGTCACCGCCATCATATGCCGAAGGCCTTCATGCCGCTTTCTCACCGCCGTCGTCAGCCCACGATACAAAGTCCTTCGCAAGTCCCCTTCTATCTCACCACTACTCGCTCATCCCACCCCTCAAATCATCGAAATCCTCTGACCCTTTCACAGTCGACCTGACCACAGCATCAGCGAATCAAGCATGTCCCCCTGCTCTCGATGTTTCCTCTCCGCCACCCTCTTCGTACACGTTGAATACATTTGCTGATCAGTCGAGTCTGGCGGAATTCGAGAGCTCCAGTCGGGCAACCGCTGAACCCACCGGCACTTCTTCTTTGTTCGATTTGCCGCTATTGCCGTGGGAATCGATGGATAGCAATCAGTTGTTCATTCGCGCACCCCGGGCCGATGAAGCGTGGTCTCAACTGTTTAATTCTATGATCGGAGACTTCGAGTCGATTCTTGGTGCCGCGACGTGCGATTATGCAATTACGCTTACTGTCGCCGTTGTGTCCAATGCAGACCAGGAATGGACCTCCCCAATTGTATCGATCATTGTTTTGTCGCAAGACGATCCGTGCTTTGACTTTGACCGTCTCAGTGAAACAGTGAAACGAGGCCAGTTCGGTCTCGTTGTATGTTCCGGAGAGAAGAATTTTGGGGAAGAGCGAACGGCTCGCAGTTCGAATTACCGCTATGAATACCACCAGAGATTATCAAGTGGACTCGCGATCGGAAAGACAGATATCAACAGCACCTTTGGAACAGTGGGAATCTTTATGAGGAATTTTAAGGCAACGTTCGGCATCACTTGTGGACATGTCTGTGAGAATTCCCCAACAATCATCCAACCCACGATTAACCTCTTCCTCGCACAATTGCAAAACCTCAAATCTCGGCACGAAAAGCTTGTAGCTCGCTTGCAACAACCGCTGGCTGATATGGATCGAGATTCGCTAGAAAAACGCAAGGCGCAATATGAGTCGCGCATAAATTCTATGAACGAGTTCGTTGCAAGTGAGAAGGTATTGGAGATTACTTTAGAAGCGGGAAGGGTGATTCAATCGAAGACTGAGATTGTCGACTATCAAGGACGCCGTTGTTACTTAGACGCCTCTATTTTTGAGTTGAATGAACGTCGAGGACCGGTAGTGTACCGAGAGCTGAACGCAACCCCCTCCACAGAAGAACGGACCTTGGCAGCAATGAACTGGTTGCCGTGCGACCGTCAGGGTCACGTTCAGTTTGATTTGCCTGTTAGAAAACTCGGCGTCGCCACGGGACTAACCTTCGGCGTTATTTCGGGAGTACATACGCTAATCATTGAACAGGGCAAGCCGCGGGTGACAGAATATTTTGTCCTCTCCGACTCACTCGTCCGTGATCAAAATTTTGCGAATAAAGGCGATTCAGGAAGTGCTATTGTTTCAGCCGAGGGGGCGTGGGTGGGGGTGTGCTTCGGAAACGTTGAGTCTTGTAAAGTCAAGTTGATTATGTTGGAAGAGAGAGAGGATTGGCCGGATTTTCAGGAGATGGCAATGAGAACGAATGAGGATGGCTCCTTCGACTTTGAGCACCTGATTAAGTCCGCTTACTCGGGGCTTCGGTTGACGCTGATTTCAGATGTGAAAATGTGGGAGGATCTTCTTGGAATTAGCAAGTATGGCAACATCGTCCAAGATTTATAAAATGTATGCAATGGAATCAATTGAAGAAGATCTCCAACCCTCTTGTGGTCTGTGAGTGAAGCTTTGCAATAGCCATACACATTCCTTCAAAATTATCCCTCTCCAACTGGCCCTACGACTCAAATAACTCCGGGGTAGGTAAGATTCTCCTTCGTTACCTCTCATCGTAATGAAATCGTGGGTAACCATTTCCATAACCTCTTCTGGGATGGCGTTCGCATCAAGATGAGATCTATTGATAAAAGTGCTTTCAGACAGGTAGATTCAATGCCATAACATTCGAATATAACTCCTAAACGCCGGGTGTGAAGATATCCTAACGTCTCTAATTAACCGCATGTGTGTGATTTCCAGTATTAGCATTCCGAGCCCGAACTTTTTGTTTCTCCCTACCCAGACGTTAGCAATCAAATTTCTGAAAGGAAAGTTGGATTTCCGTACCGAATCCAATTTTCCTCCTTCTGAATCGCATCCAATTGATCGCGTAGCAAAGATTCCTCCATAAAAATATCCTCCCCCCTAAGTTGCTGCCACCCAACATGTCTACACCGCCTCTTCTCAATCGCACAATTAAGCCTCTCCTCCTCAACTTTCCTCTCGGCAAAAACCCTCTTCCCCGGCTCCGACGACGACCACTCGAGAAACTCGGCGTCATCCAATGACAGTCGGTCATCGTACCCACACAATTCCTTGGGCTTAGTCTTAGATTTGCCCGTTGGCGCTGCAGGTTGTGAGGCCTTTAAATCCGCGTTTGTAGTTTTTGTCTTTTCAACGACAAAGTGTAGGAATTGTTGGCGCAGGGAGACGATTTCTAATTTTCGTGCGATTTTTTCGCGTTCAAGGCGAAGGTCTGCCAGGCGGGATTCATCTTCGGGGTTTCTGAATTGGGAGAGGAGTGTGTCGGGAATAGGCGGTTCTTCGGCGCCAAGGACTTTGAATTGGTCTACGGATTGGACTACGTCGACGAGCGCTTTGAGCGTTTCTTTCGTTAATGTCTCGGTATGTAGCGAATTTAATTTCTGTTGGAAGAATAGTCGCGCATGTTCGTCGCTGCAATATTTACTTCCATCGGTCCCCTTGTCTGTTTTGCTTGGTTTTACCGCTTGGATTGCGGGGATTTTGCAGCCATCAAGTCGGCATTTTCGGATCCAGGTTGTTTTTCCCTTGCCTTCGGCAGTGCAAGGTGGACAGACGTAGTTGTCGATGAGGGGTTCGTCGGATTCTTCGAGGGATACACATCTTCCGTGGAACCAGTCATTGCAGATTTCGCAGTTGATCATCCAAGTTCCTTGATCTGGTTTTCGACAAAGGCAGTATACTTGTTTGGAAGCACGTGTGGCGCTTGCGTAGGAGGATGTTGATGCTTCAGAGGGCGTCACACTAGACTGCCGAACTGACGATATCTAATATGTTATTCAAATGTCATTAGTTAAACAGGAGAAGGATACATCGTCTACACTTTCGGATTTCTCTCGGGCAGACGGAGGCCGTTTCTTTTGGTCATGCACAGCCTGCTTTTTCTTTACTGAAGGAGATCTTTTCACAAGAGTTTTCCTTGATTTCTTGGCTGCTTTGGGTGTTGCGGGAATTTTCTCAATTGAGATTGTGGGCTCAACGAGGGGCGATGAAGAGGTTTCAAGTTGAGGTGGGAATTCGTGGGCGATCGGTTCATCAGGTGATGATTCTGGTGTACATTTCCGTTTCCGGGAGGGAATCGGTGTCGGCGTGGAAGGCTTGGGAAGGGGTAGACTTGTGGCAGGACCATCAATTGTTCGTTCTGAATCTGTTGATTTTGACTTTTGCATGGGTTCGCTCTGTAACGCAATTGCCGTCGTCGTCGCGCCATTCAGGATTGCCGCGGGTGTCTCGTCGTCCACACCGACAATGTCAACTTGCATATCTTCATCATTCTCGTCAATTTCCTCCATTAGGACAGGTGATACGACAAACGCCGGAGGATGATGTGCACGAGGAGGAGGAGGAGGAGGAGGAGCAGCAGCAGCAGCAGGCGATAATACCATTCGAGGAGCAGAAGAAGACGACTTTTCAGGGGCGCCCTGAGTCAGCGAGGACGAGACGTTGATAATTACAGACGACGATTCAACCGGATTGAGCAAATCAGCCAATGACGAAGAAGAGGACGTTCGCCGCGAGCGGTTGCCGGGCCCCGCGTCCGATAAGGAGCCTCCGGCTCCGTCGATGCCTCGCGCACGCGACAGAACTCGAATTTCTCCGAGAACCACAGTTCCGCCGGCCCCACTGCTTTTCCCTCGGCCCGAAGATGTCCGTTGCATTGGCTCAGCCTGGATGCTCTCCATGACGTAGCCTGCATGGTTGCTGTTCTGCTGTTTCGCCGCGACGGCAGGGGGGATGCGGAGGGTTGAGGGCGCCGGTGAAGAGTTCGCCGCGTTGTCTTTGGCGAGTGAAAGAGTCGGGCTGTCGGGCTCGCGGTTGTTGTTCTGTCGTGTGGAGGATGCGGACTGTCGCTGTGGAGACAGAGTGTTGAGGGGATTCAAGAGGTTCTGGATGGAGCCCATCCCGTCCCCACCTCGGTCGCTGTGCGCAATACCTTAAAGACCCATTGTTGCAGCGGTCAACATTTAATTTATGACGTTAATTATCTTGACAGCATAATTACTCCCCTCCAGTCTAGCCCGCCGGCTAGACGTCTAGTCTAAATGTCTAATGTCTAGACTACCTACGTCTGAATTTTAGACGTCTAAGTCTGAATAGACCATCTAATATTCTCAGCATTGGTGATTTAGATGTTAACTACTGCATATTTTTCTAAACATCTGAAATTCAGACCCTAGTTTGGTCTAAAGACGTAGCAGCCTGCTGTCTAGACTTTAGACCGTCTAAAATTTAGGGTCTAAGCGACTAGACGTCTACGATTCGGATCACTGCTCCCCTCGATGGAAAACAAATTTTGAGGATCCGTCATTGCCCTCTGCCGACGAATGGCGAAAGAGTCGAGGTTGAACGAACCGAGACGGCGGCCCCGAAAGCAAAGAAGACCCGACGCTCCCAATAAAGTGTCTCAAGCGAAATTGAAGAAGCGGGTATTCTCATGAATAGTGACCGACTGACAGGGTAGATCCGGGACGTAGAGCGATTGCTCAGCCGAGAGACTCTGAAAGCGGACGTTCGAGAGGAGAACGAACGGGCACTGGCATCATTAAAGCATCAACTGGAAGCAGCAGTGAAGTCAAACGCACAAGATAAATTGAGAAGACGGTATCAAAAAGTGCGATTTGTCGGTGGAACCCATGGTAAAATTGCCGCTGAATTTAGAACGAAAGAAAGCAATGAGAAAACTGAAGCAGGCGGAGAAAGCATACGAGCAAGATCCCACGACAGAAAATCAAAAACAAATCGACCGATACAAACTCGATTTATACTATGCGTTACATTATCCGTTGACAGAGAAATATATTGCCCTCTACCCGCTGACCCCGCTCGAAAATCCGCAAGTCCTCGAGAATCGAGAACGGATACGAGCTCAATTACGCGAGGAAATGTTATATGGAAAGCACAAGAGCAGCGGAAGTAATGCAGTGAGGCTGGGAATGAGAATAGCTATTGTTAAAGACGACGATGAAGGAATGTCTGATGAGGAGGCGGGCGCCGTTGGTGAAGGATCGAACGAGGACGACAGCGTAGATGAATTCTTAGACCTACGATATAAAGAACGGTAGTGCACTTTAGTGATACCCCACAGCATTAATCGCACTGATTGGTTAATTTGGAGTAAATTTCATGGTTTTCAACTCGCTGTGTTCCGGAAAGACATTGTGCTAATTCGAAGCGTAGCTGTGAAACAGGCGTAGAATCTGCAACGAGGGGAGGAAAAGTCGGCCTCCGCTTTTTATATCTATCCTCATCGGTCCTGTTTATCTTTAATAATATGTGAATAAGGAAAGTCGGAAGAAACAAGGGAAATTTGATTGACCATCTGATCCATTCGGATTGTCATCGCCTTTTCACCCTTTTGAATGCATGCGTCAACCATAATATTTTCAGGCTTATTCCAGATAAAGCGCATATTGTCCCGAAGCTCTGAAGACAAAAGTCCGATATTATTCTCTCCTAACATGACCATATCTGAGGGTCAACAGCTAAAAGTTGTGCAAATATGCAATTTTGTCATATTGCAGCTTCATCTCATGGCGTCAGGGCTGTTATGCTGTGATGAGGTTCCAGCCGCTGAACAGACCTGACCGCAACTGAGTTGGGTTAATCCGAAGTAGAAGAACTGTGGAAAAGTGTGGATTGCTGTCGGTTATTCGACAGCAGAACATCCGAATCATCGATCGACGGATTCTTCTCCCTTTTGCAAATCCAATAGGAACAAATGTGAGCTACCGTCCCTCCAACCGCGAGCGCACCTCCTCATTTCAGTTTGAGACCAAGTCGGAGGCAAAATCCGCAACCGTTGCTCCTCACAAACCTGAAGAATCAACGTCCTGCAATTCTGAGTCTCCCGTATCGACATCTCCACGCTGTCCTCAATTCCAACATCCCATTTAACCTTGATAGTGGCATTTACGTTACACCACCAGGCGAAAGATTCAAGCGGTGACTACTTTCTATTTCCATCTCGCACGTGCATACATACAAAATTTCTGGCCCAACATCCAATCGTCCGCGTCCAGAGTCGAGCGGCGATTGCTCGGGGTCGGTAAATCCACCCACTTGCCATTTCCATTCACTCCTTCTCGGCAGTCGTATATAGGCAGAGTCATTTCAGAATGGGTTCGCTGCAGGCGCTACTGAGCCGGCCAACAACTCTTGCCCCGCGGTGGGCCGCCTCGACTCCGACCTTTCCACACTCAACACTTTTCTGTATCGCACCTTTACGGAATGCCTTCAGCACAGTCTCTCTGCGCGCTCTCTATAACCATCGGATGTCCCTGCCACTCCGCGTCCTTGATCGCCCGTTGCGAATACATCAAATCCGAACGTACGCGAGCCGTCGCCCCGAGAAACAAACTATCATCAACTCCTTCCCCCAATTCGAACCTCGCCCTCTCAAGCCACTCTACCGGAACAAAGTGTTCTGGGTCGGCATAGGCTTCATATCCCTTCTCTTCCTCACCCCTATCCCAGGATGGATCCTCCTCGGCGGCTTTGCCTATGGCACCTACCGCTTCATCCGCTACCTCAACCGCCTCCAGTCCACGATTGCGGGAGGAGTTCCCGGCCGTCTCTCCACCACAGGCACCGACTGGCTGGATCAGCTCTTTGCACAGGATCCACACACGCGGGAACTCGCTGCCGCAACCCAAGAACTTGCTATTGCACGGGTTCAAATGGCCCTCCGGACGAACGAAAACGGCATCCGTCGCGTTTTCCCCGTGGAGGAGGGCGAATTGCATTTTACGTTACCTCGGGATGTTACGATGGCGAATTTTAATGTGGGGAATTTGGTGAATATGAAAGTTGTGGTCACGATCAAGTTTGTGGTTTATTTGGGGAGTGGGGCAGGCGGGACGAGTAAGGGCGCGGAGATTACTGCGAGCGGTAATGTGGAGGATGATGCCGTACGGTTGACAGACGTTGAAGTTCTTGGTTTAGGGGGGGAGGGAAGGATAAAATTATCTGGCGACATGGTGGGTATGGAGGATGGTGTGGGTGGCGACGGCGAGGGGAAGGTCGATGAGAGTGGTGTTGGACGAGGAGAAGGAGAGGGGAAGACGATTGATGCGACTAGTTGGACGTCAAAGTAGACCCTTTTGCTTGCATAGAATGTGATATCCTTGCATGGATCAAAATACACAGTGGTGTGCAATGTATTTGGATTACCGGGGGAGATGTAATGTACAAATTATTGAGCTGGTGGATATCTCATCCCTCGGGTATCTATGAGTAGCCCTAGCATACCCTCATTCCTAATCCACCCGAATCTGGTCATTGTTTTCATGCTTAACAGGATCATGCCCCCCTCTCACACCTCCTGTATTCTGGATAACGTCATCAACGTAACTCTCCAACTCGGGAAACTCCTTCCTTATCTCCTCCGCCAACGAATCTCTAAATCCCTACGATTAGCCACCAGAAAACCGACGTGCTTTGAACCTGCACAGCATCAATCTTCCCATTGACATACTGATTATCCTTCATAAGCATATTCACAAACCGCCGAGTATATTTATCCGGATTCAACCCGTCTTCAACATATCTACCCTGTCAACCACGATCCGACCAGCGAAATGATACGCAAGCACGTCCACTGGGACCGATTCCTTGACATTCACGCCCGACCTCTGAACATCCTGCAAATACATCGTAAGCTCGTCACTACACAATCAGCATCCCTCCATGTCCAGCAGGATTACATTTTCTGGAAGAGGAGTTCGCCGCTTCCCTCCTCGAGATCATGGACCATAATGGCGGTCTCAAGAAGGCCTTCGATGAGATGTCGGAGACTTTGTTCCAGGGCCTGAAGTTGGGGGGAGGAGTCGGAGGAGGTGTGCGCGGGAGGGGCGGTTGTGGTGGCTTGTTGCGACGGCAGACGAAGGCGGATGAGGCCTGGCGAGTGTGAGGGGGGGACCGCCATTGTGTCTGCGTTTGGCATGGCTCTGTGAGGTGGCGGTTTTCAGCGAGCGATATGATGCCCCCAGTTGCTATAGCAACGGCCCAACGGTCATGTAACCAAGCTTGTCATTCACCCGCTTGTTGTGTCCCTTCAAAATGCCCAAACCTCTCCAGTTGGAGGCATCATGCCATTGCGGAGCAGTCCAATTCAGGTACTGGGCATGTCTAGGCGCTCGCTGACCCTCGGGGTGAAATCCAAGACTCCGCATCCCTACATGTGGTGTTACTGCTCGATTTGCCGCAAGACAAATGGAAGCGGCGGATACGGCATCAACATTGCCGCTGAACGCGACACCCTCGAGTTCGTCAAGGGCGAAGACAAAATGAAAATCTACCAAGCTAACATTGGCACCGAGTCCAAACCCAAGAAGAGGTGTTCATCCTCTCACCGAGGAGCTGACGTAAAAGCTCGAATCAACGATACTTTTGTTCCGAATGTGGATCGCATTTATATTGTTACAGCGAAGAATGGCCGCAATGGATTTACCCGTATGCTTCGTGTATTGATACGCCGTTGCCGAAGCCGAAACATGTGGTACACATACTTCTTGATAGTAAAGCGTCGTGGGTCGTCCCTCAAAAGGAAGGACAACACTACCAACATTATCCGCCAATGGGCATTGAGGAGTGGCATAAGAAGGAGGGAGTGTTTCTTGGGAGTGATGATGAAGAGGAAGTTGAAAAGGAGAAGCTGGCCAAGAAGAAATGGACGCCAAAAAAGTAAATATATAAAGGAGATATGATCAGGCAGCGGGGCTGTTCGGTTGCAGCATACTTGGACAGGAAGATCGATTCACATAACCGGATCTTGTTCATCGAATATATTATTCTGATAAGGCGTCCGCCCTTCAGATATCTCATCGGGGAGATCTTTATGCGGCCGTACATTCTTTCCGCTTGTCCCAGCTCGTGACTTGTGGCTGTCGGGTGCAGTATCGTTCCAAAACCATTTCTGGCTATTTGTGAATGATACACCCAAACTGATGAAATTCAGAACCCCAGAGCCGAGTTGTGAATAGTCATGGTTGAAACAGTGGCACAATGGGTACCGTTAATTATCCTACCGGCAGCGTTGGTTCACGATCTCATTGCAGGCAGCTCCGGCTACACGCGCGCAACACTATATGTCTTGGTCTTGTCCGTGCAGAGGGGAAGAAAAAGAATATGAGAATAGTACCAACGAGATGATCAGAATGGACGTGCTTAACAGAGGTGAATGTGGAATGCGGGTATGTGGGAAGGATCTTCTATCTCTCGATGTACATTAGGTGTTACGGAAGGCTCTTCAAGAGAACGTCCCCCGGGCGGGCGCTGGAAGGAAAAAGTGGGGGACGCATTCCGCGAATTCAGTTAAGCTTAGCGTTTCAATTCCCGAAGCTTCGTTGGGTCGTACCTCTCAAGTTGAAGTTTGGAATTCCATTTATGCTATTAGATAGATCACTTCTTCGCATCCTCTACCATTCATTGGTGATTGTCATGGACACAGAGATCAAATCAACTACTAATTTGTGTAGGATCTAAGATGTCAGCGGCTAACGTCACGACACTTCAAAAAATGCGAAAGATGGATCGTGGCTCAGGATGAAACTTATGACTTTATCGCCGAATAATTCATGATCCTCAAGTTCGGGAAAGTTCTCACCCTTCCCCAACCGACTCCAAAGACATCATGGTCGACGACAAATTCTGACAGCTCAAGATGCTCAAGTCCCAAGGAACCTGAGCCTTCTGAAGTCAAGGGATGCAATTTCGGCGGGAATTAATTAACGATTAATTACATATTTACATTTACGCAAAATCCATACTTATAACCCCAAAATTTCGGGACTGATTTTCAATCCCCTTTCAATGTTTGCAAATGGAGATTCTCGACGACGTGTCGTAATGGGACGCTCCTTTATCGACCGACGGGGAAGAAGAATTTGTTGTCCAAGTAAAACCATCGCATAGTCGTGTACCGAGAGGTATGGCGTGTGATGACCAAATGAGTCGCACATTCGACGTTTTAATTTTCTCCGACTCTTCACTTTCCTTTTGAGTCACCCGTGTTGCTTCGAATTGGGCGGCTGGTAGGCGAGGTTTCGTGTCTTCATGGTTTTCATTGTTCGGCCCTTGGGTCTTCGTTTAGCTGGACTCTTGGTGGCGTGACCAGCGTGGTATGACAAGAAGGGGTGGAAAGCATGTTGATGTTTTTTATGCACTGGCTGGTGAGCGTTGGACGAGCTAGAGGTGGAGCTGACCACCAGTCTTAAACGCAGGGAACTCACATAAAACCGTTTACGTAGAATTGATTGGAAGAGGTTTGACTTGGCCGGATAGGAATACTGGTTAGGATAGTATCCTGAATTCGGTTGTGCCGCCATTTGGGCAAGTAACAAAAGTCGGGCATTAGCGGATGAAGTTTATATGAAAAATGTTCTCGATTTCGTCAACGTTCCTCCCGTCATATGCAAGCTTCACATCGAATTCGCGTCTGCCT
>Ga0335081_10020159_pt1 | contig 10782 bp, 12 predicted proteins | sample Lox_Sample_35_FD_206713 | JGI IMG/M metagenome (GOLD analysis project Ga0335081, IMG submission 206713) | Soil microbial communities from Loxahatchee National Wildlife Refuge, Florida, United States - Lox_Sample_3.5 | ecosystem: Environmental > Terrestrial > Soil > Wetlands | place: USA... | reverse complement strand
ATTCCATGTGCAGGCGGATGCCCTCAATCCACACCGGCCCGCGATCGTGATTGTAAGCCGGATTCCCGACGTGTTGCAGATCGAACGTGGCGAAAAATCCGGGGAAGAGCCGCGCGCTGTAGTAGCTCTCCCAAACGTATTCGGGCGCGTAGTTGAGGCGTCCGTCGCCGATCAGAAAATCGAGCCCTCCGCGCGCCAGATAGAGGGCGTGCACGCCCGAAAGGCCGCCGGCGGTGAACGATGTCGCTATGACGTCATCCTTCCGCTTCCACTCCGTTCCGTGAACGGAAACGCCGCCGCTCGCCAGGCGGTCGATGGCGGTGAACGCGAAATCCTGTGTCTTGCCGTCGTTCCAGCCAAGCCGGACGAACGCGCCGATGTCGCGCGAGATCTGCTGCTCGAGATTCACGCCCGTGCCGTACTTGAGCGTGCCCACCTGGCGGACGGCGGTGATGTCAGGGGTGGTTCCGGTTTCGGCGGCCCGGCGAAGAGCATCGGCGTAACTGCCGGAGTCGGTGTGATTCAGATAGCCAAGCAGCCGGACGGCACCGGCCAGCGCTCCCAGCGAATAGCGGCGCTCGCCTTCAAAAACGTCGCCGCGGTCGCGAAGCAGGCGCCGGTCAAAGCGAAGGCCGTTGGCCTTTTTCGCCTCGGCGGCGCTTCCGTAGCGCAGCGACCAGTGGCGGGTGTGGAACTCATGCACCCATCCCCAGGTGTAGCCGCGGGTGTCCGCCGGATAATCCCAAGCGCCGTTGTACATGACTCCCCAGGCGATGAATTGCGTGCGGGGGTCATGGGTATAGCTGTTGTTGTCGAAGAAATCCGTCAGCGAGAACCGCCCGATGGTGACCGTGTATCGCGTCATGGGGCGGTCGCCGGCGAGCTGGTTCTGATCGCTCTCGAAGTGTTCCTTCTCCGTGCCGAACCCGAAGTCGTGCGAAATATAGAGCCGCGCAAGGTACGGTTTGGGGGTCGCGCTGGCGACGCGGGGCAACTCGCCATTGGGGGCGTTGGCGATCCCGTTCACGCCGCTGAAGCCTCGGCCGCCGGCGATTTCCGGATCGAAAAAAAGCTGCGTCTGATGGCCCAGGTCAAGACCGAAGAACAAGGTGGTCGTCAGAGAAACGACGTGCTCGGGGTAGTTTTCAAGGCTGAGCGGGCCCTGATATGGGCCGTTGAAGGCGCCATGCCGCTGGCCGATCGAGGTGGCCTGATAGTAAAGATTCCAGCGCTCGGCGGGCCCGTCGGCCGGGTCGTTGCTCGCAGCAGCCGGCGGGGCGGTGTCTGCGGGCTGACCGCTTCGCGCCGATTGCACAGATTCCTGTATGTCCTGACCGGGCGCCGGGATCGAGCAAACACCCAGCATCGCGAGCAGCACAAGATGGTTTCTGAGCACGGGTCGGTTTTACCAGTCTACCCGCGAACGTGAATCGGCACTGTTACGATTCAGTCACAGGTTGCTGGAAAACCCGAGCTTGAAATTAATGCGGTGGCGCGGGCGGAGGCGGGGGTGGCGGAGGAGCGCCGCCGTTACCGTTGCCGTTAGGCCCTTTGTCGCACACGCCGGTGCAGCCAGTGCCGCCGCCTGTTCCGCCGCCGGTCGTTCCGCCGCCGGTCGCTCCGCCACCCGATGAGGTGGGCATGCGCGAGGTGCGATACAGGACCTGGTACATGGCATCGGCGGCCGCGCGCAGCGCGCCGCGGACCACCCCGCCGCGATCCACGGTTTTCGCGGTGAGGGGCTGATTCTTGAAGACGCGGATCCATTCGCCGGCATTGAGCACTTTCGGATCGCCGCGCGGCAGCAAGGCATGCTGGACGGCAACCTGGCCTTCATCCACGACGACCAGGGTGGTGGCGTCTTCATCCTCGACGCTGACGTCGAACTTGGTGCCGCGCACCGAGATGACCGCGGTGGGAGTACGGACTCGGTTGTAGTTGGGCTGCCCGCCAATTTTCTGGATCTCAATCTTCACGCGTCCCAGGAAAACCTCGAGCAAGTCTTTCCAGTTGCCGGGATTGTCGCGGAAGATGACGCGGGAGCCGGGAAAAACTTCAAACGTGCTGCCGTCGGAAACCTGCAAGAGGGCGTAGCCGTCGGTGCCGGTAATGATGATCTGCCGCGGTTGAACGGAATCCCCGATGTGGAGCGCCCAAGGCGAGCTGTCGTGCAGAACGGAAACTTGCCCGGTCAGGGTGACGACTTTGGCGGCAGGGTCGTCTTGCGCGGACACGACCGGCATGTACACGCCAAACAGGCTGGCCAACACCAGCCATTTCCCCGCTAACCCGTTGAAACAGGGCGCGCTACCACTTCTCCCAGACACGTTCGCCCCCTAGTCTAGCATCAAAGTTGCACAGCAACTAGAGCGCCGTAAAATTAATTTGTAATAACTATCGTAAATGCAACACTTTTCCAGTGGGGCCGCATCAAAGCTGGGTTAAAATAGGACACGCCGATGTGTCAGGTGGCTACAGGCAGGGCGGTTACAAGATGGCTGATCGGGAGCTTTTTGGTCTGCGCCATGGCAATGGGCCAGACGGCATCCGGACCGGCACATCCGGATTGGCGCAAAGTCGGCAGCAGCTCTTTTGAGTTGATGCTCGCATCGCCGGCCACCGGACCTGTAGATAACGTCTGGTTTGGGCCCGACCGGCGCACCCTGTTCGCGCGAACGCATTCGGGCGCGATTTTCGAAACCATCGATTTTGAAAACTGGACGCCATCGCAGGCGCCGACCGCGCGCGGAGACGATTCCACCGCCGTTGCCGCCGATCGATTGCCTGAGCCCAACGCGGCCGTGCGCTTCAGTTCCGCCGATGCGCGAAGGTTGTATGCGCTGGGCCGCGATCTCTATGCGTCGGATGACGGCGGGCACAACTGGACCAATTTGACCGGATTTCGCAACCAGTCGATTATCGGTCCCGGACAACATGACCTGGCGGTCTCTCCCGCGGACGCGAACCAGTTGGTGGTGGCGAACGAGCGCGGCGTATGGCGCTCCTTGGATGGCGGGCAGTCCTGGGCCGGCCTGAATCACTTTCTGCCCAACCTGATGGTGCGCCGCATTTTCGCGCTTCCCGCGGCCGGGCGAGGTATGGAGATCGAAATTGCCAACGTGGGCGCGGCGGAACTCGCGCCGGGCAGCGGCAGCGCGACAAACGTGTGGCAGCCCACCGCGGATGCGCGAAGCCAGCGCGAAGCTGAGATCCGGCGAGCGTACTCGGCAGTGCTGGGAGCCGAGATCACGGCATTTGCCGCCGCGGGAGATGCGGTCTATGCGGGATCTTCGGACGGGCGCATCTGGGTGTCGCAGGATCGCGGGCGCACTTGGACGCTCTCGCCCAACAAGGCAAACGGTCCGATAGAACAGATTTTCGTGGATGCGCAGGCGTCGCGGGTTGCGCTGGCGGCGGCGAGCGGGCCCGGCGTGCACGTCATGCGCACTACCAACACCGGCGGGTTTTGGGACGATTTGACCGCCAACCTGCCGGATGTCGCGGCGCAGGGCATAACCGCCGACCGTTCAGCCGGCGCGGTATACGTGGCGACGGATCACGGCGTGTATTTCGCGCACCAGGATCTGGAGGCCGCCGGCCCGGCATCGCCCTGGAACCTCGTGACCGGCAATCTGCCGGCAGCCCGGGCTACGGCGGTCGAACTGGACCCGGCGGGCAATCAGCTTTATGTGGCTTTGCAGGGCTACGGCGTGTACGCCGCGGCCGCTCCGCACCGCGCGCGCACATTACGGATCGTGAATGCCGCCGATTTCAGCACCCGGCCGGCGGCCCCCGGATCGCTCGTGAGCATCCTGGGTGGGCCGCTGCGCTCCGCGCGCGCCGGCGACCTCGAGTTTCCGATCCTGGCCTCTTCGGACACCGGCACCCAGATCCAGGTGCCGTTTGAGGTAAGCGGGCCGTCGGTGGCGCTGGCTCTGGAGGCGGCAAAGGAGCGCGTATCGGTCGGACTGGCCGTGCAGCCGGCTTCGCCCGCCATCTTCGTGGATCACGACGGGGCTCCTATGTTGTTGGATGCGGACAGCGGCCTGATGCTGGACGCCGGCAACACGGCGCATTCCGGCGCACGCATCCAAATCCTGGCAACGGGGCTCGGGCGCGTGAAGCCGCAATGGCCCACGGGCCTGGCGGCGCCTCTCGAGAATCCGCCGGCGGTGGCGGCGAATGTCAAGGCATATCTCGACCGGACGGCCGTGGAAGTGACGCGCGCCACGCTGGCGCCCGGCTACATCGGCCTCTATCTGATCGAGTTGCAGTTGCCGGCGTTGGTGAACGCCGGTCCCGCCGAACTGTACATTACCGCTGATACTCAGGAAAGCAATCGCGTCCGGATTTACCTGGAACCTTAGCCGGTCCGGGTAGAATATCCTGAGACGTATGACCGACTCCGAGCGGGAATTTGCCGCACAACAAATGACCGAAGGGCGTGACGCTTTTCTGCGCGCGATTGCCGGCGTCTCCCAAGCGCAGTGGCAATTCAAGGCGGGTGAAGATGGATGGTCGATCAGCCACTGTGTCGAGCACGTCGCGATGGCGGCGGGAATGCTTTTCGATCTGCTGAAAAAAGGCTCGGCGAACCCGCAGGGTGTGCCGTTAGATCCGGAGAAAGACGGCCGATTCGCCCGAGCGGTAGTGGATCGCGGACGGAAGGTGGCGGCGCCGGAAGGAGTGCGCCCCGGGGGACATTTCCCCTCGGTAGAGGATGCGGTCCGGTATTTTCTCGCCAGCCACGAGGCCGCCATGGCCTACACCCGCGAGTGCAACCAAAACCTGCGCAGCCTGTTCACGCTGCATCCGCTGCTGGGGGAGATTGACTGCTACCGCTGCTTATTGCTGCTGGCGCTGCACCCCGCGCGGCACGCCGCGCAGATTGAAGAGATCAAACAGCAGCCGGGATATCCAAGGCAATTCTAAGATTTCACTGCCAGCACCGCGTCCAGAGGCGCGCCGGTTCGGCAGGCCTGTACGCTTTTGAACCCGGCCGCCTCGAGCAGTGCACGATATTCTCCGGCAGTGCGCTCGCGGCCTTCCGTGCAGATCAGCATGTTCAGCGATTGCATATGCGCCGGAGTCGGGCCGGTTTTATCTTCCGCGAGCAACTTCTCGGCAATGAGCAAACCGCCGCCGCGCGGCAGACGCTCGTAGATTTTTCCGAGCAGCGCGCGGATCTTCTCTTCCGACCAATCGTGCAGAATGCGGGATACGGCGAACAGGTCCGCAGGGGGCAGATTGTCGCGGAAGAAATCTCCGGCGATCAGCTCGATGCGCGGCGCGGCCGAAGACCGCTCCACCTGCTCTCGGGCGACCTCGATCACGCGCGGCAGGTCGAAAACCGCGGCGCGCAGGTTCGGATAGCGCTCACACGCGGCGATGGCGAGATGACCGGTGGCGCCGCCGAGATCCGCCAGCAAGTGGAACCGCGACAGATCGAAAGCCGCGACCACTTTGGGCGAACTCAACACGCCGAAGCCGTGCATGCCCAGAAGGAACGTTCGCATGGCTTCGCCGGTGCGGAAGAAGTGATCGAAAATCGGACCGTCCATCCCAAAAGCCTGTTTCCAGCGGTGGCTGCCCTCGCGCACGGCGTCTTCCAGATGCCGCCACATGGGGAAGAGCACGTCATTCGAATAGAGGATGTAACCGGTGAGCGCGCGTTCACTCGACCGGCAGAGGTACGCGGCAGCCACCGGTTCGTTGGCATAACGGCCGTCCTGCTTGCGCAGGAAGCCGAGCCCCGCGCAGGCATCCAGCAAACGTTCCAGAGCGCCGGTCTCGGCGCCGAGTTCCTTGGCCAGCACCGAGACGTCAGCCGGGCCGCGCTCGAGCCGGTCAAAGACGCCGAGCGCCACCGCCGCGAACATGGTTTTGGACCGGCGGAAAGCTTCGATGAGATCAATGACGGGTGCGGGGTCGGGTGAATTCATGATCTTCTGAAATGATCGTAGCCGAGCGGCGCGAGCGGGCGCCCGGATTCCAAGACCCGGCCCGCAGGCCCGCGGACCATCGCGCCGATGCGCGTCAGCGGCAGGTTTTCAAAGCGCGCTGGAACGCGCGCGCGGGGCGGGACGGTGAACAGCAGCTCGTAATCTTCGCCGCCGTGCAGAGCCTGTGCCAGCGTGGCCCCCGGGTAACAGGGCGGCGGTTCAATTTCAGCCGAAACGTTGGATGCGAGGCACAGCCGCTGCAAATCCAGCGAGAGGCCGTCGCTCAAATCCATGGCACTGGTGGCGCCGAGTTTCCGGCGCAGGAAACGGCCGAGCGCCAGTCTGGGTTCGGGGTAGAGATGCCGCTTCCAGGCACGGCCCTTTTTCGTTTGCAAGCCCAGCGCCGAGCCGCCCAGAGTTCCCGACACGTAAACCGCATCGCCGGGACGGGCGCCGTCACGCCGCAGCGCGCGTCCGGCCGGCACCGAGCCGGCAACCACGATGTCACACGTGATGCGATCGGCGCGCGCAAGATCACCGCCGGCAAGCACAGTTTTTGTAGATCCGGCGAGGTTCAAAAGCCCGGCGTAAAACTGATCGATCCAGGCCGGAGGGGCCGACTTCGGCGCGGCCAGCGATACCAGACAGAAAAGCGGATCGCCGCCCATGGCGGCGATGTCACTCAGTCCGCGCGCCAGCGCTTTGCGGCCGATCACGCGAGGGCCGTGGGTCGCGCGCTCGAAGTGGACGCCCTCGAGGAGCAGATCGGTGGTGAAGAGCAGATCTTCTTTCGCGCCGTGGGGACGAAAGACCGCGCAGTCGTCGCCCATGCCCACGAGCACGCCCGAGCTGCGCGGGATGGCGACCCGGCGCCTCACGCGATCGAGAATTTCCGACTCGGTCAACTCATTCAGATTAGGACAGGGGAGCGCGTCCGTCCATACACTGCGGGGATATCCTTACTTTGGTCATCACTCCCACCCCACTTTGGTCATAACTCCTATCCCTCCGTTTGGTTAGAAGCGCACTTTCAGCTTGACCCGGCCCGACGAGGTTTGAGAAAATGTAAGCGCAGTCTAAATGGTTGTTCGTTTGAGCACGAGGAAGCCAACGAGGGCTACGAGGTTTTAGATCGTAGCTTTTTTTTTGCCCGCGGCCTGCCGAACAATGTTCAGGAGAGTTAGTAGTGAAAGAAAAAGGTGTTGTGAAGTGGTTTAATGCCGCCAAAGGTTATGGATTCATCCAGCGAGCCAGCGGCGACGATGTGTTTGTACATTTTTCGGCCATCCAGGCCAATGGGTACCGCAGCCTGGATGAAGGAGCGGAGGTAGAGTTCGAAGTCAAGCAGGGTCCCAAGGGCCTGCAAGCTGAGAACGTGATCCGGCTATAACCACCTTCCCCGACATTCACAACGAGGAGCCGCCCAAGCGAGGCGGCTTTTCTATTTTCAGGGACAACATTTCTTGCGGCGCTGGAATTTTCCGGACGCCGCCCGGCGGGGCGCTGATAGGCGGGCGAGCGCAACGCGGCGCGGAACAGGCCGGAACGCCCGTGTCGCCTTCTTGACTTTCCATCGACGGGCAGGTTATTGTAACGATTCGATTTGGCCACGCTGCGGCCAGCTAACATATGGGCAAAAACGCGGGCGGCGAAGCCGACACTGTGGATCAGTTTCTGGAATCGACACTGGACAGCGTAGACAGCGCTGAAAATCTGGCGCTCCAGATGGCCCGTGACGCTGGTTTCGACGAGGAGGATCTGCACAAAATCGGCATGGCCGTGCGCGAGTCCATGGTGAACGCGGTGGTGCATGGCAATCAGTACAACGCGCACAAGAAAGTTCGCGTTTCGGTGTCGAAAGCGTCAGGCCGGCTGACGGTCACGATTGCGGATCAGGGCAAGGGCTTCGATCTGGAAGCTCTTCCGGATCCGCTGAACGCGGAGAATCTGCTCCGCAATTCGGGCAGGGGTATTTTTCTCATCCGCGCATTCATGGATGAATTGCATGTACGGCGTTTGAGCCCGGCCGGCACCGAGGTCACGTTGGTCAAGTATCTCGAGAGGAAATAGCAGAGCAGTTCTTAGAGGAGGTTGACGTCAGTGAGCGTTAAGCTAAATACGCGCCAGGTTGGAGATGTGAGCGTGGTGGATGTGGCGGGACGGATTACGCTGGGCGAAGGTTCGAGCGCGCTTCGCGACACGCTGCGGGATATGGTCAGCAAAGGCCATAAGAAAATCCTGCTGAACCTGGGTGAAGTGTCCTATATCGACAGCTCGGGAATCGGCGAATTGGTTTCGGGCTTCACGACGGTCGCCAACCAAGGCGGCCAAATGAAACTGCTGGGCTTGACGAAGCGAGTGAAGGATCTGCTGCAGATCACCAAGCTGTACACGGTTTTCGACGTGCACGACGACGAAGCGGGCGCGGTCCGCAGCTTCGCCTGAAACAGGCGCGCGACTTCCGCGGTGCATGGGAGGGGCCATATGCAAATTCGTTTTGTGCTGGCTGGAGTGGTGAGCGCTGCGCTGCTGACCGGTTTTCAGGCGAAAACGGCGGCGGTGAAAGGCTACGTCATCGATTCGGCCTGCACGTTCACTAAGAACCTGAAGAAACCGATCAGCGTGGACTGCGCGGAAGCCTGCGCCAAAGCCGGATCGCCGCTCGTCATTCTGAGCGATACCGGCGCGATCTACTGGCCCATCGCAGATACTATGCCCGCGGCCGGCCAGAACGAGAAACTGCTGCCATTCGCCGGGAAAAGGGTGGTGGTGAACGGCAAGGTGTACGATCACGGCGGCTCGAAAGCCCTGGTGATCGAAAAAATCGAGGCCGAAAAATAGCCGGGGACGGCGTTAGCCGCCGCCGACGAACTGCACAATCTCGATATTGGAGCCGGCGTGGAGGACCGTCGAAGGCCAGGCGGGGCGCTTCACGATGCGGCGATCGAGTTCCACCGCCAGGCGCTCCGGATCGAGATGGAGCGCACAGAGCAGGTCTGCGATAGTCTGGCCCTCGCGGATCTCGCGAGGTTCGCCGTTGACCAGGATGGTAAGGGTTGTTGCGTCTTCAGGCATGCGGCCAAGCACCCGATCCGCAGTGCGACAAAGCGCACTACCGGCGGGTTGACACCCTCTTTTCCCACTCATTATAGTCAAAGTTAATCGTCTTTTCGTCCCCGGCCCAACAGCATGCCGAGTTCCTACCCAGAACTGTATTTCCCTGTTCTGCTACAGGCGGCCATCGCCATGGCGATTGCGGCGCTGATGCTGGGTCTTTCGTATCTGTTGGGCAAGCGCGTCCGCAACCGGGTGAAGGACACGCCGTATGAATCGGGAATCGTTCCCACCGGCGACGCGCGCCAGCGCTTCAGCGTGAAATTTTACCTGGTGGGAATGCTGTTCATCGTGTTCGACATCGAAGCGGTGTTCCTTTATCCGTGGGCGGTGGTGTACCGCGAGCTGAAGATGTTCGCGTTCGTCGAGATGCTGATCTTCATCGCGCTGATTCTCTGCGGATATTTCTACATCTGGAAAAAGGGAGCGCTGGACTGGACGTATACGGACCGGCCGCGCGCGAGACGGCGATGAATCCAGAAGATGTGAAGAGCCTTCCCCTCGCCGGCGCGCTTTCCGATGCGGAGCCCGGCGCCGTGGTTGGCGCGAAGCAGGACCGCGGCGAAGTGACGCTCGAAATTGCGAGCGACCGCATCGTGCCCGTGTGCCGGTTTCTCAAGGAGCAACTAAAATTCATCCGGCTGAGCACGGTAACGGGCGTGGACTGGTATCCCGAGGAGCCGCGATTCGAAGTGGTCTATCACCTGCATTCGATCGAGCGCAACGAGCGGCTCCGGTTAAAGTGCCGGCTGCCGGGCGCGAACCCGGAGATCGATTCCGTGACCGGTGTGTGGCGATCGGCCAACTGGTATGAGCGGGAAACCTTCGATCTTTTCGGAATCCGGTTCCGGGGCCATCCGGACTTGCGGCGCATCATGCTGCCCGAGAATTGGGAAGGCCATCCTTTGCGCAAGGATTATCCGGTGACGGGGACGCGGGTATAGAGATGAGCGCTGGCGACATTCCGGGCGTGACGGCTATCGAGGCGGAAACCGCCGCCGAGGCGCCCGAAGTGGATACGCGGCCGCGGCGCATGGTTCTGAACATGGGCCCGCAGCACCCCTCCACGCACGGGGTGTTGCGGCTGCTGCTCGAACTGGATGGCGAGACGATCGTGTCGGCGCAGCCGGACATTGGCTACCTGCACACAGGCATCGAGAAGGAGTTCGAGGCCAAGACCTATCAGCAGGCCGTCACGCTGACCGATCGCATCGATTACCTGGCGCCGCTCTCAAATAACTTGTGTTACTGCCTGGCGGTGGAGAAATTGCTGGGGATCGAGATTCCTCCGATGGCCCAATGGCAGCGCGTGATGCTCGCCGAGCTGACGCGGCTGAACAGCCATCTGGTCTGGCTGGGCACGCACGCCATCGATATTGGCGCGATGTCGGTATTCCTCTACTGCTTCCGCGAACGCGAAGACATTCTGCGGATCTTCGAGATGTACTCGGGACAGCGCATGATGACGAGCTACTTTCGCATCGGCGGGCTGGCGCTGGAGCCGCCGCGCGGCTGGCAGAAGCGCGTGAAAACCTTCATCGACGTGTTTCCCAGCCGCGTGGACGAGTACGAAGAGCTGCTGACCAACAACCGCATCTGGATCGGCCGCACGCAAGGGGTGGGTTTCCTTTCGCTCGAAGACATGCTGGACCTGGGAGTGACGGGCCCCATGCTGCGCGCGGCCGGGTTGCGATGGGACACGCGCAAAGCGCAGCCGTACTCGAGT
>Ga0335081_10020158_pt1 | contig 10782 bp, 3 predicted proteins | sample Lox_Sample_35_FD_206713 | JGI IMG/M metagenome (GOLD analysis project Ga0335081, IMG submission 206713) | Soil microbial communities from Loxahatchee National Wildlife Refuge, Florida, United States - Lox_Sample_3.5 | ecosystem: Environmental > Terrestrial > Soil > Wetlands | place: USA: Florida... | reverse complement strand
TGAACGAAACCTTCATCTACAAGGTTGAAAATTGCGGCGATGCGGGATGGCCCGGGACACGGCGGAGCCGTGGCTGAAGAACAATGCCCTCCGCCGCTGGGAATCCGACTATGCCCTGACTACAAAACCGGCTCCATCCGCCTACGCTCCGAGATGTCGGAACCTCAGACCCAGGCGAGGTTGCTGAACGTCACGCCTGCGACATCGCCGGCTCGAAGTACGTCTGCGCCAGCTCCGGCTTCTCGCGAATGGCGCGGCGCCAGAAGGATCGCGCCTCTTCCTCCTGCCCCAGCGACATCAGGGCGTGGCCCATGTTCAGCAGCGCTTCGGCGAACTGCGGATCTTCGCCCAGCGCCTGGTGGTAGAACTGCACCGCGTCTTCGGTCTGACCGCGCTTTTGGCAGATCAGCCCCGCGTTGTAGAACAGCTCGGCGCTGTGTTCGCCCAGGTCGATCAACCGGCGATGCAAGTCGTATGCCTCTTCGTAATCCTGCTGCTCCAGCGCCAAAGCTGCCAGGCCCCGCACCGCGTCCGAGGAGTCCGGCCGGATGAGCAGGGCTTCCTGGAAGTAGCGCTTGGCCGCGGCCGCGTTGCCGCACCGCGCGAACGCAATTCCCGCGTTGAGACAGGCCTCCGGCCAATCGGGACGCTTCTCGATGCAGAATTGGAAGGCTTCCGCGCTGGCCTGGTAGTCGCCGCGCAGCAGGCGCAAATAACCCAGGCGGAAAACCGCGTCGCACGATTCCGGCGCCTCCTCCGGAATGCGTTCGTACAGCTTTTCCGCCCAGTTGCGCTCGCCCTGCTGTTCCAGCACCAGCGCCAGGTTCCACAGCACGCCCGGCTGGCTGGGATCGATCTCCAGCGCCCGTTCGTAGCACTCGCGCGCCCCCGGCAGATCGCTCAATTCCTGCTGCGCCACACCCAGGTTGAGGTGCGCTTGGGCGCAGTCCGGCTTCAGCGTGGTGGCCTGCTTGTATGCCTGCACGGCTTTCTCGTAGTTGCCCATCTTGTGATAGGCTACGCCCAGGTTGAACCAGTTCTCGAAGCGGTCGGGGACGATTTCCGCCAGGCTGCGGCAGTAGCGCACGGCGGTGAGATGGTCGCCGTCGGCAAACGCCAGCGTCGCCAGCGCCTCCATGGCCACCGTGGAATCCGGCTGCAGTTCCGCCAGCATCTCGGCGTAGCGCCGCACCGAATCGTTGTCCTTCTTCTCCAGGAACATGGCCACCAGGTTGGAAAGCGCCTCTTCGCAGCGCGGATTGCGCGCCAGCACTTTGCGATATTGCTCCACCGCCTCGGCGTGCTTGCCGGCCTGCTGCAGCGTGACCGCCTTTCCGAACAGCGCCTGCTCATGGTCCGGATAAAGGCTCAGGAATTTGTCCAGCGGCTCCATCGCCTCTTCCGGCCGTCCCGTGTGGATCAGAGAGATACCCAGTCCCAGCAGTGCGTCGGTGCGTGTAGCATCCACCTCCGCGGCGTCCGCAAACGATTTGGCGGCCGCTTTCCAATCCTTCAGGTTTCCCTGGCACACACCCAGGTTGAAGTGCGCGGTGCGATGCAGCGGTTCCACTTCCACCAGTTGCGCGTACACCCCCGCCGCCGCGCCATAATCGCGCATCTCGTAGAGGATGTGACCTAGTGCCGAGTACAGCGCCGGATCTCTCTCGCCGCTTTCGATGGCTTTGCTGAGCAGTTTCGCGGCGCTCTCCAGTTTGCCTTCCAGGTGCAGGGAAACGGCTTTGGATAGCGTGCGGTTCGGCCTTTTGGCGTTTCTGGCTTCTTCGATGGAAGTTACGCCGGGGGGTATCGGCTTGACGCCGGTTTCGGTTTTGGTCACGACCTGCATGTTCTGGTCCTCCCGTCTTTCAATACTCGTGCCCTCTGAGGGCCTGCATCTTCGAACTCTCCGGTTGCCACTGCCGCCAGCAGCACGTCGGCGCGTTGCGTGGGCGCCGATGGCGCCGGCGGCGGAGGCGCGGCGGGGCCCTCCCGCCACAGATCCGCGGTGCTGGTCGAGGAACTGCCGGAGAGATATGCGCAAACACGGCCCAACCAGTCCTGGTTCTTGGTAATCCTCATCCAGTACAGCCGCGCGCTCTCGCCGGCGTCACTGAAGAAACCCACGCCGCCTACCTTCAAGGTGTCGTCGGTCCATGAATCTACTTCCTGCCCTTCGATGGAAGTGACCACCCGGTTCCCCCTCACATCCACCGCTACGTGGTACGGAGTGTCGTTGTGCACCATCACGCTGAGGGGCGTTTCCACCGGCTGCCCCTTCTTGCCGTCCACCACTGGATAATGCTGCACCGCGATCACCGGCCTCAAGCCAGGCTCCACGATCTTGAACTTCATGCCGTAGTAGTTCTGTCCGTCGTGCGCCCGCACAGCCCAGCCGATGGCCTTGTTCTCAATCTGCCCGAAGAACTCCAGCCGGTAGTCGCTGAATGTCTGCGAGGGGTGGTAAAGAGCCAGTTCGCCGGTTTTGACGTAGCCGTCTTTGTGCCGCGACCAGCCAACAGGCAAGGCTTTGGGCGTCGCGCCGAAGGCTTGCATCCCGCGGAACGTGTCGGTCATTTCCACCGCCGCCCGGTTTTGAATCGCGGTGCGGACACGGGCGATAGCCCCGCCCGATGTGTGCGGCGCCGGCGCGGAAGCGACGGTGCCCCCGTTCCGCGGCAACGGAGCGCGATCCGCCGTGGGAGCCTCGGTCGAATTGCTCACGGACAGCGACGTATGGGCGATCGCCACCAACTGGCGGGCCATCTTCGCCGACCCGGCGCCGAACCACAATCCCACACCTACCAGCAGGCTGGCGGCGATCAGCTTGGCGGCCTTGCTCATGCCGCTGCTGCTTCGGGCCCTTCTCTGCGCCGCTTGCGTGATCGTGAAGATTTCCGCAAAAGCGGGAGTCTTGCGCGCCGGCTTGGCCGGCTCCAGCGCTTCTTCCACCCGCTCCACGATGAGCCGCAAACCGAATTTCGGGGGCAGGACGGCCGGCGCCTGAGCGATCCAGTTGAGCCGGCGCTGCGGCGCCATGGGAGCAGGCTGACAGAAGAACTCGATCGCCACCAGCCCGGGCGTCGGAAGGCTGGTGGACGGCCGCTGGCTCTGCGCCGCCGGCGCCACCGTCGAAACGGTCGCGACGGGTTCCAGAACCGCCGGACGGGCATCCGGTGCGACGGTCTCGGGAACTGCGGCATGCGGGGCAGTTGGTTGGAAAGCAGCCTCGCGTGTGCCGGCCGGGTCGACCGCGATCCCGGGGAACTCGATCAGCCGGCCGTCGGACGCTGCAACCGCCGGGAAGGCGTCTGGCGGCCGCACGCTCGGCAGCGATTCGCCCGGCACGGTGGGAGCGAGCGGGTACTCCTCGTCCAAACGCGCGGGGCCTTTTCTGCCGGAGTCGCCTTCCGATGGCTTGATCGAACTGATGTCGGGAAGGCTGATGGCCGCCGGTTCCGTGGCTTCGTCAGGCAGCGTTTCTCCCAGCAGCGGCCACACGGTCGAAACCACCGGCTCGGCCGTGAGCGGCGGCCGCAACTCCGCCCGGTCGCGTATCATCGGCTCGGCGATAGCGAGCGCTGCCACGTTCGGCGCCTGCGTGGCCGCCGGCAGCGGCAACACGCCGGCTACCGATGGCCATACGTTGCGGGCCACCTCTTCGGCTGGCGGCGCGGGCATCCAGGCTTCCGATGGCGGCTCCAGCAATACCGTATCTCCGGCGAAGAGTTCCGCGGCCGCGATCGTCAGTTCCGGCAGCTTCAGCGCCGCGCTCGGATACGCCAGGGCCGGTGCTTGCGGAACCGCCGGGAACAGCGATTCCACTGCCTCGGCCGCGGGCGCCGCTACGGCTTCGGCCAACTCCGGCACGATCTCCAGTTGCACCGGCTCCAAGGCGAGCTTGGGCAGCGCCAGGGCCGCCGTGGAGTGCGCCAGGAGCTCTACTCGCGCAGCGGGCAGCAGGAACCGTTCCACCGCTTCCGCCGCGGGTGCCGCTACGGCTTCGGCCAACTCCGGCACGATCTCCAGTTGCACCGGCTCCAAGGCGAGCTTGGGCAGCGCCAGGGCCGCCGCGGAGTGCGCCAGGAGCTCTACTCGCGCAGCGGGCAGCAGGAACCGTTCCACCGCTTCCGCCGCGGGCGCCGCTACGGCTTCGCCCAGCTCCGGCACGATCTCCAGTTCGACCGGCTCCAACGCCAGCGCCGGCAGCAAAGCTGCCGCGGCAGGATACGGAAGAGCCAGCGGTTGTGGCGCGGCCGGGAGCAGCGACTCCACTTCTTGCGCCGCCGGAGCCGCCACCACTCCGCCGAGACGCGCCTTCGCGGTGAGCGGCGCAACCTTCGGCCTGTCGAACAAGGCTGCCACGATCTCCGCTTGCGCCGGCCTTAACGCCAATTGCGGCAGCCGCAACATGGGAGCAGGATGCGCCAGCGCCTGTGGCAGCGGAGGCGCTGGCAGCCATGCTTCCACTTCCTGCGGCGCCGGACCCACGGCCGGCCCGCAAACAACCGTGGCCGCAGTCTGTGGAGTTTCCTCGGCGGAGTCGATCGAGCTGGCGGCAATCTCCGGCTGCACCGGTTCCAATGCCAGCACCGGCAGCGCAAGAGCGGCCGCGGGGTACGCGATGGCCGGTGCTCGCGGGGCCGGCGGGAATAGCGATTCCACTGCTTCCGCCGCGGGGCCTGCCACCGCATCGGCCGGCTCCGGTGCAATCTCCATCCGCGCCGGCTTCAACGCCAGTGCCGGCAGCGCCAGTGCCGCAGCCACTGGCTCGATCGGCTTCGCCTGCGCCGCGGGCAACAGGAATCTCTCCACTGCTTCCGCCGCGGGAGATGCCACGGCGCCTGCTGGCGACAGAACGATTTCCAGCTTCGTTGGCTGCAACAGCAGCCTCGGCATCACCAGGATCCCCGCGTCAGGCTGCAGCGCCAGCGGTTCCGGCAATGGCGGGAGCAGCGATTCCACTTCTTCCGCCGCTGGGGCTGCGGCTGGACCGGCGATCCGAGCCTCTTCCCTGATCACGGCCGTGCTGCTTCGCGTGTCTTCCACGGCGTCGAGCGTCAGCCCAGGCAGTGCGACACTGGTTCCGCGCGTGAATTGCCACGCGCGCGAGATCTCGCAGCAATCGGCCGTGGCCAGTGCCGACGCTTGCGGCTGCAACAGCGGCACGGCGCTCTGTCCAACCACGGGAGCGATGGAGACCGGGCAATAACGCGAGAACTGTGGTTTCTGACCGCCGTGGCCGAATTCCCAGAAGGCGCTTGGCTTTTGTCCGCGCCCATCTTGCAGCGGCATGCTGTCCACGAAACCCGCCATTCCCGCTGGCGGCGGCTCGTTGGAAGCCAACTGTCCCAACGCTTTTCCCAGCCGCGCACGATAACTTTTTCGATGCGCAGAGCTGCAGAATTCAGAGTCCCGAAGGGCCCTGAGCGGACCGATTTCTTTGCCGCAATACAAGCAGGCCAACGCTAGCCCTCGTACGTTACCAATAGTACTTTCGTGACAATTATAACGTCACTATACTGGCAATTATCCCTGTTTTAATTGCGGCGAATTACCATAGATTTCGTTAGCATTAAAAAGATTTCTAATGTTAATTCCCCGCCCCACCCGCTGGTAGCCGCGCCGGCCCGCCCCGGGGGTTGTACCGGCCCTCCCTGCCGGCGCTTTTTCCCTTTGTATCGTTGTGCTTAGATTCTTCCGCCGGCAGGGTAACATTCACCGCCTCCTCTTCGCCTTGATTGGTGTTACCCCATGCCTGCGAATCATTTGCACACCTGTCTCGCGCGCCTGCTGCTGGCCGCTACCCTCGCCGTAACGGGCTTGGTGGCTGCCGAGCACCACGGTGTTGTCAAGTCCGGCGGCTTGCCCGTCCCCGGCGCAACCATCACCGCTGCCCAAGGTGACAAGAAGGTTGTCACCACCAGCGACAGCCAAGGCGTTTATTCATTCCCCAATCTCGCCGATGGCGTGTGGACCATGACCGTGGAGATGTTGGGGTTCGAAGAGGTCAGCCGCGAGATTGGCGTGGCGGCGGAAGCTCCCAGCCCCGAGTGGGACCTCAAGCTGCAGACCCTGGAAGCCATCACAGCTCCGCCACCGGTCCCGGCGCCTGCCGCCGTTTCAGCTCCAGCCGCCGCTGCTCCAACCACACCCGCTGAGAAGCCGGCGGAAGCCAAGCCCGAAAGTGCGGCTGCGCCTCCAACCTCCACAACCACGGCTCCTGCAACAGCGGCTCCCAACCGGCAGGCAAGGAACAACACCAGGAACGCGACTCCCGCGGGACGGGGAAACACGGGCTCCAACCCAGGCACAAACAATGGATCGCCCTCTTTGCGCGCCGCAGTCGCCAGCCAGCAGCAACAAGGCGGATTCCAGCGCCTGGGTGTGAACCAATCGGGAGACCTAAATGGCGGGGGCGCGAACGACCTCGCTGCGAATAATGACCTGGGCGCCAGCGACCTCAGCCAGAGCGCCGACGCATCCTTTATGGTAAACGGCAGCGTGAGCCGCGGCCTGGATATGCAGCAACCCGGCGGCGATTGGTTCGGCGGTCGTGGTGGCGACATGATGGGCATGGGTCCGGGCGGTTTCGGCGGCAATCCTGGGATGGGCATGGGCGGTGACGCCGGCGGAGGACCTGGTGGCGGGCGCGGAGGGCGCGGCGGCGCACCGGGCGGTGGACCCGGCGGCGGCGGATTTGGTGGCCCCGGAGGCGGTGGATTCGGCGGTGGACGTGGCGCCGGATTCCCCATGGCCCCTGGCGGTCGCGGCGGGCGCGGTGGATTCGGTGGACGCGGTGGTCCCGGTCGCGGCATTTCTGCCTTCGGCAACAACCGCAGGAACGCTCAGTCGCGTTACAACTTCAGCGCCAGCGGCAATTTGACCGACTCCGCCTTGAATGCGCAGAACTACTCCATCTCCGGCCAGCAGATCGCCAAACCATATTCGCAGACGATTCAGAGTAATCTTACGGCCGGCGGCCCGCTCAAGATTCCGCATCTGCTGCCGAGCGGCAAAGGAACCTTTACCATCACCTACAGCTTCACCCGCGCGCGCAATGGGCTCAGCTCGGAGACTCTGGTGCCCACCGATGCCGAAAAGGCAGGCAACTTCGCTGGCGTGGTCGGGCAGAATAGTCAGCCGGTAACGATTTACGATTCCAGCGGGCATCCCTACCCCGGAAATCAACTCCCGCTCCTTAATCCGACTGCGCTGACGCTGCTGAAATACTACCCGGAACCGAACTTCGCTGGCAGCTCTATCTATAACTATGGATACTCCACGACGAACCGCACCAGCCAGGACAATGTCAACCTGCGCCTCAGCTACCCCATCAATCAAAAGAACCAAATAAACGGCGGTATGCAGTACCAGCGCGCTGACACTACCAGCCCCAACGCGTTCGGTTTCGTCGACAACTCGACCAACAACGGCATCAATGCCAATGCATCGCACATCTACCATTTCAGCCTTCACGTGATCGCCACGACCACGTACCGTTACAGTCGCGCCTCGGCGCTGACCACGCCCTATTTCGCCAACAACACCAATGTGGAGGGAAATCTGGGCATCACCGGTGTCGACCAGACGCCGGGAAACTACGGGCCGCCGACGCTCTCATTTACTACCGGTTTCCTCGGGCTCTCTGACAGGTTTCGGACGTATTCGCATCCCCAGACCAGCCAGATCGGCGAAAGCGTGCTTTGGGTGCATGGCCAGCACGAATTCACCTTCGGCGGCGATTTCAGCCGGCGCGAGAATAACCTGCTCAGCCAGTCTAATCCGCGCGGCACTTACACATTTACCGGCGCCGCGACGGCCTTGAACGGGAATACGCGAACCAGCGGATTCGATCTCGCCGATTTTCTGCTCGGTACTCCGGATACCACGTCGATTTCCTTCGGCAACGCCGACCAGTATTACCGCAGCTCGGTTTACGATGCCTACGCCAATGACCAATGGCGGCTCAGCAATCAGCTTTCATTGGTCTTGGGCCTGCGCTGGGACTACCAGGCGCCGCCCACGGAGATATACAACCGCCTGGTTAACCTGGATGTTGCTCCCGGATTCACCAATGCCGTGCAGGTCCTCGCGGGTCAGGTTGGTTTTTTGACGGGAATTCAATATCCCGACTCGCTCCTCTACCCGCATAAGCTCAATCTCGAGCCCCGCATCGGCTTCGCGTGGAGGCCTTTCGCCAAGCATTCCACGGTGGTGCGCGGAGGTTGGGCGATTTACTATGTTTCCTCGATCTACAACAATATTTCCACCCTCTTTGGCCAGCAGCCGCCTCTGGCAAAAACCTTCACTATTTCCAACACTTGCGGGTTGACGCTGCTGAACGGGTTCAACCCGTGCACCGCGCCCACGAACCCGCTGATAACCAACACCAATGCGATCGATCCCAACGTCCGGATCGGCTATGCCCAGAACTGGCAATTTGCGATCCAGCAGAACCTGGTTTGGTCGCTGGTGTCCACCATCACGTACAACGGCATCAAGGGCACCGGCTTGCAACAGTCGTTCCTGCCCAACACCGTGCCCAACGGCGCCGCGCCGCTTCCCTGCGGCGCCGGCGATTACTGCACGGGTTATCAGTATCTCGCATCCAATGGGAACAGCACGTACAACGCACTCTCCTTGCAGTTGCAGCGCAGGATGCGCAGCGGCTTTATGGCCAACGCCCAATACACATACAACCAATCGATTGACGACAGCCCCAACCTCACAGCCAGCGGCGGCAGCCGCTCGTTCGCGCAGAACTGGATGGACCTCAGCGCTGAGCGCGGGCCAACCCCTGGAATCCGCGCCAACAACTTCACGGGATTGCTGCAATACAGCACCGGCGTGGGCGCGGGAGCGGGCGGGTTGATCGGCGGCTGGAAAGGCGTGCTCCTCAAGGATTGGACGGTGAACACCAGCTTCAACGTGGGAAGCGGAATGCCGATCACCGTTTCCGCGGGCCGCCTCGTCGTCCCCGGAACTGGGTTCATCGGCAGCATCCGGGCCTTCTATAACGGCCAACCGGTGTATGTCAACGGATTGCTGAACCCGGCTGCCTTTACAGCGCCGGCGCTGGGCCAGTGGGGCAACCTGGGCCGCGATGCCGTCAACGGGCCATACCAGTTCACCATGAATGCCTCGGCCAGCCGCACGTTCCGCCTCGGCGAGCGCAAGAACCTCACGTTCAGTCTGAGGTCCACCAACCCGCTGAACCATCCCGTCGTTTCCAACTGGTACACAACCGTGGGAAGCGCCCAGTTCGGGCTGCCGAGCGGATACTCATCCATGCGTTCCGTCACCGCCAATGTCAGGTTCAACTTCTAAAGCTATGCGAGCCGCACTCCCTATCCTTCTTGGCGCGATGCTGATTGCATCCGCGCAGCAGACTGTAACCCCTCCCGCCGCTGCGCCGCAGAAAAAAGCCGCGCCGGCGAAGAAGGACACCGCTCAGAACGGTTCGAAGAAGATCTTCAGCTTCTCGACGAGCGTCCAGTTGGTGGTTGTAGACACCTTTATCAAGGATAAGGATGGCAACCCCATCCCCAACCTGAAGCCGGGCGATTTCACCATCGCCGAGGACGGCAAGCCGCAGGACATCAGCGTGTGCGAGTACCAGGAACTGAAGAACGATCCGCTCCCGCCCGAGCCCGCCACTCTCGTGGAACGGCCGGAGGAGCCTGCCAAGCCGGTGGAGGTGGTGAAGTCCGTAACCACCAACCAGATCGCTCCGGCTAATCCCGGCGAGATCAAGTACAAAGACAAGCGCCTCATGGTGCTGTTCTTCGACATGACTTCCATGCCGATTCAGGACCAGATTCGCGCCCAGGATGCCGCCATCAAGTTCGTCAAGACGCAGATTACAGCCTCCGACTTGGTGGGCATCATGACTTTCTCCAGCGATGTGAAGGTGGTCGAAGACTTCACCGACGACCGTGACCGGCTGATCAAAGACATCAAGGGCATAACTGTTGGCGAAGGCCAGGGCTTCGACATCACCGATACCAGCGACGCCGCGGCCGATACCGGCGCCGCTTTCACCGCCGATGACTCCGAGTTCAACATCTTTAATACCGACCGCCAGCTTTCCGCTCTCGAAACCGCCGTCACCATGCTGGGCTCGCTGCCGGAGAAGAAAGCGCTGGTCTACTTCAACAGCGGCATCACCCGCAGCGGAACCGACAACCAGGCGCAGATGACCGCAACCGTCAACGCGTCCCTGAAGAATAATGTTTCCATCTATCCTCTGGACGCCCGCGGCCTGGTCGCGACCGCGCCCCTCGGTGACGCCACCAAGGGATCTCCGGGCAGCGGAATGTTCACCGGCAGCTCCAACCGTGCCGCCCAATCCAACTTCCAGGGCACGCAGGAAACCATCACCGCGCTGGCTGCCGACACCGGCGGCAAAGCCTTGATCGACAATACCGATCTTTCCGCCGGCATCGTCCAGGCGCAGAAGGATATTTCGAGCTACTACATCCTCGGCTATTACAGCAAGAACACCAACCTGGACGGGCACTATCGCCGGATCGATCTCAAAGTCAAGAAGGACCTGAGCGCCAAGCTGGACTACCGGCACGGCTACTTCGCCGGCAAGACGTGGGGTAAGCTGAGCGATTCCGACAAGGAGCGCCAGCTCTCCGAAGCCCTCATGCTCGGCGACCCCATCACCGATATCGAAGTGGCCGCTGAAGTCGACTATTTCCGTCTGTCGCGCGCCAGCTATTTCGTGCCGGTGGAAGTGAAGATCCCCGGCAGCGAGCTCGAACTGGCCCGGCATGG
>Ga0335081_10020156_pt1 | contig 10783 bp, 8 predicted proteins | sample Lox_Sample_35_FD_206713 | JGI IMG/M metagenome (GOLD analysis project Ga0335081, IMG submission 206713) | Soil microbial communities from Loxahatchee National Wildlife Refuge, Florida, United States - Lox_Sample_3.5 | ecosystem: Environmental > Terrestrial > Soil > Wetlands | place: USA: Florida... | reverse complement strand
CCTGAGTCGCCTGTCATCAGGTCACCGGGCGACGACTAGAAGCAGAGATGACTCAACTCAGGGGCTAAAGCCCACAGCTTTTGTGAGCACCGATGTCACGGCTGGAAGCCGTGCCCTTCCCAAACCCATTCGTGCCACTTCTTGATGCGAACGAGGCGGTAAACTATTTCTCGTCATCAACTCCAGAACCCTGGGAGGAGCAATGTCCCCAGCGCAGTCGATCTCCCGCAGACGCTTCCTGCAGTCCGCCGCTCTCGCGTCCGCCGCCACTCTCCTTTCCAGCCGGAGTAGTGCGGCACTCTCTAGCCTGCACAATGCCGGTGCCACATCGACCCCACTTGAAGAATTCGACTACGCCGACGTCTCGCTCGACAGTCCTCTGCACGAGCAGCAGCTTCGCGAGACCCATTCCGTGTTGATGGAACTGAGTGACGACAGCCTCCTGAAACCGTTCCGCCAGATGGTCGGACAGAAAGCCCCCGGCGACGACATCGGTGGCTGGTACGCTTACGACCCACACAATGAGAACTACTTGTTCCAGCGCGGCTTTGCCCCCGGCAGCACATTCGGCCAATGGATCTCAGCCTTGTCGCGCTCCTACGCCATCGATCGCTCGCCCAAGACACGCGAGAAAGTGCTCCGCCTGAATCGTGCCTACGCCAAGGCGATTGGCGGCGACTTCTACGAGAACACCCGTTTCCCGGCTTACACCTACGACAAGCTCGTTTGCGGCCTCATTGATTCCCACAAATATGTCGGCGATCCGGATGCATTCAAAATTCTCGACGCCACCACGAAAGCGGCTCTTCCCCACTTGCCGCCCAAAGCAATCGAGCACGGCCAGCGTTGGCGCTCCAATCCGGATGTCTCCTACACCTGGGACGAGTCGTATACGATGCCGGAAAATCTGTTCCTGGCATATCACCGCGGGGCGGGAGATCAATATCGCGCCACCGCAATTCAATATCTGAACGACACCTTCTACGATCGCCTGGCGCAAGGGCAGAACGATCTTGCCGGCCGCCACGCCTACAGCCACGTGAACTGTCTGAGCTCGGCGATGCAGGCCTATCTGACTCAGGGAGACGAGAAATATCTGCGCGCAGCCAAGAACGGATTCGACATGGTCCTCGCGCAAAGTTACGCGACAGGCGGATGGGGTCCTGACGAACAATTACGCAAAACCGACAGCCCGGACGTCTACGACAGCTTGACCAGGTCCCACAACAGTTTCGAAACTCCATGTGGCTCTTACGGACACTTCAAGCTCACGCGCTATCTGCTGCGCGCGACGCGCGACTCACGCTACGGCGACAGCATGGAGCGCGTTATGTACAACACCGTGCTCGGCTCGCTCCCGCTGCAACTGGACGGGCGCGCCTTCTATTACTCCGACTACAGTTTCCGGGCGCGCAAGGTGTATCACGCGGACCACTGGCCTTGCTGCTCCGGCACGCTCCCGCAAGTGGCCACCGACTATCGGATTTGCGCCTACTTCCGCGAGCCGCGCGGAATCTATGTGAATCTCTACATCCCGTCGACAGTCCGCTGGACGCAAGATGCTGCACAAGTTTCTTTGACGCAACAGAGCGAATATCCCTACGACTCGCACGTGCAATTGGAGGTCAAGACCTCGCAGCCCGCGCAGTTCGCGATGAATCTTCGGATCCCGGCTTGGGCATCAGGCGCGTCGGTCACGGTGAACGGTCAACGGCAGGATTGTTCACCAGGATCGTTCGCGCGCATCGAACGCGAGTGGAGGAACGGAGATCGCATTGAAGTGGAACTGCCGATGACCACGCGGCTTGAGGCCATCGACGCACACCATCCAGATGTGGTGGCACTGATGGCAGGCCCGCTGGTGTTGTTCGCGATCACGTATCAGGACCCGGCCGTAACCCGCGCTCAGTTGCTGGCAGCGAAGAAAAATGGTCCTCACGAGTGGCAAGTAGAAACCGCCCATGGACCTATGAAGCTGCTGCCGTTCACGGCAATTGGGGAAGAAACTTACTCGACGTATATACGCGTCAGCTAGTGTTGCTTCGGAAAGTGTGATTGTTGATATTGCCTGGCGTGATCCGTGTTGTCCGGCTTAGCAGGTCAAAAATTTTAACCAGGTGGGCACAGAGGATCACAGGGAAGCCGGTGATTTTACAAATGTCGATCTATTTTGCAGGGTAGGGGCCCTTCGACTGCGTTCGGTATCCGCCTCACTTTGCTCAGGGTGACACTTGGAAGAGAGAGCGAATGGAAAGCTTCATACGGTCACGGTACCAGGCTGTCGTACCACGACTCTGTACCAGGCTTCTGAAAAAGCCTCTCGCCGACGAAAACCGCACCTCAGGCGCCAAAGCGCAGACCTGATTTCAACGGCTTGGCGGCACGAGTAAACTCGTGCCCTTCCCGATTCTACTGACTTGGTTCCCTTTTTCAGCAGCCTGCTAGAAATGTTCGCCCTCACTGAGCCCCACCGTCCTCGGCTTCTGTCCTAGAACCGCAAGTCCCTTTGCCTGAATCAGCCGATCCCACGGCCCCGCCTGCCAGTTATCCCGCACCTTTTCGGGATGCCTCCACGGCGGCAGGGTCAACATCAAATTCTGTGCCGTCGAATGCACATAAGGCTCATACATAGAGCGCAACTTTGCCAGCTTGTCTCTCCCGTATTCGTCACTTCGGACCTTGAGCCCAGCCGCACGCAGCGCCTCTAACAGCGAGTCATACTCGGCCGTCGGAAGCCGGTCCTCGTATGCTGGGTCGTATCTCGCATTCACTACTTGCGCCAGGTCCACCGCAGCGTGCCGTGCCATCGCGAACGTCAGCTTCGCCTGCCCTGGATGCACTCCCTCAATCCCCGTCAGCACCAGCGACGATACATCGAGCATCGTCGTCAGTGCCCCCAGCCACGACTGATTACTATGCTGCGAACGAAAGAACGTGAGCACGGGATAGGAAATCTGCGCCTCCAGCAACTCCGCCGCCCACCGCTCCCAATCGCGCAGCACCTCGTCGAGCACCGACTGCGTCGCGCTCGGATTCTCGAATCTCCCCGCGAGACGGACGAGCAACTCGGCTGCCGACGGAGGCGATCCCGCCCGCGCGTCAAGCATCGAAATCTGAATCTCGCGCCTCGAAAATGACGAATACACGACTGGGATATACCCGATCACCACGCCGAGAAATGCGAACCCCATGCCGGCTTCGACCACCGACAATGCTCTCGCCGCCGGCGACGTAGGCACGATATCGCCATAACCCAGCGTGAAAAACGTCTCGCCCGAGTGGTACAGAATCTTCCCGAATGTGAGCTTCTCGCCGCTCAGTTGCTCATGCCCGCCGATGCCGTACTGGATGAGTCCGAATCCCAGAATCAGCCCCGCCGCCCAAAATCCAAGCAGCAGGATCAACGACAGTGGGCCGAAGTATCCAAGAAAATTCTGCTGCCGCGAAGTCTTTTTGATGTGGCCAGCAATGCGCCGCCACGGAATCCAGGTTCGCCGATAGAAATAAGCGGTGAGCTTGAAATTCCGCAGTACTCGCCGCGGCAGTACCACGGTCTCAAACGCATCCAGCAGCACCACCCAGAGGATGGCGAAACCGCCAACAATCGCGACAATGTGCAAACGGGACCCCATCACGACGAGAGAATGTGGAATGTTGATGCGTCGGGTAGGTTATCAGATTCCGAACTTCCTGCTTCGAGAACACTCCACACAAGATCGGCCCTTGCGAGACCGCGTCGAATCCTCGAACAAAAATCTGGGGCTTCAGTTCGGCCGTTACTGCGGCTTAGCAGGCGTCTGCTGCGCGGGTGGGTTCTGCCCTGATGCCGCCGAGGGTTTTGCCGTTGTAGTCGAAGTCGTCCCAGTCGCCGTCTTCGCTGCCGGCTTCTTCTTCACCGCCGGCTTCTTCGTAGGCTCGGTATCATCCACGACAATCTTCTTCGGAGCTGCTACCGGGGCGGCCGCTTGTGCCGTCTTCAAATCCGTCCGCAGCCTTACTATCTCCGCTTCCTTCGATGTGGCCAGCGTGTCAATCCGCTCGGCCATCTGCTTGCGCGTGCCCTCAAATCCGGTCAGATCGTTGGACAGCGACTGCAACTCATCCTTCGACCCGAAGGCCCCGGCGCCTTCCACCACCACGCCGAGAACGTCATATAGTGCATCGAGATTGCGGTACAGCTTGAACGACGCGGCCATATCCTCCGGCGTCGCCCTTAGCTTCGAGATAATCTCCGGCAGCGCAGCCTGCAGATTTCGCTGAATCGAATCCACATTGCCGAGCACCTGCTTCTTGTAGCTGTTATCCGCCTTCCAGTGCTCGATCCGCAGTTTCACCAGATCGGCCTGCGTATTCTTCGACGTCTCCTCCAACTGAGCCAGCATTCCATTTAACTGCGTCACCGACGCATACGAAACCGGCGTCCCCTGACCGCCGTTCGCGGGAGTCGGAGCAGGTCCGCCTTGCCCCAGCGCGGCAGCCACACAAGTGAAGTAGGAAACAGAACTCAGCAGGAGGTTACGTGTCATTTTAGATAATTAGCGTTCGCGGCAACAGCATACTACAAGCTCCACCCCGCGGTGGATCCGGTAAACCCTCCAGACGCGTGTGCACCTGGGCGAAGCAGCGTCGTAAACATCGCAGCTTGAAAGCGATCAAACCAACGGCAAAAGCATGAACCACCAAGGACACGAAGGTACACGAAGGAGCTTGAAGCCCGGCTCGAAGATTCGACACCCGCCTCGACCGAGCGCGATAATCGGGGAGGAATCCGGAACCCAAGATGTCCCCGAAGTCGCACCCATTCTTTCCTTGCCTCGCATTCGCAGCCTTGGCCCTACTGGTCACGATCCCTTGCGCTGCCCAGGAGAACAACCGCCGTCTCATCCTCAAAGACGGTTCCTATCAGCTCATCACCAAATATGAGGTCAACGGCGACCGCGTCCGCTATTACAGCGTCGAACGCGAAGACTGGGAAGAAATTCCCAAGTCCCTGGTCGATTGGCCGGCCACCGAAAAATACGAGCGAGACACCGCCGCCAGCAAAGCGAACGTCCCCGAAGCCGTCCAACTCGACAACGAAGCCGGGGCCGAACTCGAAAACGCAATTGAGGTCGCGCCCGGACTGCACCTCACGGAAGGCTCCGGCGTCTTTCTTCTCGACAACTACCAAGGCGAGCCTCAGCTCGACGAGATTAACCAGACCGCCGGCGACGTCAGCCACCAAGGCAAAGGAAACATTCTGCGCGGCCTCGGAGGTGTCAAGCAGACCATCGAACTCGATCGCGCTCACGCCACGATACAGTCGCACGTCGCGGTCCCATCCTTCTACATCCGCAACCCCGACGACGATGCCCCTGCGCCGTTCGAGAAAGCCCCAGTTTCAACGGATGCGAAGCCGACCGCGCAGCAGCCGCCACTCACCGATCGCTTTCGGATCCTCCGCCTCGAAGCCAAAGGCAACAAGCGCGTTGTTGGCGAGGTCAAGCGCGATGCCACGGGAAAGATCAACCAGGATCAGAAGATCATCAAGACCACGGCCAACACTCTCAATGGCGGATGGCTGAAACTCACTCCCATCGAACCCATGCCAGCGGGCGAGTATGCCGTTGTTGAGATGCTGGGCAAGGAAGGCATGAACCTCTACGTCTGGGACTTCGGCATCGACCCCAAAGCGGCAGCCAATCCCAACCCCTGGAGACCAGACACCAAGCCGCCGGAACCCGCCCCTGCAAATCCGCAACAGTGAGAATCGTGGGAGGGGCTGCCGCATTCGTCCGACCAGAGGAGCGAAGCGACGAGTGTCGGCAGCGTGGCCCGCATCGACTCAGTGTTGCTGGACGCCGTCTTATTGCGCGCTTCGCGCGCAACCCCGGACGAATGCGTCCGGGGCTACAGTCTGGCGGACGAATGTTCTTGCCATTCGACCAATCGGCGGAAAGGGAAAAAGGCATCCGGCAGGATGCCCTCTTGAAACTCGAAACCTGCAACTCTCGACTGGACTCTACTCCTTCAACATCCCCCGCTGCGCGACTCCAATATTATCCCGCGTCGAATTCTTCACCATGTACATCATCCCGTCGGCCTGGCGGATCACATCGTGCGCCGACCGCGCGTCATGCGGATACGTCGCCACACCAATCGACGCCCGCACATTCAAGTTCAACCCTTCTTCGCGGCAGAAACAGCTGGCACGCAACCCATCCCGCAACCGCTTCGCAACCACCAGAGCCTGATCCTTCCCAGTCTGAGGTAACAGCACCACAAACTCATCACCGCCGTAGCGAAACGCAAAATCAATCAGCCGCAGCTGCGCTTTCACCAGATATCCAATCTCGGCGAGCAGCTTGCTTCCAATCAAATGCCCGTGTGTGTCATTGACGGACTTGAAATGATCCAGATCGATGAACAGAATGCTGAACTCATACCCGAAGCGCGACGACCGGTAAACTTCAGTTTCAAGCGTCTTATAAAGATGCCGCGCGTTGAACAATCCCGTGCAGTCGTCAGTGATCGTCAGTTCCTGGATCTTCTCCACCCACTTCGCATTCTCGATGGCAATCGCCGCGTAATCACACAGCGACTGCAGGAAGAACAGCTCCGGCTCCTTGAACCGCTCCATATCGACGTTGACCAACTGGATCACGCCGAGCACGCGCAACTTCGACCGCAGCGGGACGCAGATTACGGATTTCGTCTCCCACTTGGTCGTGTCATCGACGCGGCTGGCGAAAAACGGATCCGATCGCACATCCGGAACAACCCGCGCCTCGCCATGTTTCGCAACCCATCCCGCGATACCCTCGCCCATCTTCAGCCGGACATTCTTCAGCGCCTCGGCCTTATCGCCCACAGCGATCGCAAAGTAAAGCTCCTCATGCCCTTCATCCACCATCAGCAGCGACCAGGTATCCGGACGGAAATATTCCGCCATCTTGTCCATGATTGTCTGCAGAATTGAGTCGAGGTCCAGCGACGACGTCAGTGCCTTCGCCACGTCATGAAAAATCGTCAGCTCCTGACTATGGCGAGTCAATTGAGTGCCGGCCTCAGGCATGGGTATCCCGTCATTCCTCACTGTGGGGTGGCGTTGAAAAATTATATGCGGCACTTTCGTTCACCGGCAACGAACGTTAGTAACCCGTACCCGTAACGTCAACTGATCCAGTAGTTTCCATAGGATGCGGATGCCTTGTCCGTTGGCCTCAGTCTCGCGCTGGAACAGCCGCACTGGCGCACGGATTCCCAAGACCTTCTCCCAGAGACACAATGCATCTCTGTGCCCTCTGGGGTTAAAGCTCTTATAATTTTGTCCATGATCAACCGACTGAAAGTTGCACTCCCTCTGGCCCTCCTTCTGTCGATCCCATCCTTCTCCCAGACGCCCGACCCCCATTCCGTCCCCTCAGTCGACGCGGGCATCGGCTCTTGCACCGCCGATTTCACGGTCACCGACACCGACAACAAGCCCGTCTACGCCGCTAAAGTGAAAGTCCACATCGCCTATGGATTCGGCGGGTTCCACAAGCTCGATCTCGAGGTCGGCACCAACGCCGACGGCAAAGCCCGTTTCACCGGCCTCCCCAACCGCCTCAAAAAGGGTGGACTCTTTTTCCAGGCTTCCGAATCCGAGCGCACCGGCGATGCCTTCGACGATCCCTCCAAAACCTGCCAGGCCCAATTCCCCGTCACGCTCCGCAAACCGCTGACCCCACCGAATCCGCAGTGAGTGCCCCGCGTCTCTCCAGTTACCTCCCCATGCGACTGTTGGTTCTGGCAGGGTCGCGGCAGCATGCCCTATCATGGTTTGCAGGCAACATTGTTCGCAGGCAAGATCCGGGGAACCGTTGGGCGAATTCGGGAACCAATTCCGCCAAGCACGCGAGAGCAAGAATCTCTCTTTCGATGACGTTTCCAACGTCACCAAGATTACTTCGCGCATGCTCCAAGCTATCGAAGACGAACACTTCGATCAGCTTCCCGGGGGAGTCTTCAATCGCGGATTCATTCGTGCCTATGCCAAACATCTCGGCCTCAACCCGGACGAAGCCGTCAACGGATATCTTGCTTGCCTGCGCCAGGCGCAGATCGATTCTCAGCAAGTCTGGCAAACCGAAAGCCTGCCTGTGCCGGAACATCCGCCCGCGGCAGTCGAGATCGCTCCGGCGCCTGCCAAACCCGTTGCCAAGCCCCAAGCCCCGGTTCAAGTCGAGGAGTTGCCCGATCTGCAATTGCCTCGCGCGGAACATGTCCGCCAACGCCGCCGCGAGTATGACGGGCCTCCGCGGGCAGCCATTTCCCGGAAACTCATCGCGTTCGCAATTGCGGTTCTGGTCGCAGTCGTCATCCTCTGGAACCGCCATTCCCGCAATCAGCGTGGCAAAGTCGAGCAGGCCCCGGCCCCGGCGACATCCACCCGGTCAGCCCCAATCGTCGCGAGCGCACAGGCAGCGTCGCCAACGCAAACATCGGTTGCAACTCCGGGTGCCGCCCCCGTTCGTCCGTCGTCAAATACGACGCAAACTTTAAAGCCACCGGCTTCCACCAAGCCGACAGCCGCACCACCTACAACTCCAGCCGCGAAAGCCGAAGAGCAAGTCGTCGAAAAAGGGGACGTGACCATCCGCTCCTTCGGCCAGCCCGTCGCAAAACCCGCAGACCAGCCGGCCGCGTCATTGAGCCTGGTCATCCGCGCTACCGAGACTTCCTGGATCTCCGTCACCTCCGACGGACAACTCGTCCGGCAGGAGACTCTCATCGCTCCGGCCAACACGACCGTCCACGCCTCGCGCGAAATCATAGCCCGCATCGGCAACGCCGCCGGAATCACTTTCCTTTGGAACGGCGAGGACGTCCCCGCCCAGGGCGCAGAGTCGGAAGTCAAAACGCTCGTATTTGACGCCCAAGGCATGCACACCATCGCTTCGACCAACACACCGAATCAAAATTAATAGCGATCGGGAAAGCGAGAAGTCATTCCGAGTAGCAAATGGGATTAGTCTTTGGGGGCCCCATTTCTGACGCGCTTCTTGCGGTTGAAAACTCGTGTTGAGCTTATTGAAACTTGGGCATTTTGACTTTATCGAGTGATTTCGTTTTCTTCACCCTACCTAGCCTGCTGGGACCGTCAGTGGCGGGAACTCCTTGAGGGTCCACGCTCGGGAGGCAGGATTTCTTATCTCGCCGATTGGCGTAATACCCTCTTTGCGCTCACTACGCCTTATACCGGAACAGCCTCCGGCAATCCTCCCGCAAGAAGCCACCAATGACAGGTATCAGGTGACTTCCCTTCTCAAACACGTACTGGCACGAAATCAGGCACGCCCGCCACTTGTAATCTTCTGTCCCATGTTTCCGGCCGTAAGCGGCGATGTCTTCCTGCGACACGCCATAAACGACCGCGCCAATCTTCGCCCACACGCACGCTCCGGCACACATCGCGCAGGGTTCGTGCGTCGTGTAGAGCACAAAGTCGGTCAGATACCGCCCATACCCGCTCGACACATATTTCAGAGTCTCCAACTCGACATGCTTGATGCTCGATCCCGAAGTCTTCACCCGGTTCCCTGCGTTGGCAATGACAACTTCGCCCCCGTGTGTGACCCGCGTGACCACCGCCCCGATGGCATAGTCCCCGCGGTCCCGCGCCCGCTTCGCTTCGGCAATCGCCAACTGCATAAACTTCTTTTTCGGCTTGTAGGAATCAGCGATCATGCCAGGATCATACCGCGTTGAAGGCGCGGGCAGTCATCCAGATGATGGTCAAGGGAAGAACGGGCTGCCACAAGGGCCGGCCGTGAGAGTGCTGAAAAGTGTTCTTGCCGGTTCAGATTCCCCCAGCGGCTAGAAGCCGCTGTTGACTCGCAGACTTACGGCACGAGTGAAACTCGTGCCCTTCTCGTCGGTACCGAATTTCGGGGTTTTTCAAGGGCCTGACGGCCGCCTGCGAGAGGCGGCCGGGCCATTCATATCCTCTGCCTGAGCTAGCGCTCTTTGGCAGGTTTCGTCTTATTGTTGTTGTGCTTCTCGTTGTGGATCTGCTTGCTGTTCTTGTTTTCTTCGCGATTGGCTTGCTGCCGTTCTTGCTGCGTCAACGCGCCACCGTTTGCCGTGCGCTCGTTGTGGACCTGCTGCGCGACTCGGCTTTGGTTCTCGTTGGTCCGCGCCGCCTCACCGGAAGTCATCTCGCCGCTGCGCAGACCGTTTGCGGTGCGCTGCTGCTGGTTGGCTTCCCGATTGTCAACTTCGTTCGGCTTCACGGTATTCGCATTGTGCTTTTCGTCGTAGATCTGACGGCTCGCGGCGTTCTGCTCGCCGTTGATCTGCTGGCGCTCCTGCCCGGTCAGTTTGCCACCGTTGGCCGCGCGATCGTCGTGCACCTGCTGGTCGATGTTGGCCTGGGTGCGCTCAGCGCGCGCCGCTTCGCCGGAAGTCATCTGGCCGCTGCGCAGACCGTTCGCGATGCGCTGGTCCTGATTGGCCTCACGCGTATTCGGATTGTAGTTGCGTCCCACCGAGCGATCGTTGGCCGAGATGGGCTGCGTCCGCGCGTGCTCCTGCGCGACCGCGCGATATGCCCCGACGTTCGCGCTCGCCGTCATCGTCGGACGTCCGCCGTTCACCGAAGCCAGTTGCCCGCGATCCTGCGCCGCGAAGCTGGCATGCTGCGATTGTTCGGAAGTCGCTTCGAAGTGACGCTCGTTGGCGGCCTGCATCTCAACCGCCGAAGCATGCACTGAAACACCCACGCCGCCGTTGAAGCAAACGTGGTTCTCGTTCACGATCG
>Ga0335081_10020155_pt1 | contig 10783 bp, 10 predicted proteins | sample Lox_Sample_35_FD_206713 | JGI IMG/M metagenome (GOLD analysis project Ga0335081, IMG submission 206713) | Soil microbial communities from Loxahatchee National Wildlife Refuge, Florida, United States - Lox_Sample_3.5 | ecosystem: Environmental > Terrestrial > Soil > Wetlands | place: USA... | reverse complement strand
GCCCGAGCCAGCCGAGCCAGCGGCGCAGCAGCGCGACCGCGGCACCGAGCGCGACCACGCTCGAGATCCCGGCCATGCCGATCGCCAGCGCGTCGCGCGCGGCGGGCAGCGCTCGGCCATAGCACGGCGCGTGGTACGCACAGTAGTAGAGGCCGATCGTCCGGCCGCTCGACGCGCAGCACCAGGCGACGATCACGATCGCGAGCGCGCCGAACCCCGCGATCGGCAGCGCGGTGGCCCATGGATCGGCGAGCCGCACCGCGCGGCGCCCGATCGCGATCGGGTCGAACGACGCGCGCATCCGCCGCTCGATCCACCACGCCGCCGCCCGCCGCGCCAGCGCGCCCGCGACGCCCGCGACCAGCAGGCCGAGCGTCGCGAGCTCGACCGCGGTGAGGCGAAGCAGCACGCGCGGATGAAACTCGTCGTAGTCCGCGATCCCGTTGTAGCCGCGCAGGTCGACCGGCCAGTAGATCGAGCCGACGATCGCCGCGACCAGCGCGAGCACCGCGAGCCCGCCCGCGGCGCGCGCGACCCGCTCGCACGCCACGTGGTAGAGCGGCAGCACGGCGAGGCCGCGTTCGCCGCCGGCCGCGCGCACGACGTCATCGAGCGGCGCGGGCTCGCGCCGGCTGTCCTGGCCGAGCGCCGCGAGGTCTCGCACGAGGAGCTCGTCCATCATGTCGACTCCGCGGGCACGGCCTCGCGCCCGAGCTGTTTCTGGTAGTACGCGCGCAGCCGATCGCGGCCGCGCGCGAGCCGCGACTTCACCGCGGACGCCGATACCTGGTGCAGCGCCGCGATCTCCTCGACCTTCCAGCCGTCGATCTCGAACAGCACGATCGCCTCGCGCTGCGCGGCGGGCAGGATCGCGAGCGCCGCTCGCGCGCGGCGGGTCGCGTCGGCGGCATCGGGCGACCACTGGGCCTGGCGGTACAGCTCGCCGCTCGCCGCGGCGCGGCTCGGATCGCCGAGCTCGCCGCGATCGCCGAACGGGATCAGGTTGCGCCAGAACGCGCGGCGGCAGCGGTTGCGGTGCACCGAGATCACGACCCGGTACAGCCAGGTGCGGAACGCGGCGTCGTCGCGCAGGCCGTCGAGCCGGGTGAAGGCGCGCAGCGACGCCTCCTGGAACAGGTCGTCGCCGTCGGCCCGCGACCGGCACAGGCAGCGCGCGAACGCGCGCACGCGGTCGTGGATCGGCTCGATCAGCCGCCGGAATCGCTCGCCCCGTGACTCCATCGCGACACGGACAGCGTACCGCGGTCGTTTGGTCGCATCGATCGGCGAAGATCGTGCAACTGACCGAGATCAGTACCAGCCGTGCGCCTTGTGGAACGACCACGCCTGGTCGTAGCTGCCGTAGCGACCGAGCGTGTACTTCGAGAACGCACCGAGCTGCGCGTTGCAGTCGGTCGACGCGTAGTTGCTGCCCATCAGCGCCTTGCGGTTCGCGATCAGCAGCTGGCCCTCACCGAACGCGGTCGAGGTCCGATTCTTCGCCAGCGGGTTGTTGCCCGACTCGGACATGATGATGTTCTGCGCCGACTGCGGCAGGCCGGAGATGTCACAGGTGGGGTGACCGCCGGTGGCGGTCGCGAGCTGCGCGTCGGTCAGGGACTGGAAGGTCGCCAGGCGGCGAGGTCCCAGGCGACTCGAGCCGCCGATCAGACGAGCCCGGCCGCGTGCTCGGCGTAGAGCAGCGCGAACGCGATCGCGAGGTCGATCAGCGTCACCACGCTGCCGTAGCGCAGGAACCGGCGAAACCCGATCTCGCCGCGCGGCCCGGCCGACTCCATCACGATGATGTTGGCGACGCTGCCGAACAGCGTGAGGTTGCCGGCGAGGGTCGACGCCACCGCGAGCAGCACGTAGCCCCACGGCTGGTCGGGCATGCGCGGCACCCACGCGACCGCGACGAGCACGAGCGGGACGTTCGAGACCACGTTCGAGGCGATCACGACCAGCGCGACGAACGCGAGGTCGCCGGCGAGGTCGCCGCGCGCGACCACGGGCGCCACCGCGTCGAACGCATCGTCGATCACGCCGCTGTGCGCGATGCCCGACACCACGACGAACAGCCCGGCGAAGAACGCGAGCAGCGTCCAGTCGACGGTCCCGAACACCTGCTTGTGCACGACGGTGCGCGCGCTGACCATCAGCGCGGCGGCGGCGCACATCGCAGCGCCGGCGAGCGAGACGCCGGCGAGCGCCAGCACCGCGAACAGGGCGAGCGCGCCGAGCCCCTTGGCGGCGAGCACGCGATCGACCGCCGGCCGCGGCGGCGTGCGCTCGGCGAGCGGGCCGGCCGGCAGCTGCTTGCGGAACAGCCAGGCGAGCACCGCGACGTTGGCGGCGAGGCACGCGACGCCGATCGGCAGGGTGAGCGCGAGGTAGTGCGCGAACCCGAGCGTGCCCTCGGCGTGCGCGCCGATGATCATGTTCTGCGGGTTGCCGCTGTAGCTGACCACGCCGCCGACGTTGGCCGCCGAGGCGAGCGCGAGCAGGTACGGCAGCGCCGGCAGCCGCGCCTCGACGACCACCGCGACGACCAGCGGCGTGAGCACGATGCACACGGTGTCGTTGACCAGCAGCGCCGACAGCGCGCCGGCCACGAACACCATGCCGAACAGCAGGCTGCGCGCCGAGCGCGCGCGGACGAGCACGTGGTAGGCGGCGAGCCGGAAGAACTGCGCCTCCTGCAGGTACGCCGCGATCACCAGCACGCCGAACAGCAGCACGAGCACGTGGAGGTCGATCGCCGAGAGCGCGGCGTCGACCGGCAGGCCGCCGACGACCACCATCGCGACCGCGCCCACGATCGCGGCCGCCGGTCGATCGAGCCTGAGGAAGTGCAGCTGGCGGCTCGCGATCAGCAGGTACGTGACACAGAACACCACGAGCGAGCCGGTCACAACGCTGCGATCCTACGCCTGCGACACCGGGTGCGTCCGGTCGCGGCGCGCGGTCAGCAGCGGTGATAGATCCCGGCCGCACGGTCGTGCGTCGGCCACGGGATGCGTCGCTGGCTGGTCGCCGTCTCCCTCGCAGTCCATCTCGCCGTGGTGTTCGCGCTGTTCGTCGCCGGCATGTGGCGGCTCGAGCGCCTCGACCCGGGCAGGCGCACGATCCCGCTCGGGGTCAGCGCCGCGCGGGCCGAGCCCGAAGGCGCCCCGGCCCGGGTCCAGGCGCAGAAGATCATCCCCAGGCGGGTCGTGGTCCACACCACGGTGCAGCCGGTGGAGCGCCACGTCGAGCCGCCGCCGGTGGTCGCGGACACCGACACCGGCTCCGGCAGCGGCTCGGGCTCCGGCAGCGGCTCGGGCTCCGGCGACCACCCGCCCGGTGACTGCGTGGTCGACTGCGCGCAGACCCCGGCGCCGGCGCCCACGCCCGCGCCGACCCCGCCCAGGCCCCAGCCGGTCGCGCTGCCGCCCGCGATCCTGGTCGGCCTGCGCGTGTCGGGCGAGACCCAGATCGACGCGCCCGACACGGTCAAGCAGCAGATGATGCGCGGCGATCACGACGCCACCACCGGCACCTTCAAGATCTGCCTCGACGACACCGGGGCGATCGTGGCGGTCAGCACGCTGCGCTCGACCGGCTATCCGGCCTACGACGACAAGCTCGTCGCCACGATCCATACCTGGCGCTACCGGCCCTACACGGTGAACGGCCGCGCCACGCCCGCCTGCAGCGTGGTCCGGTTCGACTACTCGCTCGAGTAGCGATATGGTCGGCGTGCGTGAATCCGGCGATCGAAGTCCGTAGCCTGACCAAGACCTACCGCACGCCGTTTCGCCGCAAGAAGGTCGAGGCGCTGCGCGGGGTCACGTTCACGGTGCAGCGCGGGCAGATCTTCGGGTTCGTCGGCCCCAACGGCGCGGGCAAGACCACCGCGATCCGCACGCTGATGGGCCTGGTCCGCCCGACCTCCGGCGCGGCGAGCATCCTCGGCAACGCCATCCCGAGCCGCGCCGCGCGGTTCAAGGTGGGCTTCCTGCCCGAGTCGCCGTACTTCTACGACTACCTGACGGTCGGCGAGCTGTGCGATCTCGCGGGCCGGCTGTTCGGCATCCCGCTCGCGGTGCGGCGCAAGCGCGCCGACGCGCTGATCGAGCGCGTGGGCCTGGGCCGCGCGCGCAGCCAGAGCCTCAAGAAGTTCAGCAAGGGCATGCTGCAGCGCGCCGGCCTGGCGCAGGCGCTGATGAACGACCCCGAGCTGGTCGTGCTCGACGAGCCGATGAGCGGCCTCGATCCGATCGGCCGCAAGGAGGTCCGCGATCTCATCCTCGAGCTGCGCGAGCAGGGCAAGACCGTGTTCTTCTCGTCGCACATCCTGACCGACATCGAGAGCATCGCCGACCAGGTCGCGATCATCGCGCGCGGCCAGCTCCAGGCGCCGGGCCGGCGAGCTGCTCACGCTCACCCTGCCCGCCGACGCCGACGTCGACGCCTGGCTCGCGCGCGCGCACGAGCGCGGCGCCAAGGTGGTGTCGGTGGCGCCGCGGTTCGAGACCCTCGAGGATCTGTTCATGCGCCGGATCGCCGACGCCGATCCATCGGCCGAGGCGAAGGAGGGCCGGGTATGACCGAGCGGCTCGGCCGGATCTGGGCGATCGCGCTCAACACGTTCCGCGAGGCCGCGCGCATGCGCGTGATGTACGGCATCCTCGTGCTGGTCGCGGGCATGAACTTGCTCTCGATCGTGCTCGGCGAGATGTCGATCCGCGAGGCCGCGCGCGTCACCCGCGACGTCGCGCTCGCGAGCATCTCGTTCTGGGGCTCGCTCACCGCGATCTTCCTCGGCCTGTTCCTGCTGTACAGCGAGGTCCAGCGCCGCACGATCCACGCGATCGTGTCCAAGCCGATCGAGCGCTGGGAGTTCGTGATCGGCAAGTACGTCGGCATGGCGCTGATCCTGTCGGTGCTGGTCGCGGTGTTCGCGATCGCGATGGTCGCCGTGCTGCTGTGGCAGGGCGTCGGCGTCACCACGCCGGTGATCGAGCAGCTCGTGCTGGCGTGGTGCGAGGTGATGACGGTCGCGGCGATCGCGATCTTCTTCTCGTCGTTCTCGACCCCGTTCCTGTCGGCGATCTTCTCGCTCGCGATGTGGGCGATCGGCCGGGTCACGCCCGACATCGAGCACGCGACCAAGTCCGCCGCCGGCTGGATCCGCTGGACGTCGAGGGCCGCGCTCGAGATCGTGCCGGATGTCCACCTGTTCGCGCCGTCGGGCCGGGTCATCCACGGCGCGGCGATGAGCGTCAACGGCGACTTCGTGAGCTGGGGCTACGTCGGGGTCGCGGCGCTGCACGGCCTGGGCTGGGCGGTCGGCCTGCTCGCGCTGGCCTGCCTGCTGTTCCACCGGCGCGACTTCGCGTAGCGCTTTACAACGCCCGGGGCCCGTGCTTGCCTTCGCGCACCATGGCCAAGAACCTAGGCGGGGCGATCATCGATCTGCTCGATTCCGAGCGGGTCGAGCTGCGCGCGGCGGCGGCGACCGTGCTCGCAGCGGTCGGCAAGCGTGACAAGTCGGTGCAGACCGCGCTGACCACGCGGCTCGGCGATGCCGACCCGACCGTGCGGCGGATCGCGCTCGATGGCCTGGCCGACATGGGCGCCGGCGGGATCGCGACCCAGCTCGTCCCGCTGCTGCGCGGCGACGACGAGGGCCTCGCCGAACGCGCCGCCGCGCTGCTCGCGCAGCAGGGCGCCGAGGCCGAGGCCGCGCTGCGCAAGGAGGTGCGCGCCGGCGCGGTCGCGGCGCGCCGGGTGATGGCGCAGCTGCTGCTCCGCCGCGGCACCCAGCCCGCGATCGACGCGGTGCTCGACCAGCTGTCCGACGACGAGTTCGGCGAGCAGGCGCTCCAGCTCGTGCGCGCCGAGCTCGACACCGGCAACGACAAGCTCGCGAACCAGGTCGAGAAGGCCGCGATCGGCCGCGCCAGCGAGGCCGCCAAGGACCTGCACAAGGCCTGGCTCGCGGCGCAGAAGGCCGGCGAGGCCGCCGCCAAGGACGCCAAGCGCACGGCGAAGAAGTCGAAGGCCAACGGCAGCAACGGCCACGCCGTGGTCGCGCCGGATCCGCTGCGCGATCCGGCGGTCGCGCGCGGCGTCGCCCAGCTCGGCGCGCTGCTCCGGCTGATCGGCTACCTCGCGCGGCCATCGACCCAGTCGCTGCTGCTCAAGTACGCCGACGCCGACGAGCCACGGCCGATCCGGCTCGCCGCGATCGCCGGGCTGCGCCGGATCGTGGCGCAGAGCGAGGCGCGCGGCACCGAGAAGGTGATCGAGACGCTGATCGACTACGCCGACGGCGACGACCTCGCGGTCGCGCAGTCCGCGGTCGACACGCTGCGCGGCGCGCGCATCCCCGAGTCGCTCGCCAAGCCGTTCGCCGCGCTCGCCAAGTCCAAGAACATCGCGGCGCAGAAGCTGGCGATGGAGCGGCTGCCCGCGGGCGGCGGCGCGTCGGCGGTCAAGGCGCTGGTCGAGGCGCTCGCCGGCGACGATCCGACCGCGCGCGACGCCGCGGCGCGCGGCCTGGCCAAGGCGCCCGAGGCCGTGCTGCCGCTGGTGCGCGGGCTGCTCGCGACCCGGGACGAGCAGGTCGCGCGGCGATTCACCGGCGTCCTGCGCTCGCACCGCGGCCACGTGTCTCACCAGGCGGTCGACGAGCTGGTCGAGCGCGTGCGCGAGCTGATGGATCTCCAGCTCAAGGGCAAGGCCGCGGCCGAGCAGATCGTGCTCGAGCGCGTGCTCGCCGAGCTGATCGCCGACCTCGCGCCGCAGAAGCACGTCGAGCTGCTGTTCGAGCGCGCGAAGCGCCTGCGCAAGGCCCAGAAGCCGGTCGAGGCGTTCGGCTCGCTCAAGCCGCTGCTGCGCTCGCGCGCCGACCTCGACGCCGCGATCGACGACGACCAGCGGTTCTTCCTCGCGCTGCTCTCGCTCGAGGCCGCCGGCGAGGGCCTGATGAGCCGCTCGCACGCCGACGATCCGGTGTTCGAGCAGTTCGCCCGCCTGGCCGCGAAGGGCTATCCGGTCGCCAAGCACCTCGCGCGCAACGGCGACGTCACCGACGACCAGCTCTACGCGCTCGGCTTTCGCCTGATCGAGAGCGGCGACGCGTCGAACGAGGAGCTCGGCGCCGAGCTGCTCCAGGGCATCATCGACGAGCGGCCGCGCAGCAAGCTCGCCAAGGCCGCCAAGAACAAGCTCAAGCTGACCGGCCACCTCGACGAAGACTGATGACGGTCGCCGGCTATCTCGCGAAGCTTCCCGCCGATCGCCGCGCCGCGCTCGGGATGTCGCTCGCGAGCGCGCTCGTCATCCAGGGCCCGGTCGACACCTCGTTCCAGCCGACGTGGAACCAGGTGCAGTAGTCACGGCACGAGCTTGTAGCCCAGGCCGTAGACCGTGAGGATGTGGCGCGGGCTCTTCTGATCCTCCTCGAGCTTGCGGCGCAGCTTGACGATGAAGTTGTCGACCGTGCGCGAGGTCGGCGACGACTGCACGCCCCACACCTTCTCGAGCAGCTCGTCGCGCGACACCGTCTCGTCGGAACGCTCGCGCAGCAGCTTGAGCACCTCGAGCTCGTAGAACGTGAGGCGCTTGCTGGTGCGGCCCTTGTTCATGGTGTGCTTGCGCGCGTCGATCGTCCAGCTGCCGATCGTGAAGGTGTCGTCGGTGTGCGACGTCATCCGCTGCTGGCGGCGGAAGATCGCGTTGATCCGCGCGATCAGCTCGGCGACCGAAAACGGCTTGGTGACGTAGTCGTCGGCGCCGGCGTCGAGTCCGCGGATCTTGTCGCTCTCCTGCGCCTTCGCGGTGAGGATGATGATCGGCACGGTCTCGTCGCGCTGGCGCAGCGTCTCGCACACGCGATAGCCGTTGTCGTCGGGCAGCATCAGGTCGAGCAGCACGCAGTCGGGCGCCCAGTCCATCGCGGCCGCCATGCCCTCGGCGCCGGTGCCGCGTGCCTGGACCTCGAAGCCCTCGAACTCGAGCGCGTCGCGCAGGCCGCGCACGATGTCCGGCTCGTCCTCGATCACGAGGATGCGCTTCTTGCTCGGCTCGTCCGTCACCTGCGAAGTCATATCACTCACGCGCGCTTGATGGGCAGCCACAGCTCGAACGTCGCGCCCTGCCCGGGCGTGCTGGTCACGGTGATGTCGCCGCGATGGGCGCGCGCGATGTGCTGGACCAGCGCGAGGCCGATCCCGGAGCCGCGGATCGGGCGCAGCCGCATCGCGCGCGCGCGATAGAAGCGCTCGAAGATCCGCGCGTGCTCCTCGCGATCGATCCCCGGGCCGAAGTCGCGCACCGACAGCACCAGGCGCTCGCCGTCGCGGCGCAGCCGCAGCTCGATCTTCTTGCCGTCGGCGGCGTACTTGATCGCGTTGTCGATCAGGTTCAGCACGGCGAGCGTGAACGCGTTGGCGTCGAGCGACACCGGCGGCAGATCGGGCTCGAGCTCGGCGTCGAGCGTCATCTCGGCCGCGGCGACCCGGCGCTCGCACAGCTCGGTCGCGCGCTCGACCACCTCGCCGAGATCGGTCTCGGCGAACTCGTAGACGCCCATCCCGCGCTCGATCTTGGCGAAGTCGAGCACGTTGTCGATCAGCCGGCCGAGCCGCAGGCTCTCGCGCCAGATGATCTCGGCGTACTCGTTGGCCTGCTCGCTCGACTTGGTGCGGCCCTTCGCGAGCATCTCGCCGAACATCGAGATGATCGACAGCGGCGTCTTGAGCTCGTGCGACACGTTCGAGATGAACTCGCTCTTGAGCTCGTTGGACCGGCGCTCGCGGCGGATCGCGATCGCGAGGAACGCCAGGCCCGCGAGGATCACGGTGACCGCGCCGCCGATCAGCAGCCAGTCGACGATGCGCTTGCGCCGCAGCACGGCCATCTCGCCGAGATCCTTCTCGGCGGCGCGCAGCATCCAGCCGTTCACCGTGTCGGAGAACGGCACCTCGACCACGGTGTCGTCCTTGTCGGAGAACGGCGCGCCGTAGACCAGCTCGCCGCGCTCGTCGACGACCTGGTAGAGCCGCTTGGACTGCTCGCTGAACTGGAAGAACTGCGGGAACAGCCACGCGACCAGGTGCGTGAGATCGTCCTCGATCACGACGTAGTACGTCCGGTCGCCGGACGTCTTGCGCATGAACGAGAACAGGTACGGCTTGCCGTCCCACACGCCGTGGAGATGACCGCGCTCGTTCGGCGGCAGCTTGCTCGTGAGCGGCAGGTGGGGCAGCACGTGCGCCATGAACCAGGTGCGGAACTCGCCGCCCTCCTTGCCCTGACGGCGCGACACGTAGCCGTCGAGCACCGGGTGGAGCTGGTCGTCGAGCACGAACACGCTCATGAACGACGCGTTCTTCACCGCCTCGGGCAGCTTGCCGAGATCGTCGAGGTGGACCGCGTCGAACACGGCGTCGTCGTCCTTGACCACGAGCGACTCGATGTTGAGGACCTTCTCCTCGGCGAGATCGCGCATCAGCTGGAGCTCGCGATCGCGCGAGACCTCGGACGTGTAGCTGAACCCGTAGTAGGCCAGCGCGACGGCTGCCGCCAAGACCGCGAAGATCAAGGCATTCACGAGGAGGAGGCGACGCACGCCGCACCATCCTGCCACTTCCCAGTTCACTTGGAAGTACGGAAGGTTGTCAGCCGGAGTGGATTGTGTTAGAGGGCAAACTATCGAATTGCACTAATCCGGACTGAGGGTTTGTGTTGATTTACGGGTAGTTACGTTCGCATCCGTCCAGTGAGGGCCCGAGATGGACTCCATCTTTGAAGAAGACGCAGACGAGGTCGGGGGCGAGATCGAGGCGTACTGCCCCTCTCCCCGCTGCAAGGCCGACACGACGCACACGATCATCAGCATGTACGAGGACGAGGTGCGGCGGGTGCAGTGCGTGGTGTGCGGGGAAGTCCATGCGTATCGCAAGCCACGCGGCGACGGCGTGGAGGATGGCGGCGACACCGCCGCCAAGAAGCACGGGCCCAAGCGGCTGTCGTGGGAAGAGGCGATGGGGCGCGCGACCGATCAGGATCTCGCGAACTGCCGGCCGTACTCGATCCGCGACACCTACGAGGACGGCGACGTCGTCCACCATCCGGTGTTCGACATCGGCTTCGTCGTCGAACAGCTCCCCGACAACAAGGTCGAGGTGATCTTCCGCGACGGCGGCTCGCGCATCCTGGTCCACAACCGCGGCGATCTCGCGGCGCGGATGCCCGACATCGCCGAGGTGCCGATCCCGCGCGACCAGAAGAAGAAGAAGCGCACGAAGAAGCCGGAGGCCCAGGCGCCGGCTCCGCAGCGCAGCAAGGCCGAGGTCGAGGCCGCGGTGGTCCGCGCGCGCTCGGCCGCGCAGGCGCGCATGGAAGAAGCGACGCGCAGCGCCGACGAGCGCAGCAAGAAGCTCAAGGCCGACGCGCGCTCGACGAAGAAGGGCGCGGCCAAGCCGGCGCCCGCCAAGCCGGCGCCCGCCAAGCCCGCGGCGAAGGCCGCCGCCAAGCCCGCCAAGAAGCCCGTCAAGGCCGCCGCCAAGCCGGCCAAGAAGCCCGTCAAGCCCGTCAAGCCGGTCAAGAAGGCCGCCGCCAAGAAGCCGGCCAAGAAGAAGCCGGCCGCCAAGAAGCCCGCGAAGAAGCCGGCCAAGAAGAAGAAGTAGGCGTCGCCGACCGTCGACGATCGCGTGATCTCGAGTTATCGCGGTGGCCTGCGCGGTTGCCGTGGCGGCTGCGGGTGTCGCCGTCACCGCGAGGTGACGCC
>Ga0335081_10020154_pt1 | contig 10783 bp, 6 predicted proteins | sample Lox_Sample_35_FD_206713 | JGI IMG/M metagenome (GOLD analysis project Ga0335081, IMG submission 206713) | Soil microbial communities from Loxahatchee National Wildlife Refuge, Florida, United States - Lox_Sample_3.5 | ecosystem: Environmental > Terrestrial > Soil > Wetlands | place: USA: Florida... | reverse complement strand
CCTCCAGGGCCTGAGTCAGTGGCGAGTCACCGCCTGCCCGCTCCCCGTCGGCACGTTCCACCGTCAGCCGCCCGAGCGCGCCGTCCCGGACGGCGGCGGCCAGCGCCACCGCGCTGGCTGCCAGCCGCTCCGAATCGTCGGTCCAGGACAGCAGGGTGCGGCCGCCGCGCTCGACGTACAGCGACAGCGCGCCGTCTACCAGCACGGTCAGCGCACCAGCCTTGCGTCCCGGCCGGTGCGAGGAAGGTGTCTCGCCGGGGCGCTCCGGCCAGGGCAGCGCCGCCCCGTAGGGCTGAGCCGGATCCGCCGCGGCCATGACCAGTGCTGGCCCGGGGGGACGACCCCCCGGAACCCCCCGCTCATGGGGGGGATCCATCCCCCCCTGGGCCCGCATCCTGTCCACCGCGCCGGGCAGCGCGAACTGCGCCCCGCCGAGGCCCTCGACGAAGTAGCCGCGGCGGCACTGGCCGGCTTCCTCCATCGCCCGCAGTACCGGGTAAACCGCGGCGAAGCCGCCCGTGATCCGTTCGGCGGCGACCGCGCCCCTGGTGAGCACGCCGTGCCGCTCGAGCAGCGTAAGTGCGAGCGCGTGCGCCCGGAGAGTGGGGTCAGCGTCGTCCCGCGCGGGCAGCAGCGACCACCGGCCGCTGACCGTCGGCGGTCCGGTCCGGGTCGGCATCGACGGCCGGCCGAAACCGTACCGGCCGCCCGATCCGGCCAACCGGCCCGGGCGCGGCCGCGGCGCAGGCCGGGCGGGCGCGGCGGCGCGCCGCTGCTGGCCGCCGCCGAGCAGCACCCGGAGCGGGCCGAGCGTGTCGTTGGTAAGCAGGCCAGCCCAGACCAGGTCCCAGATCGCGTCGGCGACCTCCGCATCGGTGGGCACCAGCCCGTCCAGCAGGCCCGCGACCCGGTCGCTGAGCATGCGGAAGAACAGCGCGCCGCCCCCGGCGAGCGTCTCGAGCACCGCCGAATGCAGCGGGGTCATGCTCACCTCGGCCGGCTCGGGCAGCAGCAGCGATGCGCCGTCGGCGGGTGCGAGCACCAGCCAGCCGTCGCCGCCGGGCAGCGCACCTGCGCCGGCCCAGACGATCTCGCCCGCCGAGGTCAGCTCGTCCAGCAGGGCGGGGGAGTAGCCCGGCACCCGCCCGGGCAGCACCAGCGTCTCGAGCGCGGAGGCCGGCACCGGCGCCCCGCCTAGCCGCTCGATCACCTCGAGCACCGCACCTGCGTCCGCGCTCTGCCTGTTGGAACTGGGTCTGCTGGAGCCGCGCCGGCCGGAGCCGGTCGCGCCGATCCCGTGCCAGGCGGGCAGGAACCTGGCCAGCACTTCGGGCGGTACCGGCTCGGCCTCCTTACGCAGCCGGGCCAGGCATCGGCGCCGCAGCAGCCGCAGCACCTCGGCGTCGCACCATTCGGTACCCCGTGGTGAGGGCAGCTGCGCGGCGGTCAGCTGCCCGTCGGCACCGGCCTGGCCAGCGGGCAGGAACTCGCCCTCCACCAGGCGGCCGGACGCCGTGAGCCGCCGCAGCGCCAGCGTCACCACCGCCACGCCGAGCCGGTACCGTCCGGCCACCGCGTCGGCGGTGAACGGGCCGTGCGTCCGCGCGTACCGGGCCATCAGGTCACCGAGCGGGTCCGCCACCGGCTCAGTGAACGCCTCGGGCACGCCGACCGGCAGCGGTACCCCAAGTGCGTCCCGCAGCCGTCCCGCGTCCTCGATCGCGGCCCACATCGGCTGCCCCGCGATCCGCACCTGGATGGTCCGGCGGGCCGCCGACAATTCCCCGAGCCAGTCGTGCGCGGCTCCGGGGTCGGCGCACCGCTCCGCCACCTCGTCCGCGGTCAGCGGCCCGGCCGTGCGCAGCAGGTCCGCGACGGCTTCGAGGTCGCGGCAGCGGCGGGTCGCGGACAGGTGCTGCAGATCGCGCTCGGTCTCCGCGATCACGGCGGGATCGAGCAGCTCACGCAGCCCGTCCTGGCCGAGCAGCTCGGCCAGCAGGGCCGGGTCGAGGGACAGGGCCTGCGCCCGGCGTTCGGCCAGCGGCGCGTCCCCCTCGTACATGAACGCACCGACGTACCTGAACAACAAAGACTTGCCGAACGGGCTGGGTGTCTGCGTCTCCACCTCCACCACGCGGACCTTGCGGGCGGCGATGTCCCGCAGCAGCATGGTCAGCGCGGGCACGTCGAAGACGTCACGCAGGCACTCCCGGACGGTCTCGAGCACGATCGGGAACGCCGGGTACTGGCTGGCCACCTCCAGCAGCTGCGCGGAACGCTGCCGCTGCTGCCACAGCGGCGTGCGGCGGCCCGGATTGCGGCGCGGAAGCAGCAGCGCCCGGCTGGCGCACTCACGGAACCTGGACGCGAACAGCGCGCTGGCGCCGACCTCCCGGGTAATCAGGTCGCCCACGTCGTCCGGGTCGAGCAGGGCGATGCCGGTGGGCGGCGGCTCGTCCGAGTCGGGCACCCGGATGATGATCCCGTCGTCGGTGTGCAGCGCCTGGACGTCCATCCCGCCGTACCGCTCGCGCAGCCGGGCCGCGATGGCCAGCGCCCACGGTGCGTGCACCCGATCGCCGTACGGGCTGTGCAGCACGACCCGCCAGTCGCCGAGCTCGTCCCGGAACCGCTCCACCACCAGGGTCCGGTCGTCGGGCACGTATCCGGTGGCGGTGCGCTGCTCGGCGAGGTACCGGATCAGGTTCCTGGCGGCGAGCTCGTCCAGGCCGGCCTGCTCCAGCTGGGCCGCCGCCTTACTGTCTCCGGCCGCGGACAGCTCGCGGACGGCCGCCCCGATGGCCCGGCCGAGCTCGGCGGGCCGCCCCGGGGTGTCGCCGTGCCAGAAGGGCAGCTTGCCCGGCTGTCCCGGCGCGGGCGTCACCAGCACCCGGTCCGGCGTGATGTCCTCGATCCGCCACGAGCTGGCACCGAGCACGAACACGTCGCCGACTCGCGACTCGTACACCATCTCCTCGTCGAGCTCGCCCACCCGGCGCGGCTGCCTGCTCGTGTCCGAGGCCAGGAACACGCCGAACAGCCCGCGGTCGGGAATGGTGCCGCCGCTGGTGACGGCCAGCCGCTGCGCGCCAGGCCGGGCCCGGATGGTGCCCGCCACCCGGTCCCAGACGATGCGCGGCCGCAGCCCGGCGAACTCCTCGCTCGGGTAGCGCCCCGCCAGCATGTCCAGCACCGCCTCGAGGATCGGCCTGGTCAGCCCGCCGAACGGCGCGGCTTTGCGCACCGTCTGCTCGAGCTCGTCCACCAGCCAGTCGTCGACCGCGGTCATCGCGACGATCTGCTGAGCCAGCACGTCCAGCGGGTTATGCGGGATCTTCAGTTCCTCGATGGCGCCGGCCCGCATGCGTTCGGCCACTACCGCCGACTGGACCAGGTCGCCCTGGTATTTGGGGAAGATGATGCCGCGGGACACGTCGCCGACGTTGTGACCGGCCCGGCCGACCCGCTGCAGGCCGCTCGCTACCGAGGGCGGCGCCTCGACCTGGACGACCAGGTCCACCGCGCCCATGTCGATGCCGAGCTCCAGGCTGGACGTTGCCACCACGGCTGGCAGCCGGCCCGCCTTGAGCGCCTCTTCGATCTCGGCCCGCTCCTGCCGGGATACCGACCCATGATGGGCCCTGGCGACCTCCGCGGGCGCCCCCGCCGAGGCGCCGGCCTGCGCCATTATCTCGGCGGGCGGCTTCTGGCTCCCGTTCTCCCACAGCCGGGTGAGCGTCGCCTCCTCGGCGGCCTCAGTTCGCTCGGCGGCCAGCTCGTTCAGCCGGCCGCACAGCCGCTCGGCCAGCCGCCGCGAGTTCGCGAACACGATCGTGGACTTGTGCTGCTCGATCAGGTCGAGTACCCGCTCCTCGACATGCGGCCAGATCGAGCGCCGCGGTGCCGGGCTGTCCTCGTCGCCGTCGGCGCCGCGGCCGGGCATCGTGTCCAGTTCGGTCATGTCCTCCACCGGGACGACGACCCGCAGTTCGATGCGCTTAGGGCTGGGCGGCTGCACCACGGTCACCGCCCGGGTGCCGCCGAGGAACGTGGCCACCTCTTCCACCGGCCGCACCGTCGCGGACAGGCCCACCCGCTGGGCTGGCGCGCCGGTACCTCGCAGGGCGTCCAGGCGTTCCAGCGAGAGCGCCAGGTGGGCGCCGCGCTTGTTGCCCGCGACGGCGTGCACCTCGTCCACGATGACCGTCTCGACCCCGCGCAGGGTCTCCCTGGCCTGCGAGGTGAGCAGCAGGAAGAGTGATTCCGGCGTGGTGATGAGGATGTCCGGCGGCTTGCTGACCAGCTTCCTGCGCTCCTCGGCGGCGGTGTCGCCGGTGCGCACCGCCACCCTGATGTCCGGCTCGTCCAGCCCCAGGCGATGCGCGGCGTGCCGTATCCCGGTCAGCGGAGCGCGCAGGTTCCGCTCGATGTCCACCGCCAGCGCCTTGAGCGGGGAGACGTAGAGCACCCGGGTGCGGCGCTTCGGGTCTGCTGGCGGCGGCACCGCCGCCAGCCTGTCGATCGCCCACAAGAACGCGGCCAGCGTCTTGCCCGAACCGGTCGGCGCGACGACCAGCGTGTCCTCTCCCTCGCCGATCGCCCGCCACGCGCCCGCCTGGGCCTGCGTCGGCTCCGCGAACGCCCCGTCAAACCACGCCCGCGTAGCCGGCGAGAACCCGTCGAGCGGGTCGGTGCCGGTTACCGGGGACTCTCCTGCCATGCTCCCATCTTGCATTGCCCCACCGACATTTCCGCAGCGCCTCGTCTCACCCGCCACTTCCGTGGCCGTCCGGCCCGCCATCACCCCGCCAGCAGTCGTCCGGGGCCACCAGCACATCGCCAGGGCAACTAACCGGGTGGATTGGGGCTATCGGGTGATTTTGGTGCACTATAGACCCCCAAATCCTCCCAGAAGCCCGAATCCACCCCGTTAACCGGGCAAGGAACCGGCTTCACGGGATCCGGCGGTCGCTTCGTCCCGTCTCCCGTTTGCAGTAATGTCGGCTGCGTCTGGAACAGCTGATGCGTTAATGGCGGGTGACGGCATGAGGTTGTCCCGGCAGCTGCCGTTTGTGATGCGCGTCGGCGTGGCGCTGGCTGGGCCCGCGCTGGCTGCTGTCGTGCTGGGTGGATGCGGTGGCCCGGCCGCGCCACCGTCGGCCCCGCCACCGTCGGCCCCGCCCGCGAACACCGCCACGGGGGCCGGATCGCCGCCACTGGCCGCCACGCCGACGCAGACGGCCGCATCGGCCCGCAGTGCTAGCCCGCAGGCGTCGCCCGCCGCGGTTCTGCCGGTGGCGCCGGGCGCGGGCGCGCTGCCGCAGACCCGCGTCCTCCCGCGCACGGATTCGGTGGCCTTCCGCCACGCGATGGCGGATCTGTGGCTGGCGGTGACCACCGGGAATCCGCGCTTCGGCCTGCCCGGCTTTTTCCCGGTGGCCGCGTATGAGCAGGTGAAGGCGATCCCGTACCCCGTCTCCGACTGGCAGGACCGGCTCTGGTACGACTTCGGGCTCGATGTCCGCGCCGCCCACCGCCTGCTGGGCTCCGGCGCCGCCCTGGACCGGGTCATCGTGCCCAGGGCGTACGCGGCATGGGTCGACCCCGGTGCCTGCTACAACAAGATCGGCTACTGGCACGTGCCCGGCGCCCGCGTCGTGTACCGCGAGCACGGCAAGGAACGGTCGTTCGGCATCGCCTCGCTGATCTCCTGGCGGGGCGTGTGGTACGTGGTGCACCTCGGCGCCGTGCAGCGCACCGGGCTGACCGGGATCGTCGACCAGCCCGCCGTCGGCCCGGGCATCCCCGGCCCGCCCGGCGGATGCTGACAGAAATTCGGTGCCGCCTGTATCGCGCATGGGTCATGCGGCCATAAACTGCGCATAATCGCGCAGATGACTTGCGCGTTACTGGGGAGGACCGATCCGTGCCGAGGTACCAGCGCTGGAATGCCCTGCTCGACCTGCTGCCCGGCGACGGGGAGCTCACCGTGGCCGAAGCCGCCCGGGTGCTCGGCGTCTCCGAGGCCACCATCCGCCGTGACCTGGATCAGCTGGCCAAGCAGCAGCTGATCACCAGGACCAGGGGCGGTGCCACGGCCGGACACGTCTCTTACGACCTGCCGCTGCGGTACAAGACCGCCCGGCACGCCCCGGAGAAGCAGCGCATCGGGCGCGCGGCCACCGCCCTGCTCACCCCGGGAGCAACGGTGGCGCTGAACGGCGGCACCACCACCAGCGAGGTCGCCCGGGCCCTGGCCACCCGGCCCGACCTGCAAGACGGAGTCGGCGCGCCGGCCGTCACGGTGGTAACCAACGCGATGAACATCGCCAACGAGCTCGCCGTCCGCCAGCACATCAAGATCGTGGTGACCGGCGGGGTGACCCGCGGCCAGTCCTACGAGCTGATCGGCCCGCTCGCCTCCCTGGTCTTGGCCGAGCTGACCCTGGACTGGGCCATCCTCGGCGTGGATGCGCTGGACCCGCGGACCGGGGCGACCGCCCATCACGAGGGCGAGGCCAGCATCAACCACCTCATGGCCACCCGCGCCGAGCAGGTGATGATCGTGACCGACAGCTCTAAGCTCGGTCAGCGCGCGTTCGCCCGGGTCTGCGCCACCGACGAGATCGACGTCCTGGTCACCGACCGCGACGCCCGCCCCGACCTGCTGGCCGCCTTCACCGAACGCGGCATCCGCGTCATCACCGCCTAGCCAGTCATCACCGCCTAGCCACATGCCCCAGCCGGGCACCGCGCGAGCACGAAATACCCCACCGGCACCATCAGCCACTTATTCAGGGTCAGTTGGCTGATCTGCTGCCGTGACGGCCCCACACCGGAATGAAAACGGATATCAGTCACACTCGCACCGCCCGTACCGGATCGTGAGGCGTGGATGCCGCGTAGATCATGCAGATAGAACGACATGGTGGCGGCATCCACATCGTATGAACGGGGCCGGCATCTTCATCGCCGCTGTCCCTGTTAAGCCCCGATCCTCCACCCTCCGCCCGATACGCCCTTCCCAGGATCTGCCCATTTCGCGATCACATCAGCTGACATAGAATGCTCATGAAAGACATATTCTGAGCAAAACAGTGCACAGCAACTGATCGATGGGGGGCGTCATGAGTTATCTGACTGACGAGATCGCCAGCCAGCCCCGGTGCTGGTCCAGGGCGATCGAGATGGCAGGTTCGGCGGGATCCGCGCTGCCCGGACCGGAGGAGCGAGTGGCCGCGATCGGCTGCGGCTCGTCGCTTAACGTCGCGCGCTGCTACGCGGCCCTGCGCGAGGCCGCGGGGCAAGGAGAGACCGATGCCTTCCCCGCGTCGGAGGTGCCCGTCGCCCGGCGGTACGACCGTCTGCTGTACATCTCCCGCACCGGCACCACCACCGAAGTGCTCGACGCCCTCCGCCGCGCGCCGCGCGACACGCCGGCCACCGCCATCACCGCCGTCGCGGACGCACCGCTCGCCCGCGAGGCCCGGCACCTGGTGCTGCTCGGCTTCGCCGATGAGCGCTCGGTGGTCTCCAGCCGGTTCATCACCAGTTCGATCGTGCTTCTCCGCGCACATCTGGCGGCGTATACCGGGACAGACGTCCGGTTCCTGCCCGCCGCCGCCGATCGAGAGGTGGCCCGCCCGCTGCCGCCCGGACTGGCCGAACGGGCCGAGTTCACGTTCCTCGGTCGCGGCTGGGCCGCTGCGGTGGCCGACGAAGCGGCACTGAAACTACGCGAGGCCTCGCGCACCTGGGCCGAGTCGTACCCGGCAATGGAGTACCGGCACGGCCCGATCAGCGTCAGCGACGAGAACACCGTGGTATGGGCGCTCGGCGAGGTGCCGTTCGACCTGCTCGAAGACGCCCGCCGCACCGGGGCCACCGTGATCGCCTCCGACGCCGACCCGCTCGCCGCGCTGATCGGAGCGCAGCGGCTCGCCGCCGAACTCGCCGAGCGGAAGGGCGTCGACCCGGACCAGCCCCGGGCCCTGTCGCGTTCTGTCATCCTGGCCTGATGCGAGCGGTTCCGGCACACGCCGGGGTCATCCGCGGCCACCTGCTGACCGGCGGCCGGGTGGTGACGCCGGCGGGGGTGCTCAGCCCCGGCTGGATCCGGGTGACCAGGCACGTGATCGACGCGGTCGGTCCCGGCGAGCCGGACGAGCCGCCGTCACCCGGGCTGCCAGTGACCGACCTGCGCGGGCAGTGGGTCCTGCCGGGGTTCGTCGACATGCATGTACACGGGGGCGGCGGCACCTCGTTCACCCAGGGAACGGCCGACGAGGCCAGGCGCGCCGCGGATTTCCACCGCCGGCACGGCAGCACCACCATCGTGGCCAGCCTGGTCACCGCGCCACTCGGCGGTCTCGAGGACCGCACCGCGATGCTGGCCGGGCTGGCCCTCCAGGACGTCATCGCCGGCCTCCACCTGGAGGGGCCATTTCTCTCCGCAGCCAGGTGCGGTGCCCAGGACCCGCGGTACATGATCCCCCCCGATGTCGCCGCCTTCGAGCGCCTGCACGCCGCGGCCGCCGGGTGGTTGCGCGTCATCACCGTCGCGCCCGAGCTCCCCGGCGCTACCGCCTTGATCAACGCGGCGGTCCGGACCGGCGTCGTCGCCGCCGTCGGCCACACCGATGCCACCGCGGACATCACCTCGGCCGCCGTCGACGTCGGCGCGAGCCATGCCACGCACGTATTCAACGGCATGCGACCGCTGCATCACCGCGAGCCGGGACCGGTCGGCGCGCTGCTCGACCGGGACGAGGTCAGCTGCGAGGTGATCGCCGACGGCGTGCACCTGCACGACACCGCGATCCGCCTGGTGGCCCGGGCGGCAGGCCCGGCGCGGCTGGTTCTGATCACCGACGCGATGGCGGCCGCCGGGATGCCGGATGGCCAATACCGGCTCGGCTCGATGCAGGTCGACGTGGCCGGGGGAGTGGCGCGGCTCGCCGCCGGTCCCGGGCCCGGCGCGATCGCCGGCTCGACCGCCACCATGGCGAGCGTCGTCCGGCACGCCATCGCGGCCGGCCTGCCGGTTACCGCCGTAGCCGCCGCGGCCAGCACCACCCCGGCCCGCGTGCTCGGTCTCGGCGACCGGACCGGCGCCCTGCGCGCGGGCCTGGACGCGGACCTGGTGGTCTGTGACGAGGAGTTCGGGCTGCGCGCGGTGATGCGGCACGGCGAGTGGCTGAGCCAGAGCCGGTGAACCCCCGCCGGATCATCCCTTCGCCCGGACCGAACCGGTGAGCTGTCCGGTCACCGCGCTGACCTCGCACACGACGGTGCGCTCGCCGGCCTGCCAGGCGGCCTGGTTCGGGTAGACGTACTGCTGAGTCAGGCTGGCGCCCGCGAGCTGCGGGTCGATGTAGCTGCCGAACCGGCTCGCGCAGCCGTCGCCCGCGTCCGCCTGCACCGCCGAGGCGCCGGGCCAGGCCGTGGCCGGCAGGCTGAACACGGCGAACACCTCGGCGTCGTGCGGGCGCGCGCAGGATTGCACGGTGAACGTGAGGGCGTCCGACCCGGAGTTGACGCACTGGCCTGGCCGCAGCCCGAACACGGCGGCCGGCCGGTAGGTGACCACCGTCTTGGGCCGGAACCCGTGCGTGACCACGGCTAGCACCCCCGCCGCCACGCCGACCAGAGCGATGACCCCGAGGATGAGGCCGGCCACCGCGAGCGGGCGGATATCCCGGCGGCTCTCCTCAGCGTCCCAGTCGGCCTCGGCCGGATCGTCCGCCCCGGCCGGCCCTGACCTAGCTAGCTCTGCCTCAGGTTGCTCTGTTCCATCTGGCCCTACCGCGGCCGGCCCGGCCACCGCCTCTTCTTCCGGTGCGGCCTCGGTCGGCTCGGCCGGGGTCCGTTCTTCAGCTGCGGGTTCGGCCTGCGCGGGCACCATCCCGGCCGGTACCACGCGGGCCGACCCGGCTTTCTCCTCGGCTCCGGCTGGCGCCGTTTCCCCCGGTTTCGCCTCGGCCGCCTCCGGCTCTGCCAGCTCTGCTCCGGTCGGCCCGGCCTTCGCCGGTTCCTGAGGAAGCCCCTCGTTGACCCCCGTCGGCGCAGCCATCCGCCCTCCATCACGCGCAATGCCCGCCACGGCCGGCTCCGCTATGCCGGCGCCCTGGTCAGGACGGCGCACGACCAAGATCATGAGGTGCGCCCTGCCCGAGTACTTCCCACGTAGCCAAAAACGACACATCAGCCGAAAAGCCGCCCGGGGATGCCCCTTCCGGCCCGGCTGGCCAGTACCGATCCGTCCTCGCCGCCACGCCGGTTCTGGCCCGTGGCGGCAGTACCCTGGGCGGCGTGCGGCTGACGGAATTCTGGGATCGGATGAATGCGCAATTCGGCGACGTCTACGCGCAGAGCGTGGCCAAGGACTTCGTGTTCGATCAGCTCGGCGGGCGTACGGTCGAGCGCGCCCTGGCCGACGGCGCGGACGCCAAGGCCGTGTGGCGGGCCGTCTGCGAAACCTTCAAGGTGCCCGAGAGCCTGCGCTGAGGCGCCGCGTGAGCTCGGGACTCCGTGCCATACCCGAGAAGCTCAGCCGCTGTCCGCATGACCCTGACGCCCCGGAGCATTCTGGGCCTCGGAAGCCCGTGCAGGCCCGTATTTCCCGGATTTCTGGCCAGCTTTCGGCGTGTCGCCCTTGGTCGAATACACGTTCGTTCTATAGTGGTCGAGTGGCGCTGATCGCTGGGCCCGGAGACCAGGGAAAACGGCCGCGAAGATCCCTCGGACCAGGCATCACGCGGTGCTGGGCGGAAATGTCAGTGGC
>Ga0335081_10020153_pt1 | contig 10784 bp, 11 predicted proteins | sample Lox_Sample_35_FD_206713 | JGI IMG/M metagenome (GOLD analysis project Ga0335081, IMG submission 206713) | Soil microbial communities from Loxahatchee National Wildlife Refuge, Florida, United States - Lox_Sample_3.5 | ecosystem: Environmental > Terrestrial > Soil > Wetlands | place: USA... | reverse complement strand
GCCCGTGGTCGCCAGGTCGAGCAACTCGTCGAGCTCACCCCGGGTGAAGGCCATGCCCTCGGCCGTCCCCTGCACCTCGATGAAGCGGCCCGAGCCCGTCATGACGACGTTCATGTCGACCTCGGCGCGCGAGTCCTCGCCGTAGTTGAGGTCCAGCAGGCACGACCCGTCGACCACGCCCACCGACACCGCCGCGCACGCGTCGGTGAGGGGGTGCGAGGAGACGACGCGGGTCTGCAGGAGTCGGCTGAAGCAGTCGTGCAGGGCGACGTAGGCACCGCAGATCGAGGCGGTGCGCGTCCCCCCGTCGGCCTGCAGGACGTCACAGTCCACGGTGATCTGCAGCTCGCCCACGGCCACGAGGTCGGTGACGGCGCGCAGCGAGCGGCCGATGAGGCGCTGGATCTCATGCGTGCGGCCGGACTGCTTGCCCTTGGCCGCCTCGCGTCCCACGCGCTCGGCGGACGACCCCGGCAACAGCGAGTACTCGGCGGTGACCCAGCCCTTGCCGCCCCCGCGCAGCCACGGCGGGACGCGGTCCTCCACCGAGGCGGTGCACAGCACCATGGTCCGCCCCATCGAGACGAGCACCGACCCCGGGGCGGCGTCGGTGAAGTCACGCACGAACGACACCGGGCGCAGCTGCTCCACCTCGCGCCCGTCGGGGCGCAGCGTCCGGGGGTCGGCGCTCACAGCGAGTAGCCGCGTCCCACGGCGGCCACGTCCACGTGCCCGCCGTAGCCGGCCGTGGCCTCCGACAGCACGGCCGCGGCCGTGACGGTGGCCCAGCGGTGCGTGAGCACCAGGCGCCTGGCCCCGGCGCGCCGGGCGTTCTCCCCCGCTTGTCTGCCGCTCATGTGCCCCGCGGTCCCCTCGTGCTCGACGGTGTAGGTGGCCTCGCACAGCGCCAGGTCGAGGCCGGGGCCCAGCGCCGAGAACGACCAGGCCGGACCGGAGTCGGCAGAGTAGCCCACGGACCCCGTGGGGCCGTCGATGCGCGTGGCCAGGGTCTCGACCGGATGCTCGGTGCGGCTGAAGGCGAGCCGCAGGTCGCCCACCTCCGCCCCGTCACCGTCGCCCACCTCGCGCCAGTCCAGGATGCCGTCTGTCTCCTGGGCCACCCGGGGCGCGATACCGGGCGCGGCGAACACGGGGATGGGGTCTCTGTCGAAGCCGTAGACCCAGCGCGCCGCGGTGAGGAAGGCCTCGAGGTCGCTCCAGTGGTCGGCGTGCTGGTGGGAGAGCACGAGCGCCGACAGCGCCAGGGGATCGGTGAAGCGCTGGAGGTTGGCGAAGGTGCCCGGGCCGGCGTCCATCCACAGAGACGTGCCCGAGCCCCACGAGCGCACCAGGTAGCCGCTCGCCGCGCCGCCGGGCCCGGGGTGGCTGCCGTCGCACCCGAGGACGGTCAGGGTGAGCACGTCAGCCCGATGCCGCCCCGGGCCGGGCCCCGGGGGCGGCCCGCCGCGGCGCCGGCGGGGCGGGGGGCCACACCAAAGCGGCCACCTCGCCCAGTTCCCCGCCGAAGAGCCGGCTGCCCACCGTGCGGAACCAGCCCACGTCCCCCGACGAGAACACCCGCAGGGTGCCGCCGCCCTCGCGGGAGGCGCCCAGGCCGCCGTGGCGCAGCACCGCTCGCACCTCGAACGCCGTCTCGTCGGCCGACGACACGAGCACGACGTCGCGCCCCATGACGTCGCCGATGGTCCGGGCCAGGAAGGGGTAGTGGGTGCAGCCGAGCAACAAGGTGTCGACCCCGGCGTCGCGGACCGGGGCGAGCAGGCGCTCGGCCAGCACCGTCACCTGGTCCGAGCGGGTCTCGTCGCGCTCGACGAACTCGACGAAGCCCGGGCACGACGCCGGCACGAGCTCGAGGGGGACGGGGAGGGCGGCGATGGCCCGCTGATAGGCCCCGGAGCGGATGGTGCCCACGGTGCCCACCACCCCCACGCGGCGGTTGCGGGTGGCACTGGCGAGGGCCCGCACCCCCGGCTCGATCACCCCCACCACCGGCACCGCCAGGGCGTCACGCAGGGTGTCGAGGGCGGCGGCCGAGGCGGTGTTGCACGCCACCACGATCAGCTTCACCCCGACGTCGTCCACCAACCACCGGGCGATCTGGAGCGCGAAGCCCCGCACCTCGTCGAGGTCGCGCGGACCGTAGGGGTAGCGGCCGGTGTCGCCCACGTACACGAGGTCCTCGTGGGGGGCCAGGTCGATGAGGGCCCGGGCCACCGTCAGGCCGCCGAAGCCGCTGTCGAACATCCCGATGGGCCGGCCGTCCACCGACCCGAGGCTACGGCACCCGCCCCCGGCGATCCCGCAACCCCGGGGCTGGCGCGCCGCACCTGGGCGCGGCCGCCGTCACTCCAGGGGAAGCTGCGGGGCGTCGGCGAGCGAGGGACGGCCCCCGCGGCGCCCGCCCACGGGGAAGACCTGCTCGGGGAGGAACGACCGCACGCGGTCCTCGCCCGGGCGCCCCCCGATGACCTCGACCGACTCGGCCCCGTTGCGCTCGTTGCGCACGAACCCGAGGAACCGCCACGTGGCGCCGCGCGGCACGGGCCCGTCGATCTCGACGGGGTCCCCCCGGCGCAGCCCGCTCCACTCCTCCACGCGCTGGAGGTGCTCGGGAAGCGCCGCGGCGCGGGCCGCCGCCCGGCGCGACCTCTTGGTGGTCCCCTTGCGGCGCGGTGCCCCGGTGGTCACAGCTGCGCGGTGTGCGACGCGGCGGCGCTCGTGTCCCTCAGGCGGGGCTCACCGGTTCGCCGAGGCCCTGCAGCAGGTTGAGCAGGTCGTCGGCGTGCTCCTCCTCGACGCTCAGGATGTCCTCGATCATGCGACGGGTGGTGGGGTCGTTCGTGCCCAGCCACCGCACGATCTCCTGGTAGGAGGCGATGGCCACGCGCTCGGCCACCAGGTCCTCCCGGATCATCTCGATGAGGTCGCTGCTGTGCGCGTACTCGGCGTGGCTGCGCTTGGTGAGGGTGTCGGGGTTCAGGTCCGGCTCGCCCTGGAGCTGGACGATGCGCGCCGCCACGGTGTCGGCGTGCCCCTGCTCCTCGTTGGCGTGCTGGAGGAACTCGGCGGCCACCGGGCCGGAGTTGATGCCGTGCGCCATGTAGTAGTGGCGCTTGTAGCGCAGGACGCAGACCAGCTCGGTGGCCAGCACCTCGTTGAGCACGGCGACGACACGCTCGCGGTCGGCGCCGTAGGCCTCGGTGATCGGGCCTTGGTCCATGTGCTGGCGGGCCTGCTTGCGCAGCGTTTCGATGTCGGTCAGGAATTCGGCCATGCCGCACGCTATACCCCGGTCCCGGCACCTCAGACCGCCGCGCACCGCAGGGATCGGGCCGGCACCGGGGAGCCGGGCCGGGGGCCAGCAGACGGGTCGGAAGCCGGCGCGTCAGAAGTAGATGGAGTGCTTGGCCCGCTCCACGACCTCGTCGAGGTCGCCGGTCCAGGCGTCGGTGGAGAGGTACTTCCACCCCCCGTCGGCCGAGACCACCACCACCACGCCGGTCTCGATGGCCTGGGCGCACTTGGCGGCCCCGGCCATGGCCGCGCCCGTGGACAGCCCGGCGAACACGCCCACCTCGGCCAGCCGCCGCGTCCACTCCACCGACAGCCGGGGGCCGACCATGGTCTTGCGGTCCAGGAGCTCGGCCCCGCCCAGCTCGGTGAATATGGGCGGGATGTAGCCCTCGTCGAGGTTGCGCAGTCCCTCCACCATCTCTCCCGCGGGCGGCTCGACGGCCCACACCTCGACGGCGGGATTGCGCTCCTTCAGGTAGCGGCCCACCCCGAGGAGCGTCCCCGAGGTTCCCAGGCCCGCCACGAAGTGCGTGACCTCGGGGCAGTCGCGCCAGATCTCGGGGCCCGTGCCCTCGTAGTGGGCCTTGGGGTTGGCGTGGTTGGCGTACTGGTAGAGGAAGACCCACTCGGGGTGCTCGGCGTGGATCCTCTCGGCCATGCGCACCGCCCCGTTGGAGCCCTCCGACCCGGGCGACTCGATGACCTCGGCGCCCCACACCCCGAGGAGCTGGCGCCGCTCCACCGACACGTTGGCGGGGAGCACGACCTTGAGCCGGTAGCCCTTCACCCGGGCCACGAGCGCCAGGCCGATGCCGGTGTTGCCCGAGGACGGCTCGAGCAGGGTGTCGCCCTGCGCCAGCCGACCTTCCTTCTCGGCCTCCTCGACCATCGACAACGCGATGCGGTCCTTGACCGAGCCGCCGGGGTTCTGCCCCTCGAGCTTGACGAGGATGCGCACCCGCTCGTTGGGGCTGAGCGAGCTGACGTCCACAAGGGGCGTGTTGCCGATGAGGTCGAGGATGCTCGTGACCCGCGTCATGGAGAGGATGGCGCTCCAGCAGCCCGGAGGGCTCTCAGCCCCCGGCCACCGCCGGCAGGATCGACACCGTGTCCCCGTCGGCGACCTTGGTGTCGAGCTGGTCGAGGTAGCGGACGTCGTCGTCGCCCACGTACACGTTCACGAACTTGTGCATCGCCCCGTCGGGCGTGAGGACCTGGCCCTCCATGCCCGGATAGGTGCGCACCAGGTCCGCCAGGACCTCGCCGATGGTGGCGCCCTCGGCGCTCACGACCGACTTCCCGCCGGCGGCGGGGCGCAGGACGGTGGGCAGCCTCACCTCGACGGGCACCATGACCTCCCTGGTCGGGGCCGGGCGGCCCCCTCGAACGTCGTGACGCCGGCTACGCCGGGGCCCGCCGATTGTTGACGGACTCAGTCAGCATTCTACCGGGGCTCGACCCCCACCGACTCCTCGGCCACGGTCTCGCCCTGGATGCGGTAGGAGCGCAGGGTGGGATGGGAGTCCCTGAGCGACACCACCACGTAGTGCCAGCCGGGATCGGGTGCCTGGGCGATGTCGGTGGGTGAGGGGTAGGCGTCGGTGTGGGTGTGGGAGTGGTAGACCCCGATGATCTCGCTCCCCCGCTCCTCGGCGTCACGGTCCGCCCGGAGGTGCTCGGCGGGGTCGACGGTGTAGAGCTTGGCCGAGGCCGCCACGTTGCGCGTCGGGTAGCACCGGTCGACCAGCCCCGTGGCGGGATCGCCGCTGAGGAGGCCGCACGCCTCCTCGGGCAGCCCCCGCAGGCAGTGCGCCACGATCTCGCTGTATATGCCGCTGGGCAGCCGCAACATCGCACCGAGGGTACCGGGGCGCCTTCCCGGCGACGGGGACCGCGGCGGGCCACCCGACGGCGCGCCCGCGCCCCGACGCCCCCAGACCGGCCCGGGGCGCCCGCGGCGGTACCGTGCGGCCATGGCCAAGGGCCCCGGACGGAGGGCGCCGCGCGAGCACGGCGGCGACGACAGCGTCAAGACCGTGGCCCGCAACCGGCGGGCACGCCACGAGTACGACATCGTCGAGGTCTACGAGTGCGGGATCGCCCTCCAGGGCAGCGAGGTGAAGTCCCTCCGGGCGGGGCGGGTCACCCTGGCCGACGCCTACGCCCGCATCGAGGGCGGCGAGGCTTGGCTCCTCGGGGTGCACATCCCTCCCTACGAGCACGCCGCTGGCTTCGGGGCGCACGACCCCGAGCGGCGGCGCAAGCTCCTCCTGCACCGGAGCGAGATCGACGAGCTGACCGGGCGCACCCAGCAGCAGTCGCTCACCCTCGTGCCCCTGTCGGTGTACTTCAAGGACGGCCACGCCAAGGTCGAGCTGGCCCTGGCCAAGGGCCGGCGCCTCTACGACAAGCGCCACGCCATCGCCCGCCGCGACGCCGAGCGCGAGGCCGCCCGCGAGGCCCGGGGGGCCGAGGGCAAGAGCGTGGCCCGGGGGGCGAGCCGCGAGCGCGAATGACCTGCTGGGAGCGCGCGCATCCCGCCGGCGGGGGCGCCGGTAGAATGAGAGGACCACAACGAGGGGGTGATCGGTTTCGACTTCGGTCGTCGATTCGGGAGAAGCGAGCCGTGGTCCCCGGAGCCACGTTAAAGAGCCGGGACCAAAAACAAACGCCGAGCCTCAGCTCGCGCTGGCTGCTTAACAAGTAGCCCGTCCGTCCGGTCTCAGCCCTACAGGCCGGTCACGGGCGTCATCTCGTAGGGCTTACCCGAGCGGTTCTGCCGACTGGCCGCCGGGGACACCAAAGGTCGGCTGGGGACCTGTGAGTCCGCCGGCGGCGGCGCAGGACCCGAGATCTAGCCGCCGGCTGCGCTCGGAGAAGGCCCGATGAGAAGCTGAAGGACGCGGGTTCGATTCCCGCCACCTCCACGACTGGGTGTTCATGAAACGAAGGCCTGAGTGTTCATGAAACCGTTCGACGTGGCGAGGGGTCCGTTGGCTCCTCCGCCACCCCGATTTGAGCAAGCCCGCCGGCCTTCGGGCCGGCGGCTTTGCATACTCCCTCGCGACCGGCTCATCCCGGCTACCCATGTCAAGGGCCGGGTGCGTACGCGAATACCCTGGTAATGGCGCGGCGACCACCTTCGGTGTGCGCACGTAGCCGTTGGGGGCGCCGGCTGATCACAGAGGGCGTTCTCGGTTCCGATGGGTTGCTCGAGGGCGCCGACAGGGCGCGCGACCTTCCCGCCGACGATGATGATGAGATGGTGACACCTCGGATCCGGGGAGTGATCTACGACGCCGGCACGGTCTTTGGTCGCGGCCAGCGCCCCACCCGCCGCCACCTCGACGAGCGTGTCATGCGCCGAGAACTCGAGGTGATCCGGGACGAACTGCACGCGACCCACGTGCGCGTCGTCGCCAGTGACCCGGCCCGCCTCGACACCGTCGCGGCCGCGGTGGCTGACGCCGGCCTCGGGCTGTGGTACTCGCCGGCCGTCTTTGACTGCGGGCCCGCAGAGACCATCCGCAATACAGTCGCTATGGCCGGCCACGCCGAGGCACTCCGAAGGCGCCTCGGCGGGCAGACCACCTTTGTCGCCGCCAGCGAAGCGACCCTGTTCGTGCGCGGGCTCGTGCCCGGCAAACGTCTCACCGACCGCTTCGCACGCATCAAAGCCGACCCGTCGCTGCTCCACAGCGGCGACCTCGCCCGCTACCTCACCACGCTCGCCGCCGAACTGCGCTCCGTTTTCGGAGGACTCCTCACCTACGCATCGCTGTCGTTCGAGCAGCCCGACTGGCGGTCCTTCGACATCGTCGGCGTCGATCACTACCGGGACGACCGGGTGAAGGACCGCTACCTGGAGATGCTGGAACCGCATCTCGCGACCGGGCTCCCGGTGGTGGTGAGCGAGGTCGGGATGCGCACCTACGCCGGAGCCTCGGCGTCCGGGGCGCTCGGGTTCGGGATCACCGACACCACCAGCTTCGTGCTCCATCAGCTCTTTGGGCGGCTCGTGCGAGTACGCAACAAGCCCGGCTACATCCGCGATGAGGCGGGCCAGGCCAGCGAGCTGGACGAGACGCTCAGCATCCTCGAGGGCTCCGCTGTCGCCGGTTGGTTCCTCGCGTCCTTCTCGGCGCCGGACACCTTCTACGACGACGACCCACGCTATGACCGGGACATGGACGGCATGAGCCTGGTCAAAGGACTCCCCGACGGGACAGAGTCCCAGCGCTGGCCCGGAGAGCGTTACGACGCCAAAGCCGCGTTCGACGTCGTCGCAGGCCACTACGGCAACCCCTGACCCGGTCGACCGCCAGGAAGCAACCCGATCGACGACCCTCCAACACGGCGCCCTGTGCCCCGGTGCCGGGCCGGGACCAGGCGACGACCGTGACCCCCACACCCCGCCTCGCCGAACGGGTCGGACGCTCCGACTGGCGGAAGCGCTTCCGCGCGCCGTCGCTCGGAGCTCCAGATGAAACGCATCTCGAGCGCCCCCTGAGCGGCGGATGGGCAGCGTCGGGCCGATCGGATTCGGCGATTTGTCACTGCGGCGGGAGACGTTGGGGCAGCGCATAATCGCGGCCCGTTCGACGGCGAGTGGTCGATCTGACCGATCGAACATGCCGGATCGAGAGTGCCGCGGCCGTCACCAGACCCGCACTGTGATGCGCACCTAGCCGTCTGCCGGACTCCACGGGGCTCCGGGCCTCTATCGAAAGGCCTGAGTGCTCATGGAGCCCTCCGTTTGAGGCGTCGAGGGGTCCGAACGACCCCCGCCGCTTCGATTCGTGCAAGTCGCCGGCCCTCGGGCCGGCGACTTCACATTCGTTTGGCCGTGGCCGAGAAGTCGGAGGAAGCCTCTCGACACACATGGGGGAAGGCGCCCTCGAGCGCGGCGTTCACCGACTCAACTACCTGGCGCCAGTTCACGAGGTGCGCCAGGCCGTCGTGCGGAAGGGGATGCAGCGCGCCACGCCCGCAGGCACATCGACGAAAGGAGGGCTCCGGGATCACCCAGGGCTGTCGTGCCCGGTCACGCAGGCGCCGACGACAGGGCCGGAGTATCGCCACTTTGCCGACTGAGCATGTCCATACCCGATTTGACCGGTATCGGCCGTCGTGCGCTGGCTACGGCGACGTGCCAGCTCGTCATTAGGGTGGTTGGTGGTGCCCCCACCTCCACATCGCACGTCGGCAAAGCGCACGCGAACCACTGCCGTCCGCGGCGTAGCTGCTGTCTTCTTCGCCCACGGCCTGCTCTTCGCCTCCTGGGTCGCCCACATTCCCCATGTGAAGGCGCACCTCGGCATCGACCTGGGACTCCTTGGCGTGGCGCTTCTCGGGGCACCCATCGGCTCGATCCTTGCCATGACGGCGGCCGGTTGGCTGGTCCCTCGACTCGGCAGTAGGCGGGTCCTGCGCATCGGAATGATCGGCTACTGCCTGGCGGGATCGCTGCTCGGGCTGGCTGGGAGCCTCGTGGCCTTCTTCCTCGCATACCTGCTGTGGGGCACGTTCCAGGGAACCCTAGAGGTGGCCATGAACACTCAGGGCGTCGCTGTCGAACAAGCGGGCGGGCGTCCGGTCATGCCCACCTTCCATGGCGCCTGGAGCCTCGGCGCCCTGACCGGTGCGGGCATAGGGACCGTCGCCGTCGCACTCGGCGTATCGCTCAGCGGCCAGCTTCTCGTCCTGGGACTGGTCTCTCTGATGGTCCTCGCGGCCATGACGAGGAGTCTGCTTCCCGAAGATCGGAGCCACCTCGATGGCGGCTCTGTGGCCGCGACTCCACGACGAAGGGCCTGGGTGTCGGCGGGGCTGCTGATCCTGTGCTTCATCGCCCTGGCCGACATGCTCTGTGAAGGAGCGGCCGCCGATTGGTCTGCGGTCTATCTGCGCTCCTCGCTGCACGCCTCAGGAGTGATTCTGGGACTGGGCTACACCCTCTATTCGTTCGCCATGGTAACGACCCGGTTCTCCGCCAGACGACTGTTCTCGCGATGGTCGAGACACCGTGTCCTGCCTGTCCTCACAGCGGTCGCCACAGCCGGCGTCGCGGCGGGACTCATGGCGCACAGCACTGTCGTCATGCTCCTGGCGTTCGTCTGCCTCGGTGTGGGCTGCGCCCTGGTCATCCCCACCACCTACAGCGCTGTGGGCGAGATGGCCTCGGTGAATCCAGGGCGAGGCGTCGCGCTGGTGTCAGGCATCGGCTGGGTCGGCTTCGTCGCTGGACCACCCCTCATCGGGCAAGTCGCTTCCGCCACCTCACTTCGTCTTGCCCTGGTCATCCTCCCCGTGCTCACTGCACTCGTGACGGTCTTGCTGGTGCTTAGACGGGACTCGACAATGGGTTTGGGAAGCGGGCTGTCTGAGAACACAGAACTGCCTTTACCGACCGAGGGATGACGACGTGGCCTCTGCGCGCTCTCGTACCCAGCAGGCTCGAATCACTATCCGGAGGTTGTGGAGACACCTCTTCCTAAGCTGTGGAGGTTCTCGGGGAGCCGAGCGATAGACTCTGACCATCCGGATTTCTTGAACACTCCACGACCGGGTGTTCACGAAACGGAGCCCGAGTTGTAGACGAGCCCTCCGTCGGAGCTGGTGGGGGTCCGAAACGAGCCCGCTAGACCGGTTGTGGCGATCCGGGGGTCTCGGCGCGGCGGCTCCTGATCTCGACCAGATCGCGATAATTGTTCATCCATCAGCGATAGTTGGACCCCGACAGCAAGGGAGATCGTCGATCATGAACCTGTCTCAGGTGAACCTCTTTGTGAAGGACTTCTCCGCCATGCTTGGGTTCTACCGTGACACGCTGGGCCTGGATATCAAGGACCTTGATCCAGGCCCGCCTTCGATTCCGCTGGTGAATTGGGTCTCCCTCCGCGCGGGAGAAACGAGCATCGAACTCTTTGACTCCCAGACGTTCTGGGACAGTGGCCTGCTCGATGGGGCGAACCGACAAGCCGCCCAGTTGTGCTTCCTCGTAGACGACGTGCAACGAGAGCGTGCCCGCCTCGAATCCGCCGGCGTGGAGTGCGATCCGATCGTCAGCGAAGACTGGGGAGCGTATTCATCCTTTCGTGATCCCGAAGGCAACTGGCTGCAGATGTTCGCCATGCATGCCCAGACATCGTGATCGAGAGCCCGGCTGCTTGCGCGCACCGACGAGTCAGGTACGGCCGAGCAACTCAATGATGGTTCGCTCCTCGACCTGGGCCGGAGCTGAGCCGGTGCCGCCACGACCCGTCGTTAGGTGGGCGAGGGCGTAGGCCGTCGTGCCACTGTCGTTCTTGAGATCAGGGTCGGTGCCGGCGGCCAGGAGGGCTCCGACCGCCGCCGAGCGTCGGTTTCGAACCGCCCGATGCAGGGGCGTCACGCCGCCCATCGCGGCAGCATTGGGATCAGCACCAGCCTCGATGAGATAGAGAACGACATCGCGCTGGCGGGTCGTA
>Ga0335081_10020152_pt1 | contig 10784 bp, 8 predicted proteins | sample Lox_Sample_35_FD_206713 | JGI IMG/M metagenome (GOLD analysis project Ga0335081, IMG submission 206713) | Soil microbial communities from Loxahatchee National Wildlife Refuge, Florida, United States - Lox_Sample_3.5 | ecosystem: Environmental > Terrestrial > Soil > Wetlands | place: USA: Florida... | reverse complement strand
TTGTTGGTGACCGAATCGGTCAACACGCCGTTCTGAATGTGGATGAGCCGCCACTCTTCCTTGCCGGTGATGGGGTCTTTGTAGCGGTGGCGCAGGAAGCGCCGGCCGTTAAAGCTTTCCAGCTCGTCGATGGAGGCGGGCCAGCGCTGGTTGTTGTTGGCGCGCAGGAAGAGTTGGATGGCGCGCTTGTACTGCTCGCCGCGCTCCATCAGCATCTGCTCTTTCTGGCGCTGCGTTTCAAAGGCGAGGCGCGGCACTTCCTGATAGAGCATAATGGCCGCCACGGCCGCCATTAAAAATATCAGCAGCAGCGCGTAGCCGCCCTCTTTTTGGCGCCGCGGCTGCCGGGACCGCTTCATCCCTGTGCCTCCTCCGCCAGCGGCACGGTCTGCTGCCGCTTGGATTTGGTGTCTTCCACCACCGCCGAATTGGAGCCGATGCGCACCAGCTTATAACTGCCTTCGACCGTTTCTCCCACCGACTTGATGATGATGTTGTCGCCGTCCAGGAAAAACGCGGTCTGCGAACCATCCGACCGCACCGTGGCGATGCCGTAATACTTGAACGTGATGGGCGGCAGCGGCGCCGGGGGCGGCGGTCCGGGAGGGGGCGCCGGGGGCGGAATAGGCGGGGGCCCCATGACGGCTTTCACCTCCACCTTCGGTTCGGGTCCCTTAGGGAGCTCGGGAGGCGGCGCCTGCGACATGCTGAACAGATTGCGCCCGCTGCCGGCCGCGGCGACGTCCTGCAATTTGGCGAGGCGTCCGAGCAGCAGCGTAGGATCCACGGCCGCCGGATCGATCTGATCTTCCGGCCGCTTGCCGTGCAACACGGGGTGCCAATCCTCGGTCACCTGGGGCGCGGCCCGATGGACCGGACCCGCCGCCGGAGCGGGCTGGCCGGCCGATCGTTGCCTGGCTAATTTCTCCGCGGGGCTGGAGCTTGTGGGAACCGAGGGGCCGGAAAGAAAATTGCTCCACACCGCATAGGCGGCGATCACGCCCAGCACGCTGAGTGCGATGACGCTCTTCCTGTTTTCGGCGCCCAGCTTCATGAATCCGCTCCCGGCGCGGAGGGCACGCCGCGCACAAAAGTTTTGATTTTGAGCTGCACCGTCAATTTCTGGGCGTTCTGCTGCGGCGCCGATGCCTGCATGCTATCGATCACGAAAAAGCGCGGCGATTTGTCGATCAGGTTCACCAGCTTGGTGATCTGCTGGTAGGTGCCTTCGAAGCCGGCCGAGATGGTCATCATCTGCAACGTGTCGCTGCCGTCGATGGCGTCGTATTGAAAGGTCTCCTGGCCGGGCTGCACACCCGCTTCCGCCGCCATGCGGGTCAGCTCGTCGTAGACCGTGGAAGAAGCAATGCGCCGTTCCACCACGTACTTGGTGAGGAAGCCGTCGCCGTCGAGCCGCGCCGTCTCCACTTTCTGGGCGAGCCGTTTGGTGATGGCCAGGCGCGCCTGCGTCGCCGCCAACTGGTTGCGCTGTGCGTCGGCCTGTTTGCGTAGGTCGTCGGCCGAGCCGCCGAACGGTTTGAACGCAACTACCGCCATCGCCAGATTGGCGGCCAGCAGCGCGCCGATGAGCAGGCGCATGGCTACGCGCGGCTGTTTCAGGGCCGACAAATCAAAGTTTCTGCTCATAGGGCACCGTAATCCTGCTGCGGAAGAGTGGCTCCGACTGCGTGGGCGACATGCTGCTGCGAAAATAGGTCGGACCAAAGATGGGCGACTTCTCGAACGCCCTCAGCAGGTCCTCGATCGCGTCCGGTTTCTCCGCCGCCACCGTCATATCGAGCAAAACCTCGTTGCGGGAGTTTACCGTGGGATGCAACTGCATCACCTTGACGTTGTAGGGCACCGTTTTTTCCAAATCGGAGAATAGCCGGCTCCAGCTTACGCTTTTGTGCACGATCAGATCGTTGATGAACAGGCTGGTCTCAAGCACGTGGGCGTTCTGCGGCTGGCGCATGCTTTCTTCCAGCCGCTGCTGGTCGGCCGAAACCGCCCGCAGCCGGGCGGAAAGGGCGGCGGTCTCGCGGCGCAACCCCGCAAGCTGGTCGCGGTCGAGCCGGGCCAGCCAGAACAGTACTCCGAGCGTGGCCACCAACAGAGCCGCCACCGCGCCCGAGGCCATGATCATGGCACGGTCGCGGCGGAAGGGCTGGGAGGCGAGATTGATCGGGATCTTCATAGGTTAAAAGGCAAAAGCTCATCGCGGAGACGCGGAGGAGCGGAGACGTGGAGAAAACCAAAACGAGATTTTCTCCGCTCCTCCGCGTCTCCGCGATAAAATAGTCATGTTCAGTTGTTCCTCGCGACGGATCTCAGGTAGCCTAGCAGGCCGGCGTCGGTTTCGCCCGGCACGCCCAGGGGCGAGCTCACGGTTTCTACCTCGACCTGCAATTCTTCCGTGAAGCGCCGCTCGGCTTCGCCGGCGAGCCGGCCGAATCCACACAGTAGAACCTTGTCGGCCCGGCCGCCCAGATTGTCTTCCATATACACCAGGGTGGGGGCCAGCACACCGGCAATATCTTCCAGCGAGGCCGACGGCATCTCCAGGCAGCGCACCAGCTTGAGCTGGCTCTTCTCGCGCACCAGCACCGTCAGCACGCGCCCGCTCAGTTTGGCCAGCACGCTCAGGCCGCCCTCCTGGACGAGCTCCAGGGCCGCCAGAGCCGAGGTGGTGACCAGGCCGGGGTTGAGGCCAGCCGCGCGGAACGGCGCCTCGTAGCGCGCCACAATCTCCATGGGCGCCATCACCACCACCACGTCGATTCTTTTATGCGCAGTCGGCTGCGCCCAATAGCTGAGCGCGGCCGATTCCACGTCGAACGGGACGCTGCGCTTGGAGCGGAAACGGATGAGGGCCAACTGCTCCTTGACGTCCGACGGGAACGAATCGAAATCCAGCACCGACGTGCGGGTGGCATAGTCCGGCAGAAGGAGCGCGATGTCTTTGCCCCTCCTGGCGGCACCGCCCGAAGCCAGGGCGCGCACGGCGCGCGCCAGTTCGATCTCATCGATTACGTTTTCGTGGAGCGGGGAAACGGTCAGCGTACCCGGCTTGAGCGGCTCGAACTCGAGCTCGGCCCTGGAGCCGATGCGCGCCGCCGCAATGCCGGCTTCGGAGATCTCGAACGCCATCGCCGGCGGCGGGTCCTGCAACAGGGATTTGAGCTTGTCTAGCACAACATGGCCTTTTTCGTTTCATTCCCGCCGGCGGCAAGACCCCCGGCGCTACCGCTACCCTTCAATAAACGTCACCTTGTTGATTTCGCGCAGGGTGGTTACGCCTGCCTTCATCTTATCCACCGCCGATTCGCGCAGGAATGTCATGCCGTCTTCCCGGGCCGTGCGCTTGATCTCCGAGGTCGAGCGCCGGTCGAGAATCATTTCGCGGATGCGGTCGCTTAAATCCAGCAGCTCGTGGATGGCGGAGCGTCCGCGGAAGCCCGTGCCGCCGCATTCGAAACATCCCCCGCCTTCCATGAACGGAAAATCGCGCCACTCCTCCGGGTTGAGGCCGCTTTCCACCAGCAGCGCGTCGGGATACTTCACCGGCTTCTTGCAGTATTCGCAGATTACGCGCACCAGCCGCTGCGCCAGAATGCAGTTCAGCGCGGAAACGAAGTTGTACGGCTCGACCCCCATGTTTAAAAACCGGCCCAGCACGTCCAGCACGTTGTTGGCGTGGACGGTGGTGAACACCAGGTGGCCGGTGAGGGCGGAGTTGATGGCGATCTGCGCGGTCTCCTGGTCGCGAATTTCCCCTACCATGATCTTGTCTGGGTCGTGGCGCAGAATGGAGCGCAGGCCGCGCGCGAACGTCAGCCCCTTCTTCTCGTTCACCGGAATCTGCGTGATGCCCTTGATCTGGTATTCCACCGGGTCTTCGATGGTGATGATCTTGTCTTCGTCGTTCTTGATTTCGCTGAGCGCGGCGTAAAGCGTGGTGGTTTTGCCCGAACCGGTGGGACCGGTCACCAGCACCATGCCGTACGGCTCCGTAATGTAACGGCGGAATTTCGTCAGGTCGCTTTCGGAAAAGCCCACCACGTCGAGCGAGAGCTTGGCGAACTTCTCGCTCATCGATTCTTTATCCAGCACGCGCAGCACGGCGTCCTCGCCGTGAATGGTGGGCATGATGGAGACGCGGAAGTCGATCAGCCGGTTCTTATAGCGCACGCGGAAGCGGCCGTCCTGGGGCACGCGCTTTTCGGCGATGTCCAACTCCGACATCACCTTGATGCGCGAAATAATGGTGGACTGCCAGTCTTTGGCGATGGGCGGCATGGCGTAATGCAGCACGCCGTCGATGCGGTACTTGATGGCCACTTCCTGGTCGCGCGATTCGATGTGAATATCGCTCGCGCGCCGCTCCAGCGCGTTGAAAATGGTGGTATCCACCAGCTTGATGACGGGCGCGATGTCGCTGTCGGTAGCGGTCAGCTTGTCGATGGAGAGGGTTTCGTCCTGGTCGCCCTCTTCCGCCACCACATCCAGGGTGAAGCCCTCGGTGACCTCTTCCAGCACGCGCTGCGACTGCTCGGTTTTCTTCAACAGCTCGGAAATCTGCGACAGGGTGGCGACTTTGACGCGCAGCTTCTTGTGCAGCAGAAACGCCAGTTCGTCCACCAGCGTGAGGTTCTGCGGATCGGAGAGCGCGATTTCCAGCGTTCCGTTTTGCGCCTGGATGGGGACAAAGTTGTAGCGGAACATCAGGTCCACCGGAATGGACCGGAACAGGTCGTGATCGATGGACGTCTCGCGCAGGTCCACGAACTCGCACCGGTAGCGCGCCGCGACCGTTCTGGCTTGCTCCTTCTCCGCGGTGGGATCGGTGAGCCTGAGTTTTTCCGAAGTGGCCATAAATACCGAAGCTTCCTGGCCGGCGGCAAGACCGCCGCCGTTACCTGATCGTATCCGCCAACGAGAATATCGGCAGATACAACGCAATCAATACGAACGCTACAAACGAGCCCATTACGATCATGATGGCCGGTTCGACCAGTGAGAGGGTCGCGGTCATTTTGGTCTGCACATCTTCTTCGAAGAACTCCGCCACGCTGTTCAACATGGAAGGCAGGGCGCCGGTGGATTCGCCCACTTCGATCATGTCGATGGCCAGCGGCGGAAACATTTTGGCGGTGGCCAGGGAAGCGGAAAGCGGCTGCCCTTCCCGCACCATTTTGCCGGCGCCTTCCACGGCGCGCTGCAGCAGCGGAGCGGCCAGCGAATCGGCCGCGGTCTCCATTGCCTGCACCAGCGGGATGCCGCCGGTCAACAGAGTGCTCAAGATCCGTGCCAATTGCGCCACCTGGTACTTCAGCCAGATCTCGCCGGCAACCGGAAGCTTCATCTTGAAGCGATCGAGCGTGGTCTGGGAAGCAGGGCGCCGCGCCCACCAGCGAAAAACAAAGTAACCCGCCACCAGCGCTCCGGCGAAGGCCAGGATATAACTGCGCGCGGTGGTGCCGACGGCAATCAGCCATTCGGTCATGGCCGGCAACTGCGCCTGCATGCTGGTATAAAGCCCGGCGAAAGTGGGCACCACGTAGGTAACCAGGAAAACCATCAGCGCGATCACCAGCACGATCAGCACGCACGGATACATCAGCGAAACCAGCACCTTCTTGCGCACCGCCAGCGCCAGCTTCTGGTAGGTGATGTAGCGGTCCAGCACTTCGGTCAGGCTGCCCGATTTTTCGCCCGCCATCACCGACGTGACGTAAATCTTAGGGAAAATCCCCCTTTGGCGGAACGCCTCGCTGAGCAGCGTGCCGTTGCGGACCTCGTCGCGCACGGCCTTGATATGAGGTCCCAGCCTGGCATCCGTCAGCCGCTCGGAAAGCAGATCGAGGCTTTTCAAAATGGGGAGTCCCGCGCGGATCAGGGTGACGAACTGCTGATTGAAAATCAGGAACTTCTCGAGGTTGAGCTTTTTGCCGCCCCCCAGCGCCGGCGCCAGGCGCGATTGCGACCGCTCCTTGATGGAGTAGATCAGGAAGCCCTGGCTGGTAAACCGTTCCCGCAGCTCTTTTTCCGAAGCGGCCGTGGCCGACTGCTGCCGGATCTGCCCCCGGCTGTCCGCGTACTTTAAGATGAAATCCGCCACGGCTATTGCCCTTCGTCCACCAGTTTGGCCCCCGCCGGCATCTGAAACTGGAACAGCTTCGCATCCAGCGGCGGATCCATCTTTTCCTGGTCGAAGGTGAAGTCCAAAATGGATTTATCGAATGCCGTGACCTTCACCTCGCGGATTATGCCCTGACCGGTGACCACGAATTCCACCGCGGAATACGGCAAGTTCTCCGTTTTGGGCTCCGCTTTGATGTGCATGCCCGCGCCATCGGGAATTTCCTGGATATTACGAAACTCCTTGGAAAAATTTAACTTACCGAGCAGGAAGGCAAGCGGAGCACGCATGTCCTCGGTTTCCTGCATCTTGGTTTTTTCCACCTGGTTGGTGTCCGGCGAATAGAGATAGAGGAATTTGCCGTCGGAGACGAACTGCTTGCCCCTGGGCTGGCTGTAATCCCAGCGCATGCGGCCGGGCTTGCGCAGCAGGAGCGTGCCGCTCTCCGTCCGGCGGATCTCCCCGGGTCGTGTATATTGTTCCTGGAAAAGCACTTGCAGAGTTTTCGCGTGATTGTACCGGGTTTCCACCTGCTTCAGAAGATCGTCTGAGCCGGCGTTGGCCCCGAGCACCGACAGCACGAGCAGTCCAATCGCTACACGAAAGAGCCCCACAAGCTATCTGACGCGCAAATCGCCTAAGACGTGTAAAGAAAACCGTGGTGTGGCCGACCGCTCCCCCCCAGTCACGGCTCTGACCGTGAGGGAGCGGTTCCTGGCCTACTGAACAGTGACGGTTACGCCGTTCTGGCTGGGCGCGGTGCCGATGTTGATCACGATCGCATTAGGCCCCGAGGCCACCGTGGACGGGATCACCAGGTTCACCTGGAGAACGCCCGAGACGGTGTTGGGAGCCTCGGCGGCGAACACCACCTGTGCCGGCACGCCGCCCACCGATGCCGAAACCGACAGCAGCGGCACCGGTAGCTGCGAGGCGCTGGTGACGTTGTTCACCTTGCCGGTGACCGCGGTCGGGGTGGTTACCCCTTCGCCGGTCATGAACACCTGCACGATGCTGTTCTTGGCCGCCGGGGTGGTCGGTCCGTTGACGGTGTAGTTCTGGTTCAGGATCGCGCCCGGGCCGGTACCCTGGGAACTTTGAGTGAAGATGCCCGGGGCGGCCACGGTGGTTTGCAATGCGTAGCCGTTGGATGTTTGTCCCAGGTACTTGACTACCACCGTGGGGGCGATCTGCCCGGCCACCTGGTAGGGCACAATGGCGTTGATCTGGCTGCTGCTGGCATAGACCAGCGGAGCCGCAAAGCCGCCGATGGTCACGGTGACGCCGCCGATGGTGGTAGCGACGTTGCCGTTGGCATCAAGCGTAAGAAACGCCGGGCTGGCGGGGCCGATGGCCGTTCCGCCGATGGAGATAACTTCACCGGGCGAAACCGGGCCCGTGGCGAAGCTGGCCCCGTTCACCACCGCCGTAACCGTGGGCAGCGGGGCTGTCACCGTCAGGGTCACATTCACGGTGGCCGAGCCGGTAGCGCCGCTGGCTCCGGTCACCATAATGGTGCCGGTGTAACTGCCTGCGGTGAGGCTCGATGGGCTTACGGAGACGGAAAGGCTGGCCGCCGTGGTGCTCGAAGTGGGAGTCACCGATAGCCAGCTACCGGTGGAAGTGGCACTGGCGGTGAAGCCGCCGCCCGATACCGCGACGGTTTGCGCCGCCGGCACAGCGCCGCCGGCCTGGTAGGCGAAGGTCAGGGTGGTAGGCGAGGCCGAAATCGTGGGCGTGGAGACGGTCAGATTCAGCGTAAGGTTGGAGGCCGTTCCGCCAGTGGGTGTCACGGCTAAAGTGCAACTGTAGGACCCAGCCGTCAATCCCGACAACCCAAAAGAATTCAGCGAAACGGACAGGTTCACCGGCGTACCGCTAACCGTATTGCCCGAAGCCGGCGACACGCCCACCCAGCCGCAGTTGCTGCCGGTGATGGCGGCGCTGAAGCTGACCGACGAAGTGGAAGTTGTGCTCACAGTGACGGTTTGAGATGCCGGCACAGTGCCGCCCGAGCTATACGCGAAGCTTAAGGGCGTCGTCGGGCTGAGCGTGATGGCGCCGCCGCCGATGGTGAAGTTCACGTGGACTGTCTGGGTTCCGTTGAATGTAATGGACCCCATGCACGTACCGGCTGGAAGGCCGGCAGGGTTCGCCGAGACGGTCAGCAGGGTGTACGTATAAGCCGCATAGGAGCTAAGGGAGAGCCAGCTGGTTTGGGTGCAATTGCCAGGCGAAACCGTAGCGGTGAAGTAAGTCGTGCTGCTGGAGTTCACACCCAGGTACGCGGTCGCCGCCGAAGTGGCGCCTGCCGCCGAGCTTAAAACCACGGGGTTCACACTGAAAGTAAGGTTGCCCGAGCCGGTGCCGGTGCCATTGGTGAGGTAGACGATGACCGGAATGGAGAGCGAGGTGGTTCCGGAGGTCACCGTGATGGTGCCCTGGTTGATGCCGTTGGCGAGGCCGGCGGTGTTCGCCTGGATGGCAAAAGAGGTCTGGGTTAAGGTGGGAACGGCCGAGATAAAGCTAAGCCACGAAGTTGAGGTCGTCACCGTCACCGACAGGGCCGTGCCATTGGTGCTGTAAAGGTAGACCGAGCTGGATGGCGTGGTGGTACTCGGCTGATTGAAGATTACGACTCCGGGGCTGGCGTAGACCATCGGCGTGCCAGTCATCACCGTGAGGTTCACGGTAGATGTCAGGGTGGCGCCGCCGGTCGAAACCGTGATCGTGCCGGAATAAGCCCCCGTGGCCAGGCCGGTCGGAGTCACTGTGACAAAGACCTGCGCCGGGGCGGTTCCCGAAACCGGCGATACCGTGAACCAGGTGTTCGAGCCGCTGGTGTTGTTCGTAAGGGTGATGCTGTATGACGAAGTCCCGCCGATCATGAGGCTCTGGACTGGCGGCGCTCCCTGGTTGCCGTCTGTCTGGTAGACGAACTGCAAACTGGACGGCGCCAGGTTCGCACCGGTCGAGCCGGTTCCCGATCCTACGGTGAAGTAAACCGGGAAGTTCTGCGTGGTGGAACCGACGGTGACGCTCAGCGTGCCCGGATAGGTGCTGGGCGACAGGTTGGAAGCGTAGCCGTACACCGTGATTTGCACCTGCCCGCCGGCCGCGACGACCGAGGAGCTCAGGGTGACGCTCGATTGCAGACCGGTCCCCGAGACGGTGGCCGATACATTTCCCGTGACCGTGCTGGTCAAGGTTGCGCTGCCCGAAGCCAGCGAAGTGGACAGATACGCCGCGGAAAAATTGATGGATGCAGGCGATAGCGAAAGGGCTCCGGTGCCGCCGCCGCCGTTCACCGACAGCGTCACGTAAATATAACCGGTGTTGCCGCTTGAATCCGTCGCCTGGACAGTGGCCGTGTAGGACCCCGTGGGCAGCAACGCCATGCTCGAATTGCCTTGCAAAGAAAGTAAGTTTCCAATGCCTTGCAAGCTGATGCTGCTGGTGCTGGTGATGCCATTGATACCGATCGTCAGCCAACTATAGCCGCCGGTGATGTTGGTGATGGTCGCGCTGTAGAACTGGGCCCCGTTCGGGCTGGTGACGGTAATGTAGTTCGGCCCCGGCAGCGTACCGTTGGTGGTGTAAGCCCAGGGAACGGAAGTCTGCGACAGCGTCAGGGTCCCGCTGCCCGTATTGCCGACGTTAAAGCTGACGACGACGTTGAGCGTCGTGTTGTTGTAGTTGATCTGTATGGTAGCCGGCGAAGGACTGGCGCTCAAACCAGCGGCATTGGCCGCGACGGTGAGGACGGCATTGCTGCTGGCGGAAACGGATCCCACGGTTCCGGACGTCTGGGTCACCGACGTGAGCCAACTCCCGGGGTTCAACGTGGTGGTGTTGAAGCTTATGGGCGATGCGCTGGTCGTGGACAGGGTAATGCTTCCGGTAGTGGAGCTGCCCGATGGCGCGGATAGACTCAGGGAGTTGGTGCCCCCGGGCGCACCCGAGGCGGTAATGGTGCCGGTGGAGGAACCGGCGCTGGCGATGGTCGTGGCGCCGGTGTAGCCGGCGGAAGCGCCTGTGCCGGTGATCGTGATGGTCGCTGGCAGAAGCTGTCCCACGCCTGCCGCCTGACAGCCTACGGCCAGGGTCAGGGTAGTCGCCGGATTGCCGGACGCGGCAGTTGTGCCGTTGACACTCGTGGTGCAGCCGCCATTACCGAACGTCAGCCACTGGGAGCTGCCACTTGAGTAACTGATCGCGGCCTTAAATGTCTGCGCGGTGCCATCCGACGTGGCGACCGACAGCGAGGCCACACCCGTTCCAAGCCCCGGAACGGTCACGTTCGTCGGGGCGGTGAACGACTGCTGCGCCTGGGCCGGCGAGGAAGCTGCCGCGACGAGCAGCGCAAGAGTTACAAGAATTACGAATTTCTTAGAGAAAAGTTGAGTGGCGTCCATATGTCCTCGGCTATGTCGATGATACGACAGGTACACCAGAGTTGCACCTCTTTTTCCCGAAAATACTAGGAAATAAGGGCCAGGACGCTTAAACAGGATTGTACCACTGCCAGGGCCGCCGTCAAACGAAATCATGGCTGGTCCTCGCCGGCGGCAAGACCGCTAGCGCTACCGAGGCTTACTTCAAGATCTGAAATAAATTGCTGTAGTCGTCGGTCCACAGACGA
>Ga0335081_10020150_pt1 | contig 10784 bp, 10 predicted proteins | sample Lox_Sample_35_FD_206713 | JGI IMG/M metagenome (GOLD analysis project Ga0335081, IMG submission 206713) | Soil microbial communities from Loxahatchee National Wildlife Refuge, Florida, United States - Lox_Sample_3.5 | ecosystem: Environmental > Terrestrial > Soil > Wetlands | place: USA... | reverse complement strand
ATTTTTTTGCCCGCCGGCGTGTCCGGTTCGGAACCACGCCCCCGCCTTAGCAAGCGAATGCCGGGGGCGATCGCCTGTGAGGCAAGCATATAGAAGCTCGCGCGCCCTCTCCCCCTAAAGGGACCCTAAAGGGGGAGAAGGAGCGCTGACACCGTGCTCACTTCACGCAGTGACTCGGAGACACACTATGGCAATAGCTTTGACGGCAACGCCTATTCGGTGGCCGCGCCGGGTCGCGACTGCCTTGTTCGCCGACCCGCGCCATTTCCAGATCGGCGCGCTCGCGACCCTGCTCGGCTTCAACGTCGCATTTTTGGATTTCGCCGCGCGGCCGCTCAACAGCGCGCTCGCGATCGCGTCCGCGCTCGCCACCCAGGCGCTGTGTTCGCGACTCTGGCGCCTGCCGGCAATCGACCTGCGCTCGGCGCTGATCACCGGCCTGTCGCTCAGCCTGCTGCTGCGCGCCGACGCGCCGTTGATCCATGCGGCCGCCGCCGCGATCGCGATCGCGTCGAAGTTCGTCCTGCGCTTCCACGGCAAGCACGTCTTCAACCCGGCCGGCCTCGCGATCGTCGTGCTCCTGCTCGTCGCGCCCGGCCATGTGTGGATCTCGCCGGGGCAGTGGGGCGCGAGCGCCTGGTTCGCGACGTTCGCCGCCTTCCTCGCCTTCATGGTTCTCAGCGCGGCGCGCCGCGCCGATATCGCGCTGTTCTTCCTCGCCGCGCACGGCGCCCTGCTGGCCGCCCGCGCCGTCTGGCTCGGCGATCCGTCGGCGATCCCGCTGCATCAGCTGGAGAGCGGCGCGCTGCTCATCTTCGCGTTCTTCATGATCTCCGACCCGAAGACCGCGCCCGATGCGCGGCTCGGCCGGCTCGTCTTCGCGCTCGCGGTCGCGCTCCTCGCCCACCGGCTCGCCTTCTTCTGGCAGATGCGGCCCGCGCTCTATGTCGCGCTGATCGCGCTGTCGCCCGCGACGCCTCTCATCGATCGGATTTTTCCCGCCGCGCGGTTCGCATGGACCGCACCCACCCGCACAGGAGCCGTCCCATGACCACCAGGACTCGTCTGAAAACGACCGTCGCCCTGCTCGCCGCCGTGACCCAGCTCGCCGCCCAGATCGGGCCTGCCGCTGCCTTCTGCGGCTTCTACGTCGCCAAGGCGGACGCCAAGCTGTTCAACAAGTCGTCCAAGGTCGTGCTGGCGCGCGACGGGCAAAAAACCGCGATCACGATGGCGAGCGACTACCAGGGCGAGCCGAAGGAGTTCGCGGTCGTCGTCCCGGTGCCCACCTTCATCGAGCGCAAGCAGATCGGCGTCGTCGATGCGAAGACGATCGATCATATCGACGCCTACACGGCGCCGCGGCTGGTCGAATACACCGATGAGGATCCGTGCCAAGTGTATCCCCGCATGGCGATGAGCGCCGCGCAGCCGCCAGCCGCGCCTGCGCCGCAGCTCTACGACCGGACGGCCTATCGCGGCGTCACCGTCGAGGCGAACTACGACGTCGGCGAATACGACGTCTCGATCCTGTCCGCGATGCAAAGCGACGGCCTCGTCAAGTGGCTCACCGACAACGGCTACCGGATTCCGCCGGGCGCCGAGCCGGTGCTCGCGAGCTACATCCGGCAAAACATGCACTTCTTCGTCGCCAAGGTGAACCTCGGCCGCATGCAGCTCATCGGCGCCGGCTACCTGCGTCCGCTGCAGGTGCGCTACGAGACCGCAAAGTTCATGCTGCCGCTGCGGCTCGGCACCGTCAACGCGAACGGACCGCAGGACCTCATCATCTACGCGCTGAGCCGCAAGGGCCGCGTCGAGGCCGCGAACTATCGCACCGTCAAGCTGCCGACCGGCATGGACGTGCCGCTCTATGTGAAGAACGCGTTCGGGAGCTTCTACAAGGCGATGTTCGACAAGGCGGTCGCCGATCAGGACATGCGCACGGTATTCACCGAATATGCCTGGGACATGGGCTGGTGCGACCCGTGCGCGAGCGAGCCGCTGTCCAACAAGGAGCTGGTCGAGCTCGGCGCGCGCTGGATCGGCAGCGACGCCGACACGCCCTATGCGCCGGGATACGGCGGCGCCGACGCCTATGTGACGCGCCTGCATGTGCGCTACGACGCGGCGCACTTCCCCGAGGATCTGGCGCTGATGGAGACGCGCGACCGCGAGAATTTCCAAGGCCGCTACGTGCTGCGCCATCCCTGGCGCGGCGCGGGGTCGTGCCCCGGCGCGGCCGCGTATCGCGCCGCGTTGCCGGCCCGCTTTGCGCAGGAGGCGAAGACGCTCGCCACGCTCACCGGCTGGACCCTCGCCGAGATCGAGAGCCGCATGGCGCAGAGCGGCGAGCCGATCGCGCCGAAGTGATCTCCATGGGCCCCCCGCGGACGATGACGGCGCCACGGCTGGGGTAGCGCCAAAAAAGCATCTGCCCTCGATTGCTCGGGGGCAGATGCCATTTCGCTGCGGATGCGGCTTACGCGAATCGAATTTCACGCTGCGCTAAATTCGTCCGAGCAACGCCAGCACGACGATGATCACCAGCAAAAGACCGACACCGCCGCCCGGACCGTAACCCCAGCCCGAGCTGTAGGGCCACGTCGGCAACGCGCCGATGAGCAGCAGGATCAGAATCACGATCAGGACGGTCGAAAGCATTTCAGCCTCCAGCGCTCCTCACACCCTGCCACTCAATGCGGTGACCGAGTCAAAGTTCCGACTTTTGCGGCTTTTTGGAACTTCGGTTAATCACGCGCGCGCGATCTCGCACTGCGTCAAACGCGGCATCAAAATTGGAGCATGACCTTATCCGAAAAACCTGTACCCACCCCCGATCAAGTCGGGGGCGGCTTTTTCGGGATCATGCTCTAATCCTGGTCGTGGCGCGGAGCGCGCGGCAGCATGGCGCCGATGACGAAGGCGGCGATCAGCACGCCCACCGCGACGCCGCGCCGGCGGCCAAGCGCACGGCTCACGTCGAGCCCGGCCATGAGAATCGCGGGATCGGTCCACCACGGCGGGCGCGCCGCGGCGGCGGGCGGCGGTGGCGGCGGCTTGCGGCGCTGCACCGCGATGATGGCGACGAGCGCGATCAGCGCGACGACAACGTACGCACCGCCGAGGATGAGCGCGGCCTCGATCGCGCCGTAGCGCACCTCGATCCACAGGAACAGGGCGGCAGAGAAGAAGCCGACCGCAACCACGACGGCGGCGAGCGCGACCAGCGCGCCACCCGTCGTCTTCAACGCAATGTCGACCTTGTGCCGGATGCCGGCGATCTGACCCTCGAACACCGCTGCCCCACGGCGCTCAGCGGCGCCACGTGGCGCCGAACAGGAAGCCGAGGCCGACCGCCAGCGCGACCGTGGTGAGCGGATGCTCCTGCACGGATTCCTGCAGGGCGTCGCCGATGCGATCGGACACGTCGCTCAGGGCCTCGCGGCCGCGCTCGCCGACGCCCGAGAGAGTTTCGTCGATATCGTCCTGCATTTGGCCGACGCGCTCCTTGAGTCGGGCGATCGCCTCGCCGCCGCCATTGCTCAGGAGCTCGGTCACCTGGCCGGCGAGCTTGCTCATGTCGGTGCGCAACGCCTGCATGTCGCGTTGGATGTCTTCGATCGTGGCTGCGGCATTCGTGGTCGACGCCATGGGTTCGCTCCAGTCGCGGGTCACGGGAACACGACAGCAAACGCCACATCGGGACGAAAGTTCCGGCGCGCGTTCGCGCATCAGGCGGGCAGCTCGCCCTCCTCCTCGAACACCAGATGGTTGGCGATCACCAGGCCGAAAATCAGCAGCGGCACCGACAGGAACGCGCCGACAGGGCCCCACAGCCAGGTCCAGAATGCCAGGCTCAGAAAGACCGCGAGCGGATTGAGGGTCAGGCGCCGGCCGACGATGTTCGGGGTCACGAAATGGCCCTCGGTGGTCGTCAATCCGAGGTAAAGCAGCGGCGCGAGCCCCGCATAAGCGAGCGACGAAAAGCTCACCACCCCGACTGCGAGCAGCACCACGAGCATGACGGCGGGCCCCACATAGGGAATGTAGTTGGCGACGAACGCCGCCGCGCCGAGCAGCGCCGGATTGCTGAAGCCGAGCACCCAGGCGCCGGCCGCCGTGATCAGCCCGACCGCGAAATTGATCACCGTGACGGTGCCGATGTAGCGCGACAGATTGCGCTCGATGTCGTTCAGGATGCGGATCACGCGCAACCGGTCGTCCTGATCCTTGAACATGAGAATGAGTCCGCGCCGCAGGTCGTCGCGGTCGAGCAGCACGAAGAACAAGGTCGCGAAGAAGAGCATGACCTCGCCGAGCGCCGGGGTGAGGAAGCCGAGCGCCGCCTGGCCGAAGCTTGCGAGGTCGATGCCCGCGCCCGCACTGCCGGCGCCGAAGCGGCTCAACGAATCCTGCAGGGCGCGCAGCGCCGCGAAGCCTCGCTCGAACGCCTGCAGCTTTTCCTTCATGAGGCCGGTGAATTCCGGCAACCGGCCCGCCCAGTCGATGAGCGGCGCCGAAACCATGACGGTGAGCGCCTGCAGCAGCCCGATCAGCAGAAGTACCGTTGCGGTGGCGAACAGCCAGCCCGGCACGCGCGCGCGGGCGGCGAGCCGCGCGAGCGGCCCGAGCATCACGCCGACGACCGCGGCGGACACGACCGGCAAGAGGAGCAGGCGCGCGAGATCGAGAAACGCGCCGAACATGATGAGGAAAATGCCGATGATGGCGAAGCGCGCGACCTGGCGCCAGAACGCATCGGGCGCGGCGAGCGGGTGCGGATCGGTGAGGTCGAGCGGATAGCTCGTCTGCGCGCCAGGGCGAGACAGCGGACGATCCACCAATGCCACCTCTTCCCTCCGAGGACACGGCACACGCTGCCGAAAAGCCGGTCGCCGCACGGGCGGACGGCCGTCCCACCCTAACGCCGCGGGAACCGGCGGGTTCCATGACGATTGCCTCTCGCCTTGCGCCTCTCGCTACTTGCTCCGCCTCATCCTGAGTTGCCACCGTCGTGGCCGGCCGCAGGCGCAAGCGGGACCGCTTGCGTGCTTGGCCCATGGTTCGAGACGCGCGGCCTGCGGCCGCGCTCCTCACCATGAGGAGGAGTTTTTGGCTACGCCGGCGCGCCGTCGACCGTCAGCGCATCGAACAGATCGTCGAGGCGCTCGCACATCTCTAACGCGCCGAGCAGACGCAGTGCCCGCTCGACGCCCGCCGGCGCGAGCTTGCGGCCGGCGAGCGCGCGGAATTTCGCATCCACCTCGGCGTCGGTCAGCGGATCGTCATGGTGGCCGTGCGGCACCTCGCGCGCGGCGGCGCGGCGCGAACCGTCGGTGAGCGTGATCGCGATCCGGCAGGGAAATTGTTGCGGAAACGCCCGCGTCAGCGCCGAATCCTCGGCGATCGTGATCTTGTCGGCAAGCGCGAGAATGCGCGGATCGGTGAAGCGTTCGGGCGCGAAGATCGCATCGCTGAAAGCGCTGTCGATCAGCGTGGCAGCCACGATATAGGGCAGGCTGTGATCGGCGGTCTCGCGCGTCGCCGGGCGCCACTTCTCGGGACCGCTGCCGATCTCGTCATAGGCGAACGCATAGGTGCGGATGTCGATCGCGGCGATCGCCGCAACGTCGAGGTCGGCGGCAAGCGCCAGCGCCGCCATCAGCGGCCCTTGCGAATGATATTCGGCGACGAAGAGCTTCATGTCCGCCGCGACGATCGCGAGCGGCGTGCGGCCGAGCCGATCCGGATCAACCGGACCGAGGAGCGCCGCAAGGCCGAGGGCGCCCGTGAACGGCTTGTCCGGCCCGGTCATGCCGGCGTGCGCCAACAAGGCCGCGAACACGCCGTTGCGCACCGCGTTCGCCTCGGCGACGCCCTTCCACATCGAGAGCTGCCCGCGCCGCGTCACGCCGAGCGGCAGGTTGGCGGTGATGGCGAGCGCGATCGCGTTGATCATGCGGGCGCGGTCGAGGCCGAGGACTTTTGCCGCGGCGGCCGCGGCGGCGACCGCCGGATAGAAGGCGTGGTCGAAACCCTTGCGCATGACGCCGAGCGACGCGTGCAGCGCGCGGTGCACCTCGTAGCCGGCGACGATCGCGGCGATGACGGTGCGCCCGGCGGCGCCCGCGCATTGCGCGGCCGCCAGCACGGCGGCGATCACGCCGCTCGGGTGGCCGCCGCCGCCCGGAAAGCAGTCGTTGCCGTCGAGATAGCGCCCCATCGCGGCGTTGGCGAAGGCCGCGAGCTCGGGCAGCGTGCGGCGCGCGGTGCCGAGCACATGCGCGCCGTCGGTGGCCTCGACGCGCAACGCAAGCCCCCGGGCGATCCGGCAGGGCTCGGCGTCGAATGCCGCGACCGCGCAGCCGAGCGTGTCGATGATGCGCCGCTTGCAGGCATGGACGGCCTCGGCGCCGAGGTCCTCGAAACGCAGGCCGAGAACATAGTCGGCGATTGGGCAGACTGTCGGGTCAGCGCCCGCAGTGTCCGACATAACGGGCTCAGCCGGAGGAGCCGGGTCGATGCGCCGGCGCGCGCTGAGTCATCGTCTGCCTCCCGGCTGTGGTCCGCGGACATGTTAACCAGTCGCCGCCGGGCAGGCCAGGGGCGGCCCGCCGCCGGCTGCGGGGTTTGCGGCAATTGCGCGCATCGCCGGCGCCGCCATGCCGTTCGGCGAACTTGCCGGCGCCTCGCGCGTTCTCCAGGTGGGAGAGGTGCGCCGCCGGGAGTCCGCCCTCATGGCCCACCACGACACACGACATGACGCGCGATTCCATGAACTCGAGCCCGCGCGATTCGACGGCCTGCATCCCGCGATCTACAAGGCGCTGGCCGGCTTCGCGCTGTGGATGGTGGTGGCGGCCTGGGTATCGTTCAGCGGCCAGGGCTACGCTTCGTTCGCGCTCGCGGTCATCACCGGCTTCTTCCTCGTCGCCGCGGCCATTCCATTCATTTTCTGGCGGGTATGGCGCAAGACCGACGAAGGACGATCGGATGGCGCCAAGCCAGCCTTCTCCGATTGGTGGCGCGGCGAGTTCGAGACCTGGCAGGGCCGCGTCGAAGGCTGGGACGCCGCCGTCGAGGTGCTGCTGCCGCTTGGCGTTGCGGCGATCGGAATGACCTTGATCGGCTTGGTCTTCCGCCTGACGCCGGGCAGCTAGCGCGAGGCCGGGCGACGCAGCACGATAGGAGGTTGCGATGACACGATGGCGGCGCGAGACGATCCTCGACATCTACACGGTGCTGCTTGCCGCTTTCCTGTTCCTGGCGCCATGGGTCTTCCACTATGGTCGCGGGGCCGCGCGCGCCGACGACTGGATGAGCAGCGCGTTCATCCTGGCGGTCGCGGCCGCCGCCGTGCTGGCGTTCGCCGAATGGGAGGAATGGGCGAGCCTGATGCTCGGGCTCTGGGTCTTCGTCTCGCCCTGGCTGCTCGGCTTTGCGCACACGAAGGCGATGCACATCAACGTGGCCGTCGGCCTGATCATCATGTTCATGAGCGCGCTCGAGTTGTGGCTCATCCACTACGACCCGCCGCGCCCCGACGCCACGGACCGCTACGTGACCTGACATTGCGGGGCGGGGGGCGCGGCCCGGCCGTTTCGGCTGCCAATTTGCCGGTTGACCGCGCCCGTCGGGAAACGATTAATGCCGCCGCGCCGGCCCGACCGGCGGGAGACAAGGCTTTCGCATCCCGAAATGAAGGCGGCCGCGTTCGCGTATTCGAGACCCGACAGCATCGAGGAGGCCTGCGCCCTCCTCGCGGCGGACGACGGCGCGCGCCCGATCGCCGGCGGACAGACGCTGGTGCCGCTGATGGCGATGCGGCTCGCCAGGCCGACGCGGCTGGTCGACATCGCGCGCATCGGCAGCCTCGCCCATGTGCGCGACGACGGCGACGCGATCGCGATCGGGGCGACCACCACGCAGCGGACCGCCGAGAGCCACCCGCTGGTGACCGCGAAGCTGCCGCTGCTCGCGCGCGCCCTGCCCTGGATCGGTCATCCGGCGACGCGCGCGCGCGGGACGTTTGGCGGCTCGCTCGCCAATGCGGACCCGGCGGCCGAGATCGCCCTCGTCGCCGTCACGATCGGCGCGACGATTGCGTATCGTGCCGACGGCGCCGACGCCGCGATCGGCGCGGAAGATTTCTTCGTCGGCCCCATGGTGACGGCGCTGCCGCTCGCGGCGCTGCTCACCGCGGTCCGGTTTCCGGTCTGGCGGGAACGCCCCGGCGTCGCGGTCCACGAGGTCAGCGCGCGGCGGGGCGATTTCGCCTTCGCATCGGCCGCCGCCCAGATTGCGCTGAACGAGGACGGCACCTGCGCCCGCATCGCGCTCGGCGTCGGCGGCGCGGCTGAGCGTCCGCTGCGGCTCGCCGCCGCCGAGCAGGCGCTCATCGGTACGCGGCTCACCCCGGACGCGATCCGCGCGGCGGTGACCGAGGCGCTCGCCGACATCACGCCGATGAGCGACCTGCATGCGTCGGCGGAGTATCGGCGGCGCGTCGCCACGAGCCTGGCGATCCGCGCGATCGCCGACGCGCAGGAAGATGCGAAGAAGGCCACTGCCGCTCCTGTCGCCGCCGTAGGATGGGTTGAGCGCCAGCGAAACCCATCATCTCCCGCGGCACTCCACGATGATGGGTTTCGCTCCGCTCAACCCATCCTACGGGTCAACGGCGAGGCTCACCCCATCGACGTCGAGCCGCGCATGACGCTGCTCGATTGCCTGCGCGAGAGGCTCGGGCTCACCGGGGCGCATACCGGCTGCGAGCACGGGGTGTGCGGCGCCTGCACGGTGCTGATCGACGGCGTCGCGGTGCGCTCCTGCCTGATGTTCGCCGTGCAGGCCGACGGCCATGCGATCACCACCATCGAGGGGCTCACGCCGGCGCCGGGCGAATTGTCCGTATTGCAGGACGCGTTCTGCGAGACGCACGGCCTGCAATGCGGCTACTGCACGCCCGCGATGATCCTCGCGGCGCATGCGCTGCTGGCGAGCAACCCCTCGCCCAGCCGCGACGACATCGTCGAGGCGATTTCGGGCAACATCTGCCGCTGCACCGGCTATGCGCAGATCGTCGAGGCGATCGCGCTCGCGGCCGAGCGCCTGCGCGGCGCCAACCGGCCGGTCGAACCGTGAGCCACCCATGAGCGCGCCGCATCGCTTCCGCTACATCTCGTCCGACCGCCGGGTGCGCGAGGACCGGCGCTTCGTCGCCGGCAAGGGCCGCTTCGCGGCCGACATCGCGCTCGCCGGCACGCGCCACGTCGCAGTCATCACCTGCCCGCATCCGGCGGCGCGCATCGTCTCGGTCGACAAGACCGCGGCGCTGAAGATGCCGGGCGTGCACTACGTCATCGAGGGCAAGGAGCTCGCGGCCGCGACCTTGCCGCTGATGACCGGCCTCGACACGCCGAACGTGCCGCGCCGGCCGCTTGCGGTCGACGTCGCGCGCTACGCCGGCGAATGGGTCGCGGCGGTGGTGGCCGACAGCCGCGCGCTTGCCGAGGACGCCGCCGAGGCGGTCGCGGTCGAATACGAGCCGCTGCCCTTCGTGCTCGACGGCGAGGAGGCATTGCGGCCCGGCAGCCCGCTGGTGCACGAAGCGCACGGCTCGAACGTGCTGCTCGACAAGAGCTTCGTGTGGGGCGAGGTCGACAAGGACTTTGCCGACAGCCCGCATCATCTGTCGCTGCAAGTCAAATGGGGTCGCAGCGCGACCGTGCCGATCGAGACGTTTGCGGTGGTCGCGACCTTCGACCCGTGGCGGGAAATGCTCGACGTCTATGCGTCGATCCAGATGCCGAAATATCCCGACCAGATCGCGGCGGCGCTCAAACTGCCGGTCTCGGGCGTGCGGGTGCATCACGACGTCGACGTCGGCGGCAGCTATGGGGTCAAGCGCGGCATCAAGCACACGGTGCTGGTCGGCTACCTGACGCGCCGGCTCGGCTTCCCGGTGCGCATGATCGAGGACCGCATGGAAAACATGCGCGGCGGCGACGCGCATGGGCCGGAACGCAATTTCGACATCGCGGTCGCGTTCGACGCGCTTGGCGTGATCCGCGCGATGAAGATGCGGGCGCTCGACAATGTCGGCGCCTATGCGGGGCGCTCGCCGTTCCAGCTCGGCAAGCCGGTCGGCGCCATCGTCGGTCCGTATCGCATCAAGAGCGTCGCCTATCGGGCGATCGCGGTGACCACCAACAAGACCGTGCAGGAGGCGGTGCGCGCGTTCGGCCAGTCGCCGACCAACTATGCGATCGAGCGCACCATCGAGGAGGTGGCAAACGCGCTCGGGCTCGACCGCCTCGAGGTGCGCCGGCGCAACCTGATCCGGCACGAGGAATTTCCCTACCAGATCCCGAGCGGCAGCACCTACGACAGCGGCGACTATCACACCGTGATCGACAAGGTACTGGCGCGCGCCGACTATGACGCCCTCATCGCCGAGCGAGAAACGCTGCGCCGAAACGGCCTGCTCGCCGGCATCGGGATCGCGGCCTGCCTCGAGCCGAGCGGCGGCAACTCGACCTTCGAGCCGCTGCTCAACCCGAAGAACGAGACCACCACCTGGATGGAATCCTGCCGCATCAGCGTCGATCTCGGCGGCGCCATCGCGGCGGCGATGCACACGACATCGGCAGGACAGGGCCACGAGACGCTGGTCGGCACCGTGGTCGGCGAGGTGCTGCAGGTCGATCCCGAACGCGTGCGGGTGATCCGGCCCGATTCGGTCGCCTCGCTGCCGAGCAACACGCCGGTCGGCAGCCGCA
>Ga0335081_10020149_pt1 | contig 10784 bp, 5 predicted proteins | sample Lox_Sample_35_FD_206713 | JGI IMG/M metagenome (GOLD analysis project Ga0335081, IMG submission 206713) | Soil microbial communities from Loxahatchee National Wildlife Refuge, Florida, United States - Lox_Sample_3.5 | ecosystem: Environmental > Terrestrial > Soil > Wetlands | place: USA: Florida... | reverse complement strand
GCTGGTTACGAGTTGTGGAGCGTCTGTGCATCGTCGTGCGGCGCCGAAAGGCGCTTATTCTCTTTCGTTTCTTCGCGACGCCTGAAGGCGTTGCCTGATGCGAATCTTTCCGGGGGGGCTAAAGCCCCCTTCTTATATGATGCGCCTTAGCGGCACGGCTGAAGCCGTGCCCTCTCAAAACAGGCTAATCCATCCTCGTTACTGCACTGTGACGGACGCCTGGGCGCCGTTCACGGTGATAGCTTGCAGGCCGGGATCGCGAGCGCCGCCGCGCGTGATCGTCAGCGGAGTTTGGCCGCTATCCTTGGCCTGAAACGTAATAGTTACGACCGAACCCTGGCCAGAAACGCCACCTGCACCCGGCGGTCGGGTCGCGGTGATCTGCAATTGTCCGACGCTATCGTCTTCCCGATGGACGAGCGCGACTGCCTGCCCGTCCTGCGAGAGGAAGCCTCCGTTGGAGACATTCACCAGTGAAAGCATCTTCGGGTTGTAATTCAATTGCACCGGGACCGAATAGACATTTTGCGCGCCTGAAATCAGCAGATTGACCGCGAATGTGCCACCCTTCGTCGCTTGGACCGTAGGCGGATCGAAGAGGAACGCTGCCGGGCTGGCGCTGGGCGCAGGCTGAGTCCCGGGCTGGCTGGTCGGAGGCTGGTTCGCGGGCTGAATCGACGGTTGGCCTGCAGGCTACGGGCATAATGGCCGGAGCGGGCTGTCTCGGGTTGTGGTGCAGTTCGATAGTCGTCGAAGTACCGATATCGATGGCGCGCTGGTTGATCTCGTTGACATCGGTGCTGCGAATGATGTGGGGCACAATGGCGAAGACGATTTCGTTCTCGGAATGATCCTGGGTGGTTTGTCCGAAGAGATATTTCAGGATCGGGATCTGCGCCAGGCCGGGAATGCCGCTGAGTTGCTTGGTCTGCTGATCTTCCATGATGCCGCCCAGCAGGTTGGCTTCGCCGTCGCGCAGGCGGATTTCGTGCTCGATCTTGCGCTGTCCGATGATGGGCTGGCTGATGCCGCCGATGTTCTGCTGCCCGGTGACGGCAGAGACGTCCATCGAAATCTTGAGAGTGACCTCGCCGTTAGAGTGAACGTGCGGGGTGACGTCGATGTTGACGCCGACGTCGAGATATTGGAACTGCGTGTTGACCAGCGGGTTGATACCGACGCCGCCGATGCCAGGCTGAAACGATCCGGTGGCGACGGGGACGCGGTCGCCGATTTTCAAAGTAGCTTTCTGGTTGTCGAGCGCACGAATCTGCGGATTCTGGATCAGCTTGGTGTCACTGGCGCCCATCACCACGGAGAGATTCGCAGACGGGATCACAACCTGAAAATTGGTGGCGTTGAGATTGGCGAAAGTGTTCAGGTTGATGCCGTTTGTGGTGGTTCCAGAAGTGCCGGTCGTGCTGGTCGTCGAACTGGTGGAGCTGGTCGACGTGGTCGAGTTGACGTTGCTCTGGAGCGTGACCGTGGCGCTGGTCGGCGGATTCAAACCCAAGGTGCGGGAACGGTCCTTGCTGACCTGCATGACGGCGATATCGATGATGACTTCCGGCCGAGGCTTATCGAGATCTTCGACTAATTTTTCTGCCAGCGCGATTTGATCGGGAGTACCGCGGACGACGAGAGCATTCTGCGAGAGCAACTGCTGCACGCGCTGTACGTCAAGCACGGCACGAATGGCGTTAACTACATCTTGCAATTCCGTGGGCTGGGAAAGATTGGAAAGATAAAAAGTTTTGAGGACGCTTTGTTCCAGCTCTTTGCGCTTCGCGGGGTTGTCTTGCGCGACGAAAATCGTGTTCGGCGTGACCGGACGCCAGAATGTCTTGGACTCGAGGGCAGTGATCTCGAGGGCCTCTTCGAGGGTGACGCCGTTGAGTTCGACCTTAATCTGGCGAGCGGTGTAATCGGGATCAAAGAGGACGTTGATGCCGGCCAGTTGTCCGATGGTGCGGTAAACCATGTCGGACTTGTCGGTGAGTTTTACCGTGATGGGAACGACCGAAATGGGAGCCAGTTCAACAGGACCCGCGGCTTCTTGAATCTTACGCTCGAGCCCGCTGGGCGGTCCGGCGGCCTGCGGCGGCGGATTTTTCTGGTCGTTGATCATCTTCAGGGTGCGGGTGAGCTCCTGCTTGGCGATGAACGACGCGGGATCGATCTGCAGCGCTTTCTGGAAGGCCGCGACCGCCTCATCCAGTTTGCCGTCTTCCCGCAACTTCTGACCCTGATGCACGATGGCGGCGCCAGCTTCAAAGCGGGTGCGCTCGAAGGAGGCCCGGTAGCGGAGATCCTTGGGTTTGAGGTCGTAGGCCTGCTTGAAGAAGTCGAAGGCAGCCTCGTAATTCTGGCGCGCTTCGGCATCCTGACCCTTGGCAAACAGATCTTTGGCCTTGTCGGCGAGCGCAGGCAAAGCTGCGAGGGCGACTAAAAGAAACAGCAGGGCCGGGCGCATCAGGCGTCTCATTCCATAGTCCTCATGGGAGGTAATCTTCATCGAATCCTTCAATTGGCCAGACAATTCAAGCCATACAGCGCAGACTGAAACAGGTCTCGCCCTAATCCCAGGCTATGGGTCTCCGGGCGAATGTGGTTCAGAGCACAAAATAGTTACTTTCCGGCGATTATAGCATCGTAAATTCTTGTGCTCGAAGCGCTTGCGAGCACGGGGGTTACACACTTTGGTCGTAGGACTTGTGAGCACGGTTCAAGATTTCAGAGTTTCGCGGCTTCAACGACGCTTGACCATGCTTTACAGACAGACCTTGAGACCACTCCTACCTCACACCTGCTGCTAAGATGAATTTCTAGCCATGGCCCGCCAGAATACGCACCCGACGAAGCCGAATCCGGAGAAAAATCCCCGGCGGGACCCCACCGCCAGCGGGCAGAGAGATGCCGCCGTGAATAGGATCGCTTCACATAACTACTTCTTGCTGGAAAAATTTGAGTGCGGAGTGGTTTTGACGGGTACCGAAGTGAAATCGGTGAGGGGCGGGTTGGCCAACCTTAAGGATTCGTATGGGCTGGTCAAGGACGGCGAACTTTGGCTGCTGAATGCCCACATCGGTCCCTATGAGCATGGGAACATCCATAATCATGCGCCGCTGCGGACGCGGAAGCTGCTGATGCACGCGAGTGAGATTGCCAAGCTGGCAGGGAAGACGCAGCAAAAGGGTCTGACACTGATCCCGGTGCGGATGTACTTCAAGAATGGACGGGTGAAGGTGGAGTTGGCGCTGGCGAAGGGCAAGCAGCTTTGGGATAAGCGGGAGACGGAGCGGCGACGGACGGCGGATAAAGAGGCGCGGGAGGCGGTGGCGCGAGGCAGAAAGTCCTAGCGGCCTTGGTCGCTGCAAACTAAAAGACAGTCAACGCACAAACGAGTGGCATCTCGGCGAAAGGAGAGTCTGTGGAACTGAACGAGCAAAAAGTGGAGGATGTGGTCTTGGCAGTTTTGTGGCTCACCTTACATGAGGAACGGCGCGTATGGAAAACGCTGGATTGGAACACGATGGATCGCCTGCATCATAAGGGGTATATTTCCGACCCTGCCAGTCGCGCTAAATCCGTGGTACTTACCGAAGAGGGGCTAAGCAGAGCGACGATGCTCGCGAAACAGATATTCGAGTGAGCAGGTTGTGTACTTTCCTACGTATGCAACAGAATGCCTTGCCGGCGATCGGTTCCGTCCCCGGCGGAGATCCCAAGCCGCCACCCGCAAGCCCTCAGCGTTGTCATCCGAATGACTCTTGCGCTGCGCAAGAGTGCAGGAAAACTTTGCCCCCTAATTAGCAAGTCGCATTAAATCGATTAATCACCGACCTGAAATCTTCTGACGCACAATCCTGGTAGCCCAAATAGCGCTTCCAGCACGGCATTTCATCGGTCCCCCCGACCGACCGTCCGGCAATTTCCCGTAGTGGGAAGTTTTGTTCGGCTTCCGTGACTTGAAAATATTTCTGAAACAAAACAGAAAACCTCCGTTATCATCCCAACTATTTTGACTAGTAGTCATGTCACCAAGCGCCACCAACGAGCGCGCCACTTGCGGAGCAGAAGTGCGCTGCAGTGCCCTGTAGAAATGAGCGAAACCATGTAACTGAATCGGTAGCCCAGGAGAGAATTTATGTTGAAGAGGCGTTGTGCCGCCGCGCGTATTGCGCTGTCGGTAATCGTTGTACTTGGATTTGCCCTCCCTCTAATTGCGCAGTCGGGCCCTACCACCGTTCGCCGCGATGTTCACCACGATGTATCTCCACCGCTCAGTGAAATGATCAAGCATGCGCCGCCGCCGTCGTTGGAGCGACGTGAGGTTGAGCCGATGAAACTGATCCCTTTGCCGCCGGGAATGGATCAGCCGCAGGAAGATCCGGTCATCCAGGTCGCGACAGTTCCTCCGCCGACGCCGCCGGTCGGAACCAGTTTTGAAGGATTGGGAAATGGGCAGTATGGATTTTCGGTGACCAGCGCGCCGCCAGACACAGAAGGCACCGTGGGCGCCACGCAGTACGTGCAGTGGGTGAATACCTCGTTTGCAGTTTTCAATAAATCGACCGGAGCGCTGATCGCGGGGCCGACGGCAGGGAACACGATGTGGTCGGGATTCGGCGGCGGATGCCAGACGAATAACGATGGCGATCCGATTGTGTTGTACGACAAGATGGCGCAGCGCTGGATCTTCAGCCAGTTCTCGGTTTCGACGACGCCGTATCTGCAGTGCATCGCGGTATCGACAACGTCGGACGCAACGGGAACTTATAACCGGTACTCGTTCCAGTACACGAACTTTGACGACTATCCGAAGATGGCCGTGTGGCCCGACGCGTATTACGAGACGTTCAACATATTCGCGGGCGGCACGACGTTTGTGGGAGCTGACGCTTGCGCTTACAACCGGGCGGCGATGCTTACGGGCGCCAGCGCTACGCAGGTTTGCTTTCAGCAATCCAGTTCCGTGGGCGGGTTGCTGCCTTCGGATTTCGACGGTACGACGGCACCTCCGGCAGGTTCGCCGAACTACCTGGTGTATTTCGGCACGAACAATCTGAATTTGTACAAATTCCACGTGGACTTCACGACGCCAACGAACTCGACGTTTACCGGGCCGACGGTGATCAATGTGGCGTCGTTCAGTCCCCTGTGCGGCGGTGGGACGTGCGTGCCGCAGCCCAGCACAACGCAACAACTCGATTCGCTCGCCGATCGTTTGATGTATCGGTTAGCGTACCGAAACTTTGGAACCCACGAATCACTGGTAGTGAATCACTCTGTGGTTGCGGGAACGGGCGGCGGAATCCGGTGGTATGAGATTCAGAATCCATCGGGCACGCCGACCGTCGCGCAGCAGAGTACGTTTGCGCCGGACTCGAACTATCGCTGGATGGGATCGGTGGCGATGGACCAAGCCGGTGATCTGGCAGTGGGATACAGCGTGTCGAGCAGTTCGGTGTCGCCGTCCGTGCGATTTGCGGGGCGGGTGCCGACTGATCCGGCGAGCACGCTGGAGTCGGAGGTGAGCATTATTGCGGGCACCGGCTCGCAGAGCGGAAGCAGCCTGTCGCGATGGGGCGACTACAGCGCCATGCAGGTCGATCCAGCGGACGACTGTACCTTTTGGTTCACAGAAGAGTACATGAAGACGACGGGCGCTTTTAACTGGAATACGCGAATCGCGAATTTCAAATTCCCCGGCTGTGGTACGACGCAGACACCGGATTTCTCGATTGGAGCCTCGCCGAGTTCGGTCACGGTGACGCAAGGATCGAATGGGACCAGCACGATTACCATCACCAGCTTGAATGGATTCAATTCGGCGACGACCCTAAGCGCTTCTGGCTTGCCCAGCGGTGTGACGGCAGCGTTCTCGACAAACCCGGTGACACCTCCGGCGAATGGGAGCGCGACTTCCACCTTAACGCTGACTGCTTCGTCAACCGCAACGACCGGAACTGTGAACGTGACCATCACAGGAACATCGGGATCAACAACTCATTCGACGACGATCTCTCTGACGGTGAATACCGCAGCGCAGGCGAACTTCACCATCGGGGCGTCGCCATCGTCGGTGTCGGTGACTCAGGGTGGAACGGGGACGAGCACCATCACCATCACGAGCCAGAACAGCTTCAGTTCTGCGACGACGCTAACTGCTGCTGGATTGCCTACGGGCGTGACAGCGGCGTTCTCGACGAATCCGGTGACACCTCCGGCGAACGGCAGCGCAACTTCGACGTTGACGCTGACGGCCTCGGCTACGGCTACCACTGGAACTGCAACGGTCACCGTGACAGGAACTTCCGGCACGTTGACGCATAGCACGACGATCTCGCTGACCGTGAATTCGTCAGTGGGATTGCAAACGGCTGTGTACGATACGACGCTGAAGGCTCCGAAATGTGTGAACGTCGGATCGGGTTGCGACTCGGGCCCGTCACTGTTGCTGGGACGTGATACGTTGTCGGGCGGCTCTGAGCCGAATCAACCGAACACCATTGCCAGTTCGTGCGCGGATGGTACGTCGGGAACGTTCCACTCGGATGAGTCGAATGATCGGCTTGCGATTTCGACCACCGACGGAAGCTCGCTGGCCGCAGGAAAGACGGTAAAGGTCAGTGCCACGGTGTGGGCGTATAGCTCGTTCACGTCGGACCATCTCGACCTTTATTACACGGCAAATGCAAGCAGCCCATCGTGGGTGCTGATCGGAACGATCACGCCGACGGTGGCCGGGGCGCAGACGCTCTCGGCAAACTACACGTTGCCCAGCGGGAGCCTGCAAGCGGTGCGGGCGCAGTTCCGTTACCAGGGCAGCGCGTCCTCTTGCACAACCGGTTCTTACAACGATCACGACGACCTGATCTTCGCCGTGGGCGCTGGAACTCCGGGCTTCACGGTTGCGGCCTCGCCAAGCGCAGTCAGCGTGACGCAGGGCTCAACCGCCAACAGCACCATCACAGTCACGAGCCAGAACGGATTCAACTCGGCGACCACGCTGAGTGTTTCCGGACTGCCGAGCGGAGTGACGGCGGCGTTTTCACCGAATCCGGTGACTCCTCCAGCGAACGGAAGTGTGACCTCAACGTTGACGTTTACCGCGTCCTCGACGGCAACGGCGGGCACCAGCACGGTGACCGTGAACGGCACGTCGGGAACGACTACGGCAACCGCGACGATTGCGCTTACCGTGGGCACCGCGGGCGGCGCACAAATGGCTGTCTTCGATACGACACTAAAGGCGCCGAAGTGTGCAACGGTGGGCTCATCGTGCGACACAGGAGCGTCATTGCTGCTGGGCCGCGACACGATGTCAGGCGGGGCTGAACCGAATCAACCCAACAACATCAACGGCTCTTGCGCAGACGGCACCTCCGGGACATTCCACTCCGATGAGTCCAACGACCGCATCGTGGTGGCGTCGACCGGCGGTGGCTCTATGACGCAAGGGCAGACAGTAAAGGTGACGGCGACGGTGTGGGCCTGGAACACAGGTTCCTCCGACGCACTGGACCTTTACTATGCAGCGAACGCGAACAGCCCGGCGTGGGTGTTCATCGGCACTATCGTGCCATCGGCTGGCGGGGCGCAGGCCTTATCGGCAACCTACACGTTGCCGACGGGCAGCACACTGCAAGCGGTGCGGGCAAACTTCCGGTATCAAGGGAGCGCGTCTTCGTGCAGCACCGGTGCGTATGACGATCACGATGACTTGATCTTCGCCGTGAATTAGGCGACGGCTGAGTCTGAAAGAAAGAGCCGGTCCTTCGGGGCCGGCTTTTTTGTGGGCGTAGCATGGATTGTTGAGAATGTGATACCCGTGATGAAGGAAGTCAATCTCAAGTCCGACATGCCTTCGGTGCAGGAGGCGTTGCAGCGACTGGAACGCGAGATCGCGGTGGCGCGCAAAGAGAAAATCTCGCTGCTGAAAGTGATTCATGGTTATGGATCGAGCGGAGTGGGAGGAGACATTCGGCTTGCGGTGCAGCGGCGTCTGTGCGAGCTAGCGGGGGCGGGACAGATTTGGGGGTGCATTTTTGGGGAGAAGTGGGGGAAATCGGATGAGGTGACATGGCGGCTGCTGCAGAAACAGCCGGAGTTGAAAAATGATCCGCATTTGGGACGGCAGAATCGTGGGATCACGATCGTGGTGCTTTGATTGCGTTTCTCTGAGTGTCTCAGGAAATCAAAATCCCCACCCTGTCGCGAGCTGCGCGACGAAGGTGGGGCACCCTTTTTCCGTTACGACTCAGACGGCAGTGAGGGCGTCGGTTCCGGCTGCGGTGCCGGGGGAACCGGTGGCGCGACTACTACGGGCGCTGGGGCTGCTACTACCGGTATCATCATCTTTCGTTGCCAGTAGGCGACGGCTATGCCTCGCTGCCAGAAGCGCGGGATCAACAACAGAAACAGCGTGATCTGACTAACCACGAATGCATCTCCCCAGCGGACCGGGGGAACGACGTGACGCCAGAACCAGAGGCCGCCCAACAGGAAGATCGCCGCAAGAATTGTCGCGATGATGTAGCTGGGCAAAAGGCGGAATAGACCGCCGAGCGTGTGGCGGAATGCGGCAGAGATAGATTTGCGCACAGCCCGCTGGTCGTTCAGAACCACGTCAGCTTCGGCGAGATCGAACCAGGCGCGCAAGGTTGTCATCACGAGAAAGATCACAGCGAGGCCGGTCATTTGCAATTCGACGGGAAGCAGTTCATTGGTGCCTTCCGCGGCCTTTTTGCTGATTGCACCGTTGATCGCGAACAGGGCTCCAGCGACTATCCCCATGATGATTCCGGCAATGAGCATAAGGCGGATGAAGCGCCAAAGATTGCGTCCGCAGGCGCGGAAGAAATCTTCGCGAGGCAGGCGGTAGCTGGAGGCATATCCCGCGAAGACGCCGGGGAGGAAGATCGCCGTAAATAGAAAGAAGAGGAAGGCGAAAAAGCTGGCCTGTCTCGCCATCGTGCCCAGGGAGGGGAATTCCGGGCGGGCGAAGAGTTCAATCATGTTGCCGAGGTGGAAGCCATTCAACAGGCGTTGGCTATAGAGGCTGTGGTCGAGGATCGGGTGGGCACTCTGGCGAAACACCGAAGTGCCGAATTCAGCGAGTGTGACATTGAGCAGCCAGAACCAGAAGATGTAGCGCTTGTTGTGTATCACCATCGACCAACCACTACCCAGAAGATTGCGGTTCGTATTCATTGATCGTCCTTAATGTCTCGAGTGAACTCCTACACTGCCCACCAGGCAATGCTCTGACTGAACAGTTGCGTCAGGAACAGCCAATAAGTTGACAGCTTGTGGGTGGGGCGTGGATCAGCTTCTACGACATAGCTGTTGTCATACATATTGCGGTCGAGCCAGACGACGTGGTCGGGGTCAATTTCAGCCGAAGCCACCTTCGATTTCTTCACATAACTGAAGCGAGTCCAACGGCCCTGCCCGTCCCAATGCTCACGGACCGTCTCTCCATTCTCGAACTTGACCTCAATCTCGACCGGCATGACGAAGTCTTCTTTCCGGCGAATGGTCACATAGGACTGATACACGGTGTCTTTGTCGTTCTTCGCATCTTTCTTCCCTTTGTCTTTGTCCTTGTCTTCATACCAATTCACCGGGAATGAAACGACTTTGTCGACAGCGTAGTCGAGGACGGTGGATCCGTAGATGGCCTGCTGGAAGTACCACTTCAGATCTTTTCCGGAAACTTCTTCGAGGGTGTGGAGGAAATCGTCTTTGGTGGGATGAGTGAAGCGATATCGCATGAAGTAAGTGTGCATGGCCTTGGCCATGGTGTCTTCGCCGATGATGCCTTCGAGCGTGACCAGCACGGTGGCAGTCTTCCCGTAGGTAATTCCGCCATAGGAATTGAAACTCAAGTAGTCATAGGCCTTCTGCGCAATCGGGTCGCGATTGGCGACGGAGAGATAGCCAAGCCGCTGCTGGTCCAGATCGCTGGCGGTGATGCCTGCCATGCTCAGAGCCGAGGAGTCCTTGCCGAAGATGGAGGCGAGAACTTTGACCTCGGTATAGCTGTTGATGCCCTCATCCAGCCACGCATCTTCGAACTCGTTGGTGGCGACCATGCCGTACCAGTACTGGTGGCCGAACTCGTGTTCGACTACAGCTTCCGGAAAAACCTTTTGACCTTGCGGAGCAAACCAACTGGTGTCGCCAGTGATGAATGTTGGGTATTCCATGCCTCCAGCAGCGGGGTCCTCCGGATCGACGACGGTCAGTGACTTGTAGGGATACGGCCCATACCATTTTTCAAATCGGTCGAGGGTTTCGCGCGTGATTTTTTCGTGTCGCTCTGCCTGATTCCAATGTGCTGGCAGCATGAGAAAGCGGAGCTGAACCGGGCCCATCTGCGACTGATATATAGATTCGCGAACCTTGAAACGGGGGCTGACTGTCCAGGCGAAATCATGGATGTCATCGCCATGATAGGCGACAGTCTTTGTGCCATCGGAATTGTTGACGCTGCTGACTTCGACGCCGCTGGCGCCGATGACTTCGTTCTGGGGAACGGTGAGCTTCACATCGTAAACGCCGAAGTCGGCGAAGAATTCTGTGGTCGCGTGGTATTGGTGGCAATTCCACGCTCCGTGCCACCACACGCCGACCTTGGGAAACCACTGGCCGCCGAGCAGGAAGTCGCGCTTCCATCCCGAACGGGCCTGAGTTTCGGGCATCTGGTTGTGGAAAGCGATCTTGAACTGCACAAAGGCGTTCGGCGGAATGGGTTTGGGCACGTGGACGTCGACTAC
>Ga0335081_10020148_pt1 | contig 10785 bp, 7 predicted proteins | sample Lox_Sample_35_FD_206713 | JGI IMG/M metagenome (GOLD analysis project Ga0335081, IMG submission 206713) | Soil microbial communities from Loxahatchee National Wildlife Refuge, Florida, United States - Lox_Sample_3.5 | ecosystem: Environmental > Terrestrial > Soil > Wetlands | place: USA: Florida... | reverse complement strand
TGGGAGGTGCCGTTGATCGAGGGGATCGCGGCCGTGCCGGGCTCCGATGCGCTCAAACATTTCGGCGCCGCCCTGGCGAGCTACGGCTCGACCGCGCTGTTCCATATGCCGGACATCACCCCGGAAGACCCGGCGATCGTCGATCCGACGATGGCGCCGACCCGGATCGGCCGCACCGAGATCGACGCGTTCGTGCAAGCCTACGCCGCCTCCGGCGACAAGGTCGACGTCGTGGTCTTCGCTGCGCCGCAACTGTCGCTCGTCGAGATGCAGACCGTGGCCGACGCGATCGCCGGGCGGCGGGTGCACCCCGAAACGACGCTGCTCGTCGCCACCTCGCCCGAGATCAAGCACGCCGCCGACCGCATGGGCCTCACCGAACGGATCGAGGGGACGGGCGCAATCGTCGCGGCGGGCATCTGCTTCTACCAGAGCTACGCCGGCGAGTTGGCCGAGGCCAATGGCTGGCGCCGTCTCGTCACCAACTCGGCGAAACTCGTCAACATCATCGGCGGCTACGGCTACCGGCCGACCCTCATGAGCCTCGAACGCTGCGTCGAGGCGGCGGTCGCCGGCAGGATGGCCTGATGGCGACCGTACTGCGCTGCCATCCCGGCATCGGCCCGGCGGTCGAAGGCGTCGCACTGGTCGCATCGGACAATTTCAGCGCGCGCTACGACCTCGATCGCAAGAAGGGCGTGTTTTCGCGGCCGACCCACAAGCTGGCGGGCCAGAGCTATGACGGCCGCATCCTGGTGCTCAACGACGCCAAGGGCGGCGTCGCGACGGCCTGGATGCTGCACGAGATGAAGTCGCGCGGCATCGTCCCGCTGGCGCTCGTCTTCAACCGCGTCAACCCGATCCTGGCGCAAGGCGCCGCGTTCGGGAACGTCACGATGGTCGACCGTTTCGCCGGCGACGTGACGCGGCTGATCCGCACCGGCGACCGGCTGCGCATCGATCCCGCGGCCGGGATTGTCGAGATCGTCGACACCGCGGGGCGGGGGACATGAGCGATTTGCGCATCGCCGCCGGCCCTTACGTCTTTACGGCGCGCTTCGAGCGCCAGGCGGCGCCGACGACCTGCGCATGGTTCGCCGGGGTGCTGCCGTACCGCGCGCGGATCATTCATGTCCGCTGGAGCGGCGAGGCGTGCTGGATCCCGCTCGGCGCGCTCGATCCCGGCATCGGCCACGAGAGCGCGACAAGCTACCCCGCGCCCGGCCAGTTCCTGTACCACCCCGGCGGGGTGAGCGAGACCGAGATCCTGCTCGCCTACGGTGCCTGCCGCTTCGCCAGCAAAGCCGGCCAGCTCGCCGGCAACCCGTTCCTGACGATTGTCGGCGGACTGGAGAACCTCCGCGCGCTAGGCGAGCTGACCCTATGGCACGGCGCGCAGGACGTCGTCTTCGAGGCGATCTGACAGCGGCCCACAATCGGGTATAATGCCGGGCGCCGCGATCCGGAGAACCTCCATGACCACGATGTTCCGCTACACGCTGCCCGTCGAGCAGACCGAATGGACGTTCGAGAGCAACACCGAGGCGTGCTTCCGCTGGGAATACGACGACGGCCGCGATGGCCTCTTGCAGCTCTACGAGAAGGGCAAGCGGCAGCAGTGGAACGCCAGCGAGCGGATCGACTGGTCCCAGGACCTCGATCCCGAGAACCCGATGCTGCTCGACGACCAGATCATCCCGATCTACGGGACCGATGTCTGGAACAAGATGACCAGGCAGGAGCAGACCCAGGTCCGCCACCATCTGCAGGCCTCGCAGATCTCCCAGTTCATGCACGGCGAGCAGGGGGCGCTGATCGCCACGGCGAAGATCGTGCAGAGCGTCCCCAACGTCGACGCGAAGTTCTATGCAGCCACCCAGGTGATGGACGAGGCGCGCCACGTCGAGGCCTATTCGCGCCTGCTGCACGAGAAGTTCGAGCTCGCCTACCCGATCACCCACGGCCTCAAGTCGCTGCTCGAAAACGGGCTCAGCGACAGCCGCTGGGACATGACCTATCTGACGATGCAGATCCTGATCGAGGGGCTCGCGCTCGCGGCGTTCCAGCGCATCCGCGACCAGTCGAAGAACCCGCTTGCCGCGGCGGTCAACGCCTATGTGATGCAGGACGAGGCCCGCCACGTCGCGTTCGGCCGGCTGGCGCTGCGCGACTACTACCCGCAGCTCAGCGATGCCGAGCGCGACGAGCGCGAGGAATTCGTCGTCGACGCGTGCTGGCACATGCGCGACCGCTTCAACCAGCTGGAGGTGTGGCAGCGCCTCGGCCTGCCGGTCGAGGATTGCATCAAGCTGGTCGACCAGTCGCCGGCGATGCAGGTGTTCCGCTCGCGCATCTTCAGCCGGATCGTCCCGACCGTCCGCGACATCGGGTTGTGGGGCACGCGCGTGCAGGAGGCGTTCGCGGCGATGGGGGCGATGCAGTTCGCCGATGTCGACGCGGCGGCGCTGCTCGAAAACGACGCCCGGGTCGCCGATCAGTTCGACGGCAAGGCCCGGCTGCAGGACGCCGCGAAATAATCGCCTGACGGGCGCGCCAAACCGGAGACGCCGATGCCTGTGTTCACCACCCGGCCCGAGATCCAGGGCACTTTCGGGGTCGTCGGCTCGACCCATTGGCTGGCCAGCGCCGTGGCGATGGCGACGCTGGAAAAAGGGGGCAATGCATTCGACGCGGCGGCGGCCGCCGGCCTGACGCTGCAGGTCGTCGAGCCGCATCTCAACGGGCCGCTCGGCGAAGCTCCGATCCTGGTGTGGAGCGAGAAGCACCGGCGCTGCGAAATGATCTGCGGGCAGGGGGTCGCGCCGGAGGCGGCGACCATCGCGCACTATCGCCAGCTCGGGCTCAACCTGGTGCCGGGCACCGGGCTGCTCGCCGCGACGGTGCCGGGTGCGTTCGACGGCTGGATGCGTCTCTTTCGCGATTACGGCACGCTGCCGCTCGCCGAGATCCTCGGGCCGGCGATCGCCTATGCCGAAAACGGCTATCCGCTCGCCTGGCGCATCCCGGTGACGATCGGCGCGGTCGCCGACATGTTCCGCCGCGCCTGGCCGAGCTCGGCGGCGGTGTACCTGCCGAACGGCGCGCCGCCGAAGCCCGGCCAGCTGTTTCGCAACCGTCAGCTCGCGGCGACCTACAAGCGCGTGCTTGCCGAGGCGGAGGCCGGAGGCGGCGACCGCGTGCGGGTGATCGACCGCGCCCGCGACGCCTGGTATCGCGGCTTTGTCGCCGAGGCGATCGACCGGTTCTGCCGCACCGAGAAGGTGCTCGACTCGTCGGGCCGGCGGCACAACGGCCTCTTGACGGCGGACGACATGGCGCGCTGGCAGGCGCCGGTCGAGACGCCGCTCAGTTTCGACTATCACGGCTATACCGTGGTCAAGGGCGGTCCGTGGAGCCAGGCTCCGGTGTTGCTCCAGCAGCTGGCGCTGCTCCAGGGTTTCGACCTCGACGACACCGACCCGGTCGGCGCCGATTTCGTCCACACCGTCACCGAATGCGCCAAGCTCGCCTTCGCCGACCGCGAGGCGTGGTACGGCGACCCGGATTTCGTCGACGTGCCGATGCAGACGCTGCTGAGCGCCGGCTACAACGACGCCCGCCGCATGCTGGTCGGCGAGCGCGCCTCGATCGAGTTGCGCCCCGGCCGCCCCGACGGCCGCGAGCCGCGCATCATGGTCGGCGGCGACGAGCTTGCGCCGCTCGCGGCAGGGCTCGGCGAGCCGACGGTCGGCGCCTTTGTCGGCACGATCGGCGAGCCGACGACGAGCCCGGTCGGTGTCGCGGCCGGCGACACCTGCCATGTCGACGTCATCGACCGCTGGGGCAACATGGTCTCGGCGACGCCGAGCGGCGGCTGGCTGCAGTCGTCGCCGGTCATTCCCGAGCTCGGGTTCTGCCTCGGCACGCGGCTGCAGATCTCGTGGCTCGACGAGAACTCGCCATCGAGCCTGCAGCCGAGGAAGCGCCCGCGCAGCACTCTTTCGCCGACACTCGCGCTCAAGAACGGCGCGCCGTACATGGCGTTCGGCACGCCGGGCGGCGACGGGCAGGACCAGTGGTCGCTGCAGCTTTTCCTGCATCATGTCCATCACGGCATGAACCTGCAGGAAGCGATCGACTGCCCCGAGTTCAGCACGGAGCATGCGCCGAGCTCGTTCTATCCGCGCGCCGCCAATCCGGGCCACCTGAGCCTCGAAGGCCGTTTTCCGGAAGCGACGCGCCAGGAGCTCGCGCGTCGCGGGCACCGCGTGCAGATGGGCGAATTCTGGTCGGGCGGGCGGCTCGCCGCCTGCACCCGCGAGGAGACGCCCGAGGGGCGCATCCTCAAGGCCGGCGCCAACCCGCGCGGCATGCAGAGCTACGCCGCCGGCCGCTAGGCTGGCTGCCGGCGGGCTCACCGGCCGATGGGTCCCGGATGCCCCGATCTTGGCGTCGCGTGTGCATGGCGGACATGGTGGGGCTGCCGATGACCAACAGACGCGTCCCGACGGCTTGCGCACTGCCGGTCGGGGCGATCGTCACCGCGCTGTCATCGCAAAACGCGAAGATGGCGACGTCGGCATGAGCGGTTGCGACAAAGTTGCCCTTATCGGGGTTCGCGCCCCATATAGGGAACTCTCGGCGATTACCGGGTTCATCCGAGAGACGGGCTGCGCGGCCGCAGCAGCGCTCGCCACGCGCAAGGAGTAGGAGCCATGGCAAATCCGCTCAGGGAGCTCAACGAATACGGGCAATCGGTGTGGCTCGACTTCGTCAGCCGCGAGCTTTTGCGGAGCGGCGAGTTGGCGCGGCTCATTGCCGAGGACGGCGTGCGGGGGGTCACGTCGAACCCGTCGATCTTCGAGAAGGCGATCGGCCACGGCGACGATTACGACGAGTTGATCCGCGCCGCCGAAGCGGCCGGCGACCGCGACCCCGGCGCGCTGTTCGAGGCGCTGGCGATCGGCGACATCCGCGACGGCGCCGACGCGCTGAGCGGCGTCTATCAACAAACGCAGGGGCGTGACGGTTACATCTCGCTTGAGGTGTCGCCCTATCTGGCGATGCAGACCGAGGCGACGATCGAAGAGGCGCACCGGCTGTGGCGGGCGGTCGACCGGCCGAACCTGATGATCAAGGTGCCGGCGACGCAGCCCGGCCTGCCGGCGATCCGCCGGCTGATCGGCGACGGCATCAACGTCAACATCACGCTGCTGTTCGCCCAGCAGGTCTACGCCCAGGTGGCCGACGCCTATATCGCCGGGCTCGAGGATTTGGTCGCCAAGGGCGGCGATCCGCACCGCATCGCCAGCGTCGCGAGCTTCTTCGTCAGCCGCATCGACACGCTGGTCGACGAGGCGCTCGACAAGAAGATCGCGGCGGCCGGCGACCCCGCCGAGAAGCAGCGGCTCGCCGCGCTCAAGGGCAAGGTCGCGATCGCCAACGCCAAGCTCGCCTACCAACTCTCGAAGCGGCTCTACGCCAGCGAACGCTGGCAGCGGCTGGCGCAATCGGGAGCACAGACCCAGCGCCTCCTGTGGGCCAGCACCGGCACCAAGAACCCGGCCTATAGCGACGTGCTCTATGTCGACGAGCTGGTGGGCGCTGATACGGTCAACACGGTGCCCCCGGCGACGATGGACGCCTATCGCGACCATGGGCGGCCGCGCAACAGCCTGGAAGAGGACGTCGCCGGCGCCGACGCGGCGCTGAAGGGCCTGGCCGCTGCCGGCGTCGCGCTCGACGAGATCACCGCGCGACTGGTCGGGGACGGGGTTCGGCAGTTCGCCGACGCCGCCGACCAGCTTTACGCCGCCGTGCAAAAGAAGCGGCGCGCCGTGCTCGCGGGCAAGCTCAACGGCATGAGCCTCGCGCTGCCCCAGGCCCTCGACGAGGGCGTCAAGGCCGCGCTCGAGGATTGGCGCAAGGAGGGCAAGGTGCGCCGTCTGTGGGCGGCCGACAAATCGGTGTGGACCGGCACCGACGAGGACAAATGGACCGGCTGGCTGGGCGTGGTCGACGCGCAGAGCGCGGACGGGGCGAAGCTTGCCGCGTTTGCCGCCGATGTGAAGCAGGCCGGGTTCCGCGACGTGCTGCTGCTCGGCATGGGCGGGTCCAGCCTCGGCCCCGAGGTGCTGGCCGAGACATTCGGCGCCGCGCCCGGCTTTCCGGCGCTGCACGTCCTCGATTCGACCGATCCCGCGCAGATCGAGGCGTTCGAGAACGCGGTCGACACGAAGAACACGCTGTTCCTGGTGTCGAGCAAATCGGGCACGACGCTCGAACCCAACATCTTCAAGCAATACTTCTTCCAGCGCGCGAAAGAGGCGCTCGGCGGCGACCCGGCAAAGCATTTCGTCGCGATCACCGACCCGGGCTCGGCGCTCGACAGGCTGGCGCAGGCGGAAGGATTTCGCCACATCTGCTACGGGCTGCCGTCGATCGGCGGGCGCTATTCGGTGCTGTCGAATTTCGGCATGGTTCCCGCCGCGGCGATCGGCGTCGACGCCAAGGCTTTCCTCGCCAGCGCCGCCGAGATGGCGCGCTCCTGCGCGCCGAGCGCGCCGCCGGCGGAAAACCCCGGCGTGATCCTCGGCGCAGCGCTCGGGGTCTGTCAGCGCCACGGCCGCGACAAGGTGACGGTGATCGCCTCCCGCGGAATCGCCGATTTCGGCGCCTGGCTCGAACAGTTGCTCGCCGAATCGACCGGCAAGCTCGGCCGCGGCATCGTCCCGGTCGATGGCGAGCCGCTCGGGGCGCCCGAGGTCTACGGCGACGACCGGCTCTTCGCCTATATCCGCCTCGCCTCGGACAAGGACGAAGCGCAGGACAAGGCCGTGGCCGCGCTCGAAGCCGCCGGGCAGCCGGTCGTGCGCATCGTCGTCTCCGACAAGATGCAGCTGGGCCAAGAGTTCTTCCGCTGGGAGATGGCGACCGCGGTCGCCGGCTCGATCATCGGCATCAACCCGTTCGACCAGCCCGACGTCGAGGCGCAGAAGGTCGAGACCCGCAAGCTGACCGGTGAATACGAGCAGACCGGCAGGCTGCCGGCGGAGGAGCCGTTTCTTTCGGAGAACGGCGTCGAGCTCTATGCCGACGCGCGCGATGCCGCGGCGCTGAAACCGCATGCGACGAGTCTCGAAGCGGCGCTGAAGGCGCAGCTCGACCGTGCCCATGCCGGCGATTACGTGGCGCTGCTCGCCTATATCGAGCGCAGTCCGGCGCATATCGCGGCGCTGCAGAAGCTGCGCACCCTGATCCGCGACAGGAAACGGGTTGCCACTTGCCTCGGTTTCGGCCCGCGCTTCCTGCATTCGACGGGACAGACCTACAAGGGCGGCCCGAACAGCGGCGTGATCCTCCAGATCACCTGCGCCGACGCGACCGACCTCCCGGTGCCGGGCCAGAAATACACATTCGGCATCGTCAAGGCGGCGCAGGCGCGCGGCGATTTCGGCGTGCTCGCCGAGCGCGGCCGCCGCGCGCTGCGCATCCACCTCGCAGGCGGCGTCGAAACCGGCATGAAGGCGCTTGCCGACGCGCTCGGACGCGCCCTCGCATAAGGAGAACGGACCGATGCAACTCGGGATGATCGGGCTCGGCCGCATGGGCGGCAACATCGTGCGCCGGCTGATGCACGACGGGCATAGCTGCGTCGTCTATGACAAGAGCGCCGAGGCGGTGCAGGGACTGGCGGGCGAGGGCGCCACCCCGAGCAGCGATCTCGCCGATTTCGTCCGGGAGCTGTCGGCGCCGCGCGCGGTCTGGGTCATGCTGCCGGCGGGCAAGATCACGCACGAAACGATCGAGGAGTTGAGCGGGCTGCTCGCCGCCGGCGACATCCTGATCGATGGCGGCAACTCGTTCTTCCACGACGACATCGCCCATTCCGACATGCTCAAGGCGAAGGGCATCCGCTACCTCGATGTCGGCACATCCGGCGGCATCTGGGGCCTGGAGCGCGGCTATTGCATGATGATCGGCGGCGACAAAGCGGCGTTCGAGCACCTCGACCCGATCTTCAAGACGCTGGCCCCGGGGACGGGCGCGATCGACAAGACCCCGGGTCGCGAGGGCCGCGACCCCCGAGTCGAGCAGGGCTACCTTTATTGCGGCCCGGCCGGTTCGGGCCACTTCGTCAAGATGGTGCATAACGGCATCGAATACGGCGTGATGCAGGCCTATGCCGAGGGCTTCGACATCCTGCGCGGCGTCAACTCGCCGGCGGTGCCGGAGAACCGGCGCTACCAGCTCAACCTGCCCGACATCGCCGAGGTGTGGCGGCGCGGCAGCGTCGTCGCCTCGTGGCTGCTCGACCTGACCGCGATCGCGCTCGCCAAGGACGCCGATCTCTCGGCGTTCACCGGCAATGTCGAGGATTCGGGCGAGGGGCGCTGGACGGTCAATGCGGCGATCGAGCAGGCGGTGCCGGCCGAGGTGCTGTCGGCCGCGCTCTACACCCGGTTCCGCTCGCGCCAGTCGCACACCTTCGCGGAGAAGATCCTCTCGGCGATGCGCGCCGAGTTCGGCGGCCATCGGGAGCCTGGAAAAGGTTGAGCCCATGAACGACCAGCCCGCTGCGGCCCTCGCCAGCGCGCAACGGCGCATGACCGCGCCGCCCTGCGCGATGGTGATCTTCGGCACAAGCGGCGATCTCACGCGCCGTCTGCTGATGCCGGCGGTCTACAATCTCGCGAAGGCCGGTCGGCTGTCGGAGAATTTCGCGCTTATCGGCGTCGATCGCTCGAAGCGAACGATGCAGCAATTTCATGACGATCTCGGCGACGGCATCCGCAAATTCGTTTCCGACACGGCGGGCAACAACGAGGGCGGGGGCGGGGAGGCGTTCGACGAGGCGGCGTGGGATTTCCTGACCCGGCGCACCAATCTGGTGGACGGCGACGTCACCCAGCCGCTGACGTACCAGAAGATCGCGCAGGACCTCAACCGTGCCGCCAAGGATCACCAGACCGGCGGCAACGCGATCTTCTACCTGGCGGTCGCAAGCTCGCTGTTTGGCACCATTGTCGAGAACCTCGCCGGCTGCGGCCTCATGGCGGAAAAAGACGGCTGCTGGCGCCGGGTCATCATCGAGAAGCCGTTCGGCAACGACCTGCCGTCGGCCAGGGCGCTCAACGCGCGCATCCTCAAAGTGGTGAACGAGACCCAGGTGTTTCGCATGGACCATTTCCTCGGCAAGGAAACGGTCCAGAACATCATGGCGCTGCGCTTTTCCAACAGCATCTTCGAGCCGCTGTGGAACCGCGACCATATCGACCATGTCCAGATCACGGTCGCCGAGACGGTCGGGGTCGAGCGCCGTGCCGCGTTCTACGAGGCAACCGGGGCGCTGCGCGACATGGTGCCGAACCATGTCTTCCAGCTGCTGAGTCTGACCGCGATGGAGCCGCCCAACTCCTTCGACCCCGATGCGGTGCGCACCGAAAAGACCAAGGCGCTGCAGGCGGTCTTGCCGTTCGGCGACGACGATCTGCTGCGCAACGTCGTGCGCGGCCAGTACACCGCCGGCACGGTGCGCGGACAGTCGGTCGTCGCCTACCGCGAGGCCGACGGCGTCGCTCCCGACAGCATGACCGACACCTATGTCGCGATGCGCCTTAGCATCGACAATTGGCGCTGGGCCGGCGTGCCGTTCTACCTGCGCACCGGCAAGTCGATGACGCGGCGCACCAGCGAGATCGCCATCCAGTTCAAGCACGCGCCGTTCGCGCTGTTCCGCGACACGCCGGTCGACAGCCTGTCGCCCAACGTGCTGGCGCTGCAGATCCAGCCGGACGAAGGCGCCTCGCTGCAGTTCAGCGCCAAGAAGCCGGGGCCCGACATCCAGCTCGGCGGCGTACGCATGGACTTCCGCTACCGCGACTACTTCCGCGCCGCGCCCAGCACCGGCTACGAAACGCTGGTCTACGACTGCATGATCGGCGACGCGACGCTGTTTCAGCGCGCCGACAGCGTCGAGGAGGGCTGGCGGGTCGTGCAGCCGATCCTCGATCTGTGGCACAGCGACAAGAGCGTGCCGCTCGAGTTCTACCCGGCCGGCAGCGCCGGACCTGAGGGTGCCGACCAGATGTTGTGGCGCAGCGGGCGCGCCTGGCGGCCGATCGACTGAGCCGCGCGCGCCGATGCCGCATCCGATCGTCGTCGCCCCGTCGATCCTCTCGGCCGATTTCGCGCGGCTGGGCGACGAGGTGCGCGCGGTCGACGCCGCCGGCGCCGACTGGATTCATGTCGATGTGATGGACGGGCGGTTCGTGCCCAACCTGACGATCGGCCCCGTCGTCGTCGAGGCGTTGCGCAAGACCACCGGCAAGCCGCTCGACGTGCATCTGATGATTGTCGAACCGGAGCGCTATCTGGAACAGTTCGCCGCCGCGGGCGCCGACCATCTCCTGGTGCATTGCGAACCGACTTCGACGGTGCATCTCCACCGCACGCTCAGCCACGTGCGCGATCTGGGAAAGGTCGCGGGGGTCGTGCTGAACCCGGCAACCGGGTTGGACGCAATCGAGCAGGTGCTCGATCTTGTCGGCATCGTGCTGATCATGACCGTCAATCCGGGGTTCGGCGGGCAGAAATTTATCGCCACGATGCTGCCCAAGATCGCGGCGCTGCGGGAGCTTTGCGCACGGCGCGGGCTCGACCCGGCGATCGAGGTCGACGGCGGCCTCAGCGGCGAGAATGCCTGGCGGGTCATCGAGGCCGGCGCCACCGCGATCGTCGCCGGCTCGGCGGTGTTCCACGCGGGCGACTACGCGAAAGCCATCG
>Ga0335081_10020147_pt1 | contig 10785 bp, 8 predicted proteins | sample Lox_Sample_35_FD_206713 | JGI IMG/M metagenome (GOLD analysis project Ga0335081, IMG submission 206713) | Soil microbial communities from Loxahatchee National Wildlife Refuge, Florida, United States - Lox_Sample_3.5 | ecosystem: Environmental > Terrestrial > Soil > Wetlands | place: USA: Florida... | reverse complement strand
CGCAAAGCACTCCTGCGCAACAAGGTAAGTAGTGGCTCAGTCTGAATTTTGACAGCGACCTTCTCTTGTGGCGTCATCCTGAGCGTAACCGTTTTTCAGGCGGAGCGAAGGATCTCCCTTGGGAGGCTGTGTGCCACAGGAGATCCCTCGGCCCGCTCGTAAAAGCGCGGGGCCTTCGGGATGACGCCTTGGTGAGACTCGGAATTCAAACTGCGCCACCAACAACAAATAGAAAGGCGGCGATGGTCGGAGGTCCATTCGCCGCCTTCTTTCAGGAGGTATGAGTGATGTTCGCTCTCTGGAACAAGGCAATCCTAGCGCACACCGGGAGCGTATAAAAGATCACCAAGGTACGCGCCAATCGAAACATTAGATTTCTTGGAAACGTCTTAGAAATGCGCGAAGAGCGGTCCACCTGCTGGTGCCTACTTCTTCGGCAAAGCCAATACTCGAGCAGAAATCGCAAAATTCTTCAATGTTCCTCCGACCTCCAATGGCCCCAACGGAGTAAACGCCATTCCTCGGGTGTCCGCACGAACGTCATAGGTGTCGTCGGTGACCGTCTCCCAGCGGTTCGCGTGCAACTCCAGGGCAAAAGTCACGGGAGAAAGTTCAGCGGGCTTGCCGTCGGCGCCGAGGCCTTTGTAATCGTGAGGCGTGATCGTCCCTCCCGAAAAAAGAATTCGATGATCGTGCTCGCCCGCGCCAGCGACAATGCCGAATCGTCCCGGCCCCGGATGCGCCGGCAGCTTGCTCCACTCAATCTTGTCGGGATCTTTCTTGTCGATTTTGCCGATCCAGCATTCTTCCGACGCCACGTATCCCGCATCTTCCTTCTTGGCTCCGTCGACGTAGACGATCGTGTCATCCGCAATCGTTCCAGCGTGTCCAAACACAGGGGTGCCCGGAGATGGTGTCGCTTGGTCCCACGTGTTCTTCTCCACGTCGTACACCTGCACATTATTCACGGGACCATTCTTCGAGCGTCCGCCGACCAGATAGATGTAGCGGTCATGCGCCACACCGATTACTGCACTGTCGACGGGCACGGGCATGTCCGCCGCGCGATACCACCGGCGCTCATCGGGAAGATAGGTATTCACGTCGGAAACCGTGAACTGGTTCCCTTGACCGTCCACCGTGTATCCGCCGAAGAGATATATCTTTCCCTTTGCCGCAATCGCCGATGCGCCCAACCGCCCGGCCACTCCCGGCACCGGCCGCCCTTCTCTCCACTTTCCCGACTTCATCGGGAGCACATAGACCTTGTTGGTGATGTCGTCCCACGTCCTCTTCGTGCCGATCCCCATCAGCGAATACACCTCGATCCCATTCCTGAGCGATACCACGGCATTGCCGGTCAGGGCATTTGGCAGCGGAGGGATTTTCGGTTGGTCGGCGCCCAGAACGAGACCAGCACCCAGCACCAGGAGAAGAAACCCAAGCGGTTTGGTCATTGGTGAGATATTACGTCTTTGAACCGCAACGGGCAAAGCGTACAAGTGCGGGGGCTCCAAGCCCGAAGTGGCGGACACAGAACCTTACTTAACCAACCCCTGCCTCACCCCATGAATGAAATCCGTATACGCAGGAGTCTGCCCGACTTCGCGCATATGACTCGCAATCTGTCCGCGATGATAGGCCGAATGCATCACCACATGCGTCAGAACGTCAGCGATGGCGCTCGTCCACAACTCGCCCTTGCTGTTTTTGTAGGAAATGCTCAGAGAGATGTCGCCGGCTGTCGCCAGGTCGAGGTATTTGTGCCACTCCAGACTCAGTTTGGCGGCTTCCGACTCGCACCCTCGCAGATCAGTTGTCGGCCACACGGCTACGCTCTGCGGTTGCTGACGCAGCCGATCCAGCCACACGCGTTCGGCCGCAAACATATGCGCCATCAGCTGCAACGAGCGACTATCATCCCGTGCCGCAGCACGAATCGCCTTCAGCACTTCCTGGTTTGCCCATGCATTGTAGGCAAACTCTTTCCGTAAGTAGTCCGCCAGATTCACACCGTCCTCCACAGTTCTGAATCAACTTGAGTCCGATCTCGCCTATTCTTGGGGCGTCATCTCGAAGTCCCGGCGGCTTTGCGGGCGAGCGAGGATATCGCAAGTGCGACCCGGTTGCCGCCGCCACCCGGCCGCGAATGTTGTAATGTTCTTTTCACATTTCAAGAATAGACTTACTTTCAGCTTTCACCTACTAATTCGATGCCGAGCAAGAGTCTCCCGACCCGAAAGACCGATTCCGAAAAAGAAGAGAAAAGCTCCATTGCATTGAAAGCTGCATCCAACTCAGCCCGTTCAGGCGGCTCCGAAGATCTTGCTGGCCTGTCCCTGAAAGCCTGCCTCATCGCACGCGACGCTGCCTTCAACGTCCGCGACCTCCTGACCAATTCCTCTCGCATGGCGTTCCTCGCAATCAAAGACTGCGAAAAGGAACTCGACCTCATCGAGCGCCAGATAGACGAACGTTTGCCCGCAGCCATCACCCGTGTCAACGAAAATCGCGCCCGGCAGCTTCTCTCCAGCCTTAAGTCGACAACCGACCTCGAGCGCATTGGCGATCTTGTGATGAGCGTTGCTCTGCGCGTGCAGGCTCGTACCACCAAGATTCCAGCATCGGACGTCCGGCAACTCGTAGAAATGTCCACAGTCCTGCGGGACATGCTTGACTTGATTCACAAGGGATATTCCACGCTCGACCTCGAGTGCGCCCGCACCGTCTTGCAAATGGACAAGGAAATTGACCGCATCTGCCACTCCTTATTCCAGAAGCATCTCGCCGAGACGGTGGCACAAGGCGACACTTCCGGGTTTGAGATTCTGCTCATGGCGCAGGCCCTGGAGCGCGCAGGAGACCACACCACCAACCTGGCCGAAGATCTTTACAGCCTGATTGAAGGCCGCAGTCTGCGGCACGTCCCCAAGAAAAAAGCCTCGAATTGAACCTGCGGAAAAAGCTCACTGAATCTGAAGGCTTTTTCTTTACAAATTCATCATTCATTAACAAACGGGAAACATTCGCGCAACATTCTCCCCATAGAGTTTCTGGAAGTTCCCTGTTCTCACTTTGAATCGGAAGTTTGTCACTTCCCAGCAAGTTGAAGCATACCCATGCATTTGCCGGCCGAACCCTCTGAGCGGATCGTCTCCACGGGCACTCCTACCCAGTTGCGCCCGGTCATTTTTGTCGTCGAAGACGAAGAGGACATTGCCCGCCTCATTTCTCATAACCTCCAGGCCGCCGGATTCGAAGTGCAAAGCTTTGTCAGCGGTGCTTCGGTCCTCACCGAAGCCGTACGCGAAATGCCCGCACTGTTTCTCCTCGACGTGATGCTGCCGGGCACCGATGGCTTCGAACTCTGCCGCCACATCCGACAGACTCCGGCCCTCTCCGCGATCCCCATCATCTTCCTCACCGCCAAGACCTCTGAGACCGACCGCATCAAAGGCCTCGAACTCGGCGGCGACGACTACATCACGAAACCATTCAGCCCGCGAGAACTAGTGGCGCGCATCCGAACTGTGCTGCGGGGCCTCGGTCATTCAGCGAGCGGCGCTGAGGTTCTTCGACTCGGCGATCTCGAGATTGATGTTTCGTCCATGACCGTACAAGTGTCAGGTCGCAATGTCTTGACTACCGTCCGCGAGTTCCGCCTGCTGGAATATCTCGCCGCGCACCGCGGCCGCGTCCTGACCCGCGATCAACTCCTCGACGCCGTGTGGAAAGAAACTCCCTTCGTGACGCCGCGTTCCATCGATGTTTATATCCGGCGCCTGCGAGAAAAAATCGAGCATGATCCCCGCCACCCGCAATACCTGAAGACCCTGCGCGGCATCGGATACCGCTTCGAAGTCCCCAAATAACCCGGCTCCATTACAGTTTTCGCCATCGCGTCATTTATCCTGTTCTTTCACCGCCGATGGCCAAGAAAACCGCACCCTTATGGAAAGTCGATGATCAGCAGGCCCGGCTGGCCGAGTTGACCGCCCAGTCCGGCGACGCGGCGAAAGACAACCCGCTCCGCCGCGACGTGCGCTCACTGGGAACAATCCTCGGACAAGTCCTCGTAGAACAGTCGGGCCAGGAATTATTTGATTCCGTGGAAGAACTGCGCCGGCTGCTGATCGAGCACCGGGAGAGCGTTCGCCGGAATCAAGAGGAGTCGGCGGACCTCATGCGCAAGGCACAGGAAATCGTCTCGAGCATGGACCTCACCCGCGCCTACCAGGTGACCAAAGCGTTCGCCACCTACTTTGAGTTGACGAATCTGGCGGAGACGAATCACCGCAAGCGCCGCCGCCGGGCAGGCCAACTCGACCGCGATCATGCCGCACTACCCGGCTCGTTCCGCGGCACGCTGCAGCGAATGAAAGAGTGTGGCATCACGGCCGAGCAAGCGATCGCCGCTCTTCGCGAGATTCAGATCACGCCGGTTTTCACCGCGCATCCCACAGAAGTTGCGCGGCAGACGGTCTTGCTCAAGCGGCGCCGCATTGCGAAGCAACTCGAACACCTCGACCGCTTGCCCCTCACCGCGGAAAAGGCGGAGGAATTCCAAAACAACATTCATGCCGAGGTCACATCTCTCTGGCAGACCGACGAAGTTCGCCTCGCCAAGCCCACGGTCGACGACGAAATCCGGATGGGCCTGCGCTATTTCCGGCTCTCGCTTTTTGATTGCCTTTCCCGAATCTACAACGAAATCGTCGACGCGTTCCGCGATGTCTACGATCTCCACCTCGACGAGTCTTCCGTCCCAAACATCATCCACTTCGGCTCGTGGATTGGCGGCGATCGCGACGGTAATCCGCTGGTCAAGCCAGACTGCATCCGCGATGCGCTCGAAATGGCGCGCGGGGTCATCCTCCGCGAATATCTTTATGACGTCGAGTCGCTCAGCGACCGCCTCAGTTCCTCACGCCGCCAGGTCGGGGTGTCTGACGACCTGCTCGATCGTCTCAAGCGTTACGAGAGCACCATCGCGGGTGTGCATCTGGCGTGGGGCCCGAACAATCAGGCGGAAAGCTACCGCCGGTTTCTGTCCTACATGTTTCACCGCCTGCAACAGAGCCGTGACTCCATCGATGCCCCTGCGGCATACACCAGTGCGAATGAATTCGAGCAGGACATCCTGCTGGTCAAGAACAGCCTTCAGGAGAATCGCGGAGACCGGCTGGCGAAAACCTATATTGGCTCGCTGCTGAGAAAAATCCGCAAGTTCGGCTTTCATCTGCACACGCTCGACATCCGCCAGCACGCGCGCGTACACGCGCAGGTCATCAAGGAACTGGGCGCCGCGCTCGACGCCGAACCAAAGTCGGACGCTTCCCGCGAGCTTCTCGATACCTTCCGCATGATCGCGAAACTCAAGAGCACCCATCCCGCCGACTCGATTCGCAACTACATCATCAGCGGCGCCGAATCCGCCGAGGATGTGCTCACAGTGGTGCGGCTCGCCAAAATCACAAGCGTACAAGTCGCCGGCTCAAAGCTCGATCCAGGCCTGATGCCGGTCCCGCTATTCGAATCGATCGACTCCCTGCGCGGTGCAGGCGAGACCATGCGCCACCTCTGGTCCGACGTCGAATACCAAACGCTCCTCGATTCCTGGGGACGCTGGCAGGAAGTCATGCTCGGCTACTCCGACTCCAACAAAGACGGAGGCATGCTCACCAGCACCTGGGAACTCTACAAAGCTCATCGCGAGTTACACCGAGTCGCGGACGAATTCAACGTAAAGCTTCGCCTCTTTCATGGACGCGGCGGCACGGTCGGCCGCGGCGGTGGGCCCACGCACTCGTCGATTCTCGCTCAGCCGCCGGGGTGCTTCTCGGGACGCATTCGCGTAACCGAGCAAGGCGAAGTTCTCAACTGGAAATACGCCGATCCCGTTCTGGCCGAATGGAACCTCGAATTGATGATTGCCGCCAGCCTGGAGGCGTTCACTCGACCGCCTGCCGCCTCGGCGCACCCCAAGGCTTGGGAAGAGGCAATCGAAGAGATGTCGCAAGCCGCGTATCGCATCTATCGCAGCGAGATCGCCGAGAACCCTGACATCCTCGAATACTTCGAGCAAGCCACGCCAGTCAACGAACTCGACTCGGCGCGCATCGGCTCGCGTCCAGCGCGGCGAACCAAGGGCCGCCGCCTCGAAGACCTCCGAGCCATCCCGTGGGTTTTCGGTTGGATGCAAAGCCGCCACGCTGTCCCCGCCTGGTTTGGTGTGGGCCACGCCCTGGAAAAGTTCGCCAAGAAAAGTTCCGCCAACGAGCAACTCCTGCGCCAGATCGCTCGCGGCTTTCCGATGTTTTCCGACCTTCTCCGCAACGTCGAACTCGGCATGGCCAAAGCCGATCTCGGCATCGCCCGCCAATACTCCAGCCTGGTGAAGAATGCCGCCCTTCGAAAACGCGTGTTCTCTATGCTGGAAGCGGAATTCCTTCGCTCTCGGCAGATGATTCTCCGCGTCACCGGACAACGCGAACTCCTGGCCAGAAACCGCGTCCTGGCCCGCTCCATTCGGCTGCGCAATCCTTACGTCGACCCCCTGAGCCTCATTCAAGTCGAACTTCTTCGCCGCAAGCAGCAAGGCCAGCAAAGCTCGAACCTCGAATACCCGCTGGGCGCAACTATCAACGGAATCGCCGCCGGCTTGCACAACACGGGCTAAGGTCGTTCCAATGCTTTGGTGAAACTCGTGTCCCGAGTGGCTGAATCTTTTTTGGCCATGAACTCTGCTAACCAATCGAGGTCGCAATCGTCTTAAACTGTTGCCCGGTCGAGGTATACGTGTGCTCATCCCTGCGCCGGGGAACTTATGCATTCCGGGATGCTTACTCCCAATGGTTCAAATCTGCTGAAATTCTTTTCTTCCAACGAGGATCCATGTCCATCTCCCGTCTCTCTGTGACACTAGCCGTAGGTCTCGCCATCTTCGCAGTCTGTATCCAGGTCAGCCGAGCTCAGGATTTCCGGCCAGCTTCTGCAGCCGCAGCCGAATCCGGCGAGACCAAGCTTGAGCATTTCGACCCCAACCTCGCCGACAAAACTCTCGATCCCTGCGACAACTTCTACAAGTACTCCTGCAATAAGTGGCTAAGCGCGAACCCGATTCCTGCCGACCAAGTCGTCTGGGGCACGGGCAGTGGCCTGCAGTTCTGGAACGAAAGCGCACTCCGTGACACTCTCGAAGCGGCCAGCAAGGGCGGCTCGAGCCGGAGCGCCGTCCAGCAAAAGATTGGCGACTACTGGGCTGCGTGCATGGATGAATCCGGCATCGACGCCGCCGGCGTCAAGCCGCTCCAGCCCGAACTCGCACGCATCGCTGCTCTAAAATCAAAGAAAGACCTAACGCTCGAAATCGCGCACCTGCATCATCTCTATCCCGGAGCCTGGCAGGCGGGCGACAACCAGAGCAACTCACCACTATTCGGCTTCTCAAGCCAGCAGGACTTCGACAACGCATCCCTCGTGGTTGCCGCGATCGATCAAGCCGGACTGAGCCTCCCCAACCGCGATTATTATCTGAAGGCCGACGACAAATCGAAGGAGATTCTCGCCAAGTATCGCTCCCATATCCAGAAAATGTTTGCTCTTGGCGGAGAGTCTGATTCCCAAGCAGCAGCCGACGCCGGCACCGTGATCGAACTCGAAACGGCGCTAGCCGAGGTACAGATGGACAACATCAAGCGCCGCGATCCCAAGAACATTAACAACAAGATGACGCTGGCGCAGGTCCGCGCCCTTGAACCCTCCATCGACTGGGACGCATACCTGAAAGCCGTAAACGCTCCGGCCAGTGATCACTACATCGTCACTTCACCCGACTTCTTCCGTGCCGAAGAGAAGCTGATCACAGCCCGGCCGCTCGATCAGTGGAAGACCTATCTGCGATGGCAAGTCGTTCATCGTTCGGCCCCATTCATGAACAAGGCCCTCGTCGACGAAAATTTCGACTTCTTCGCCCACACGCTCGCAGGGGCCGAACAGCAGCAACCACGTTGGCGCCGTTGCGTCCGCGCCGCCGATCGCGATCTGGGCCAGGCTCTTGGCCAAGCGTACGTCGACCGCGCTTTCCCGCCTGAGAGCAAAGCTCGCACCCTCCAGATGGTCCATTCGATTGAAACGGCACTCACCTCCGACATCCAAAGCCTCGCGTGGATGTCCCCTGTCACAAAAGAACAGGCTGTCATCAAGTTGAAGGGCATCGAAGACAAGATCGGCTATCCCTCGCACTGGCGCGACTACTCCAGCGTGAAGGTCGTATCGAACAGCTGGTTGAACAACGTCGCGCAGGCGACGTCATTCGAGTTCGAACGCTGGGTCGCAAAAGTTGGCAAACCGGTCGATCGCTCCGAATGGACCATGACCCCGCCCACGATCAACGCCTACTACGATGCGCAACTAAACACCATCAACTTTCCCGCTGGAATCCTGCAGCCGCCGTTCTTCGATCCCACAAAAGATGACGCGGTGAACTACGGGGCCATCGGAATGGTCATCGGCCACGAAATCATCCACGGCTTCGACGATCAGGGACGCAAATTCGACGCCAATGGCAACCTCCGCGACTGGTGGACAAACGACGACGCCAAGCAATACGACGAGCGTGGCAAGTGCATCTCCGACGAATATACCCAGGATGTTCCCGAGGCCGGCGAAGGCGTGAAACAAAACGGACTGCTTACACAAGGCGAAGATACTGCCGACAATGGGGGCCTCCGTCTCGCGCTGGCTGCACTGGAAACATCATTGAAGCAGCAGGGCAAATCGCTCGACGACAAAGGCGACGACGGTTGGACCTACCGACAGCGGTTCTTCCTCTCCTATGCCTATTCTTGGTGCTCCAACATCCGGCCCCAAATCGCCCGCCTGGCGGTGACCACCGATCCCCATTCCCTGCCCGTCTTCCGCATCGACAACGTAGTCTCGAACATGCCGGAATTCGAACAGGCTTTCAGCTGCCACGCCGGACAAAAGATGGTGCGAGCCAACGCCTGCAGAGTGTGGTGAGAAGAGAACGCGTAAAAAGGCATTGTCATGCTGAGCGAAGAACGAGCATCGCGCAGACGCTGCTCGTTCACAGTCGAAGCATCCCTACCTGAAGATTCATGTGGTCCGGGAGCCAGCATCGCGTTATCCGTGTGGAGAGAGCACCGCAGCTAGAGAAGTCTGCGCGGCAGGCAGAGATGCTTCGACTCCACAGTGAGGATCGCAACGCGACCCTCACTGTTCCGCTCAGCATGACACAGCACTACCGGTTGATGTCCTCCTTGTTCTGCAACCGCTTCACGTAATTTTCCAAATTCGCCTTGTTCGAATCGGGAGCGGTCGTCAGGGACAGCTTCACCTCTTTCACCGCGTTGTCAAAATCTCCCTGCGAGCTGTAAACCCGCGCCAGCCCCATGTGCGAAGTCCAGTAATCCGGAAACTTCTTCGCGGTCGAGCGGAACAGCGCGAGCGCCTCATCCTGCTTCTTCTCGCCTTGCAATTGCCGCGCATAGAAATAAAGTTGCAGCGCACTGGCTTTGTCGAGCGCCTTTGCTCTGGCTACCTCGGCGTCCTGCTTGCGCCCCATCGCATCCAGGATCTTGGACCTGTTCAGCAGATTGTCGTAGCGCTCTTCGTTCTGGATCGAAGTGTCCTCATACTTCAGCGCCTCATCGAGATTGATCTTGTTCGCCAGGAAGTACTGCGCGGCATCATCCCATCCTTCCCAGTAGTACTGATTCAATCCATAGAGCTGCCGATGAATCGCAGCGGTCACAATCTCGTTCACATTCACTTGCACTTTGAACGGCACGGCCACTTTGTCCCAGCGCATGGTCACCACGGTCGAATCCGGCTTAAGCTGATCAAAGTCATAAGCCAGCGCATCGTGTAACTCTGCCGTCTGCGGCTTCACCGTCACGCGCAACGCATCGTCCGCCTGCTTGTAGGAAAAGCTTCCCCAAGCTGTCGCATCCTTCGAGAAGATCACCGTCCACTCGTTCTCGCCCGGGATCATGTGGAGCCCATACGTCCCTTTGTCGAGCGCCTGACCTTCAATTGTGACTGGGTCGGTGAAGGTAATCGTCGTATTCTCATTTGCTCCCGCGCGCCACACCTGCCCGTACGGCGCCAGCTTGCCCCAGATCTGCCGCCCATTCGCCAGCGGCCGATGGTAGTTAATCGTGATGTCGGTGAGCCCAATCCGCTGCGACACCAGCGCATGCTGGCTCTGCCGCGGGAGATTGAGCATCAACGTCTCTCCCGTGGCGGTCTGAGCCTGACCGAAACTCGCTCCCAACAAGACACTCACCAACAGAACAACCGAACGAACTCTATCCATGGGAATCTCCTTCGCTGCCGGGTTGGCAGCCAATTTGTGTCACGGGATGCTCACAAGTGGAGTTTGAGCACGGTGCGTAGAACCGCCCGATGTTTCCCTTAGACGGCCCCAGAGCGCCACAGTAAGCAACCGGTATTACTGAGTGTGTTTTCGATAGGCTTTGAAAGGGCGCGGCCTTAAAGCCACGCCGCCATGCTTGACAAAAGCCACCCCTCGGAGCACAATTTGTAAAGGCGAATAAAAAGCGAAATTTAATCGCCTCCGCGGCTCCAGCCATTCATAGCCCCGGCGTTACCTGAAATCTTTGAGGAATCTTTATGTCTTCCGTTGTGGTTTCCACACCGGCGGCCGAGAGCCGCCTTTTTGTCTTTGAAGATGAAGCTGAATCTCATGTAGGGACGGCCGCCATCGGCCGTCCGGTCGAGCAAAGCTCGACAATGACGTAT
>Ga0335081_10020146_pt1 | contig 10785 bp, 9 predicted proteins | sample Lox_Sample_35_FD_206713 | JGI IMG/M metagenome (GOLD analysis project Ga0335081, IMG submission 206713) | Soil microbial communities from Loxahatchee National Wildlife Refuge, Florida, United States - Lox_Sample_3.5 | ecosystem: Environmental > Terrestrial > Soil > Wetlands | place: USA: Florida... | reverse complement strand
AACCAACGGCGTCGAGCTGGTCAAGGACTGGCACGTGGAATCGCTCCAAAACTGTTCGACCTGTCACCGATGAATTTACGATTTACGATTTTTGATTTACGATTGGCGTTACCAACAGAGCGTCGTCCGGGGCCTTTTTTTAATTGGCAATCGGCAATCGACAATCGGCAATACGCCGGGCCGGTATTTATACCTGATGTGCCAAAATGAACCAAAATTCCACAAGTCCAGCTATGCCCTCCACCTGCGGCCGCCGTTACTGGCGCAGCCTGGATGAACTGGCTGACACGCCGGAGTTCAAGGAGTGGTTGCACCGCGAATTTCCGCAGGGGGCCAGCGAGTTAACAGACGGCGTCTCGCGCCGCCATTTCATGAAAATCATGTCGGCGTCGTTCGCCCTTGCCGGACTGGGCGTCATGGGCACCGGTTGCCGCCGGCCGGAGGAAAAGCTGGAGCCGTTCGGCCAGCAGCCGGAAAATTACACCTTTGGCGAACCGGAATTTTACGCCACGGCCATGCCGACGCGCACGGGAGCGGTCCCGCTCGTCGTCAAATCCTACGAAGGCCGCCCGGTCAAAATCGAGGGCAACGCGCTTTATCCGGGCGGTAACGGCGGCACCGACCGTTACGCGCAGGCTTCGATTCTGGATCTGTACGATCCGGACCGAGCAAAGCGGTTCACGAGCGATGGCAAAACCATTTCGCGTGACGCGGCGTTGAATTTTCTCGACAGCCTGTCGAAGAAGTTTTCAGCGAACCACGGTGAAGGGCTGGCGTTCCTCGCCGAAAGCAGCACGTCGCCGTCGCGGGCGCGCCTGCAAAATATCATCGCGCAGAAGTTCCCGAAATCAAAATGGTTCACTTACGACGCGGTTGATTCGGGCATTCATCAACGCGCGGCTACGCTCGCGTTTGGCCAGCCGGTCCGCCCGATTTTCCATTTCGACAAGGCGAAAATCATCCTGTCGCTGGACTGCGACTTTCTCGGCAGCGAGGACGACGCGCACAACCACATCCGCCGTTTTGTCCAGGGCCGCAACCCGGAGGCGGACGGCGGCATGAGCCGGCTTTACGTGGTGGAATCGCGGTTCACACTCACCGGCGCCAGCGCGGACCACCGGTTGCGTGTGCCGGCAAGTCTGGTGGGACAAGTGGCAAATGAAATTTTCACTCAGGCCTCCGATGCGGCGCCTTTTCTCGATAGATGGGTTCGGTACTGTGCAAGGGACTTGTATGCCAATCACGGCAAGGTGTTGGTTGTGGCCGGCCAGGGTCAGCCGATGGAAGCACATATGCTGGCGCATGCCATCAACGCCGCGCTGGGCGCGCCGGGCAACACCCTGACTCTCCTTCCGGCAACGGAAATGGCCGGCGCAGATTTGAAGAACCTCGCCGCTGACACCGCGGATACGCTGGTTATTCTCGGCGGCAACCCGGTTTACCATTTGAACTGGCCGCCAAAGCCGGGACCGAACACGGTTATTCGAGTGGGCCATTATGAGGACGAAACTTTTGAAATCTGCGACTGGCATTTTCCGGCGGCGCATTATCTCGAGTCCTGGGGCGACGCGATAACGGGTGATGGAACCATTGTGCCGGTTCAGCCGTTGATTCAACCGTTGTTTGGCGGCCTGACGGAACTGGAATTTCTGGCGCGTATCGCCGGAGAAACGCAAACCAATCCACAGGACATTGTGCGGACAACTTTTGGCGGTTCGGAGGGTGATTGGCGACAATTCCTGTTCAACGGTTTCAAAACCGATTCAGCGCCGCAACCGGTCAGCGCAACATTCGTCGCCGCAAAAACTCCAAATCCGAAATCCATCTCGCTTACTGCCAAACACCTCGAAGTCTTTTTTTACCGTGACGCAAAGATGGACGACGGGCGTTATGCCAACAACGGTTGGATGCAGGAGTTGCCCGATCCCATTACGAAAATGACCTGGGACAATGCCGTCCTTGTCAGCCGTCAGACGGCCCGCGATCTTGGCGTGCAGAACGGCGACGTGGTCGAAATCACGCTGAACGGCCGCAGCGTCAGAGGCCCGATTTGGACGCAACCGGGCATGGCAGACTATTCGCTCGGCCTGGCGCTGGGGTATGGACGCGACGCGGCCTTGCGCGTCGGCAACGCTGTCGGGTTCAATGCCTGCAAAATTTTCAACGGCAAATACATTGAGACCGGCGCAACGCTGCGCAAAACGGGTGAAACGCATCTGATTGCCTGCACGCAGAACCATTGGTCCATGGAAGGCCGCCCGGCGGTGCGCGAGGCGAACCTCGCGGAATTTTCCCGCAACCCGGATTTTGCGAAGGAAATGCACGAGAAGGAACCGTCGGTGGTCGCGCCGTTGTATCCAAACCCGCTGGACGCGGCCAGGAAGACCGCGCTGCATCAATGGGGTCTGACCGTGGATTTGGCGGCGTGCGTCGGTTGCGGCACGTGCATCGTCGCGTGCCAGAGCGAAAACAACATCCCCATTGTCGGCAAAGACCAGGTCCATCGCGGACGCGAAATGCACTGGATGCGAGTGGACCGGTATTACACAGCGCCGCCAGCGACGAAGAGTCTGGCGGACGAGTATCAAAAGGACAGTGCGCAACAATTTGAAGCCTGGATTGACGACGTGCAGGCGGTGAACCAGCCGGTCATGTGCCAGATGTGCGAAGCCGCGCCATGCGAAAACGTCTGCCCGGTCAGCGCCACGTCCCACAATCGCGAGGGTTTGAACACGATGACGTATAACCGTTGCATCGGCACGCGGTATTGCTCGAACAACTGCCCCTATAAAGTCCGCCGGTTCAATTATCTCGATTTCAACAAACGCCCGTTGGCGGATCTCAAGGGGCCATTTTACCCGACGCCCTTGCTGCACAAGACGGATGGCCAATGGGATTTGTTGAGCTGGTGGAGGCATCCGGAGCGCAGCGGCATGCGGCCCGAAGATGAATGGGACCTGATCCGGATGGTCAAAAATCCCGACGTAACCGTGCGGATGCGCGGTGTGATGGAGAAGTGCACCTATTGTGTCCAACGCATTGAGCAGGCAAAAATTGCGCAAAAAGTTAAAGCCGGCGCTTCGGACGACGTGCGGTTGAAAGAATCCGAGGGCACGATCCCCAAGACCGCGTGCCAGCAGGCGTGTCCGGCTGGTGCCATTGTGTTTGGCGACATCAGCGACCCCACCAGCACCGTTTCCGGTCATAAAGGAAACGCGCGCAACTATGCGCTGCTCGGCGATTTGCTCGTCAAACCACGCACGACCTATCTTGCGCGCATCCGGAACCCGAACCCGGCCATGCCCGATTACCGCAAATGGCCGTACAGCTTCCAGGAATACGAAGGACACGGCGGCGAACTCCAGGCCCCGACCAAAGGAAACAGTTGATGCCCGACGCCGCATTAAATTTTAAGGCGCTGATACCGCCGCCCGAGCTGCGGCGCCCGCCCCCCGCACCGCCCGGCGCCGGCCTGGGCCGGCTGACGGACCATCTGACCGCGTTTGCCGAGGGCAAAACGCCGCTCTGGTGGTGGATTTTATTTGTGCCGGCGGTCTTGTTCGCAGCCGTGGTGCTCCCGTCGTTGTTAATCTACCAGATTTCGACCGGCATCGGTGTCTGGGGCAACAACCAACCGGTGGCGTGGGGTTGGGACATCATCAATTTCGTCTGGTGGGTCGGCGTCGCCCACGCCGGCACGCTGATTTCGGCGATGCTTTTCCTGACGCGGCAACATTGGCGCACGGCCATCGGCCGCGCGGCCGAGGCGATGACCGTTTTTGCGGTGGCCATGGCAGGGCTTTACCCGGCCATCCATACGGGCCGCGTGTGGTTCGACTGGTTTTTGTTCCCCGTGCCAACCGCGAACGGCAACTGGCCGCAGTTCCGGTCGCCGTTGATGTGGGACGTGTTCGCCGTCAACACCTATCTGATGGTTTCGACGCTGTTCTGGTACATGGGACTAATCCCCGACCTGGCCTTGATGCGTGACCGGTCGAAAACCAGAGTGCGAAAATTCCTGTACGGCCTCTTCGCGCTGGGCTGGACCGGTTCGGCGCGGCAATGGCATAACTACGAGAAGGCTTATCTCGTTTTGTCCGGCCTGGCGACGTTGCTGGTGTTCACCGTCAGTTCCATCGTTGGTATGGATTTCGCCACGTCGCAACTGGCGGGCTGGCACGAGACCATTTTCCCGTTTTACTTCGTAGCGGGCGCGGTCTTCTGCGGCTTCGGCATGGTGCTGGTGCTGCTGATCCCGCTGCGCAAGCTGTGCCATCTGGAGGACGTCATCACGCTATCGCACATAGACAAGGTCTGCAAAATGACCCTGCTGATGGGTTGCGTGATGGCCTACATCTACGTGATGGAATTCTTCATCGCCTGGTACACTGGCAATCCGTACGACGCATGGGTCTTCGGCCATCGCCTGTTTGGCCGCCAATACTGGTATGGCGGCTGGATGATGATTCTGGTCAACGCCTCGCTGCCCCAGCTTTTCTGGTTCAGAAAAGTGCGGCAAAACGTGAAGCTCATCTTCCTCATCGCCCTGCTCATCAACATCGGCATGTGGTTCGAGCGCTTCGTTATCATCGTCGGCTCGCTCTACCAGGATTTCCTGCCGGCGAACTGGGGTCTGTATTATCCGACCTGGGTGGACATTGGCACTTACGCCGGCACGCTGGGAGCGTTTTTCACCATGTACCTGTTGTTCGTGCGGTTTTTGCCGGTCATCGCCGTTGCCGAAGTCAAGGGCTTGACGCCGCAGGGCAACCCGCATCATCCGCTTGGCGGCGCGAAAGGAGGCCGCTGATGGAAGCCAATGGAAAAATTTACGGCCTCGTCGCGGAATTTGATTCGCCGGCCGCAATTTTGCGCGCGGCGGAAAAGGTCCGCGCCGCCGGTTACCGCCGTTGGGACACGTTCACGCCGTTCCCCATTCATGGCATGGACCGCGTGATGGGCTTCAAAAATTCGCTTGTCGGCTGGTTTGCCCTGTTATTTGGCGGCGGCGCCTTCGTAGGGTGCATGGTCATGATCTGGTATATGAACGATTTTGACTATCCCATCATCGTCGGCGGCAAACCGATGTTCAGTCCCCCGGCAGCGTTTGTGCCTTCGTATATTTTGCTCGTGCTCGCCGCCGCCATCGGCGCGTTTATCGGGATGATTGCGATGAACGAATTGCCGCGTCTCCATCACCCGTTGTTCAAAAGCCGCCGTTTTACGCTGGCCTCGCGCGACAGATTTTTCCTCGCCATTGGCGCGACGGACCCGAAGTTTTCTGAAACCGAAACCCGCCGTTTGCTTGAAGCCGCCGGCGGCACGCACATCGAACTGGTGGAGGACGACTGATGCGTTACGTCATTGGCATCATGTTGATTTTCCTGGCGGGCATGGCGGCCGTTATCGGCATCGCCGGTTTCCGCGGTCACCTGTCGCGCAAACCGCCGATTGAAATTTTCCCCGACCTGACCCGCCAGCTCAAACTCCGCCCGCAAAAGCCCAATGGCTTTTTTGCCAACGGCATCAGTTCGCAGCTTCCCCCTGCCGGCACCATCCCGCGCCGCGCGCCGGTTTGGACGGTTACCGGCCCGGTTTACCCGTATGAAGACGCGCCGGTCAACACCGGCTGTGTCCCGGGCACGACGAACTTTATCGCGACCAACCCGTTGCCCGTCACAGCCAAATTGCTGCAACGCGGTCAGGAACGCTTTGACATTTACTGCGCCCCTTGCCACGGCGAACCGGGCGACGGCAACGGCATCACGAAGAAACTCGGTTTGATGCCCGCCGTGGCGAACTTGCAAGACAAGCGGATTGTGGAAATGACTGACGGCGAAATTTTCAACACCATCACCCGCGGGAAAAACCTGATGGGCGCGTATGGGCCGCTGGTGTCCGTGGAAGATCGCTGGGCGATTATCGCCTATCTGCGCGCGTTGCAACTCAGCCGGCTTGGTTCGGTGGACGACTTGCCCCCGGGCCAACGCGCTGCGCTCAAATGATATGAACCGGCCAAACGATTCCACTCCGCTGCCGCCGCCGCTGGATTTATCCCGGTGGAAAAAAGCGCCTGCCGCCTTGATGGCGGTCGGCGGTTTCCTGTGCGTGGCCGGGGCCGGGATTAAGCTGAAGGAATTCGGTTATTCCTGGCTGCTGGCGTTTGTGTTTTACCTGACCATCGCCCTGGGCGCGCTCTTCCTCGTGCTCATCCACCATTTGACCGATGCGGGCTGGTCGGTCGCCACCCGCCGTTTCTGCGAACACATCGCCGCGTTGTTGTGCCCGTGGCTGGCGGTTTTGTTCGTGCCGGTCGCGGTGCTCGCGCCGGCAATTTACCCGTGGATGAACCTTAACCCCCACACCGACCGCGAGTTGATGGCGAGATGGCCGCTGTTTACGCTGCCCGGATTTTATGCCGTGTCGGCCTTGTTTTTTGGCGTCTGGTGGCGGCTCACGTCGCGGTTGCGCTACTGGTCGCTCAAACAGGATCAAACCGGCGAGGCGCGTTGCACGTACCGGATGCGATTTCATTCCGGGTGGGGGGTTCTGGCCTTTGCCGCCACGGTGACGCTGTCCGGCATCCTTTGGATGCAGGCGCTGCAATATCAGGCGTTCTCGACCATTTACGGTTTGTGCTTCTTTGCCGATTGCGCGTGGGTCATGCTGGCAACGGCGTATGTCATCGCCGTGCTTTTGCAACGCCAACGCATTTTGCATGATGTGCTGCACGACAACCAATTCTATTTCCTCGGCACGTTGCTGTTTGCGTTCACCCTGTTCCATGCCTATGTCCATTTCGCGCAATATTTTGTCATCTGGAACGGGAACATTCCCGAGGAAACCTTCTGGTACATCCAGCGCGAACAGGGGTCGTGGTGGTGGCTCAGCCTGGTCATCATCTTCGGTCATTTTCTGCTGCCGTTTTTCGTCCTGCTGCCCATCCGCGTCAAATCCAGCTTCAAAATCATGTTGCCGGTTTGCGCGTGGGCGTGGCTGATGCACTACCTGGATTTGGCGTTCAACATTCTGCCGGCTGCGCATCCCGACGGCTTTCCGTGGCGCTGGATTTGGCTGCAATTCGGTTGCCTGGCATTCATGGGCGGCTTTTTGGGCCGGGTTTTTCTGAAAGATTTCAACGCGCACGCGCCCTTTCCAAAACAGGATCCGCGCCTGCTCGAAGCCATGGGGATTTCCGACGTTGAAACCATCGGCGCGCAAACCACCGGAGGCGGAAAATGAACCCGGAAACGAACAGACAAATTCCAAATGGCGCCGCGGCGGCGGCGTTGGGGGTCGTCCTTGTCGGCATCATTGTTGCCATCCTCATTATGGCGATGAAGCACTCGGTGCATCCGCCAGCGATTGACGCTGCTGCCGCCGCCGCTCGCGCGAAAGCGCTGGCCGAATTGCACGTCGCCGAATCGAACGCGCTCAAACAGGCGGGCTGGATTGACCAAAACCGCGGCCTCGTACGCCTGCCGATTAACGTAGCCATGCAAATCACGGAAAACGAATGGCGAAATCCAACCGCCGCGCGCTCGAATCTGATTGCCCGCGTCGAGAAGGCCACCGCGCCAGCGCCCCCGGCCCCGGCCAAACCTAACCCTTTTGAATGACCGAAATGCAATCCTCAGACCCCGGACCCCGGACCCCGGACCCGAAGCTCGACGCTTCGTGCGGCGTGCCATTGCTCGCGTTGTTCGGCGGCGCGGCGCTGTGGCTGGTCGTTGGGTCCGTGCTGGCGATGATTGCCTCGATTAAATTTCATGCGCCTGATTTCCTCGCCGATTGCCCGTGGCTCACCTATGGCCGGGTGCAGCCTGCCGCTGACAACGCGCTGCTTTACGGTTTTTGCATTCCAGCGGCTTTAGGTGTGATGCTCTGGATTCTTGCGCGGTTGAGTCAGGCGCCGCTGTGCCTGCCATTTATGTCCGTGGCCGCGGCGAACCTCTGGCATCTGGGCGTGTTCGTCGGCCTCGTTGGCATTCTCATCGGTGATAGCACCGGGTTTGCGTGGCTGGAATTTCCGCGTGGCGGTTCGGTGCTGTTGTTCGCCGCGTTCCTGCTGATCGCGATTTCCGCCGCGGCCACAGTCGGCGCACGGCGTGAGCGCGAACTGTATCCGTCGCACTGGTTTTTACTCGCGGCGCTGTTGTGGTTCCCGTGGATTTATGCCACCGGCAATCTGTTCCTCGTAGGGTGGCCGCTGCGTGGCGTGGTGCAGGCCGCAATTGATTCATGGTTCGCCAACAATTTGCTCTTCGTCTGGCTCGGTCTGGTGGGACTGGGAGTGGCATTTTATTTTATGCCGAAACTCGCCGGGCGCCCGCTGCATAGCCGGTATCTGGCGCTGTTCGCGTTCTGGACGTTCATCCTCTTCGGCACCTGGTGCGGCATCCCGCAAGGCGCGCCGTTGCCGGTTTGGATGCCGACGTTGAGCGCCATGGCGACCTCCTTGCTGTTGGTGCCATTGCTGGTCGTTGGAATTGTCGGGTGGCGGACGGTGTGGGGATCGGTGAAGTCCAAATGGGACAACGGACCGTTTTGCTTTATCGGCAGCGGTATGGACTGTTTTCTCCTCTCCGGTTTGATGCTCGTGGCGATGGCGTGTCCGCACATCAGCCGCGAGACGGAATTTACCTGGTTCGGCCCGGCGCAAACGCAACTGGAACTCTACGGCTTCTTCGCCATGACGATGTTCGGCGCGATTTATCACCTCCTGCCGCGGGCCGTCGGCTTTGAATGGCCGTTCCCGAAACTGACCCGCGTTCATTTCTGGATTGCCCTGCTTGGCGTCTTGCTGCTCGTCGTGCCGCTGGCCATCGGCGGTGTGGTGCAGGGATTGAAATGGGCAAACCCGAATATTGCCGCCGTGGACGTGTCGGCGGCGACACTGCCGTTCCTGCGCATGAGCACCACTGGCTTGCTGTTGCTGCTGGTTGGCAACCTGTTGTTCGCGCTGAATATTTTTGGGCTGACGTTGGTTTGGAAACTCGCGCTTCTCAGAAAAGCCATGTCCGTGCTGAAAACACCCCTGGCGACCAGTGAGGTGATTCCATGAAAAACGGCACAGCCATTTTCCTGGCGGTCTTCGTCGCACTCGGCGCTTCGTGGGGCGGTTTCGTGCTCGCGCCGGAATGGCAGCTCGGCGGCGCAAAACAAACCACGGTGCTGAATTCATCCGAACTCTATCCGCTTGGGCGGCCCGGCGAGGCGTACCAGGGTTTGCAGGTTTATCGCGCCAACGGTTGTGCTGCCTGCCACACCGAACAAATCCGGCAAAGCGGCGTTGCCTGCGAAGTGGTACTGACCAGTGCTGGGAAAAATCCGTCCGCGGTGAGCAATCTCATTTCCACTTTGAAATTGAATGGTCTCGCCAAAGAAGACGCTGATGCCGCTTCGGACAAAATCACGGCCGCCGGTGGCAAAACCGAGATTCACATTGTCGCCAGCGGGCCGGACATTGCGCGAGGGTGGGGGACGCGCCAAAGTGTCGCGGAAGATTATCTTTACGATTATCCGGTGCAACTGGGCGGCCTGCGCGTTGGGCCGGACTTGTCGAATGTCGGTGTGCGGGAGCCGGACTTGAACTGGCAGTTGGTCCACCTCTACGCGCCTTCCAGCGTGGTGAAGGGTTCCACCATGCCGCCGTTCCGTTTCCTTTTTGAAGTCCACAAAATCGGCAAAGCGCCGTCACCGGACGCGCTGGTTTTCCCGAAAGGCTCGGGACCGCCCGCCGCCTACGAAATCGTGCCCAAACCTGAAGGGCGGGAGCTGGCGGCATACCTGTTGAGTCTGCACGCCAATGTACCGTTGTATAGCGCGCCGTTCACGCCCTAACCCCATGAACCCCGAATTGCAAGCCAGCAGTCAGCCCGACGCCGAGCCCACGGCCACGCGCGCGACGGTCCCGATGTGGATTTTGGTGCTGCTGCTCCTGCTGTTGTTCCTCGGCGGGGTTTATTTTGATCACCACAGCGGCTGGTTCGACGCACAGGTGTATCGGCCTTACGCCTCCGCCGAGGAATTGGACGCGTATCAGCCCAAGTCCGGCGCCGCCGCCATGCTCGCGCAAGGCAAGCGAACCTACGACATGATTTGCGGCGTCTGCCACGGACCCGACGGCATGGGCAAACCCAATCAGGCTCCGCCGCTCGTGGGTTCGGAATGGGTCAACACCAAGGGTTTTGAACGTCTGGTCCGCATACCGCTGACCGGGCTTAACGGCCCGCTTCAGGTCGAGGGCAAGGATTGGAACCTGTCCATGGCGGCCATGGGCGCGGCGTTGTCCGATGCTGACCTTGCCAATGTGTTGACCTACATCCGCGAATCGTGGGGCAACAAGGCTGGTCCGGTGACCGCCGATGACGTGAAGGCGGTCCGGGCAAAGTTAAGTGCGCATCCGCAGCCGCTGAACGCGGAACAATTGAAGGCGCTGGCGGAATAATTGCCCCGCGAACAATTCGACGCCGGGTTGCATCAGGGACCGAGGGCAGCTTTGTCCGCAGGTTTCTTTCCCAAAGCCGGTTTGTTGCGGACAAGGCTGTTCGCGCTCCAGTGAGAACTGTGAATCGGCAACCCGTAAGCGTTTGATTGGTTCTTGAAATGCCGCCGCAGACTTGAAAGGCTGGCCCCATGCATCGCCATCCAACAGCATCCGGTTTCGTCCTCCCCGCGTTTCTCGTTGCGGCATTACTCCCCGCCTTCATCTCCCAGGGCGGCACCGCGGACTTTTCCGGTCCGGCGTGCGACATGCGGACACAATTGGCGAAAAAAATTCTG
>Ga0335081_10020145_pt1 | contig 10786 bp, 7 predicted proteins | sample Lox_Sample_35_FD_206713 | JGI IMG/M metagenome (GOLD analysis project Ga0335081, IMG submission 206713) | Soil microbial communities from Loxahatchee National Wildlife Refuge, Florida, United States - Lox_Sample_3.5 | ecosystem: Environmental > Terrestrial > Soil > Wetlands | place: USA: Florida... | reverse complement strand
ATAGTGATAATCAACTCGCTAACAGCCTTTGGCGCCGAGGAGGCATCCTATAATCCAGCTAACGCTAACATTAATGCCACAGCAGTTCCTGATCATGTGACTCTATCTTGGGTCAGCAACCCTATGACCACCCAGACAGTAACTTGGAGAACAGATAGCACTGTTGAGACAGGCGTCGCCCAATACAGTACGGATAAAGAACTTAGAGATAATATGACAATGTCGGCTCGAGTAAGTTTGCTGGAAACCGACCTTGGAAATGAGAATATACTGACAGCTACACTAACCAATTTAAAGCCAGGAACCCAATACTACTACAGAGTTGGCGACGGCAAGAAGAATTGGAGCCCTATATACTCATTCAAGACCGAAAATAACAACACCGATCAATTCAAGTTCCTGGTCTTCGGGGACAGCCAGAGCGGGGATGCCTGGAAGCCGGATTACAGCCTCTGGCACTCCACTGTCCAGAATGCTTCTAAGGCTAACCCTGATGCCAGCTTCTTTGTAAACGTAGGAGATGCGGTGGAAGTTGGACAATCCAATGCCCACTGGAACAACTGGTTCGCTGCAGATAAAGGCGTTATTGATTCAATCTCCTATGTGCCTGTCGAAGGAAATCATGAAACCTATGACATGAACAATAATAAGACCGTGCCGAAGCTCTACGAAAGTCAGTTCAACGTGCCGCATAACGGTCCTTACAACAACAGTCAGGCATATTCGTATGACTATGGGAACGTCCACTTCGTAGTGCTTGATAGCCAGTTCCTTGAGGAACAGAAATTCCGTCCGAATCTTATGAACGATGAAAAGGCGTGGCTAGAGAAAGATCTGAATCAGACAAAGAAGAATTGGAAAGTGGTTTTCTGGCATAAGACGCCCTATTACACAAGACCTTACAGAACATACGAAGATATCAAGGCTGCTTTCGGCTCCATCCTCGACAGGTATCATGTGGATGTGGTATTCAATGGCCACGACCATTGCTATTCCCGAACCTATCCCATCAAGAACGATACCATTGTAAGTTCTCCTGCTGAGGGAACCGTCTATGTGATGACCGGCAGGAGCGGCGCCAAGTACTATAATGATAACGTGCCGAAAGTATGGGATGCGAACTTCTTCGATCCCCAGGATATGCCTAATTATATAATCGTCAATGTAAATGGCTCAAAGATGGAGATCAAGAACTATAAGATGGACGGCACGCTCCTTGACGACTACACAATAGATAAAACGAGCGTAGATATGCCGAAAACAGCTGTTCCACCAAAGTACAACAAGCCCAGGCTGGTCGTCGATGGAGCTTTGCTAAATCAGCCCTTGATGCCAACATTCCCATCGCAAATCAACAGCAAATGGTATTTCCCCATCAAGCCGGTAGTTGAGTTCCTTGGCGGCTCTGAATCAGTATCCGGCAGCAATGAAACACTTTCCCTTGTGGTGCAGGATTATACTGGGCCGGGGATAGTCTGGTCTGACGGCAAAGCCCATACAGTCCTCCTAACCAACTCCAGCGCAAAAGCAACACTGGATATGACATCTATCACTCTGCCAGATAACATCTCAGTCGATAGCAGCAATAACTTTCTCATCACAGGCGATGATATGAACACGCTCTTCGGCTTCACCTGGAAGTACGACTCAAATAGAAACATATTGTTCTTGACTAACCCAGATACTAATAACTAATTTAATAATTTTTTTGAAAAGTTATAGCTCACAACGCGACGATCTCTCCTAGGGCCTGGAAAAAGCATTATCGTAACGCTGAAGCTGCATTATCTATGGGGAATATTATCTATGAGGAATATTATCTCTGAGGAATACAATGTCAAATCAAATGGCAACTGGAATGTGAAATGCCGCACGATGAACGGAAACGGGTTAGCCAGATCCATTACCAGATTGGATGTGCATGCCTTTATGGTATCAGCATATGATTTGACATTTTACGATATAAAAGCTTCCGACAACGCTTCAAGAGTCCGTGTGGCCAGTTGGTGAAGATGACATCAGCCTAATCAAAGACAAATGCGCAGTGCTTTCTCACTGCCACCGTCGAAGGGATCAAATAGACAGCTTTAAAATCTATGACCGAGAAAAAAAAGGCTATTCTTTGAGTGGGAGCCATAGGGATATATGACTATCATCGACGCAGATCGGAGAGGGCGATATCCTCTGGATTTTCTGCCAATTCCCGCTCTTGCCCTCCTGATGGCAGCAGTCTACTTAACCATTCCTGCCTCTCTATTCTACGATCCACCCTGGCTCATCCTGATCGGAAACACACTCTTCGTTACTGTGGTATCAGTTGTCGTTTCCTACATCGCTATGAAGAACTATAGCGCCACAGGGCGCATTCAAATCCTCATGCTGGGCTGTGGAGTTCTGGTCTTCGGAATTGGCGGTTTCCTGGCCGCAGCCGTCAGGGGCCTGCCGGATGGCGCCAACCTCAATGTCACCATATACAACATCGGTTCCCTGTTTGGAGCCGCATTCCACTTTGTCGCGGCCTTCATTCTCCTGGCTGGAGTTTCTTCAGAAGTGGGCTTCCAGAGAAGGCGCGACTGGCTGTTCATCAGCTATGCAGCATGCGCTGTTCTCATGGCTCTCCTCACAGCTGCCAGCATCGATGGCCTGATGCCTCTGTTCTTTGTCCAGGACGCTGGGCCTACGCTTCTCCGGCAGCTGGTACTGGGAGCTGCAGATGTCATGTTCGTTTTCTCCTTCATGGTCTTCATCGGAACCTACCTGAGAAATAAGGAGGTCTTCCTATACTGGTACGCATGTGCCCTAGCTCTTACGGCCATCAGCCTTACGGCCTTCTTCATCGAGGGTTCTGTGGGAAGTGCCGTTGGATGGGTCGGCAGGTTCTCTCAGTATGTGGGAGGAGCCTACTTCCTCGCATCGCTGGTGGCAGCAGATAGAGCCGCGCATAGCAGGAGAACGTCGCTGGACAACGTATTGACGGCGTCTCTTTCCGGAGTGGAAGAGAAATTCCGCGCTCTTGCAGAGAACGCTCCAGACGTCATTCGCAGGTTCGATAGAGAGCTGAATCAGATCTATGCGAATGCTGCAGCCCTGCGCCTGTATGAAAAGCCGGCTGGCGACATTATCGGAAGGCCTTTGCAAGAGGCCGGGATCCCGGAAGGGCAGCTGAGGCTCTGGAAGGACAGAATCCACGAGGTCTTTAGGACTGGTCAGCAAATGGAAGTTGAAGATTATTTGCCGACAGATAGAGGAGAATCATTCTATCTTTCCCAGTGCGTTCCAGAATTTGGTCCTGACGGAGAAGTGGCCAATGTGCTGGTAGTGTCCCGGGACCTGACAGAACGCAAGAAGATGGAGGAGACGCTGCGCCAGAGCGAAGAGAAATTGTCATCGCTATACGATTCGATGGTGGAGGGTGTCGCGCTGCACAAGATGACATTTGACCAGGCCGGAAATCCCATCGACTACGTAATAACAGACGTAAACCGCTCATTCGAAAGCATCACGGGCTTAGCAAGGGACAAAGCCCTTGGCCAGAAGGCTTCGGCGCTTTATGGCACGAACGATGCTCCTTATCTGGACGTCTACGCCAGAGTCGCCTCCTCGGGCAAAGCTGAATCGTTCGAGACTTATTTTAAGCCGATGAAGAAGCATTTCAGCATATCGGTTTTCTCTCTGGGCCAGGGCAAATTTGCCACGGTCTTCACAGACATCACCGAGCGAAAGCATGCCGATGAGGCACTGCAAAGGCTGTCCCTTCAGCGCCAGCTGGCACTGGATGCTGCAAGCATGGGCTGGTGGAGTTATGACCCGGCAACGAAAATTTCGACATGGGATGATCGATACAGGGAAATCTTCGGCGTTACAGGCTACCAGAGCCCCAACGATGAGATTCTTAAACGGCTGCATCCTGAAGATTTGCCTGGTGTGTGGGCGAAGGTGGAGGCGGCCCTCGACCCTGCCGATCCGCAGCAGTATTCGACGGATTACCGCATCCATCTGCCTGACGGGTCGATGAAATGGATCGAGGCTCATGGAATAGCGCTGTTCGAAGACATCGGCGAGAGCAAGCGGGCGGTGAACTTTATCGGCACAGTGGCAGACGTCACCGAACGCAAGAAAGCTGAGGAGGAACTGAGCAGGGCGAAGGACGAGCTAGAGCAGCGAGTTCAAGAGAGGACCGCCGAGCTGTCCGATGCAAAAGAGAACCTTGAGGTCATCAATGAAGAGCTGCAAGCTGAAATATTGGAACATGAAGCGGCAGAGAACGACCTGGTAGCGGCAAAGGAGAAGGCCGAGGCTGCAGCCGAGGCAAAGGCCGCATTCCTGGCGAATATGAGCCATGAGCTTCGGACGCCTCTTAACTCGGTTATCGGCTACTCAAGCCTTCTCCTTGATGATAGCCTGACGTCTGAGCAGAAGGAGTACGTCGAGAGCATAAGGGCAGGGGGCGAAGCCCTTCTGGGATTGATCAGCGAGATTCTGGAGTTATCCCGGGCAGAGAAGGAGAAGATAGCGCTGGAACACCATGCCTTCAGTCTCAAACGCTGTATTGAGGAGGCGTTGGACATGGTGGCAGTGGAGGCCGATAAGAAAGCATTGCCCATATCCTACACTTTCAGCTCTAATGTTCCTGAAATTATAATCGGAGACACAAGAAGGCTCAGGCAGGTGCTGATCAACCTTTTGAGCAACTCAGTAAAGTTCACAGACGAGGGGAGCATATCCCTATCTGTCTCCTCAAAAGCCATCGAAGGGATCAGGCGCGAGATAACCTTCGAAGTTCACGATACCGGCATCGGTATGCCCAAGGATAAGATGGATAGGCTCTTCAAGCCCTTCACCCAGCTTGAATACATCATAAGCCGCAAAAGGGATGGGGCGGGTTTGGGGCTTGCGATAGACAAGAAGCTTGTCGAGCTGATGGGAGGAAAGATCTGGGCTGAAAGCGAGGAGGGAAAAGGCTCGTCGTTCTTCTTCACCATTCAAGCCGAGGCAACCGAGGGTGAACGACTCGATTCTGCAGGAGTGAATAAGGCCGAAGCCTACGAGACCCTCTCGGATAAGATCCCTCTGAGAATCCTGGTCGCAGAGGACAACCCTTCAAATCAGAAGGTTATCTTAGAGATGCTTAAGAAATTTGGCTATAGGGCCGATGCGGTGGCGGATGGAAAGGAGGTTCTGCAATCCCTGGAACGCCAACACTACGATCTAGTCCTGTTGGATGTCCGGATGCCTGAAATGGACGGCATCACAGCGGCCAGGGAAATACGCAAACGCTGGCCTGAAAATGGACCGAGGATCGTTGCCATAACAGCCTTTGCCATGGAAGGTGACCGAGAGAAGTGCCTGAAGGCCGGGATGGACGGTTACCTGGCGAAGCCCGTGAAGGTGGATGGGGTGAGAGCGGTTCTGGAGTCTTATGGGTAGCTTTAGAAAGCGGGTGAAAATCTGCTAAAGTCAGAGATCAGATAATTGGGCATCGTTATTTTCTGGTATTGGATCACTATTCTGGACACGCGCCATCCAGCCAGGCTCCATAGATGGGCTCTCCGACATTTTCGGCGGGATCATCACATCGCGTCACATAGCCACACCAGCGGTGTATCTTCTTTTCAGTGCCCGGCACGATCTGCCCCTGGCACCAGATCTTCAAACCGCATCCTTCTGCGAGGCTGAGCTGCTTCAGCATCTCTTCCTGCGAAACGCCTTGCGAGAGCAGTTCTCTCAGCTTCTTCTCAGTCTCTTCCATCGTCATACATGACACTTGTCTTTCAATTTATTTAAGATATCTGTTTTTTTCTCTTTAGCTCTCTCGCTCAGACCGTTGAGCCACGGGCAGGCTGGGATGTTACGCTCTGTGCCCAGCCCACTGCCTCGTTCAATCCAAGATCATAGAGTCGATGCCTAACCATCCGCCGACTAGCCGCCGAAATCCACTAACGTGAAGGGTGACCTCGCATTGGGGCCAAACCGCTTCTGCATCTTGAGCTGCCTGAGGCGACAGAATTTAGAACTTACGGGCTTCGACAATCTTCTTGGCGAGCTTGATGACCCTGAAGCTCGTGAAGATCTCGCTATCGTTATGGCAAAAATGCGTACAGAGATCCTCGTTTAAAAATTAGAGATTCAATCCCCGCATTTCTCCTTCGCCGCCTTCTTGATCTGCTCCATCAGCGCGTCCGCCGCCTTGTAGTAAGCATCCCTCGGCATCAGCTCCTTGCTCACGGCCTTTAGGGTCTCCTCGGATATCTTGCCATCTTTCACGAGCTGGCGGCCCGCCTCTTTCGCGGCTTTGAAGACGCCATCGACCAATCCGGTCTCTCCGGCCTTAATCATCTCCTTCATGCCCTCAGCCATGGGCCGCAGCAGAGCGCCCGCGAACTCTGAGCCGCCCTCGTGCTGCTCATAGATGGCTTTCATCTGAACCAGCAGCGGATCGAACATCGAAAGCTCCCAGGCTCCGCAGGTGGAGACGAGAACAATCTTCTGCCTCTTTGCGCCCATCTCTCCCATCACATGCAGCGGCAGCTGCCTGTCCATCAGGTTCTTGAGTGGGCCGGTCATGCCCGCGTAGTACACCGGGGTTGCATAGACGATGATGTCCGCCTCTCTGAACTTGGGGAAGAGCATCTGCATGTCGTCCTTCTGGCCGCAATTTCCAGGATTCGTGAACCAGCAGCTCATGTCCCCGTTGCAGGGTCCGATGGTCAGCTTCTTGGTGTAGAATAGCTCCACCTTTGCGCCAGCTTCCTTCATGCCCTCCAGGAAGGGGTTCAGGATCTTCGCGGTATTTCCCTCCTCCATGCGGGGGCTGCCGCTAATGGCTAGAACGTTCATAGGCAATTCTCCTACTTCTGGAGCTTTATCGAGCTGTCATGGCATATCTACTTATTCTGCTCATTTCAGGTGCTCGGGGCAACACAGGCCGGCCGCTCACGCATGCTGCCGATTCAGCCTATTTCACCCACTTCAGGACCTGGACAGAACGCGGCTTCGCAGCCGGGCTCTCCGCTGGGTAGCCGAAGATCAGGGGCGCGATCAGCTCGTGATCCTCAGGGACGCCCACCTCGGACAGCAGCTTCGGGTCCTGGTTCAGGAAGTTTCCAAATCCGATGAAGCAGCTTCCGAGGCCCTCCTGGTACGCCGTCAGGAACATGTTCTCGGCTGCGAGGGCGGAATCCAGCAGGTTCACGTCCCTCCAGCCCTCCTTCTTTGGCGTGCAGATCAGAATCAGCAGCGCCGCACCGTAAAAGATGGTATCCTTCTCCGATTTGAAGAAGTCCCTCATGTTCTCGGGCCATTGCATCCCGAGCAGCAGCTCCTTCGTTCTCCTGGATAGCTTATCGATGACCTCTCTCTTCTCGATGATCACAAATCGCCAGGGCTGGGCGTTCATTCCCGATGGGGCCGCGACTCCGGCATCAAGCAATTTTTCGGTGATCCCTTTTGGCACTGCCTTATCCGCATACCTTCGAACGCTTCTTCTGCCTTTTATGCATGCATCAAGCTCCATATGAGAGGATGGGCAGGGCTCAATTATCAGGCTTTCCCCAAAAGATTGACGAAGTGAGATAAATTAAATTTGATAAAAGCATCTATAGACGCAATAAAGGACCAATCCCATGATGCAGAATGATGCAATGACTGCGATCATCAATTCGGCCCAAAACCTCTTGGCCTTTGCATTCATTTTATTCATTTTGTTTGATTGACTCTAAGCAGCTGAGCGGCTAATTTCTTAAGACGTATACGCCATCTCCGAGCTGATCAACTGCTAAACGGTCTTTATAATTCATTGTTAGAGGAAGCAAGACTTGCCGCTGGCATCCATTTTTAATAATAGTCCTCTTAATTTAACCCCCATCTCATTTCTGAGGGATTGGTTGGGTGGCTTTATCACCCAACCATATCCTGATATTCTCTGCCGCAGGAGGTTATCAAAGAATTTGCAGATACGCTTAGCAAAGCTTCTATCTGCGATCCTTGTTTCACCTCGTGAGTCACCAGGCTATTCGAAATGTTCTAGTTTCCATCTTCGCCATTATATCCCATCGCAGGATTATCCGATGGACATCCCTGAGGAGCTGACTCTCCGTCCATCATGGGAGACAACTCTTTGCCGTCAGGTCCCATTGCGAGCTTGTCGCATGGGCAGCCCTGGAAGGCGGAATTTCCGTCCATCATGGGCGGCAACTCTTTGCCGTCAGGTCCCATTGCAGGCCTGTCGCATGGGCAGCCCTGGAAGGCAGAATTTCCGTCCATCATGGGAGACAACTCTTTGCCGTCAGGTCCCATTGCAGGCCTGTCGCATGGGCGGCCCTGGAAGGCGGAATTTCCGTCCATCATGGGAGACAACTCTTTGACATCAGGTCCCATTGCAGGCTTGTCGCACGGACATCCTTGTTGGACTGGCGTTTTGTCGCCCATCATAGAATGTATCTGATCGCAGTTCTGTCCTGATGTGGGTGTTCCATCGTCTGGCATTGAGAAAGCCGGCATCACAAGAATGCAGGTGGCAAATAATGCCATCAATGCCATCAATAACTTCTTATTCATGGTGTTTGTACCTCCATTCAAGGCAACATCTCGTTTTGACTTGTGTTGCCTTACAAGCAGCCCTTATTTCGAACGATACAAAAATGTGTAATCGGACGAACCTCGAACGATGCCGGACGATATCGGACGAACCTAAATGAACATTGAATCGATATTAATTGAAGGGATGGACCGTTCTCTCGCCACAGGCATATTGGAGCCAACTCGAAATCGAGATCTTGCGTCATGGCTCATTTAAGATCTTCTGTTGCCATGTAAGTTGAAATAGTTGAAGCCCATTAAATCCGATGATAACGGATGCTTACTATGCCGACGAGATTTCCCTCCATTAGAATGCTGGGTTCGCTTCTCGTTATCTCCATTATCATAGCACCCGCACTAGGGCAGAGCGGTATTTCAGATAACTCAAACTCGAAGCGATTTATCCTGGATATTTATCCTGATAGGGCAGGGGATGCCTTGGTAATCGGATATGCCGACAATCTCAAAAGCATTAAATTTTTAAATAATTCAGAATATACATATAATAATAATACAAGGCAGCTTGTCGCACGCACTAATGTTTTGACGAGGAAAGACGAGGACCTCTGGACCTTGAGGTTTGGGCTTTTAGATCACTTAAACGAATACTATACTGCTTTTTACTTGCCGAGCGACGTGAAGCTTAGAGGAGTCAATATTTCAGAGGGACTAAAGTATCTTATCTCCACGCGCAACGAATCCCTGGTTGTGGAGATTCAAGGGTACGATGTCCAGGACCCTGTGGTGACCATCGAATACCGACAACCTTTCTTGAAGGCAGATGAGAAAACCAACTTTGCTGATATCTACATATTTATAGTGATGATGCTTCTTGCTCTCGGAATTGCCTTCTTGATCATTGAACGGCGCGAAGGAGTTCGGAGAACAAATATATCAGAGACCGATCGAGTTGACAACTCAGCAAAGAGCATTGAGATCACAAAGGAGCTAGACGCGGTTATGCACACTCTTACGGAAAACGAGCTTACGGTCTTAAGAGCCCTGCTAAGCCACGGAGGTAGCATTACGCAGCTTGATTTGAGGTACAAGACAAATACACCTAAATCCTCTTTATCGGATATTTTGCTTTCGCTGGAGAGGCGCAAGATAATAACCAAGAAAGAATTAGGCAGGACAAACCTCATACAACTCTCTGAGAAATTCTTGCCAAAAGAGGATCATCTCGAGCTGTAGAGGGACAATCATGAGCAAGGCATTAATCCATAAAGACTCAAAGGGATAGTAATATGAAAGGACAGTGATATGAAATATAGACATTTGAGTTGCAACCTGCGGATATGCTGAACTGGCTGGCTAACAGTGTGAGATCGCATCGGAGGCAAAAGAAGGGGGATCTAGATGAGATATACTAGCAAAAAAATGCTTTCCTTGATGATGACAGCCTTGCTAATTGTGATCCAGGTAGGCATAGTTTCTGCAATTCCTGTCCAGCCATGCCCCGAGTCGGATCAAGGTGCCCCGGATTATAGACCAACAGATGATTTTGCGGGAGGGCAAATAGATCGCCCCCCTGGTGAGGGCCCGCCCATGGGGCTTTCCTACAGCGGACGTGGATTTGCCATGAAGGATCATGAGTCCCATGATCTGATGATGACCGTGATGAATTTGATGCCCCCGGACCCCATGCAGGTTCAAAGGCTCCTGGCATCTAACAAAAGCATCGAAGAAATAAGGGATGAGATAAATGCAATGCAAGATAAGGCGATGTACCGCGGGTTCATAAAGCTTGACGGGATGGTTTATCCCCTGATAGATATTAATAGTTCGCCATCAGACGGCGACTCGATCTCGTTGTATTCCGATGTCGTTGAACCAGCCTTAGACCTTGCTGTTAGTAACAAGACATCAATTGCAGGTAACCTTGAGATAATGATTGTTCGCTGTGAGGGCCGCATGGTGGGCAATGGCAATCTGATCATGAATCGGGGTCCGTATGCTGGCACTTATGATATAACGCTGGATGTGCAGCCGATGGAGCCAGACTAATGAGAAGAGCATATCCTCCTGCTGCCAAGAGTATAGTTACAGCTTCATAATAAAAAAGGAAGGCACAGAGGTCCCGGCACAGGATTTACCTAAAGAATCACCTCTGTTGAGAGAAGCGAGCTTATTTTATTTTCTTCATCTAATTCTTTTGCTCTTTCCCTATGAACCGCACCTTTCGCTCGTAGTAGCTGAGAGGATGGCT
>Ga0335081_10020144_pt1 | contig 10787 bp, 7 predicted proteins | sample Lox_Sample_35_FD_206713 | JGI IMG/M metagenome (GOLD analysis project Ga0335081, IMG submission 206713) | Soil microbial communities from Loxahatchee National Wildlife Refuge, Florida, United States - Lox_Sample_3.5 | ecosystem: Environmental > Terrestrial > Soil > Wetlands | place: USA: Florida... | reverse complement strand
TGCGCTTCACCAGGTCGTAGCTTTCCAGTTGCCCGTTGCTCGAGAGCGCGTCCAGGCGGTGCAGTTCCAGGTGTTCGTCGAAATGCGGAAGGCGCAGGAAGCGCTTGAGCGTGCTCTCCTTCATCCGGCCGGCGTCCTTGAAGCGCATGTGGTTCTCCACCAGCGACTCCACCTGTTCCATGTCGTCGCGCGAGAAACGCAGGCGGTGCAGAATGTCGTGCGCCAGCCGCACCCCTTCCTCCACGTGGCCGTCGAAGCGGATGCGCTCCGCCACGCGGAAGGTGGGCGGCTTGCCGACGTCGTGCAGCAGCGCGCCCAACGCCATCGTAGGCGTGGGGTGGTCAAGTTTTTCCAGCAGGAGCAAGGTGTGTACCCAGACGTCGCCTTCGGGATGGAATTCCGGCGGCTGCTCGACGCCTTTCATGGCGGCGACCTCGGGCAGCAGGTCGGCGAGCAGGCCGCTGTCGTCGAGCAACTCGAAGCCCCTGCGCGCTCCTCCTTCCACCAGTATGCGCACCAACTCGTCGCGGACGCGTTCGGCCGATACCCGCCGGATGAGCGCGTGGCGGCGCCGGATGGCCTCGAACGTCGCCGCATCGATGGTGAATCCCAGCCGTGCGGCGAAGCGGATGGCGCGCAGCAGCCGCAGGTGGTCTTCGGCAAAACGAGTATCTGGGTCGCCGATGGCGCGCACCATGCGGCGGTCGAGATCGGCGCGGCCGTCCACGTAATCCAGCACGCGCCCGGTGTCGGGATCCATCATCAGGCCGTTGATGGTGAAATCGCGGCGCAGCACGTCGGCCCGCGGGTCGGTTTCGAAGTGGACGCTCGTGGGGCGGCGGCCGTCCTCGTAATCGTGGTCGCTGCGGAAGGTGGCGACCTCCACCTGGCAGAACAGGTCGCGGACCAGCACCACGCCGAAATGCGCTCCTACGCGGCCGGAGTTGGGGAACAAGTCCATGATGCGGTCGGGGCGCGCGTCGGTGGAGATGTCGAAGTCCTTGGGCTGGGCGCCGAGCAGCAGGTCGCGCACGCAGCCGCCCACCAGCCAGGCCTGGTGGCCCGCGCTGCGGAGCCTGGTAATGACCGTGCGCGCCAGTGTTTCCGAGTTCATCTGCCTCCTACCCTATGCTAATATGTGGTTGCCGAACTCCAACTGGAGGCGGGGGACCCACGTTTTTGGGGCGCAGTCCGTCGCGACAGAGCACTTTCAAGCTCAAGCCCGTCAGCTAACCTCGCAGGCGGTTTGAAAGTCACCGCCATGGTGAAGCAGGAGCTATTTCCGTGACATTCGAGCAGCGGCCGGCAGCGGTCAAAGTGGTGGTGGCCACGACCGTCATGCTGTCGTTCATTTCCTTCTGGCGCGCAGCGGCCATCGTGCTCAGCGACCTGGCTTCCTCGGCATACTACGTCGGCGGCATCGCCGAACACGCCATCGGGAAGGCGGCGCCCTGGTTCATCCTGGCGATCATGCTGTTCTCGTATGCCGTGCGCGCCATCTACATCGAAAGCTGCTCCATGTTCGTGCGCGGCGGCGTGTATCGCGTGGTGCACGAGGCCATGGGCGGCACGCTGGCGAAGTTTTCGGTCTCGGCGCTGATGTTCGACTACGTGCTCACCGGACCCATCAGCGCGGTGAGCGCGGGGCTTTACCTGGGCGGACTCATCAACGAGACCGGCGAGCACCTGCTTCGGATTCCGGGTCTGCACGTGAACGCGCCGCATTTCGCGGCGGTCTTCGCGGCGGCCGTGACGCTGTATTTCTGGCGCAAGAACGTGATCGGAATTCACGAATCCAGCGAGAAGGCGCTGCGCATCATGCAGATCACCACGGCGATGGTGGTGATCCTGATCGTGTGGTGCGTGGCTACCATCCTGAAGAACGGCTATAGCCCCGTTCCCGCTCCGCTCCCCGCGAACCTCCACTTCAGCCCCGATGCGCTGGGCTGGCTGAGGGGCACGCTGGCGCCGTCGATCACGGTGATCGCCGTGCTGATCGGGTTGGGCCACTCGCTGCTGGCCATGAGCGGCGAAGAGAGCCTGGCGCAGGTGAACCGCGAAATCGCGCACCCCAAGCTGAAGAACCTGGAGCGCGCCGGCTTCGTGATCTTCATCTACAGCATGCTGTTCACCTCGCTGGTGTCCTTCTTCGCCGTGATGATCATTCCGGACGCCGAGCGGCAGGGCTTCCTGGACAACCTCATCGGCGGGCTTTCCATGTACCTCGTGGGACCGGTCTCGGTGCGGCTGCTCTTTCATGCGTTCGTGGTGCTGGTGGGAACGATGATTCTGGCGGGCGCGGTGAACACCGCCATCATCGGGTCCAACGGCGTGCTCAACCGCGTGGCCGAAGACGGCGTGCTGCCCGACTGGTTCCGCCACCCGCACCGGAAGTTCGGCACCAGCTCCCGCCTCATCAACCTGATTGTGGGGCTGCAGTTGATCACCATTGTGATCAGCCGCGGCGACGTCTACATGCTCGGTGAAGCCTACGCTTTCGGGGTAGTGTGGAGCTTCGCCATGAAGGCGCTCTCGGTGCTGGTGCTGCGCTACAAGCAGCCGGAGGGCCGCGAGTGGAAGGTGCCGCTGAATTTCCGCATCGGGCGGACGGAAGTCCCCATCGGCCTGATCCTGATCACGGTGGCGCTATTTTCGCTGGCCGTCATCAACGTTCTGACCAAGAAAGTGGCGACCATCTCGGGAGTGAGCTTCACCATCGTCTTCTTCATCGTGTTCGAGCTATCCGATATCTACAATCGGAAGCGCAAGGCGGGCCACGCACAGGAGATGGAGAAATTCCAGCTGGACACGCGCGGGGACCTGTCGGCCGAAGCCGTCAGCGTGCGGCCGGGCAACGTGCTGGTGGCGGTGCGCAATCCTCATCGCCTGCAACATCTGCAACGCATCCTGAAGAAGACGGACACGCGCAAGATGGATATCGTGGTGCTTTCGGTGCGGCAGGTGACACAGGCGGGTTCCGGCGAACACCCTCTCGATTCCGGCCAGATCTTCTCCGAAGACGAGACCACGGTGTTCACGCGCGTGGTGACTCTGGCGGAGAAGGCGGGCAAGCACGTGGAACTGCTGGTGGTCCCGGGCTCCGACCCGTACGAAGCCGTGGTGCAGACGGCCGGGCGCCTGCAATCCTCGCGCATCGTCATGGGGCTGTCGCCGAAGCTCACGCCCTCCGAGCAGGGAGCGCAGGTGGGCTACTACTGGGAGCAACTCCCCGAGCCGCGGCCCTCGCTGTCGCTGGAGATCGTTCTGGAAAACCAGAAGGACACGATCTTCTTCAACCTGGGTCCGCATCCGCCGCGGCTGTGGCCGGAAGACATCGACCTGGTGCACCGGCTCTGGCTGGAATTGAGCGGCATGGGACCGGGCGCCAAACTGCATCACCGGGACATCATCGGGGTGGCGCTGCGCCGGATGAGCGCGGAACTGCACTCCCCACGCTCGGGCGAAGTGGTGGAGGACATCCTGCGCGAGGTCTCGAACGGCAACGGCCACGATCCGGATGACACTCTCTTCAAGACGTAAGCTGAGTAGGGTATGTCCCAGGACATAGAGCGCACATCGGCCGCGAAGGTAGTCGTGGCAACCACGGTGGCTCTGTCGTTCATTTCCTTCTGGCGCGCCGCCGCGGTAGTTCTGAGCGACCTGGCCTCATCGGCGTTCTATGCCGGCGGCATCGCCGAGCACGCCATCGGCAAGAGCGCTCCGTGGTTCATCCTGGGCGTCATGCTGTTCAGCTTCGCGGTGCGCTCGGTATACATGGAATCGAGCAGCATGTTCGTGCGGGGCGGCGTGTACGTGGTGGTCCGCGATGCCATGGGCCCGTTTGTGGCGCGGCTTTCGGTTTCCTCGCTGATCTTCGATTACATCCTCACCGGCCCGATCAGCGTGGTGAGCGCGGGACAGTACCTGGGACGGTTGCTCAACGAGATCTCCGACCTGAACCACATCCAGTGGCGCGTTCCTCCGAACACGTTCGCGGCCGGCTTCGCCGTGCTGGTGACAGTTTACTTCTGGTGGAGCAACATCAAGGGCATTCACGAATCCAGCGGCAAGGCGCTGCGCATCATGCAGATCACCACCGTGATGGTGGTCGCCTTCCTGATCTGGTGCCCAGTCACCCTGCTGCTGGCGGGCAGGGCGAGCCTCCCGCCGGCGCCGGTGCCGGGGAACCTCCGGTTCAGCCCCGAGGCGCTGGGCTGGCTCCGGGGCACGATCTGGCCGCAGATCGGGGCTATCGGGTTGATCATCGCGTTCGGCCACTCGCTGCTTTCCATGAGCGGGTTCGAAACCCTGGCGCAGGTCTACCGCGAGATCGCTTATCCCAAGCTGAAGAATCTGCGCTACACCGGAAACCTGATCTGCCTGTACGCGCTGGTGTGCACCGGGGTCATCACGCTGTTCGCCGGCATGATCATTCCCGACGGCGTCCGCAAGGAGTACATCGACAACCTGCTGGGAGGGTTGGCCATGCACCTGGCGGGGCCGCCGCTGTTGCGCCTGCTGTTCCACGTGTTCGTGGTGATTGTGGGCGTCCTGATCCTGTCGGGCGCGGTCAACACCTCGATCATCGGGGCCAACGGCGTGATGAACCGCATCGCCGAAGACGGCGTGCTGCTGGACTGGTTCCGCAAGCCCCAGCGCCGCTTCGGCACGACTTACCGGATCATCAACCTGATCGCCGGGCTGCAGATCGCCACCATCCTGCTGAGCCGCGGCGACGTCTACCTGCTGGGCGAGGCGTACGCGTTCGGAGTGGTATGGAGCTTCTGCCTCAAGTCCCTGGGCGTGCTGGTGCTGCGCTACCACCGCCACGACCAGGAGTACAAGGTGCCGGGGAACCTGCGGATCGCCGGCCGGGAGATCCCCATCGGGCTGGTCGTCACGACCTTGATTCTGTTGCTGGTGGCCATCGCCAACCTGTTTACCAAGCGGGTGGCCACCATCTATGGCGTCAGCTTCACGGCCGTGTTCTTCGTGATCTTCACCGTTTCCGAGCGGATCAACGCCAGACGGATGGCCCACAAGAAGGCCGGCCTGGAGGAGTTCAACCTCGACATGCGGCCCGACATCAACGCCGAGGCGGTTCACGCGCGTCCGGGCTGCGTGCTGGTGGCGGTGCGCGACTACAACCACATGAAGCATCTGCAGAGCGTGCTGCAGAAGACCAACGTGCGGCGGCACGACATTGTGGTGATGACCGTGCGCCCGGTTTCGTCGGGCGCGGGAGAATACGAGCTTTTCGACCGGCAGCTCTTCTCCGATTACGAGCGGGAGTTGCTCTCGCGCGTGGTTACGATGGCGGAAAAAGAGGGCAAGACCGTGGACCTGATCGTGGTGCCGGGGGTCGATCCGTTCGACGCCATGGTGCAGACGGCCGCCAAGCTGCGAGCCTCGCGGCTGGTGACGGGCGTTTCAGCGCGCATGGACTCGGAAGAGCTGGCGCGGCGCATTGGGCTGGCGTGGGAGCAACTCCCCGAGCCGCGGCATCCGTTTTCGCTGGAGATCATCAGCCCGGGCCGGCCCTCCATTTACGTCAACCTTGGTCCGCATCCGCCGCGCCTGTGGCCCGAGGACCTGGACCGCGCGCACGAGCTGTGGCTGAGGCTCCAGGAGCGCTTCGGCTCGCGGCTGCACCATCGCGACGTGATCGGGGTGGCGCTGCGCCGTCTGGAGAAGGACCTGGCCGGCGAGCGCAAACAGGAAGTGCTGGACGATCTGGGAAAGGAATTGCGCAAGAATTAGGCTCGGGGTGAACGCAAAAAGCCGGGGACGGAGGTGTTGGTCACCGGGTTTTTGCAACCCGGATCCGGCGGCGGGGGTCTAAACCGGTAGCCATGATCGCGCCACTTTTGGCCCTCCTGGCGGCGGCTTTCGCGCCGGCGCAAGATCGCGCGGTGTTCCGGACCGGCGTCTCGCTGGTGCACGTGGACGCCGAGGTGGTCTCCCGGGACGGCCGCATTCTGAACGGCTTCGTCAAGGACGATTTCCGAGTGCTGGACGAAGGCAAGCCGCAGACCATCGTGAGCTTTTCGGCCGAGGAGGAGCCGCTCGACCTCATTCTGCTGTTCGACATCAGCGGCAGCATGCGCGCCGTGGTCGAGGGTGTGGCGGCGGCGGCCCATCAGGGGCTGCGGGAACTGCGGCAGGGCGACCGCGTCTCCATCATGGTCTTCAACACGCGCGCACGCGTGGTGGCGCCGTTCACGGAAGATCTCGCGGAGGTCGAACAGTCGATTCAAAGGGATGTGCTGGGACTTCAGTTCGGCGGCGGAACGCTGATCCAGGCCGCGGTGGACGATGCCGCGCTGCGGTTCCAGCACGAGCACCGGACCGAGCGGCGGCGCGCGGTCCTGATCATCACCGATAACATCGGCATGCGGACGCGCCGCGAGGAAACCGTGGTGCGCGATTTCTGGGAGGCGGATGCGCTGTTGAGCGGTCTGATCGTGGCCAATCCCGCGTACCAGGCGCTCCACACGGTGGGCATCGTCCTGGGGCCGCAGAACCTGCTGATGCAAGCCGGCATGAAGGGCATCGCGGAGAAGACCGGCGGCGACACGATTCGCTCGGGCGATTCCGGCGCCGCGTTTCAGGAGGCCATGCACCGGATTCGCAGCCGCTACAGCCTGTACTACGAGCAGCCGGAGGCGAAGCCCGGCACCCGGCGCACCATCCACGTGGAGCTGGCGGGCGAAGCGGCGAAGCGCAATCCCAAAGCGCGGGTGCGGGCGCGGACGGGGTACCTCGCGCCCAAGCCGGAGACCAGGTAGGAGCTATTCGGCCGGCACGAACAGAATGCACACCGGGTTGGGCGTGCCGGCGAGCACGGAGCCGGCCGGCGTGAGCTCGCCGGTCCGGGGGTGGACGCGAAAAACCGCGATGCTGTCGGAATCCTGGTTGGCGGCGAGGAGAAACGCGCCCGTGGGATCGAGAGCGAAGTGACGCGGCGTGCGGCCCAGCGTGGGGGTCCGCTCCATCAGCGAGACGGACAGCCGCTGGGGATCGACGGCCAACAGGGCGATGCTGTCGTGGCCGCGGTTGGAGCCATAAAGGAACGTCCCGGCGGCGTTGACCGCGATCTCGGCGGCGGTGCTGACGCCCTTGAAATCGGCGGGCAGCATGGAGACGGTATCGAAACGTTCGAGCGCGCCGGCGGCTGCATCGTAGCGGAAGACGGTCACCGCGGAAGACAGCTCGTCGATGGCAAACAGCAATTTGCCGTCGGGGTGGAAAGCCAGGTGACGCACGCCGGCGCCGGGGAGAACGGTGGCGAAGGGCGGAGCGTTGGGGGCTATGGAGCCCTTGGCGGCGTCGAAGCGGTAGACCAGGACCTGGTCGAGACCCAGGTCGGCGGCCAGCAGAAAGCGGTTGTCGGGAGAGAAGAGGACGCAGTGCGCGTGCGGGCCCTTCTGGCGTGTGGGATGGACGCTGGAGCCGTGGTGCTGGACGAAGGCCACGGCCTGGCCGAGGCGGCCGTCGGACCCGACGGGAAACACCGCCACGCTGCCGCTTTCGTAATTGGCCACCGCCAGCCAGCGGGCGGTACGGTCGAGCGCGAGATGGCAGGGCCCGGCGCCGCGTGAGGCCACCTGATTGAGCAGCGTCAGCTTGCCGGTTTGAGGATCGATGGCAAACGCGCTGACGTCGCCCTGGGGGGAATTTTCGTTGACGGCAAACAGGAAGCGGTGGCTAGGATGCTCGACCAGGAACGTGGGGTTGGAGGCCTCCGCGGCGACGCCGAGCGGCTTCAGCTTGCCGTTGACGGTCTGGAAACGGTAGGCGTAGATGCCCCGGCTGGCGCCGCGGGTGAACGTGCCGGCGTAGACCAGGTAGTCGGTTGCGCCGGCCGCCGTGGCGCAGACCAGCAGGGCCACCTGCACAGCGGCGACCCGCGTGAGACGGTGCATGGGACGAGCGTCCGCTATTGGGCGGGAACCTGGAACGTGCCGACGAAGCTGCTGCGGCGGCGCGGGGTGCTCCAGGTCTCGCCGAGGCCTTCGCCCTGGAACGAATCCGCCTCGGTGTATGCGGGCATGGCGTGCTCGAGCTTGGTCAGCGGCGGATAGAACACTTCTTCGTTGCCGCAGACATGGTCCAGCTCGCTGAGCGCGCGGGTCCGGATCTCGGCCAGCGAACCGGCGGTCAGTTTGGCGGTGGCGCTGTGGACATTGTTGTTCACCACGGTGAGCTCGATGGGGACGTAGTCCACCTGGACGACGTTGGCGAGCAGATCGCCGGCCTGGGCTTTGGCGAAGCTCTCGAGCGCCGCACGCTGGGCCGCATCGGCGCGGCTATCGACGATCAGCACCGCCATCGCGGAGTTGACCGGCTCATAGACATTGCCCAGGGTATGGACCGTGCGCACTACGCCCACGACTCCCAGGCCGGCGAGGTTCACGCCGTGCCACTCACCCTGGTTGATCTTCCAGGCGAATACCGCCTCTTTGCCGCTCATCTCCACTTCGCCGTTGGCGAAGCAGGGGCCGGTGTAAACGTCGGCGCTGCGCGCTTCGATGTAGTTGCCGGTGACGCTGCGGGCCGGAAGCCCGGCAGCAAAGGAAACGGAAGCAGCCGCCAACACGGCGACGCCGGTACCCAAAACTTTTAGCATCCCAATTGTCTCCCTGGTTCGATTATAGCGGGTGTGGGGGGCGACGTAGTACGCCAGACTGAGTAGATCCGGCTCGCCAAGACAACGGGCAAGCTAAAGCATGCCCCACCTGGTGGGGCATGCTTTAGCTTGCCCGTTGTTTATTGCCCGTTGTTTGCTTCAGCTTGCCCAGACCACAACATGGCACGTGCTTCCGTTTTCAAGTCGCGCGGCCGTGGGCGGAGGCCGGCGGAGCATGGCCCCCGCCTCCGTGATACCCTTGTCTGTCGGAGTGCTATGTCTCTCACGCGCGAAAAAGCCCAGCTCATGAGCGCCTCGGAAATCGATCGGACGCTGGTGCGCCTGGCCCACGAAGTCCTGGAGAAGACCAGGGACCTCGATCTGCTCGCCTTCATCGGAATCCGCCGCCGGGGCGTTCCCCTCGCGCAGCGCCTGGCCCGGAAAATCGAGGCTCTGGAGAATCGCAAGGTTCCCGTCGGCATCCTGGACATCAATCTCTACCGCGACGATCTCACCACCGTGGACATCAAGCCGGTGGTCAGCGCCACGGAGATTCCCTTTTCCGTGCAGGGCAAAGACATCATCCTGATGGACGACGTGCTGTACACCGGCCGCACCATTCGCGCGGCCCTGGACGCGCTGTTCGACCACGGCCGCCCGGCGCGCGTGCAGCTTCTGGCGCTCATCGACCGCGGCCACCGCGAACTGCCCATCGAGGCCAAATTCGTGGGGCGCGTGGTGCAGACCACCGATTCGGAGATCATCGAAGTGAAGTTTCAGGAGATCGACGGCATGGAAAAGGTGCTGCTGGTGGAAAAGGCCGCCGCTACGGAGGCGTAGAAGTCCGATGCCCGCCGGACTGCTCGGAATCGAAGAGCTGGACCGCGTCGAGATCGAAGCCATCCTGGCGCGCGCCAAGGATTTCCAGCCCATTCAAAGCCAGACCCTGAAGAAGCTCGATACACTGCGCGGGAAGATGATCGTCAACCTGTTCTACGAAGCTTCCACGCGCACGCGCACCAGCTTCGAGATCGCCGCCAAGCGCCTGGGAGCGGACGCGGTGTCGATCGCCGCTTCGGCCTCCAGCGTCACCAAGGGCGAATCTTTGGTGGATACGCTGAACACGCTGGCGGCCATGCGGCCGGACGCCATCGTGATGCGCCACTCGGCTTCCGGCGCGCCGCACTTCCTGGCGCGGCACCTGCCGACGCCGATCATCAACGCGGGCGACGGCACGCACGAGCATCCCACGCAGGCGCTGCTCGACGCGCGCACCATCCTGGACCGCCGCAGCAGCCTGGAAGGCCTGCGGGTGGCGATCATCGGGGACATCGCGCACAGCCGCGTGGCGCGCTCCAACGTGCACCTGCTTTCCAAGTTCGGGGCGGACATCGTGTTGTGCGGGCCGGCTTCGCTGCTGCCGGTGGAGCTGGCGGAGCTGGCGCCCGGGGTGCGGCTCACCACGGACATCCGCGACGCCATCCGCGACGCCGACGTGATCATGATGCTGCGCGTGCAGCTCGAGCGCCAGCACGAGGCGTCGTTTCCGGCGAGCGAATATTTCCGCTTCTACGGGCTGCAACTGGAGCACCTGGACCTGGCGCGGCCGGACGCCATCGTGATGCATCCGGGGCCCATCAACCGCGGCCGCGAGCTGTCCTCGGAGGTGGCGGATTTTCAGCGCTCGGTGATCCTGAACCAGGTGGAAAACGGCATCGCGGTACGCATGGCGGTGCTGGAAAAAGTGATTGGATAAGCCATGTCGATCGTCGTCAAGAACGGTCGCGTCATCGACCCCGCAAGCAGCACGGACCGCGTCGCCGACGTCCTGATCGTGGACGGCCGCATCGCCGGCGTGGCGCCCAACCTGTCGTCTCCCAAGGCCGAAGTGTACGACGCCACGGGGATGATCGTGGCGCCGGGGTTCATTGACATGCACGTGCACCTGCGGGAACCGGGCTTCGAGCACGCCGAGACCATCGAGAGCGGCTCGCGCGCCGCCGCGGCGGGCGGCTTCGCCTCGGTGTGCTGCATGCCCAACACCAAGCCGGTGAACGACAGCGCCACGGTGACCAGCTACATCGTGGAGCGCGCGCGCAGCCGGGGGGCGGTCAACGTGTTTCCCATCGGCGCCATCACCAAGGGGAGCGCGGGCGAG
>Ga0335081_10020143_pt1 | contig 10787 bp, 11 predicted proteins | sample Lox_Sample_35_FD_206713 | JGI IMG/M metagenome (GOLD analysis project Ga0335081, IMG submission 206713) | Soil microbial communities from Loxahatchee National Wildlife Refuge, Florida, United States - Lox_Sample_3.5 | ecosystem: Environmental > Terrestrial > Soil > Wetlands | place: USA... | reverse complement strand
GACGGCCGATGTCGTGTACGAACGCGGCCCGGCGCAGGCTCGACACGTCAGCGTGCGGCAGCCCACGGGACCGTCCCGCGTCCGCGGCCAGCTCGGCTACCCCCCGCGCGTGGCCCATGAGCCACGGCGACTTGAGCTCAGTGAACTCACCGATCGCCGACAGCGCGTCATCCAGCTCGGTACCGCTGACGACCGCTGCCAGTGACGGCTCGGCGTCAATCACCACATCCCAGCTGGCCGCCGCGTCGAGGTCGCCGAAGATCAGCGGCGCCTGCCGGCAGAACACCTCGACCAGGTCCGGATCGAACTGCGTGCCGCTGCGCTCGCGGGCGACGGCAAGCGCCGCTTCGACGCCGCCGGTACGCCGGAACACCTCCACCACATCGGCGAGGTTGATCAGCCGCGAACTCATCGCGATCTGGTCGCCGCGAAGGCCGTAGGCTCCCTTTCCGTCCCAGCGCTCGTAACTCTGCCGAAGGCTGGCCCGCACCTGCTCGCCCAGGCCAAGCGTGGCGGCCAGCTGGTCCGTAGCCAGGTAGTGGTTCTCCGCTAGCGCAGCCAGCGCACGCCGCCCGCCGCCGGGGAACCGCGCACCGGTGAGCACCCGTTGCCGCAACGGCAGGCCCGCACCGCCGACGTGCCTGGCCAGGAACGCGGCCGCCGGCCCTGCCTTGCCGAAGTCATAGCCGTAGTGCGCGTCCCGCTTGACGGCCAGATCATCTCCGAGCCACTTAGCCTGCTCATACGCGTCCGTGTGGCAGCCCACCCACGCGAGCAGGCCCGAGTAGTACACGACGCCTCGCTCGGCGTCGTCTATGGCCGCGCTCTCAGCCAGCCGCAGGGCGATCAGGCACGCCCGGATCATGTGCTCCATCGGCTGCCCGAGACCCAGGTCGGTCCCGAGCGACAACAAGGCGACAAGTTCAGCGCGGCGAACCCTCACGCCAGCCTCCGGCCCTGCCGGACCAACCTCCCCCACCAGCGCAGACTACACCGGACCTCGCCTCGCCACAGCGAGCAGGCAACCGCGCGGAATGACCCGCCACCTCGGTCCGTGAGCGCCCCGGACACCCGAGCCTGTTCGTGACGCTGCGTCATCCTAAGCCGGCACTGCCCGGCCGATTCAGGCAGTCTGCGGCGCTCACGACAGGATTGACGGCGTACGCGGTCACGCTTCCCGGACAGCCCCACTTCGATTCGTCTAGGCCCGTACCAACACTATGCATGTCCCCGGTCGGCTGTTGCAGCCGCGCTCGAGACAGCCAGCCGGCCATGGACAGCGAGGAGAGGAGACGATCGGCGACCTTTCCCCGGTGAAGTGCAGCCTGTCGCTCCGGAGGGGGTGAGCCACCTTGAACCTGGTGGACCCTGTCCTCGGTGCGGATGTCGACGAGGTCGCGGGCGGGCAGGTCGGCGGGGCGTCTGCCTGCGTACTGGCTGTCCATGCCGCCGCTGACGGTTTCAAGTAGCGGCACCGACTGGCCGCCGGGATGGCATGGGCGGCGACCGGGTGAGCCGGCCAGCATGGTGCCCGGTATCTGGCAGCTATGCGCCGGTGACCACGTACACCGGCCACCGGTCTCCGGTTTCGGCTAGTTCGTAGGCGCCGGCCTTGGCGAAAGCGATTCCGGATCCGGTGAGAAGGTCCTTGACGGTTCGCGAGGTGAGTATCTGGCCTGGTTGCGCGAGCGTGGTGATCCGGTCGGCGATATGAACGGAGATCCCGTTGATCTCGTCGCCGACGGTATCAACTTCGCCGGTGTGGATCCCGGCGCGCAGCCCGATTCCACGTGCGGCAGAGTCGGTGCGAATGGCGTCTGCGCATCGAATTGCTTGCCCGGGCGCGTCGAACGTCGCCAGGACGCGCGATCCCGTGCTGTCGCGAATGCGGCCGCGGTGAGACAGGACGTGCTGCCTGGCTCCGCCGAGGTAGGCGAGCTGGCCGGCCTGGCGCTGGTTACCGGCCTCGGCGCCGGCCAGATCGTCGATGATCTCGGCGGCCAGGATCGTGGACAGCATCCGGGCTTTCTCGGGGGGTGGCGGCGAAACCGCGAGGAAGTCCTCGATCTCGGCGAACATCACCTCAAGGTCCTCGGGTCCCGCGACCCGCAGGGCGTGGTCGCCGGGCTGCTCGAAGTAGCGGGCGCCGGCGATGTGGGCTGCGAGGTAGCGGCCGTAGAACGGGGGATTGACCCGGTCGCCGAGGCGCTGGATCACCAGCGTCGGCACGTGGATCGCGGGCAGCGCGGCGCGGACGTCGATTTCCCGGATCATCCGGATCATGCGCAGGAACGCGCTGGGACTGATCGCCATGCGCTCAAATCGGCCGACTATCTCGCGCGCCCGCGGGGAGCTCGACCGGCTGGGGAAGAACCAGTCGATCGTCGCGCCCTGTCCCCAGCGGTGGGTCGCGATCTCTTCCATGGAGGCATACACCTCCGTCGCTCCGTCACCGCACGGGTAATCAGGCGCGGGAAACCATCGGGCGAACGCTGATCCGAGGATCAGCGAGCTCACCTTCTCGGGATAGGTCGCGGCGAACAGGATGCTCATCGGGGCGCCCTCGGAGTAGCCGAACAGGACGGCCCGATCTGAGGAGACCGCATTCATCACCGCCTGCACATCGTCCATGCGCTCCTCCAGCGGGGAGTCGCCCGGCGCGCGGTCGGACAGTCCCGTGTCGCGCTTGTCGAACAGGATCAGCCGTCCGAGCCCGGCGAGCCGGCGATAGAACTCGGCCGTGGCCGGGTCCTCCCACGCCAGCTCGGCATGGCTCAGCACCCCCGGCACGAAAACAATGTCGCGCTCGCCGTCACCGAGCACCTGGTAGGCGATGTGGACCGCCCCGCTCTTGACATAGCGAGTCTCCGGCCGGGTGTCATGATCGCTCCGGCTGCGCCCGGCGGGCCGGTATTCGAGACCCGGGTCCTGGCGCAGGATGCGGGTCTCGAGGTCCCGGAGCCCGGGGCCCGGCTCGATCCCTAGCTGGCCGACCAGAACCGAGCGCAGCTCCCGGTACGCGCGCAGAGCGTCGGCCTGGCGCCCGGCGCGGTACAGCGCCAGCAGGCGCTGGAACCAGAACCGCTCACGCAGCGGGTGCTCTGTGGTCAGCGCCTCGAGCTCCGCGACCGTCTCCTGGTGCCGCCCGCAGGCGAGCTGCGCATCCACCCGTGACTCGACGACGTCCAAGCGGTGCTCCTCGAGCCGCGCCTGCTCCGCACTGGCAAAGGAGAGCTCATCCAGGTCAGCTAGGGCCGGCCCCCGCCACAGAGCCAGCGACTCATCGAGCAGCCGCACGGCTGCGGTCGCCTCTCCAGCGGCCAGCGCAGCACGACCCTCGGCCGCGAGACGCTCGAAACGCAGCACGTCCAGCTCCTCGGCCGTGACTCGCAACCGATAACCCGGACGGCAGGTAGTGAGCCGGTCGGCCTCGCCGGCCGACCGAAGAACCCTGCGCAGCTCCGACAGACGGACCTGCAGGTTGGCAGCAGCACGTTCCGGCGCGAGGTCCGGCCAGAGCTCGGCCGCCAGGCGGTCGGCAGATACCACGGCGTTGGCGTTGGTGAGCAGCAGTGCCAGCACTCCCCGGGTCCGCGTACCGCCGATCGCGAGCGATCGCCCGCCAGACATCACCTCGAGAGGACCAAGGACACCGAACTCCATAGTGTTCCCCCACAGCAGGCCAGGGACCCAGTACGCCCCGAGCGGATCCCAGTGTGGGTAAGTCGACGGTAATCGACTCGTGGGTGCACGGAAATGACCGGGCGAGACGCTGTCGTGTGTCCAAGTGAACTCCGAGGAGGCACGATGAGCAACATCGGCCCTGCCAGCACTTCCGGTGTCGCAGGTCCGCGGTCAAGCGAGGCGCGGGACACCGAGACCGAGCGCTCGAGCGCGGCCAGCCTGCTCCGGCTGATCTGGGGGATCCATATCTCGCGCTGTGTCTACGTGGTGGCCGAGCTGGGGATCGCCGATCTACTCGCCGATGGTGCGGTTAGCACAGGGCAGCTGGCCCAACGTACCGGCTCCGATGAGCCCTCCCTGTACCGGGTGCTTCGCCTCCTGGCAGCGCTGGACGTATTCCAGGAGCACGATGGCGGCTCGTTCAGCCTGACGGCGATCGGGGAGCGGCTGCGCTCTGACGCCACCCCGGGGATGCGGTCCTGGGCCACCACCGTCCTCGAGGCGCTCGGCGGCATCCAGGTCCTGGCCGGGGACTTCTTTGAACAAGTTCCGCGTGGCGCCGACTGCTACGTGCTCGCGAACGTACTGCACGACTGGGACAACGCGCGATCGGTCCAGATCCTGCGAAACTGCCGCCGGTCGATGGCGCGCGGCGGCAGGGTCCTGATCGTCGAGCGACTGATCCCAGAGGACGGTACGGATCCCGTCCCGACGCTCCTGAGCGACATCAACATGCTCATCCTCACCGGCGGGAAGGAACGGTCCAACGCCCACTACGGCGAACTCATTCATGCCGCCGGGCTCAAGCTCGGCACTATCCAGCCGGTCGCGTTCCCCTATGGCGTGATCGAAGGACTCACAGCATGAACACGTCCGCCGACACCACGAAGCCGGAAACCAAAAGGACTGTCAGCCTTCCTGGCCCGGCCGCCTGGCGGGCGCTGTTCACGACCGCGGTGAGCTCGCGGGCCGCCGGACCGCTACCCGCCCATACCCGGAACTGACAAAGGAGCACAGTGACATGCCAAGAACCAGGATCGCCACGGCGCAGCCGTCCGCGACCGATGTCTATGCCCTGGGTCGCGACCCCGGCGAGAGCGCGCGGCTGCAGCGCCAGTCCGGGGAACTGCGGCCGGACAGCGCCGCGCTGCTCGACCGGGTGGGCCTCGGGCCGGGCCAGGCCGCGATCGATCTCGGCTGCGGCCCGCGCGGGATCCTGGACCTGCTCGCCGAACGGGTCGGTCCCGGGGGCCACGTCACCGGGCTGGACGCGGACCCGGCCCACGTCGCCATGGCCAGGCAGTTCACCGCACAGCGCGGCCTCGGCAGCGTGCAGATCGTCGCAGCCGATGCCCGGCGCACCGGCCTGCCGCCGGCGTCATTCGACCTGGTGCACGCCCGCACCCTGCTGGTGAACGTCCCCGAGCCGACGGAGGTTCTCGCCGAGATGGTGCGGCTGGCCAGGCCCGGCGGCTGGGTCGCCAGCCTGGAGCCGGACGTGGAGGGCGCGCTGTGCTACCCGCCCCACCCGGCCTATGCCCGGATGTGGGAGCTGTTCCGCGCCGCCTTCGGCCGGAACGGCGCCGACCCGCTCATCGGCCGCCGCCTAGCCGAACTGTACCGGCAGGCCGGCCTGCACCAGATCGGCATCGAGGCGCGGGCACGAGTGTGCCAGCCCGGCGATTCCCGCCGGACCATCGGCCCTGACCTGGTACGCAGCCTTCACCCGACGATCGTCAGCCTGGGCCTGGCCGACCAGGACGAACTCGACGCGCTGGACCGCGCGGTCCGCATCCACCTCGGCGACCCCCGCACCCTGGTCATGCCCCACCTGTCCTTCCTCGCCTGGGGCCGCAAGCCGTAAGGCCGGCAGCCATGAACGAGCACCCAGGCCAGTCCAGCAGCGCCGGACCCTGTGCCATCACGCCGACGTGCCCGAAGGGCTGCTGGTACCGGCGGACCTTGTCGTCCGCCTGGCTGCGCCGCCACCTGGAGGTCTCCGTCGGGGCGTCGGCCTATCTCACTGCCTCTGGCAGCGGCCTGGGGCGGGCGGAGTGATGCCCCGGGCCGCTGCCGTCTGGTGGCTGCGCCGTCCGCTAGCCGCGGAACAGGTCCAGGGCGTTGGTCCCGTCGTTCACCGCGATCATTCCGCCGGGTGTCGTGACGATGCCGAACAGGTCACCCGCACCGTTCTTGACCAGGGTCCTGGTGGCAAGCTGCCGTCCTGACGGGGTGATCTCCACGGCGTTGCCGTCGTTGCCGTTGACCACGATCAGGTCGCCGTTGGGCGCCATGGTCATGCCCAGCGGGGCGTCGAGGGCGCCGCCCGCGGACAGCAGCCCCGTCGTGGCCGGCTGAGCGGTGGTCCGGGTGAGCGCCTGCGGGATGGCCGAGACCGTGCTGGTTTGCGTGTCGGCCACGTACAGCGTGCCATTGTGCCCCAGCGCGAGGCCGGTCGGCGCGAGGACCAGCGCGGCCTTGTCCGCCTTCCACGGGTAGCCGCTGCCGACCGCCGTGGCGCTGGTCAGCGACGGCGGCGAGCCGGCGCTGAGAGAGAAGTCGAGCCGGACCACCGTGCAGTTGCCCGTCACCGGTGTCCCATCGTGTGTGCTGGTGTTGCCGCCCAGGGCGTTGGAGATGAACACCCGCGCCGACGTCGCGGTCGACGACACCGCCATGTCCCAGGGGCCGGCAATGTTCTTGTTCGTGATGGTCTCGGCCACGGCCCCCTGGTCGTTCAGCACGATCAGGCAGCCGGCCGGGTCAAGGCCCGGCAGCGCGCCGCCGGCCGTGGTGGGCAGGCTCCCGGCGACCACCCAGCCGCCGGGCAGGATGCCGAGCGCGGTGGTCAGGCCGACGCCGCCCGGGCAGGTCATTCCGGCCGGCCGTTTGGCCAGGTCGGCGAACAAGGTGGTCTTCCCGGCCCGGGACACCTGGACGATGGTGCTGCCGGTGCCCTGGACGTTGGCTTTGTCGTTGAAGTTGCTCACCAGGACGTCGCCGGCCGTGAGCCGGCCCGCCGAGGCCGGGACGACGGCGACCCCGTACGGGTTCACGTCGCCCGTGACCGGTACGGTCGAGGCGATCTGCGACCCCGCGTGCAGCCGGCTGAGGAAGGACGTGGCCGCCCCTGCGCTCGCCTGAGGGCTCGCCGCTGCCGGAGTAGCCGGAACTGTGGTCATTGAACTAGATGCGCTGCTGCAGGCCGTGGCCACCAGGCCAAGGCCCGCCGTAGCGGTCAGAATTGCAGCAAGGTACCTAAGGCCCACCGTGCTCCCCTTACCGGAGGGTCCGCGCCCTCCATGGTCCATTGGAATTCCCGCCCGGAAACGACGAAGTCCGCTCCGGCGATCAGACCTAGCGATAACCGCCCTAACGGACTTCCTGGCTTCTGTCCACGCGGGAACAAGCGCGCCCAGCGCGCCGACGTCCTCCCCACCCGGTCACACCCTGTTACACGGGTCGCGGCGCGGCTCGGTTCAGAAATAATGGCAGTAGCGGGGAATTCCGCAGCGGGACGGACGCTGGCGCCGGGTGGGTTGAGGACGAGGTGCCCGCGTTGCTGGCGGAGCCGGATCTGGCTAGGCCCGACGACTTCAAGATCGTCGGCCGTGGATGCAGGAACCGGTCAGGAACCGAGCTATTTTCGCCCCTGGTGACCCGCTCCGGTCGGAGCTCCTAAGGACGGCGCCGCGCCTGACTCAACTGCTAGCGGTGCCTCCCCGCCAGAAATGCCGGTGAGCGACCGGCCGGACTCACGATGATCACCGGCGTGCATGCTGGCCGGCGTGGTCGTCGGTGAGGCGCTGTTCGAGGCGGCTGAGTAGCTGGTTGGTGTGCCGGACCGCGTCGAGGTCGTCGCCCAGGATTCCGGCGAGTTCGCGGGACCAGGCGGCGCGTAGGGTGTGCAGGTTGGCCGCGGCGCGATCGGTGGGGGTCACGGCGATCCCGCGCCCGGTGGTGGCGGCGCGGGAGATCATGCCCCGCTGTTCCAGGGTGCGCAGGGCCGTGCTGACGTTGGTGCGCTGCAGCCGGGTGCGGCGGGCGATCTCACTGGGGGCGGCGCCGGGGTACAGGTCGACGGCCCGCATGACCTGCCGTTCGGTCTCGGTCAGCGGCACCGTGCCGGGGCTGTCGGGGGTACGGGCGCGCACGAGCCGGCCGACGTTGAGGATCAGGTCGGCCAGGTCGGCGAGCGGGTCATCCGCTGCATCATCAGGCATGGACACACTCTAATGAATTATGTTAACATAATTATATGAGCATAATTCAGGAGCGTGCTCCGACCCTGCAGACGGCCGCCTACGGCACCGCGGCCACGGTGCTGCCCGCCGGGCGCCGGCTGTGGCTGGCGCTGATCCTCGGATCGCTGAGCGCCCTCGGCGCCCTGTCGATCGACATGTACCTGCCGGCCATGCCGAACATGAGCCGGCAGCTGCACGCCAGCGGGCCGGTGATCCAGCTGACCCTGACCGTGTTCGTGATCGGGCTGGCTGTGGGCCAGGTCCTCGCCGGGCCGCTGTCGGACATGTGGGGGCGGCGGCGTCCCCTGCTCGCCGGGATGGCGCTGTACGTGGCCGGGTCGGCGTGGTGCGCGCTCGCCCCGGGCGCCGGCCAGCTCATCGGCGCCCGCATCGTGCAGTCCCTCGGCGCCGCCGCGGGCGCGGTCCTGGCCCGCGCGATCGTCCGCGACCTGTTCGAGGGCACCGCCATGACCCGGTTCTTCTCCGCCCTCATGCTGGTCAACGGGGTCGCGCCGATCGCGGCCCCCGTTATCGGCGGGCAGCTGCTGACCGTCGCGACCTGGCGGGCCGTGTTCGCCGTGCTCGCCGCCGCGGGCGCCCCCCTGCTGCTCGCCGTCGCCGCCGGGCTGCCCGAGTCGCTGCCGGCCCCGCGGCGGCAGCCCGCCCGCCTGCACCAGGTGGCCCGCTCCCTGGCCGGGCTGGCCCGCGACAGGCGCTACCTGCAGTACGTGCTGGCCGCAGCGCTGATGTTCGCCGCTACCTTCGCCTACATCTCCGGCTCCTCGTTCGTCCTGCAGCAGGACTACGGGCTGACCGCGCAGCAGTTCAGCCTGGTCTTCGCCGTCAACGGCCTGGGCATCATGCTCCTCGGGCAGGCCAGCGGATACCTCGTCGGCCGCGCTGCCACCGAACGCACCCTGCTCCGCGTTAGCCTGGCCGCGGCCAGCCTCGGCGGACTCGGCGTCCTGCTGTGCGCCGCGCTTGATCTTCCGTTGCCGCTGCTGCTGGCCTGCCTGTTCGTCGTAGTGTCGATGCTCGGCGTGGTGCTGCCCAACGCCACCTCCCTGGCCATGTCGGCCCACGGCTCCGCAGCCGGGGCAGCGTCCTCACTGCAAGGGCTGCTGCAGTTCCTGGTCGGCGGCCTCGCCGCCTCAGCCATGGGACTGGCCGGCCAGGGCACCGCCGTCCCCATGGCCGCCACCATGTTCGCCTGCGCCGCCGCCGCGCTGGCCATCCTCCTCACCCGCCGCCACTGAACCAGCCCACTGCCATGCTGGCCCGGTCGCCAGGAGCGGCCGGCTGCCGATGCTGGCCGCTGGCGGTTGTGCGACGCTGTGCACCATGGACCGGGCAGATCGCGAGCGCGCGGACCTGGGCGCGCCAGGGAACGTCTTCTACTTCGTCGCCGATCTCGCCGCGGCGACGAGCTGGTACTCGGCGCGGCTTGGCGCCGGACCGGTCACGCGTGCCCCGCAGCTCGTGATGTTCGACCTGTCCGGGGCCCGGCTGACGCTGCACGAGGCGGACGGGTTCAATCAGCCGGGGCCGTCCGGGACGGTTCCCTACTGGACGGTCTCCGACGTCGACGCGACCGTCGCTGAGTGGAGCGAGCATGGCGCGAGCGCACACCGGGGACCGAAGACGATCATGACCGGCGAGCGGCTGTGCCAGATGCTCGATCCGTTCGGCAACCTGTTCGGGCTGCGGCAGCCGCCACCCTGACCCGGGCGGGGCCATCGGCCGGTCCACCAGCCGCAGCCAGACGCTCTGGCTGATGTCCTCGGCGTCGGCGCCCAACCGGTACCGGCAGCGGATAGACCAGATCAGCTCACCGGGCCGCGGATGAAGCAGGCGAGTACGAAGAACCGCATCCCGGCCCGCCGGTAATTCGCCGCCACCGCGGGCAGGTGCTGCAGCATCAGCTCGAATCCCGCAGTGTGATCACCAGTGCCAGCGCCCGGTCCGCGACTCACCGGCCGGCGTCGTCGGGAACGACTGCAACGGCGATGGCCATGAGCAAGGAGATGGCGAGAAGTTCCCGGAACGGGCCTTCAGCCTGGTAGGCCACGAAGAACTCGGTGCCGGCGGTGAAGCCGAGCCAGACCATGATGTTCCAGCCGAGCGCGATCCACGCCTCGCGAGTACCCGTGCCGTGGCTGCCGGACTTGCGCAGCGCATTCCAGAACAAGAACGCGCCGATGGTCTCCGCTAGCGCGGCGGCCAGGACCGCCGCCTTGTCGAACCAGGCCGGCCACGCGTAGATCTTGGTTACTGAGCTGATGTAGCTGACGTTGCCCGAATTCAGGAACGTCCAGTGGTAGCCGCCCACCGAGACGATGAAGCTGACGATGTTGGTGACCGCGACGAACGTGAAGTACACCGCGCCGATCCCCAGCACGAGCTGCTTGACCCGGACGCCTGGCCGGGCCAGCAGACGGTGGCGGGTGCGGGATATGGCCATCACGACCTCCGGGACGCCGGTAGATGTTGTGACGATCCCGCAGGCACGCTGCACGATCATCGGCGCCATCATCATCCCAGCATGCCGTCCGCGGACCTTGGCCCGGCACGTGATGACCGGACTGGGGGCGCTCACGGGCGCGGCGGGGCAGCGGCTGGGCACCGTGAAACGGCTGGATGGCGCACGCGAATTTGATGAGAGCCGGGTCGCATAGGCGGATGTTCCGTAGGTGGTGGCTGTACCGGGGTTTGTCACGCGCACCGGCATGTCCGTAAGGTCGCCAGGTGCTCATGGCCGCGACGGCGATGACGGGTAGCAGGTGATTTCGGAAAGCCGTTGCGCTGACCCCTTACCGGGTAGCGATACTGGCCCGTGCACGAGGTTCCCCCAGGAGCGCC
>Ga0335081_10020142_pt1 | contig 10787 bp, 10 predicted proteins | sample Lox_Sample_35_FD_206713 | JGI IMG/M metagenome (GOLD analysis project Ga0335081, IMG submission 206713) | Soil microbial communities from Loxahatchee National Wildlife Refuge, Florida, United States - Lox_Sample_3.5 | ecosystem: Environmental > Terrestrial > Soil > Wetlands | place: USA... | reverse complement strand
GTCGAGTTTCTGGCGGCGGCCGGTTAGTCGGGTTTTCGCAGCCAGATGTAGCAATGGTTGCCGATGCGGTGCACTGCGGGCGATCGAAAGAGAAGCAGGTCCAGGTATCGAAGTGGAAAGAGCAGCCAGCCGCAGAGGACATGCGATATAGCGCGCCATGCCCGAAACGGAAACAGCAGTTTCACATATTCGATCACGATCACCAAGAGAGTCGCCGTCGGGCCGGTGCGCCATCCTTCGGCGACCACCTCCATCGGCCCCGCCAATTCCTTCAATCCGTCAAGAGTGAACCTCCGATGGTCTTTCGGGTATTCGTGAAATGGGTGACAGAACGGCACAACGAGATGAGCGTAGCCGCCGGGCGCCAGTACGCGATGGATTTCGCACTGACCCGTGCAGGATTACGAACGTGTTCGAGCACCGCATGGCACTCCACCCGCTGAAAAATAGCGGGGCGGAAGGGCAGGCGCTCTGCATCGGCAGCCACGTCGACGCCGGACACCGCAAACAGGTCGACGTTGACGTAGCCCCGGACGGTGCAGCTGGCCCCGCCGATGTACAGATTCCAGCGGCCCAGCGGAAAATCCTTGGGTTCGGCCGGGTTCATGACGAACAGGGCCGGCGGTTGTACAAGCCTAAGCAGACGATCGCTCAATCCCAGTGAGTCGCGAAGAGCCACGAACGGGCAGACGGAGGAACATCGCGCTGCGTTACCGTCCATGTCCATAGCAGGTTGATACAATCTCGTCCGTGGAACCTGCACTGGAATCGAAAGTCGCGTTGGTTACGGGAGCGAGCAAGGGGGTAGGCAAGGGCATCGCGCTGGAGCTGGCGCGCCGCGGAGCCAATGTCGTGGTCAACTACAATGCGGACGGCGCAGGAGCCGAGGCGACGGTTGCAGAGATCCACCGGATTGGCCGGGAAGCCGTGGCGGTCCAGGCGAACGTCGCGCTGGCGGCGGATGTGGATCGCATGTTCGGGGAGTCGCTCGAGAAATTTCCGCGGCTCGACATCCTGGTGAATAATGCCGGCGTGCAAACCTGGAAGCCGCTGCTGGATTTGACGGAGGCCGAGTGGGACCGCACCATCGACACAAATCTGAAAGGCTGCTTCCTGTGTACCCAACACGCCGCGCGCCACATGCGGGAGCGTGGCGGCGGGCGCATCATCAACATCGGGTCGGGCTGCAACAAGATTGCTTTTCCGAACCTGGTGGATTACACGGCGAGCAAGGGCGGCATCGAGATGTTTACCAAGTCCGCCGCCGTGGAGCTGGGGAAGTACCGGATCACGGTGAACTGCGTGGCGCCGGGCGCGATTGAGATCGAACGGACGAAGATGGAATCGGGCGATTACGCCGGCACCTGGGCGAGGTTGACGCCGCTGGGCCGCGTCGGTGAGCCGTTGGATGTCGGCCGGGCCGTGGTGTTTCTTGCGAGCGAGGCGGCGGAATTCATCACCGGACAGACCATCTGGGTGGACGGCGGGTTGTTCAGTAAGCCAGCCTGGCCGTATTCGTAGCCCGGCGGGAAGATTTGGTTTTGGCGGCGAAGCGAAAAATCGACAAGTATGTAAAACGCTTCTGCCGCCCGCAGCAGCGGCACCGGTACACTCTGAGATACAAAACCTTCTCCCAGATTTTCCGGTGCACGCGCGTCAGCGCGACAGACTGACAAAATGGGCAATCTCGCATCTCCACTTTCTGGTTTAGCATCATGGGCCGCTGCGAGTCTCGCGGCATTGCGCGAGCGGCGTGAATCAGGTCACAATAAGAATCTGTCCTTTGTTAATCGGGTCTCCCTATGCTGAATCAGATCGCGGTTCATGGTGCGCGGCAGCACAATCTCAAGAACATCGACGTTGAGATTCCGCGCAACCGTCTGACGGTGATCACGGGTTTGAGCGGCTCCGGCAAGTCCTCGCTGGCTTTCGACACCATCTACGCCGAGGGCCAGCGCCGGTACGTGGAGACGCTCTCGACTTATGCGCGGCAGTTTCTCGACCAGATGGAACGGCCCGAAGTGGACTCGATCGAGGGTCTGAGTCCCGCGATCTCGATCGAGCAGAAAACCACGAGCCGCAGCCCGCGCTCGACGGTGGGCACGATCACCGAGATTTACGATTACCTGCGGGTTTTGTATTCGTCCATCGGGATTCCGCACTGCCCGGTGTGCGGGAACCCGATTTCCCGGCAGACCACCGAACAGATTCTGCATCACGTGCTCGCGCTGAAGCCGGAGGACCGAATCATGGTGATGGCGCCCATAGTGCGCGGGCGCAAAGGCGAGTACAAGAAGGATCTGGAAAAGCTGGCGCGCCAGGGGTTCGTGCGTGCGCGCATCGACGGCGTGATGCGCTCGCTGGATGAAGACATTCCGCCGCTGGACAAACGGCGCAATCACACCATCGAAGTCGTGGTGGACCGGCTGCTGGTCAAGCCGGGAATTGAGAAGCGTCTGGAGGCCTCGATTGATACTGCGACCAAGCTGGCGAATGGCCTGGTGATCATCGCGGTGGTGAACGGCGAGGAGCGGCTGTACTCGCAGAAACTGGCGTGCACCGAATGCGGCACCAGTGTGCCGCAGCTCGAGCCGCGGTCGTTTTCCTTCAATAGTCCCTACGGCGCGTGCGAAACCTGCTCCGGCCTGGGCAGCCGCTGGACTTTCGATCCAGGCAAGGTGATTGTGGATTTTTCGAAGCCGTTGCTGGAAGGCGGCCTGGGGCCGGGGGCGAGCTCGGCCTACATGACGCACTGGGTCAATGAAGCGGCGCGCGTGCTGCGCATCAAGCTGGCGACACCTTTCGAACAGTTTCCGAAAAAGACGCAGAAACTGCTGCTCGAGGGAACGAACGGTTTTCCGGGCATCCTGAATATTCTCGACCAGACCTTCCAGGAGTCTTCGGAAGGTTACCGGGAGTGGCTGACGGATTACATGTCGCCGGTTGAATGCGCGGACTGCCGTGGGAAGCGGTTGCGGCCGTCCAGCCTGGGGGTGCGCGTGAAGGAACGTTCCATCGCCGATTTCACGGAGATGCCGGTTTCACGCGCGCTGCTGACCGTCAAGAGCTGGACGTTCGGCGAGCGCGAGATGCAGATTGCGGGACGAGTGCTGGACGAAATCCGGCGCCGGCTGGAATTTCTTTCGGCAGTGGGCCTGGATTATTTGAGTCTCGACCGGTCCGCCGCTACGCTCTCGGGCGGGGAAGCGCAGCGGATTCGCCTGGCGACGCAGATCGGGTCGAAGCTGCGCGGTGTGCTGTATGTGCTGGACGAGCCGTCCATCGGCCTGCACCCGCGCGACAATGGCAAGCTGCTGGAAACGCTGGCGCACTTGCGCGATATGGGCAACACGGTGATTGTGGTGGAGCACGATGCCGAGACGATTGAGCGCGCGGATTACGTGATCGATCTGGGTCCGGGCGCGGGAAGGCTAGGCGGGGCGCTGGTGGCCACGGGCACGCCGGCGGGGATTACGAAAAATCCAGCCTCCCTCACCGGGCGTTATCTGGCGGGCGAAATGGAAATCCCGGTTCCACCCGGGCGCCGCCAGTCGAATGGCAAGAAGCTGATGGTGCTTGGGGCGCGCGAGCACAACCTGAAGAACATTGATGTCGAAATTCCGCTGGGCGTGCTCACGGTGGTGACGGGCGTTTCCGGCAGCGGCAAATCGACGCTGATTAATGAGATCGTGTATCGTGCGCTGGCCGGGCAGCTCTACGGCTCGCGCGAGAAAGCAGGCGCGCACGACCGGATCACGGGGCTGGAGCAGCTCGACAAGGTTATCCGCATCGATCAGTCGCCCATCGGCCGCACGCCTCGTTCGAACCCGGCAACTTACACTGGCCTGTTTGCGCCGATCCGCGATCTTTATTCGCGGCTTCCGGAATCGCGCGAGCGCGGCTATAAGCCCGGACGGTTTAGCTTCAACGTCAAGGGCGGGCGCTGTGAAGCGTGCCAGGGCGACGGCCTGAAGCGCATCGAAATGAATTTCTTGCCCGATGTGTATGTGACCTGCGATGTGTGCCATGGCCGGCGTTACAATCGCGAAACGCTCGAGGTGAAGTATAAGGGTCTCTCGATCGCGGATCTGTTGGATACGACGGTGGAGGATGCGCTGCCGGTGCTCGAGAACATCCCGCAGATTCGGGCCAAGCTTGAAACGCTGCACGACGTCGGGCTCGGCTACGTGCATCTGGGCCAGTCCTCCACGACGCTTTCGGGGGGTGAAGCACAACGCATTAAACTGGCGCGGGAGCTGAGCAAGCGCCAGACGGGCCGCACGTTCTACGTGTTGGACGAGCCGACGACGGGATTGCATTTCGACGATGTGCGCAAACTGCTCGACGTGCTGCAGCGGCTGGTCGCTCTGGGGAACACTGTAGTGGTGATCGAGCATAATCTGGATGTGGTGAAGACGGCGGACTGGGTGATTGACCTGGGTCCCGACGGCGGCGAAGACGGCGGGCGAGTGGTGGCGGCGGGCACTCCGGAGCAGGTGATGCGGTCGAAGAAGAGCTACACGGCCGAAGCTCTGCGGAAAGTCCTGCGAGGTTCGAGCGTGTCTGCGGGCGCGTCGACGAGTTGAGCCTGATGAGCAAGTACGAGATCCAGCCCATTGATTTCACGCGGCTCCGAACCGTTTCTCTTGCCGAGCGCGGGGGAAAAGTGCGCGTGGAAGATTTCGCGGCGCCATATACCAAGGGCGCAGGCGTACGGGGGTGGCTCGATTCGCTCCCCAAGATTCTGGCGGCCGATGCATTTCGCTCGGTGCTGAAGGCGCTTCAAAAAGCCCGTGCTAACCGCAAGCCCATCCTGTGGGGATTGGGCGGCCATGTGATCAAGTGCGGGCTCGCGCCGGTGCTCACGGATCTGATGGAGCGCGGGTACGCAACTGCATTCTCCATGAACGGTTCTGCCGCGATTCACGATTTCGAAATTGCCATCGCCGGGCACACCAGCGAGGATGTCGAGTCGGTCCTGCCGGATGGCAGCTTTGGCACGGCGGAAGAGACAGGCCGCGAAATGAATCACGCCATCGAGTGCGGCGACCGGGATGGAATCGGCGCCGGCGAGGCGCTGGGGCGGGCGCTGGCGGCGACTGGCCGCACGAAGTATGGGAACCACAGCCTGCTGCTGGCGGCTTACCGCGGCGCTGTTCCGGTTACGGTGCATGTCGCTGTGGGGACCGACACGCCGCACACTCATCCGGCTGCGAATCCGGGCGCCATTGGCCGCACGACGCACCACGATTTCCGGCTCTTCTGCACCCTGGTTGCGGGATTGAACGATGGCGGCGTGTACCTCAATGTCGGTTCGGCTGTGGTGATGCCCGAGGTTTTTCTCAAAGCCGTGTCGGCGGTGCGCAATCTGGGGAATCCGCTGGCTGACTTTACGACTGTGAACTTCGATTTTCTCCAGCACTACCGTCCGCGCGTCAATGTGGTGGAGCGGCCCCACGCAAAATCCGGCGGACGCGGGTATGCGATCACGGGACACCACGAGCTGATGCTGCCGCTGCTGGCTGCGGCGCTGATTGAGGGTGAGGCAGGTGCCAGGAAAGACTAGGTGCCAGGGGAAAGCCCAGGTGCCAGGTGTTAGGTGCTAGGTGTTAGGGGAAAACCAAAACGTCAAACCTGGAACCTAGCACCGAGAACCTTGCCATTGTATGCAATCGAGTCAAGACTACTACGAAACGCTGGGTGTGCCGAGGGATGCGTCCGCGGAGGAGATTCGAGAGTCATACAACAGGCTGGCGCAAGCGCATCAAGCGGGCCTGATGCACGGCGAGACAGGGGCTGAAGAGCATTTCAGGACAGTGCAGGACGCCTACGAAGTGCTGAGCGATACCGACAGGCGAGAGAAGTACGATAGAGCCACGTTCCGCCCGCAAGACGTCGAGTCCGCGTCCGCCCTAGCGACATCGCCGCGCGAGCGTTACCCATTTTGGGGATATGTTGACGTGCTGGCTTTTATCGGCCTCGTACTTCCCTGCCTTTTCCTTGCTGAATTAGCGGCGGGTGCATTTCAACGGGTGATTCGGCTGCGCGTCCACAGCATCGCGATGCAAGTCCTGCCTGGACAGTCCCTGTTCTACGCGTTGTTGTTCTCGGCTCTATATCTGTTGCTGAAGCTGCGCTACGATCGACCATTCTGGGAATCACTTCGGTGGGTGCGGACGCGCATTGGGGTGCCAAGGACGATTCTTTATGGTTTTGTCTTGGCGTTCGGAATTGCACTTCTGGGTTCTGCGCTGCACACACCAGACCTTCCCACTCCGATGAAGCAACTGCTTTCGGACCGTAGCTCGATCGTGCTGATTGCTATTTTCGCCATAACAGTGGGACCAATATGCGAGGAGCTTGCGTTTCGCGGCTTTCTGCAACCTGTCTTGGTCAGATCACTAGGTCCGATCGCCGGAATCTTGTTGACCGCAGTCCTGTTTGGGTTGCTCCACCTGCCGGAATATGGGCGTTCCTGGCGGCACGGGCTGCTGATCACGGTTGCGGGCATTGCGTTCGGCTGCATGCGCCACCTTTCCGGATCCACGCGCGCGGCGGCCATCATGCACGCAGCTTACAATTTCATTTTCTTCGCCACGCTGTTCAGTCAAAAAGGGAACCTGCCCACCTCATGGTAGAGACGATCGAATGGACCGATGCAGGCGTGGTCATGATCGACCAGACCCGCCTCCCACGCGAGGAGCGATATGTCACGTGCCGCACGTATGAGGAAGTGGCGGACGCCATCCGGTCGATGGTGATTCGCGGCGCTCCGGCGATTGGCGTGGCCGCGGCCATGGGCATCGCCCTGGGGGTAAAGTTGTCGGGTCCTGCGAATCTGGATGCGCAATTCGAGAAGATCTGCGACACGCTCGCGCGTACGCGGCCTACAGCGGTCAATCTGTTCTGGGCGATCGAGCGAATGAAACGCGTCTATTTAGAGTCGGCCGGCCTTCCTCTGCCGCAGTTGCGCACGCGGCTGATTGGCGAAGCGCAGCAGATCCGGCTGGAGGATATCGCCATCAACCGGGCGATCGGCCGCAACGGCGCGGAGCTCGTTCCGGACGCCAAGACCGTGCTCACCCACTGCAATGCGGGCGCGCTGGCTACGGCGGGCTACGGCACGGCGCTGGGCGTGATCCGGGCTGCGGTCTCTTCAGGAAAGAGAATCGACGTGTTCGCTGATGAGACGCGGCCTTTTCTGCAAGGCTCGCGCCTGACGGTCTGGGAGTTGCAACAGGATGGCATTCCAGCGACGCTCATCACCGATAACATGGCCGGCCACTTCCTGAAGAGCGGGCGTATTGGCTGCGTGGTGGTGGGCGCCGACCGGATTGCCGCGAACGGGGACGTAGCCAACAAGATCGGCACTTACTCGCTGGCGGTGCTAGCCAAAGAGAACGGGGTTCCTTTTTTCGTCGCCGCTCCCGTTTCGACGCTCGATCTGAGCTTGGCCTCGGGGGATCAGATTCCCATTGAGCAGCGGGCTGCGTCGGAAGTCACGCACGTATTCGGAGTGCCCGTCGCACCCAAGGGAACCGCGGTTGAGAATCCCGCGTTCGACGTCACGCCCAATCGTTATGTGACGGCGATCATCACCGAGCGTGGAGTTGCGAGGGCGCCGTATGGGGAGTCACTCCGCGCATTGGCGGCGGAACGGGCAACACATTAACTGGCCGTCGCCTGCATCTGCTCCTCCACCACGCGCCCGTCGAAGATGCGCACCGTGCGGTCGGCGTAGCCGGCGTAGCGCGGATCGTGCGTCACCATGCAGATGGTAGCGCCGGAACGGTGCAGGTTGCGCAGGATTTCGATAACAGCTTCGCCGTTTGCGGAGTCGAGATTACCTGTAGGCTCGTCGGCGAGCAGAATGGATGGCTCGCCGGCAAGGGCGCGCGCCACCGCCACGCGCTGCTGCTGGCCGCCGGAGAGTTGTGACGGATAGTGTTTCTGGCGGTGCGCCATGCCAACTCTTTCGAGAGCCTCCCGTGCCATCGTGCGCCGCTCGCGAGCCGGAACGTTACGGTAGGTAAGCGGCAGCTCGACATTCTCGAACACGGTCAAATCGCCGATCAGGTTGAAGGCCTGGAAGATGAAACCGATCTCGCGATTGCGGATGCGGGCGCGCTCCGACCGGTTGAGGTTCTCGACGGGCCGGCCATTCAACTCGTACCGTCCATCCGACGGCGAATCGAGCAGGCCCAGGATGGCCAACAGCGTCGATTTCCCGCAGCCGGAAGGACCGGCAATGGAGAGGAACTCGCCGCGCTCGATATCCAGGTGGATGCCCGCGAGAGCATGCGTTTCCACTTCCTCGGTGTTGAAAACTTTGCTGAGGTTTTCGAGATGGATGAGCGGCGACATGGTTCACTTCGCTTTCCGGATGAAAATGTTTCCGTTAAAGGTCTGGAATTGAAATTCCGGCCCGCCGCCATTGATGGTGCCGTACATGGCATGGTCCACGCGGACGCGATACTTGCCGCGATTGGCACGGCCGTCCTCAACGATGGGCTTCTGGGCGGATGCGTCCAGGCGGATATCGAAGTCGCTGTAAATCTCGCCGTTATCGGTTTTGAGCTTCACCCGCGCCTTGGCGTCTGCCGGCAGCGTGACATCCACGTCGCCGTTGAGAGAGCTGAATGACATGGACTTATCGGGCGTGATTTTGTTCAGCACGACCACTACGTTTTTGTTCAGCGCGTGGGCGATTACCGAGCCGGATACATTGGTCAGCTTGACGCCTCCGTTGGTGTTGTTGACTTCGATCTCGCCGGATATGCGATCCACCACAATGTCGCCGCCGTTGATGCAGCTCAACTTCAATGAGGTGTTGACAGGGACCTGAATCGTGAGATCCGTTTCCCGTCCGGGATGAGCGCCGATGGTGAGCACGTTGTCTTCTTCCTCAGCGGTCAGACCCATGGCCGTGTTGTCGATGCGCTTCATGCCTTCGGCGCCGCGCGGCACGTGGTGGTGTTCTCGCTCTTCGCGCTCGCCGCCGCGGCTTTCAATGATGGCTTCTTTGCCGTCGTAGCCTTTGACCGTGATGCCTCCGTTAATGAGGCTTACTTTGAGGGTGTGAGGACGCGAAGGGTCACTGAACGGCACGGTGATGCGGCCGCCTGAATCCTGCGGCCATGCCAGCCCGCACGCCAGCAACGGTAAAACTCCAATTAGTGTTTTCACTGCATTTTCTCCTGACAGACTATTTCTCCCGGTTACGAATCCGTATGTCGCCGTTGAAGGCGTCAAACTTGAGCTCCGGCCCGCCTTGGCCTGCGCGCACGCCGAAAAACTCGTTGCTCTTGTAAACGAACTTGCCATCGCGCTGCTCACGGGTGGCAGGGCGGCCGGGCAGCGTGGTGACGTCGAAATCGGTATAAGCGTGGCCGTTGAAAGTCTTCATCCACAGGTCGGCGGAAAGACCGGGCCGAAACGCGATGTCCACGTCACCATTGAGCGAGCCGAAATCGCTCGCGGCGGCCGGATTCCGGCTGAACAGCACGTTGACCGGACGGTTGAGTGCGTAGGCGTGCCCGGAGCCTGAAACCTCCACGAGCTCCAGGCCGCCGTTGATGTTCTCGATATCGAACGTTCCAGCCGTCTTCTCCACGCGAATGTTTCCACGATTGACGGTGCGCAGCCGCAGATTGGTGTCGCGCGGCACCTGCAATGTGAAATCGAAGCTCACCTCGTAGCCATAGAAGCGTGAACCCCGGTAACTGACCGATCCATCTCCGCATTTGCAGCGGAACGGCCCATCCACGTAAATGCGCAGCCCATCATCGTGCGGCGCCATGTCGAGCTGCACTTCGCGTTTGGCTTCCTGCACCTTTTCCGGCGAGCGCGCGCGAATGGTTTTGCGGATCTGGACCTGGATCTCCCGAGTATCCGACCCGGTTACCGTGATGGAGCCGTCGAAATTGTCGACGTCGACCGCTTTTGCGGCCGGGAACGTGCGCTGGGAGCTTTCGTTCTCGACGACACTCAGGTCATCAGCGCCGGCCACTGCGGCGAGCGAAGCCGCGAGCGCCAGCAACAAGGCGATTTGCGCTTTCATTTGAGATGCTCCAGCGCCCATTGGGCGCGATCACGAACTTCCGGGTTCAGCCCGGCCTCCTGGGTCAGATCCTTCAATGCAGTTGAGGCCTGCTGATCGCGGATATCCACCAGCACATCGATGAGCGCAATCTGCACCATTGGCGAGGTCTGCCGGTCGAGGGACTCCACCAGCCCGAGCCGCACCGTGTCGTTCGAGGCGGATTGACGCAGGGCATCGAGGGCGGCCAGCCGTACGTTCACGTTCGAGTCGTAATTCACGGTATGCAGCAGCGCCGAGAGCACCTGCGAATCGGGCTGCGAGATGCGATTACTCCAGTCCACGCCCTTCAACCGCTCGCTGGCCGACTGCTGCTGCAAGAGAGACAGCGCCACAAGCTGCCGCGTGTGCGTCACCTCTTCGCGTAAGCGAGCCACCTCGCCATCACCGCGGGAACCCTGCGTCAGCGAATAGCCCACCAGAAGCCCGATCCCCAGGAACGCCAAGGCGAAACCGAACTGAAACGCAGGCTGGCGCGGCCACCATCCCTCCAGCCACTTGTCCAACTTTTCGCGCTTGGATGGGCCGCGTTCGGCCTGACGAAGACCCTGCATATAGGCTTCGAGCGTGGCTTCAAACCGTGCGCGCAAAGCCCGGCCGGGCCGCTCTTCAGGAATCGCGCCCAGCTTCTTCCAGATGGCGCCCAGGGTTTCCGCCTCGGCGCGGCACAGGGAGCAAGCAGCGAGAT
>Ga0335081_10020140_pt1 | contig 10788 bp, 9 predicted proteins | sample Lox_Sample_35_FD_206713 | JGI IMG/M metagenome (GOLD analysis project Ga0335081, IMG submission 206713) | Soil microbial communities from Loxahatchee National Wildlife Refuge, Florida, United States - Lox_Sample_3.5 | ecosystem: Environmental > Terrestrial > Soil > Wetlands | place: USA: Florida... | reverse complement strand
AAAGCATTTTCCACAAAGTATGTTCTACAGTTGACGAAGATTGTATTTTAGCCGAGCGTCCCGCGTCAACGCTCTTTTTCAGGGCCCGGGGCAGATCACCCTTCTTTAGATTAGTCGATTTCGCAGGTGCGTCGTGCCGAAGAACTTCCGTGAGCAAAACGCGGAAGCCGTCGGCTCGCAACTCAATCTGCGCAGGAGCGCGTGGCGGGGGATTTTTCCTTGCCTTCTGGATTGGGGGCTTGTGCAAAGATTCAGCGGGTTGGTCGCGTCCTACTGCACAACCGCTGTCTGCTTCTCGCCCACGCCGGCCAGTCGCTCCTGGATCAGACGCGTGAGTTCTTCCTGGCGAGTGAGTTGGATCTTCGTGTATTCCTCGGTCATCCGGACCGTGCTGTGGCCGGCGATTTTGGACGCCTCGATACTGGACCCTCCCACCTCCTGCCGCCACGTGATGTTGGCGCGTCGGAAGGAGTGCGGGCCCAGACCAGGGAAATCGCAGCCCTCCGCGGCGGCCGCTCGCTTTAGTGCTTGCCGCACGCCGGAATCCCAAAGCGGGAGGTCGCTGCCGTTCGTCCGGACGAAGACCCAGTTATCTGGTGTTGCCTTTTCCGCCGCAGCCTTCACGCGGTAGCGATCGACCAGGTATCCCAACGTGAGCGGTCGTTTGCTGGTCTTCGACTTCGGATCATCAATGTCGCCACGCCAGTTGCGCTGCACGATGCGGATGACCCCATTCTCAAGATCTACGTGGATCCACTTCAGCCCCAAGATCTCAGAGATCCGGGCGCCCGTGGCAATAGCGGTTTCGATCACGAGAAGGTTGGGATCGCTCAACCGTGCCAGCACCCTGACGGTCTCCTCTTCCGTCAGAATTCGTTCTGGCCTCACGCTCCACTTCTCCCCAATCTTGACGCGAGATATTGGGTTGCGCCGGCCTTCCGGCCAGTAGCCCCAATCTTCCGCTTTGGTGTAGATGCCGGACATAATGCCGCGCAGATCATTCATCATGTGCCAGGAGTCGCAGGTCTCAAAGAGCCACTGCTGCACCTCATCGGGATTGACCTCGCACAACCGCCGGTTGCCCCATTGCGGGACGATGCGCTGCTCGAGGTGGATGACGTATTTGTCGCGCGTCGGCTTCGCCAACAGGAAACGCCCGGCGACCTGCGCTTCAACGTGCGCGGCTCTGTACTTTTCGACCATCTTGTTGAAGAGGACCAAGCCGTCGGCGACCTTCTCATGGATAGTGGGCTTGTTGATCGTCGCCAGGAATTTATCGCGCTCAACTTCCGCCTTTTTCTTCAAGAGCCGGTTCTCGCCCTTGCTTGGGCCGACGACCTGGAACTTCCGCACGGCTTTCACCGTGCCGTCCGCTTGCAGGACATCATCCCAGTAGCGGAAATACCAGTACGAACCTCCACGATCGGTTCGCTCGTGAACCTTGGGGTGCTGAATCCGCACTTTCAAACGCAGGCCTCCAGTTAGGGACTGGAGGTTACCTTCGGTTCCGACCATTGTTCAAGTCCGATCGCGTGCGATCAGTAACGCGATTTCTCCGCAAGAAACGGTTCTGCTCAGACGAACCGTTCGATTCGCCAAACGTCCTGTTGCGATTTCTCTGGCGGTCTCTCCTGCTAGAAAAACCCGACATTCCCGACAATTGGTAGTTAAGGTACTGATTCCGTTAGCGCGGCCCTTGTCGGGTAGCCCAAATTTCCCGACAGAGAACCCGACAACGTACCTGACAATTTCCCGCCTCACTCGGCTTCCTCATCGCCGTCCGACACCTCCGGCAGAATGGTACTTCGCAGAAAATGCAAAACATGTTTGCATGAGCCATCTATGTTGCGCCGCACGGTGAGGGTCTGGCGCGCTTCATCAACGGACGCCAACAGACCTTTTTCGTGAAGCCTCTTTCTCAGGGTCTGCTCCGATACCACCAGAACCTCACCTACATCACGGCCCGCAATTTGAGCCAACCGGTACGCCGCCGTGGGTTCAAGATAAAGCTCGTCGTCCTCAACCCATCCGATGCAGTCGCCAAGCGGCACCCATCTGCCAGCGTTGTCGCGCCGCCAGCCGCAGGGCCCGGCCAGACGATCCGGCTCGCCACCGCTGCGCGCCGCGAGATGCGCACGGCCGGATGTCAGTACAGAGCGTAAAAGGGCGACGAATCGTGTGGCGGGCTCAGTCGCCGCTTGGTGCTTGGCCTGTGCCGACGCGGCTGCCCGGAGTGCCTCCCAGCATTGACTCGCTAGGCAGTCTCGTTCGGCTTCGTCCACCGCCCCGGACGCAACGCTGAACTCCAAGTACAAATCGAAACCAGCTTGCAAATTCGCGACTATCTCTGGTGTGCGGGCGTGAGCTGTATCGCTCAGAGCAACAGCCCGGTACTGGGAGACCAGCCTGTCGAACGTGGCCCGCGCCTCCTCATACCGCCCAGCCAACCATTGCACGAAGCCGCCCATGGCTTCAGCGTAAAGACCTCTCTGTGCATCTCTTTGGCATGCGGCGAGATCGCTGGTTTTGACGCTGCCTTTGGAAAGCTCCAGGATCAGCAGTCGCGCCCGAACTGACTGGCCGCGTGGAATGTCTTCGCCGGTAGAAAGGATCAAAGCGCGTGGGGGTTTTGGCTCCCGCAACCTGGCGGTGGAGTCGAGCCGGCCGCGACCAGCATGGTTTCCGGCTGCGCGGAATACTCTGTCGGCCGCTGCATGGTACCGGGCGACGTCGGCGCCACTACCCTGCGGTGCGAAGTCATCGATGACGAACAACGTATCCTTCGCATGAAAAGCCAGGGCCTCGAGGGCGTTCCCGGTGGACGACCATGCCCCCGGAAGATGCAGCCTCGTCATGGCAGCGCCGAAATGTTGTTGATACATCGCCGCCAGCTCGCTCTTGAATGCGCCGGTTTCTCCTGCCAAATGCAAGGAGAAGTCGGCTTCACCAAACACCGCCCGGCACGTCGCCGCCAGCAATGGGAAACTGATCGCCGGCGGTCCCAGTTCAACCAGCCGGAGACTGGCCTTAACCGCGGAGGCAAGCGTATCCAGTTCACCAGAGAGGAGCAGCTCGTAGCGGCTCATGGGCCCCAAGAGCCGCACATTCACGCCAGTCACCGCCCCGTTGCCACCGACTGCACCGCCGGCATGTAGGAAGACCCAAAGACCGTCCACCTTGCGCCAGCCCGTGTGGGTATAGATGCATCGCTCTTCGGCAGCCATGGAGAACGACTGGATGGCGGTGCGGGCGTAGTCCCGCTGGTTAGGAAACGTTATGGCCGCGGATCCTAACCGTTCAATCGGCCAGTCCATGCTTACGAACTCCGCAGCAGCAACGGTGAACACCGACCTCTGGCCCTTTAGTTCAGCCTCGATCTCGAATTCGCGCCTCGTCTCTACGCCGTCGTCCAGCCGGATGTTGGTGATGATGGACGCCCAATAATTTGACAACTGCACTTGCGATAGGTGCTCATCCGCACAGTTCCAGTCCCCATTTGGGCGAAACGAGCTGTCGACGGATGGACGGAGGGGGCTGGCATTACCACCGGCCGGATCTTCCGCCGCGTAAGTAGGTTCGGCAAGATTTGGGGCGAAAGCATCACGCCAAAAGCAATCTGGCATGTCGTGAAGGCCGCCGCCCAGCGTGCCGGCATCCAGAACCTCGCGCCTCACGACCTGAGGCGTACCTGCGCCCGTCTATGCCACCTCTCAGGCGGAGAACTGGAGCAGATCCAGTTTCTGCTCGGACACGCTTCGGTTCAGACCACGGAACGTTACCTCGGCTGCAAGCAGGAATTGCGGCACGCGGTGAACGACAAGCTCGGTCTTGAAGATATCTGAAGGCTTGAGTGAAGTCCCAAATCCCGGACTTCTGGCCCGCGTGAGTTCACTTCACATCGGCGGGTGTCCTTTAAAACTCAAAAGTGGCCGCGATCCCTATCCGGGTCAGAATTTCTGCCTCGTTGTGTCGGCCCAATACCGCGAGTCTTTCGGGATGTCTTGCCATAAAGGGACACTCAGACCGTAGGGGTGATCATATAGGATCTTGCCGCCGAACATTGTCATAACACACTGGAGTTTCTGATCACCTTCGATCTTCCCGCCGCCAGAACCGAGATAGGCGAACTTGCCTTTAACGATTTCAAGCACGGCGATGTCAGCCGTCGACCCAACACTCAGGTTGCCCAGCTCGGGCCGGTGGATCATCTGAGCGGGATTCACGGTTGTGCGCCGGATGATATCCTCCAACGGTACTCCCAGACAGAGGAACTTTGACATCACATTGGCAAGACTGATGCCTACTGTAAATGGTGTATCCGCAAACAGGTCCGCACTGATGGAATCGGGAATAAAGCCCTGCTGGATCGCAGGCACCACTCGCCTCAGTGTGAAACTCCCGGCCGCATGCCCAAGGTCGAACTTTACACCTCGCGCCTTCGCTTTGGTCACATCCGGGTTCAACTTGCCGTCTTCCGTCAGGTAGGGATAGCGATCTGCCAGACAGTGAGTCACAATGTCGCCCGGACGCATTTTCTCGAGGAGGAATTCACGGTAGCTCCTTGCGGGGAATTTCCCCTGGGCCGGCAGGGGAGTGAAGTCCGCCAATATGGGCCGCCCGGTCAAGCGGCCAGCCTCGACAACGGCGTCGACCGACGCCCAGGGGGGACGGGTATCACTAAATGTCCCTCCATAATGGCCGGTCTTGAATCCGACGATAAGGTTGGGGTATTTCCTGGCGGTACCCGCCGCAAGCTCAACTTTAAACTGAGTGGGATCCTGCTCCGCGCGGTTCGCCTCCGCGCCGGTAGCCGCAATATTCAGAAAGGACAGGATTCTCATTTTCGAGCGGTCAATGATCTTCTTGAAGTCGTCGAAGCTTTGGGCCCCCGCGGTTCCGCCGTCGCAGCATGTAGTGACCCCCGAAGGCAAGCATTGATGATCGGCAATGACGGATGGAGTTAGGTCAAGCCGAGTGTAATAACAACAGATGTGCAGATCGATCAAGCCGGGCGTCACATAGTAGCCCGAAACGTTAACAGTTGTCTTCCCCGCGGAGCCAGGAATATTCCGGTCCACCCCAGCTATTTTCCCGTCCAGCACGGCGACATCCATTTGCTGATTAATCTGGTTGGCCAAATCGATAACGTGCCCACCCTTGAGGACCGTATCGTATCGCGGAGTTTCCTGCGCCAAGGCAGATGAAGCCGTCATCGCAGCGGTTACGAACGGTGTGGAAAGAAACTCTCTTCTGTTCATGGTTCTATTCCTCCTCACACAATTTCGGCTCGGAGCACGTTTTCGTTCGACTTCTGGCTCCCCGGGAAGTATACATCTGGTTCCACACAAGGGTTCACTTGGGCTGCAATCGGCCTTGTCTGTCTGGTTCCTTCGAAGGACACGAAACCCCAAGCGCCGCAGACCGGCTCGATGATCTCCGAGATCCGGACTTCCGGGGAGTTTGAGTATCCACGTCCACGGAACGGGCGGCGTAATACGGCTAGGTTGAGTTGCACGCCAGTTTACGAGTGACCCGTTCAACCGCTCGCAACGAGCAACATGCACCAGCGGCCACTGCCAGCCAAGACCAGCGAACGTCGAAAAATAGTACTCACTTGTAAATCATTCATCTCGCCCGAATAATTGGCGATCCTTTTACGCATTGTTAGATGAGAGCAGAATTGGAGGGTGCAAGGTGTCAAATGCTTTAGCTCGGTCGGGTAGGTATCCGCTCGCAACTGGTGCGGACGCTGTCGGCCGTCTCAATGTACTTCACAGTCTATATTCACCCGCGGGTCGCGAGGCGCTTCTCGAGGCGGGGCTCACGACAGGCATGAGGGTTGCAGACTTCGGTTGCGGTCCGGGCACGATGACCCGGATGCTTGCATCCCTGGTTGGCCCCTCGGGAAGCATCACCGGGATCGATTTGCATGCGGCACAACTAGAACAAGCGAGGCAAATCTGCGCCATGGATGGTCTGGCCAATACGAACTTTGTGGCGGCCGACGCGTGCGCGACAGGGCTTCCCCGAAATCAGTTCGATCTCGTGTATTGTCGGTTTCTACTGCTCCATCTCATGGACCCGAGCTCCTGCCTGCAAGAAATGTGGGGGGTGCTTAAACCCGGAGGAATTCTGGTCGTCGAGGACGGAGACCTGGCATCGGCCTGCAGCGTTCCGCCGACGGCTCTTGATGCATTTGCGGATCTATTCAGTCGGTTGGGCCCCATCCGTGGCGTGGACTATTCTTTGGCCAACCGCCTGTGGCATCTGGTAGCCGATGCAGGCTTCTCGATCATGAATCTGAAAATTCATCAGCCAGCGGAACGAGCAGGGTTAAGCGGCCTGCTACTGAAATGGAGTGTGGAGGAAGCCGGCTCCGCGTTCGTCGAGGCCGGTTTGATCACTCTCGAACAGTTGCAGCGCACGATCATAGAAATGGAGAGCGCGGTCAACGACCCCGAAGTTCTGGCGCTCGCGCCGCGCATGTCTTTGATCTCAGCAAGGAAGCGGGTGAACTAAATTCACTGGCGTACAGGACTCAGATTGTGCATAAAGTCGGCAAGCCTGAAGTTGCCTGGGAACTGGGTTCACGCAGATCATAGGTGGCAACGACTTACTCCGGATCAAACGAATAGAACCGGACTTGCGGGGAGTTTGGCACACTATTGCGCAAGGGGCACTTCTCAACCCAGTGGATTCCTCCGGATGCGCCGTCGCTCGCCTTCTAGCGGGACGTTCCTTGATCAAGCATCGTGGCGGCAATTACCAGGCCCACCTTGCCATGATGCTCGCACCCTACGGCGACAGCTTCGAGCCTTCGCACATGCCAGTCCATGGTGTGCTTCCGGCAACTCTGAGTAGGTGCGTAGAGACGTGCTCGGCGGCCTATTAAGGTGCTCTGCCAATCAGACTGCGGTGTATTATACGGATCGCGCTGGATGAACCGTTCCCCGTTCTTCTCGGGCATGTGTGCACCCAGCCAGGCCAATCAGTATATTCAGCTATATATGGAACGTGGCCGATGCTGCTCTGCTTTGATCGCGTTCTTTCTAGTCGCGATCGCCACCGATCCAGCGCATGCCGAGATCCACTTCGACGATTTCGCGTCCGTCGAGGGGCTCAGCCTGGTTGGGGACGCTAGTGTTTCTGGCAAAGTCATGCGCCTCACGCCGGCCCGACGGAATCAAGCGGGCGCGGTATGGTATCGCAATAAGCAGCCCGTGCGATCGGGCTTTGATACCGTTGGCAGCGGCTGCTTTGGCGATCAAGCGGGCGTTCGATTGGAGGAGAGATGGGGGTTGGAAGCTGGAGTTTTTGGAAAGCGTGGCTGCGCGTTGCGCCGGGGATCATGGGAGTGAGTATGGCCGCGATGGCGGGAATGGCACCGCAGAAAGCGCTGGCAGCGGACCGCGCACAGCATGAGCACAGCGACTTTCTCTACGTGGGGACGTACACGGAGCATAACAGCAAGGGAATCTATCAGTACCGCTTCGACGAGAAAAACGGGAGCTTGACGGCGATGGGGCTGGTGTCCGAAGTTGCGAGCCCGTCGTTTCTCGCCACCGATCCCGAGCACCGCTGTCTCTACACGGTGTCGAAATCGGCCAACGCGGTCGGCATACGGGGCGGATCGGTCAGCAGCTTCTCGATCGATCCCAGGACCGGAGCGCTGACGCTCCTGAATAGCATGCCTGCGGGGGGCAGAGGTCCGACCCATTTGACCTTGGATAAGACGGGCAAGATTCTCTTTGTGGCCAATTATGGAGATGGGAGCGTGGCGTCCTTTGCCATCGAGGACGACGGGAGCATTGGCGCCATGACGGCGATGGACAAGCACCAGGGGTCGAGCGTCAATCCGGCGCGGCAGAAGGGCCCTCACGCGCATGCGGTGGTGGTCTCGCCGGATAACCGCTTTCTGTTCGTGCCCGACCTGGGACTCGACAAGATCTTCATCTACAAGATCGATTTGACGATGCGCAGCATCACGCCCAACGACCCGGCGTATGTGGCGGTAAAACCGGGGCTGGGGCCGCGGCATTTCGCCTTTGGCGTGGATGGAAAGTTTGCTTACGCGGTGTGCGAGATGGGAGCGAGCGCAGTAGCGTTTTCCTACGATGCGGCGAACGGCAGCCTTACGCCGATACAGACAATCTCGATTCTGCCGGCTGACTTCACTGGGGAAGATCAGGGGTCGGAGATACAGATCGATCGCTCGGGGCGGTATCTTTATACGTCGAACCAGGGCCCTGAAGGTAATTCGGACCAGGTCGATGGCAGAATTACGGTGTTTCAAATCGACGGGAAAACCGGATTGCTGAAGCAGCTGCAGATTGCGCCGTCGGGCGGAAAGCTGCTGCGGAACATTGTCCTCGATCCGAGCGGGAAGTACCTGTTGGCGGGGAATTTAGATTCAAACAGTGTCGCCGTGTTTACGATTGGCAATAGCGGCGAGATCGCTCCGACAAAGCAGGTTGTCGAGGTTGGGTCGCCGGCTTCGCTGCTCTTCGTTCCCGCGCCCTAACAATGGGAAGTTAAGAACGAGTTGAAAAACTACATTGAGACGACGCGGGAGCAGGTGGAGGAAAGCGACATAAATCATGGTTTCCGTCGAGGCGTGGGGTAATTCGTAGTCTTTGGACAGACGTTGTGGCCAACAACCACGGGAAAGTGCGCTGCACGATCCAGCGTTCGGGCAGGATCTTGAACCAGTGCAGTTCCGGCCGGTCCTGACTGCCGGCCGAATGGACGACCACCGCCAAGAGGTTGCCTTGCGTATCGCCACGATGTGCCGCTTGCGCCCTTTGATCTTCTTGCCCGCATCGGTAACCCCGTCCCTACCTTGGCTGCGGCGTTAGTCGGTGTCTTGCCCTGAAGCGTGCGCAGAAAGTCCACTACTGCCCGGATGTTCGCATCGCCGAGCCGCGAGAACGACGGCATGCCCGCTGGAGTACCGTCCTGCACGACCTTGATCAGATCGGCATCGGAAAGTGTGACGACGCTCGGCATGGTCGCAATCGACGGGGCCTTGTCTGCCCCCCTCCCATCAACACCGTGACAGCCAGCGCAGTTTTTGGCAAACTGCTACGCGCCGACATTGGTCCCATCTGTCTGTTCCTGGGCCACCATAGGCGGCCGCGAAAAGGAACAGCGCTGGAAAGACCAACAAGTCGATACACCGGCGAGCTGTCATCGGACTCAAAGTTCTCCTCAACAGAGAGATTCATAGTGCCATTCAAGACATCTTTCATACCGTGTCTCGGTACAAGAAATGCTGAGCATAAGCCATTCGCCGGAGCGAGATTTTGCTATACGCGCGCTAGTGTCCCTCGCCTCTTTGCTCCAGGCCTGGATACCACCAACGCACGCAGAGAATCCGCGACTGGACGCCCGGGGCGCTGTAAAAGCCGATGGTCCCATTAGCGCGAACGAAGTAGGCATCTCCGGGTTTTGCGGGATATCGACCCTCGACGCCATTCACGCCGCTTCCGGCGACCTGGTCTCCCTGGCCGCTCAAGACTTGATAAATCTCCTCTTGGCGTACATGATGGTGGGGAAAGTTAGTGCCGCCCGGGTCGATTTCCATGAGAAAGAGGCTGGTGGCTACGTGGCCGGCTTTTATGCGCCCATCCGGGCCAGTAACGTCTTCCAGCAGGAGGCGGTAGTGAGTTGAGTCCGGGTGACCGCTAACTAAGGTCAACGGCACATTTTCGATGTTGTCTTTGAGAGCATGGGCAGGCAATGGGGGTGTATCGTATCCCTTGGTGCTGAAGCCCATGATCACCACGGTGAGAGGCGTAGACGATTTATTTGTCAACGCGTGCTCAACGGTGGCAGGAATGTAGAGAAAATCTTCCTTCTTTAGAGGCACATCTTCAGAGCCGTAACGCGCCGAGCCGCTGCCATCGACAACAACATAGATCTGGTCCTCCAGGGGATACTCAACCGAATTACAGGACCCATTAGGGTCGACGACTGCCTCGCCGTAGCGAGCCAAACCGCTTCCCCCCAACTTAGAAGCTCCATCACCAAAGAAAGGCTTGTAATGACAGGTCGCTGTGGTTATGTCGGACGGTTTCTGCGCCGTGGTGATTGCATCGGCGTGTAAGAACGTTGGATCGACATGCCGTTCCTGAGCATGAAGAAAAGGCAAATACGAAGCGCCGACGAGAAGGGCGATGAAGGTGGCGCCATGCCGCTTGCTGAGATTCATGTAGTGTCTCCTCTTAGGGTTCCCGGAGGGAGCCGTATTCACCTAATCCGACGAAAAAGCTGCGCACCACATGCTCTCCCCGTATCAGACGACATTCTAAACTGTTTACTGCCATGGGTTGATTACTTCTTCGGCACGACTATTTCCGTGATTCGGCCTACGCTGGTGTCCCCAGCATATATGTTGCAGGAGACAGCGATTCCACGCTACGCCTTAACCTTAGCCTGCGCCTCCGCTTGGGCCGCCTGAAACAACGCCTTCATGTACGCAAACCCATACGCACATTCGGCGTAACGCCCCCCCACCATCTTCGGTGTGTGGTCCCACATCACGTTGCCATCATAGTTCACTTCCACAAGAGCCTTCGCGATCTTGTACATGTCGTAGTAGCCGTTGTCGATGAAGGTTTCCACAAAATGTGGCAGCGGCGCGCTTATATTTCTGAAGTGTATCTGCCATATCTTCTCCGGTCCAAAGTACCGGATCATCTCCACAGGATCCTTGCCCGTCAGCGTCCGCCCGCCCTCGAGCCAGGTGCCGCAGCAAAGAGCAATGCCCACATTGGGGCTGTTGGCAAT
>Ga0335081_10020139_pt1 | contig 10788 bp, 7 predicted proteins | sample Lox_Sample_35_FD_206713 | JGI IMG/M metagenome (GOLD analysis project Ga0335081, IMG submission 206713) | Soil microbial communities from Loxahatchee National Wildlife Refuge, Florida, United States - Lox_Sample_3.5 | ecosystem: Environmental > Terrestrial > Soil > Wetlands | place: USA: Florida... | reverse complement strand
CGGGCTCTGCCTATGCGCAGGGCGGCCGCGCCTCTATTAGCGGATCGGTGACCGATCCCACGGGGGCGATAATCGCCGGCGCTCATATATCGGCGAAGAACCTGGAAACCGGCCAGGTCACCGCCGTGACCACGGGATCCGAGGGTAACTATTCGTTGCCGTTTCTCCCGATCGGACGGTACGAGATCACCGCCTCAAATCCGGGATTCGCCACGGAGACACGCACCGGCATTACGCTTTCCGCGGATCAGACCGCGTCGGTGAACTTCGCGCTGAAGACCGGGGAGGTCACGACGTCGGTCGAAGTCAGAGCGGAAGCGGTCGAACTCGAAACGACGAGCGGCGCGATCAGCCAGGTGGTGGACCAGAAGAGCATCGTTGAATTGCCGTTGGACGGCAGGAACCCCGCGGAGCTGGTTTATGTGGCCCCCGGGGCGATAAACGGTCAGACGTCGGCCAACTCCATCGCCTTGCCGGGTTCGGGCAGCGGGTTTCCCAATTCCGGCCAAGAGACGGCGGCGTCGGTGAATGGCAGCCGGATGGGCGGGGTCTATTACATGCTGGATGGCGTCCCGCACATGGATAACTATTTCCAGAACGCCAATCCGTTTCCGAATCCTGATGCGACTCAGGAATTCCGCGTGCTGACCAACAATTTCGATGCGCAGTATGGCTACACGTCCGGCGCGGTGGTCAGCATCGCCACCCGGTCGGGAACGAATCAATGGCACGGCGTGGGTTTTGAGTTTCTGCGCAACAACGCTTTAAATGCCTCCGACTTTTTCACGCACGTGGCTAACCCGCTCAAGCGCAATCAGTTCGGCGGTTCCATCGGCGGGCCCATCAAGCACGACAAGCTGTTCATCTTTGGAAATTATCAGTCGACGATCGAGCACGTGGCGATCGCGTCCAGTTCGGATTTCGTGCCGAGCAACGCCATGCTGAACGGCGACTTCAGCGCGATTCCCCTCCAGTTGCATGACCCGCAAGGCAATGCCTATCCGAACAACCAGATTCCGGTTTCTCAATTCAGTCCGATTGCCCTCAAGATCGAGCAGGGTTTGCCGAAAACAGATGATCCCACCGGGAACGTCATATTAACGGGCCGGTTGCAGGTCAACGATTCCCAGGAATTCACGGTTCGATCCGACTACTACATCACCGATAAGCAGCACGTCAGCGTGCGCTACTTTTTCGATAACTTCAACCGTCCGGCATTCAACGGGGCCGGCGACTACTTGAATTCAGACCGTTCGGCGCTCGCCCGCGCCAACAACGGAGCCGTCGACTACACGTGGAGCATCCGGCCGGATCTGGTGAACGATTTTCGCCTGGGCTACAATCGCATCAACAGCACGACCACGCCGGGCCTGGTGCAGCCGGGCGGCAAGCCTCTGAGTCCGGCGGACCTGGGCGCCAATATACCGCAGCCGGATGAGACGATCAGCCAGCTGGATCTCAATAACGGCTTCTCGATCAGCCAGACTCCCGTGGTTCAAAACCGCCACAACTGGATTATTGGCGATACCATCTCGCTCAACAAAGGCCGCCACGCCATTGTGGCCGGCGTCAACGTGATGACGCAGTATTCGCTGGAAGTGGCCGGCTGGGGCGCCGATCCGCAGATGAATTTCTCGGGCGCGGTGACGGGAAATTCGTTCGCCGATTTTCTGCTGGGCGACATGAGCAGTTTCTCGCAATCGGGCGGCGAGTACAACGAATTGCACGCCATCGAATTTGCGGGGTTCGCGCAGGATAGCATCAAACTAAAACCCAACCTGACAGTAAATGTGGGCGTGCGTTGGGAGCCGCAGGCGGCCCCGAACTACACAGGGAACAAGCTGCCGTTCTTTTCGCCCGGGCAGCAAAGCACTCGTTTTCCCAACGCGCCCGCGGGCCTGGTATATGCCGGGGACAGCGGCGTGCCGGACGGTGGATGGAAGACGGACTGGTCGGCCGTCTTACCGCGGTTGAGTATTGCATGGCAGCCCAAGGCCCTGCCGAACACGAGCATTCGGGCGTCGTTCGGCATCATGAGCCTGCCTTACGACTACTCGACGTACAACCATATGGGAACGACGGCGCCGTTCAGTCCTCAGTTCAACATCAACTATAACCAGGTGGGAAGCTGCGTTCTCAATATTCTGGATCCATACGCGTGCTACGCGCCGACCGGTTTCAAGCCTCCTTTCCCGCCGTTTTCGGGGCCGAAGTTCAATCCGGCGTCAAGCGTTTCGTTCGTGGTCCCGGTGAGTATCGGAGCGGCTTTCACACCGGGTTACAAGATGCCCCGCGACCAAACCTGGAACTTGAGCATCGAGCACACCTTCAACGACTACCTGTTTCGCGTGGCCTACATCGGCTATGAGATTTACCACTTGCCCGTGCAGGAGCAGTTAAGCCCGGGGCTCTTCGCCACGGGCGGGCAGACAACCCTGCTGCCGAACTTCAGCAACGTCCAAGGCTATGTGTCGTGGAATACACAGTCCTACAACGCGCTGCAGATCTCGGCGGAGAAGCACTTCAGCCGCGGGTTCCAGTTCATCTCGAACTTCACCTGGTCGAAGAATCTGGACTCGAGTTCGGTGGCGACGGCGGCCAACACGGGTCCGGTTTTTGACCCTTACAACCTGCGCAACAACCGCGGACTGTCGGATCTGAGCGTGCCGGCGATTTTCAACAATACGTTCGTCTATCAAGAGCCGGCCTTGAAGAACCTCGGACGAGTCGGCTCGTTTGTCCTGGGCGGATGGGAAGTAGCGGGAATCTGGGTGATGAGCTCAGGCCTGCCGTTCAGCATCAACGGCGGCAGTGGAAACAACAATTCGGCATCCAACATCGGCAGCGACAGGGCCGACATCATGCCGGGGGCGGCGCTCGATCAGCACCAGGGATCGCTGAACCAGTGGCTCAACAAATACTTCAACACCGCCGCTTTCACGACGAACGCCCCAGGCACCTTCGGCAACTCGGCGAGGAACCTGATGCGAGGCCCGGGGGCCGACAACGTCGACCTGCAGTTCTCCAAGAATTTTCCCTTCCGGGAACGGTATCGCATCCAATTCCGGTGGGAGATGTTCAATGCTCTCAACCGGACTTGGTTCTACACGCCGGACAACAGCGTGGGCGACGGCGCATTCGGCCAGATCACGAGCGACAACAATTCTCCGCGGCTAATGCAAGCGGCATTGAAGTTCTACTTCTGACGTTTCTCAAACGAGGCGGTCGCCGGATGGGCCGGTCGCCTCATTTGTGGCACGCCGAGCCCGGTTGTAGAATCGGTCGATGATGCGCTGGCTGAGCGCGATTTGCCTGTGGTTTCTTGCTGGCACCAAGCTCGAATCCCCGCCTCTGTTCCGGGAAGTTCCGCCTGTCGAGAGCGGCATCGTTTGGGTACACGAGAGCGGGCACTCGGCAAATCGCTATCTTCCGGAAACCACCGGCGCGGGTGTGGCCATCTTCGATTACAACAACGACGGGAAGATAGATATCCTGCTGGTGAACTCGGGCCGGTCCACTTTTTACAATCCTCAGGCGCCGCTCCATCACGCTCTTTACCGGAATAACGGCGACGGCACTTTCACGGACGTCACGCAGAAGGCAGGGATCACCGCGGACCTGTTCGGCATGGGAGTGGCCATCGGCGATTACGACGGCGACGGGTGGCAGGACATTCTCCTCACCGGATATGGAAAACTGGTCCTCTACCACAACAACGGAAACGGAACGTTCTCCGACGTCACCGCAGCGAGCGGGATCGAGCCGCTCAAATGGGGGACCAGCGCCGTCTGGTTCGACTATGACAACGACGGCAAGTTGGATTTGTTTATCGGGCAATTCGCCGATTATTCCGAACAGAGGCTGTGCGGATTGGCCGATTCCTACGGCGGCGGAGAAGCAGCCGGGGCGACCGTAACGAAACCGCAGACCTATTACTGCAGCCCGAAAATATATGAACCGCTGCCCAGCCGTCTGTATCGCAATTTAGGAAACGGCAAGTTTCAGGATGTCAGCCAGAGTACGGGCATTCAATCGCGGCCGGGAAAAGCCTGGGGCGTGGTGGCGACGGACATCAACGGGGACGGCTACATGGACCTGTACGTCGCCAACGACACGATGGCCAATTACCTGTGGGTGAACCGCGGCGGAAAAACGTTCGAGGAGATTGGACTCGAGGCGGGTGTGGGCTACAGCGCCGACGGAATGGCGCGCGCGGGCATGGGCGTGGCGGCGGCGGATTTCGATGGAGACGGCCGGGTGGATCTCATCGTGGCGAATATCGACGCGCAGACGACTTCGCTTTATCGCAACCTCGGTCATGAAGTGTTCGAGGACATGAATCTGAAAACCGGGCTGGCGACAGCCACGCGAATGTTCAGCGGCTGGGGACTCGGCTTTCTCGACTACGACAACGACGGCTGGCTGGATCTGATTCTGTCGAACGGGCATCCGGACGACCTGGTGGATCAGCGCAGCCGTGGAGTCACTTATCGCGAACCCATTCTGCTTCTCCGCAACCTGAAAGGAGAGAAGCTCGAGAATGTCAGCGAATCGGCGGGGGACGCTTTCCGCAAGGATTACTCGGCGCGAGGCCTGGCGATTGGCGACTTAAATAATGATGGTTATGCGGACATCGTCTTTACCGAAAATGGCGGGCCGCCGCACGTTCTGATCAACAACACCGTGGCCAGGAATCATTGGCTGGGACTGCGGCTGTTGCCCAGGACCGCGAATCCGGCGGGCGCCGGCGCCATCATCCGGTGGAGCATCGGCGGGAAGGTGTTTTCCCGCTTGAAGAACGCGGGCGGCAGCTTTCTGTCCAGCAACGATCCGCGCGAAATCATTGGGGCGGGCAAAGCGCAGATCGAATGGGTAGAGGTAAAGTGGCCGGCGCCCAGCCATCGCGTGGACCGCATCACCGCTCCGCAGATGGATCGTTACTTGACCATCACGGAAGGCGAAGGGACGAGTCCGAACTAGCCTGGCTTGCGATGTTGGCGCCGATCCTCATCCTCTTCGCGGCCCAGGCAACCGCCGACCCCGCGGCTTTGTGGCAGGAGGCTAAGATCTTCCTCGAACACCAGCAGTACGGAGAGGCGCGGCGCGTGTTGACAGTCGCGGTGAAGGCGGCGCCCAATGACCCGGCATTCTGGTTCCACCTGGGCGTGAGCTGCGCTGAACTGAAAGACGTGGAGGCAGCCATTCGTGCTTTTGAAAAAGCGCGGGCGTTATCGCCCAACCGGGCGGAGGTCCACTTCAGCCTGGGCCTGGAATACTGGCACCACGGGGATATCGGTAAGGCGAAAGAGGCGTATCGTGCGGGACTCGCGCTGGACCCGAAGGACACGCACGCGCTGCAGAACTATGCCCTGTTACTGATGAAGACGGGCGAGCCTGAAAAGGCGATCGATCCGCTGGTCACTCTGAAGGGAGTGCCGGAGCTTACGTTGCCCGCGCGCGTTTCGTTGATCGAATGCTATTTAAAGACCGGAGACCGGGAACGGGCGGACAAGGAGACCGACGATTTTCTGCGTGCCGGTATCGCGGGGCCGGAAGAGGAAAGCAAGCTTGGCGCGATCCTGGTGGAAGCCGGCGATCCGGAAGCGGCCGAGAGAGCTTTCAGGGCCAGCTTGAAGCAGCAGCCGGATCAGGCGAAGGCGTGCGCGGCGCTGGGCGTGGTCCTCATGCATAACAAGAGTTATGCAGAAGCCGGCGAATTCCTGGGACGGGCGGTTCGTCTCGCGCCTGACTCGGCAGAGTACGCCATGGCGTTGGCCGAAGACTTGTTGCTGTGGAATCGCCAAAGCGCGGCGCTCGGGTTTCTGAAAGAGATGGAACCGAAGTTCGGCCATCTGCCGGAATTCCAGTACAAGCTGGCGCTGGCTTATTTTGGCGTGTCCAAATTTTCGGATACCATTGCTACACTCAACCAGCTTCTGCAGACAAATCCGCGCCGCCAGGATCAGATTTACTATTTGCTGGGGCATTCGTACGTGGCGACGGGCAAGCTCGAAGACGCGGAGAAAGCGTATCGAAAGGCGATCGAGATGAACCCGAAGGTCCCGGCGTATTACGAAGAGTTCGCGACGCTTCTGCGTAGAGAAGGGCCGGACCGCCTGGAGGACGCCATCGCGGAACTGAAGCGCGCTTTTCAGTTCGATCCATCTAACCCCAGCCTAGCGCTGCAACTGGCCTTGTGTTACGAGTCCAAGGGTGAGATGAACGGCGCGCTGCACATGGCGGAGGAGGCGGTGCGCAAGCAGCCGGATGTGCTGCCCGCCCATGTCGCGCTGGCCCGGATTTACTTCCGGCTAGGGAAAAGAGTGGAGGGACAGAAGGAGAAAGAAATCATCGCCGAGTTGGAAAAGAAGCAGCAGGAATTGTTCACGCCCAAGCCGGGCTCGCTACCGGGCGTCGATGGGCCGTAGCGTGAGAAGGGCCGCTTTGCTTCTGGCGAGCTTTTCACTGATTGCGGCGGCGCAGACGCCGGGCGCTTTTCGGAACATGGCGCCGGGCATTCGTTACGTGGGCTCGAGGGTGTGCCAGGATTGCCATCCCAAGATTTCCGCGAGCTATCTCAAAACAGGCATGGGGCGATCGATGATCGCGGGTGACGACACCTCGCTTGAGACGCGGCTGCCGGCGCCCGCGACGATATTCGACAAGGATAGCGGGCAGTATTTTGAAGTCTTTCGAAAACAGGGGGCGTTGTACCAGGCTCACTACGCAGTGGACCGGAACGGGAAAGAGATTTTTCGCCAGTCGTTCAAGATGGCTTATGTCGTCGGAGCCGGCGAGAATGGGTTCGGCTTCGTAGTGGAACGCGACAACTATTTGTTTGAGGCTCCGCTCTCTTACTACACGAAGTCGCGCATCTGGAGTTTTTCACCGGGCTATGAGGCGCACAACTACGCATTCACCAGGCCGGTGGTGGAGCAATGCATCGGATGTCACAGTGGGCGGCCGCAGCCGGTGCCGGGCCGCGTGGCGCTTTACCGCAATCCGCCGTTTGAGGAGCTGGCGGTGGGCTGCGAGAATTGCCACGGCCCCGGCGCGCTGCACGTTACTGAACGCCAGGCCGGCCGCGTCACGTCAAAGATCGATACGAGCATCGTGAATCCGGCGCGCCTGAGCGGATGGCTGGCGGACAACATCTGCATGAAATGCCATCAGGGCGGCGACGTGCGGGTGGTGCAGCCGGGAAAAAGAGAACAGGACTTCCGGCCCGGATCTGCGTTGGACACCGTGGAAGCCATTTTCAAGGTGCCGCTGAACAGCGATTCGCCGCCGCAATCCGTATTATTGGAGCACTACTTTGGTATGAGACTCAGCAAGTGTTATCGGGCGAGCGCAGGAAAGCTCGACTGCATCACATGCCACAACCCGCACGCGGGGATTTCCGGCGTGGAAGCGGCGGCGTACTACCGCGCCAAATGCTTGAGATGCCACCAGCCGGAGAGATGCAAGCTGCCGGTAGAAGAGCGCGCCAAGAAAAGTCCGGCTGACGATTGCGCGTCGTGCCACATGCCCAAACGGACCGTGACCACCATCACGCACGCGGCGCTGACGGATCATTCGATTACGGCGCGTCCGGGAGAGCCGTATCCCGAGGAAGCCTTTCCGTCGCACGCGACCGGCGGAACCGGGCTGCTGCACTTGACCTCCGCTCCAGGCGAGCCCATGTCCAGTATCCTTCCAATCACGCTGCTGCGCGCCTACCTTGATCTGATCCGCGACGGGCACAAAGAGTTCACCGCAAGAAAGAATGCGCTGTTGGATAAGCTGGCGCACAGTGCCCCATCGGACGCTCTGGTGCTTTCCGCACTCGGCCGGAGAGCGGCGGCGCAAGGGACGGTGGAGGGCACAACAGAAAGCATCGGGTATCTGACCGGCGCCCTTCGCGCGGGATCGGCGCTGCCTGAAGACTTTCTGCTGTTGGCCGGCGCCTATGGCCAGGGCAAGCGCCACACCGAAGCGATCCGGGTGCTGCGAAAAGGGCTGGAGCAGAATCCTTATCTCCGCGAATTCTACGAGGCGCTGGCGGCGCAGTACGTGGCGCTGGGAGAATACCGCGACGCGTTGCAACTGAGCCGCAAAGGCCTGGAAGTGTTTCCGGACGATGCGGCGTTGCTGCTGCTGCAAAAGAAAGTGCAGGCGGCCATGCTGGAACCTTCTTCAGGGCCGTAGCTACGGCTGCGAAATGCGCGCCGGGTGGGAAGCGTCCTTTTCGGTCATCCACGTGAGCATGGCTATGGCCAGCCGTTCGACCTGCCCGGCGATCAGGATCTGCACTTCTCTTTCGAGGAAAGCTGTCTCGATGGAGAAGACCAGGGTTGTGGCGGCGCCAGTTTCACTGAGCACGCTGTGGATGTAGTCGTGAATGGCCAGCTCTGAGCCCGAGGTTTCCGGACCTTCCAGGAACCTGAGGAACGCCGCGAATTCGAAGGCGAAGTCTTTTCTGATGCGCGCGCGCCGATGCGCGGGGACCACCAGGATAATCTCCAACGGCCCGCCCGGCGAGCCTTCCAGATCGATCATGGCGAGTCCGGCATCTCCCAAGTCATGGAGCGATGCCCGGAAATCGAGCGGCAGCAGGCCGGGCATCTGCGCCTGCAATCTTCCGTGCCAACTGCTGGCCAACGGGCGCAACTTACGAAGGATTTCCCTGGAACCTGTGAGCGAGTAGGCCAGCTCGTCCGGTCCGTGCCACACCTGGCCTCGCGAGTCCCAGCCGTGGAGCGCGACGGAGGGTTTGGGGTCTGCTACTTCAGGCATTTCACCCGGGACTGGGATTGCCGGATTTCCGGAGACGCGCCTGCCCATGTTCATTCACAACTCTCTCCCGTATTATAGATCTTAATATCTTAAAATATACACCTGAATCGGAGTGACGCGCTCCGGTCTATCCGCCACGAGGCCAGTCCCCGAGGAATCGGCCTCCGCGCATGGCGGTATACTGAAATGTCGGGAGGTAGCAGCGCACAGCCGACCGAAAGTTTTGACGCGTGGCTGACGTCCCTGGTGGGATTGCCACAGATCCTCAAAACCTTCAGAAAGTGCCGGCCGGGGCTCCTGCGCCTCCCGCAAAAAACCATAAGACGCCGCTCTCCATTGGCGTACCATTGGGCACGTTTGCCATCTTGGAGGGTATCGAGGATCCATGCTTGCTCGCTCCGCCGATTCCGTGCTGGTTATTGTCGACCTTCAAGAGCGCCTGGCGGCCGCCATGGTGCCAGTGGAGCGAATGGGCGTGATTCGGAACACGCGAATCCTGCTGGAGGCCGCCAATTGTCTTTGCATACCCGTGCTGGTAACGGAGCAGTATCCGAAGGGGCTGGGCCCGACGGTGGCTCAAGTGGTGGAGAGGCTTCCCGAAGCTACTCCGCGTTTGGAAAAGACATTCTTCTCGTGTGCGGGCGCCGAGCCTTTCTTCACGGCGCTGGAGGCCACGGGGCGAACGCAGGTGATCCTCGCGGGCATGGAGTCGCACGTCTGCGTTCTGCAATCGGCTGTGGAGTTGCGTGCCGTGCGCCAGGGGGTGTTCGTGGTTCAGGACGCCTGCTGTTCCAGAAATCAGGAACACCACGCCAACGCGATGCACCGTCTGCGGGCGGCGGGGGTGGTGGTGACGAACACCGAGTCCGTTGTTTTCGAGTGGCTGCGCGATGCCCGCCACGAACACTTTAAGGCTGTTTCGGCGTTGTTGCGTTAGTTGGATTGGCGCACGAATCGGAGTCAGCGCCAGGCGCGGCTTCCGAACGCTCTCACAGCATTCCACCTGCAGCCGTGGCCTTCAGCCTATGGCGTTCCTTCCGCACTGGCAGCCGCGCCGGCCCACCCCACGCTCGCCACGCGGCACTGATGACCCGAATGGCTTCGGTGCGGTCAAACGGTTTTGCCAGCACATCATAGGCACCCAGGTTCAGCGCTTCGGCCCACAGGCGTTCGTCGGCAAGGCGTGACGTCACGATCAGAGACGGCGGATCGGGGAGGATGGTCACCTGTTCGAGCACTTCTCTCCAAGACCCCGGCGGCAGATCCCGCTCACAAACCACAACTTCGAATTGCCGATTCTTGAGAACTGCCAGCCCGGAGGCCAGCGTCGCGCAGGAATTCACGGTGAATCTACGGATAGGGTTTAGCGTGCCTTGCAGGTGATTCAGAATGTTTTGCAGAAAGAAGTGATCCTCTTCCATCGGACTTATCGACAGAACCGGAACAATTCCGTTCTTCGCGATCTCGGGGGAGTTATTCATCACCACGTCCTTCCCACCACGCTTCTGTTCTCCTCCGAAACCAGAGAAGAACGCGCGACATGGTGGCAGCTATGCGGCTCGGGTCTGTTTGTTTATCAGGTCCTGTTCGGCCTGAAACCAATCCTCTTCGGGCGATCCGATGGGACAACCCCTCTCCAGCCAATACAGATAAGCCAGCCGGGCAATATCCGCGTGCTCGGGACCGTCCGCGGCAGAAATCACGCGTGATCCGTCACCGGTGGTCGTTTTGTGCAGGTTGTGCAAGCGCCGCGTTTGTTTGGGCATGACTTCGGATTCCTCTCTTACTCAAGACAGTGGCGGCGCACTGAACGGGAAGACGAACGACGTCAACTTCGAGACCGAAATACGCTGTCGGCTCTCGATTACAAATTGTGCTCTGTTCTCTTAATTATCCGATGATCTACAGGCTAAGTAAAGTCTTTTTAATCAAAATAGTTCGGGCTTTTCAATACCAGTCCGAATCGGACTACTGGTCCAATTTGACCTACACCATTCGAGGAATTAGCCGGAT
>Ga0335081_10020138_pt1 | contig 10789 bp, 11 predicted proteins | sample Lox_Sample_35_FD_206713 | JGI IMG/M metagenome (GOLD analysis project Ga0335081, IMG submission 206713) | Soil microbial communities from Loxahatchee National Wildlife Refuge, Florida, United States - Lox_Sample_3.5 | ecosystem: Environmental > Terrestrial > Soil > Wetlands | place: USA... | reverse complement strand
GCGGACATCTTGGAATCCTCCTCCAACAGGACGGTTTACTCCATAGATCTCACGAAACTGGGAGTAGGCTCCGGGGACAGATGGCTCTTCTCCTGGAGCTGGAATGCCACAGCACTGCGCCTCAGCGATGACGGATCGCCTGTTCTGGATGCTTTGGGGATGGAGATTCCTGCATTGCTCTATCTCAACAGCTCAAATCCCAACAACCTCCCACCCGGCAACTCATCTCTCAACAGCTCCAGCAGCCCGGTTCAGGCGACTGTCCTCTTTGACTCCTCAGGAAGGATCTCAAAGATATCAAGCGGCAACACGCTTTACTACGTCTCCCCGCAGGGCTATAAGGACCTCAACTCCACTCTCAGCTATGATGCCATGCTTGCTAATAGAGCGCAAAGGGCGCAGTTCATCAGAATCGAGCCTGGAAAGAGCGTGCTCAAGCTCATGGAGTTCGTCGACGGACAGTTCATCCCCCAGCAGTCCAACCACACGCTGACGGGAACCCTGGAAGCCCTGGAGCCGCATACGGTGCGCGTGCCAGCACAGTCGGGCCGCTATGAGCTGAGGCCGAGGATCGAGAACGCTGTGAATGCCCTCACAGTCTCTGATGCCTTCTACTTCAACGTCACTGCCCCCAGGATCATCTCCCTCGGCTCTGTCAAGGCCAGGGCAGGCGAGACGGCGTCAGTCCCCCTGCTCGTTCCTGCCGAAGAAGGCGAGAGGCGGATAAACATCAGCTACGATCCTGCGGTGGTCAGGGCCACTGGAGCCACCGGCAATTGCTCCCCCTCCTGGCAGGCGGACCAGAAAGCGGGAAGGCTGAGCGTGGTCCTTCCTGCGGGTTGCGGCGAGGCCAACCTCACGTTTGCTGCAGAGAAGGAGAATGCTACGACGGACCTCAGGGTGATGGAAGTGACCGGCCTGACCCCGCAGGGTATGACCAACGGCTCGATAACAGTGCTGCCGGGAAAGGCTGCCAAGAAGAGCGACGGCCCGGGCAGCTTTGCTGCGATCGCGACCCTGCTTTTTGCGGCCCTGGCCGCCAGGAGAAGGCAATAGGCTTCGAGGCCAGGCTCAGACTTCGGCAATCTTCGGCCTATTATTCGTCGTTCTGATTCTGAATTTCAGGGCCTAGAAGCCTCAACGCCTGCCTGAGCTCGGAGATGCTCATCTGTCCGGGTGCTGTCGGCCGGGAGACATACCCGTAGGTCATAACGGACCCGTAGAGCGGGGCCACTGCCCTCAGATGCCTTCCCATAGGTCCCATAGCTATCGTGCAGAGGGGTGTGTCCGCCTCCAGAAGAAATTCAAGGATCGCAAGGTTATCCTTCATCGATGAAGGGGTCACAGCAATCTTCGAGATCGCTGCCCCCGTGCTCAACATTTCATCCAGGATAGTCCGAAGCTGAATGCGGGAGGGCATGCCAGCAAAATCGTGGTAGGAGACGATGACAGGCTTTTTCACCTTCTCCAAGGCCTGCTCCCGCATGCGGGCCCGCAGCTCGATGTCCACCCAGTCGGCCAGCTTCGCGGCCTCGATGAGGATGCTGATGCGCTCCTCCTCTGTTCCCTGCCATTTGCCACCCTCGGCCTGGAGGCGGTTGGTGGCGATGATGGGCTTTTCCGTGGCCTTTCGCACAGCACTGAGGACTTCAAAGGGATCGCCTTTCACCAGGTCGAGCCTGACCTCTATCATGTCTGCGTCGCTGGCGGGCAGGACGTCCCCTACTGCTGCCAGGGAGGCCACGATTTGCGGTTTGAGGAACATATCAGCTACCTCGGATTTCATGCTACTGGGCAATAAGCCACTATCGATAAGATATCATCAATAAGGGCCAATAGTTCATTTATCTGAGATAAAACATTCACCTCCTGGCAACACGCAGGCCGTTTATCACCGCAAGAATCTCAGAGCTTTCGTGGAAGAATACGGCCCCGGCCACGCTGAGAAACCCAGCGAACGCAGAAGGGATCAGCATCGCCAGGACCAGCAGTGAGAAAGCGATATTCTGTCTGCTTATGCTTCTGGCCTTTTTTCCGATATCGATCGCGTAGGTGATTTTTGACAGGTCGTCGGCCATAAGCGCCACATCGGCAGCCTCAATGGCAGCATCAGCGCCCGCAGTGCCCATGGCTATTCCCACTGTCGCCTGGGCTAGTGCCGGAGCATCGTTTATCCCGTCCCCCACCATGGCGACTGCACCATATTCATGTTTCAGCGACTCCACTGCCCTTGTCTTCTCATCAGGCTCAAGGTTCGCCCTGAACTCGTCTATGTTGAGCTCCCTGGATATGGCCCCGGCCACCGCGTCGCTATCGCCGGTCAGCATAACTACCTTGACTCCCATCTTGTGCAGCGCGCATACGACCTCCTCAGCGTTGGACCTTATCTCGTCTCTTATGCCTATGACGCCCTCTATGCCGTCGTCGGTTCCCACCAGTATGGCAGTCTTCCCATCAGCTCTCAGCCTCCTGATATGGGACTTATCTGGAACACTCATCCCCAATCCCTCGAAGAACTCCGGCTTTCCTGCATAAACCGTCCTGCCTTCCAGGTTTGCGCTGACCCCGGAGCCTATGAGACATGCGAAGTTCTCTGCCTCCACGGCATCAAGGTTAAGCGCTCTGGCTTTCTCAACAATGGCATGGGCCAAAGGATGCTCAGAAAGCCTCTCCACGCTGTAGGCCCGCTTCAGAACATCGGTTTCATTTCCCTTGATGGCAAAAATATCAGTAACTACCGGTTTTCTCCTTGTGAGTGTGCCAGTTTTGTCGAAGGCCACAGCCTTGACCTTGCCCAGATTCTCCAGATGAACTCCGCCTTTGATGAGGACTCCGCTTTTTCCCGCTCTCCCGATGCCTGCGGCGATGGCTACTGGGGTGGACATGATCAGGGCACAGGGCGCCGCTGCCACCAGGAGGACGACAGCCCTCACTGCCCACTCCGAGAGGCCGCCTTCGAGCAAGGGTGATGCCAGGACCAGAACAGCTGCGCTCAATAATACCAAAGGGGTGTATCTTTCTCCGAATCTTTCAATGAAAAGCTGGGTCTTGCCCTTCTCCTCATGGGCCTCCTCGACCAGGTGGATGATTTTGGATAGCGCATTATCCTCGAAGGCCGCAGCCGCCCTGATCTCCATAGCCCCTTCTTTATTGATGGTGCCTGCAAGCACCCTCATCCCCTCGTGCTTCTCTACGGGCATGGATTCGCCGGTCACGGGTGCCTCATCGATGCTGGATCGTCCCTTGACGATTACACCATCAGTTGGGATCGACTCCCCGGGTCTGACGACGAACAGATCGCCGACCTTCAGCCTTTCAGCAGGAACTCTCAGCTCTTTCCCGCTGACGATGACCCTTGCCTCTCTGGGTGCCAGATCCAGAAGCTCTCTGATGGACCATCTGGTCCGGGCATAGGTATAGTCCTCCAGGCCTTCTGCAGCTGAGTAGAGAGCCACAAGAAAGGCAGCCTCATCCCAGATACCCAAAAGCACAGAGCCGATGGTGGCTGCCATCACAAGGATCTCAATGCCTATCTTCTTTTCTTCCATCAGCTCAGCGAATCCTTCCCTGCTCCAATGAAATGCGCCTATCATGATGGCAATAATGAATATCAAAGTTTCAACATAAGAGGGAATTACGCCCAGGTGGCGAAGTCCGTAAGCTGATACTGCAAGCAGGCACGAGATGAGTGCATTGCGCATAATAGGATATTCGTACCATTTCCCGTCAAAGATCTCATTCTCTTTGCTGATATCATTATCTTTGCTCATTTCTCTGACTCTCCCGCGTCGTTGATGTGCTTTAGCGCCTGGCTAAAAAGTGCGACAACGTGCTCATCATCAAGGCTATAATATGCGATTTTGCCGGATCTTCTCAGTTTGACGATGCGTCTGTCTCTCATGAGCCGCAACTGGTGCGATACCGCCGAGCTGTCCATATCAAGCACTGCCGAGAGATCGCAAACACACAATTCTCCTGATAGCAGTGCGTTTATTATTCTAAGCCGGGTAGGATCGCCCAGCGCCTTGAATATCTCGGATATTCGTTGCAGCGCCTTTTCGCAAAGCTCTCCAGCTTTTGCCTTTTTCACTCGTTCTGGATGTATGCAGTAAACGTCGCACCATTCGTCAACAGGATCACACATGAGATTCTCCTTATGAATGCATGAATCAATGTTCATATGTGCAAATTATCTGATCGTACTTAAAGTTTTAGATCAAATCAAATTTCAAATTTTCAGAAAATTTTAAATATCTAAATACAGTAAAATAGTCAAGGTGGATTGTGATAGCATCACTGATCACGATGCTCAAATTGAGGGGACTCCGAATCTATGAGCGGTCGTATATCCGAGGATACAGCATGAAGTGCCGCGCTACAAAAAAACGACCGACGACTTTAACAAGCACATCATCCCATGGTTGAGATGACGTGGATTGATACGAAAATATGCAAGTGGGGGGATTCCAATGACATGCAAATACAAATTTCCCGATAGCAATAAGATCGATCGATGCTTTTTGTATGACGGAACGGAGGAGTATTTACCTACGTTAGAACCCATGGAGTGCAATGGACCGGAAACGAAGAAGTGCGATGCATACGCGGACGGAGATGCCATGGATCCGCTTGACCAGATATCAATAGAAACGGTAAACAGCGTGAGAAGCGGAAGGTCAAACCGTGTCCTGACTCGCCTCGGAACGGGTATCGCCCGATAAATCACACAGTTGGGCACAGCCCAATCTTTCGGCTATCTCGGATGCGAGAATAGGATCCATTGAGTGGATGCAAGTGTCTTTTCATATCATTAAAAGCAAAAAGATCATCTTCAATGCCCACAACCGGAGATTGATTTGAGATATGCGGTGCCTTCGAGGAGAGGATGAACGAGGTCTTTCTAGAAACGCATAAGCTAAAGATCGCCGTAGACATCGATGGTGTGCTGGCTGATCAGGTCGGAGCAGTACTGAAGATAATTGAAAGAGAATATGGACTGAAGTATCTCAAAAGTGACGTTGATCGTGCGCATTGGAATTTTGCAGGAAGAGAACTGTGGTCTGAGATAAGCAGGTTGTTAGCCGATCCAGGATATACCTTAAATTTGCCATTGATAGAAGGATCGCAAAAGGGCATAGATCAATTAGCTGATCACAAGGTTTGCGTCGTGACGGCCAGACGGCCAAATGCGGAAGAAGCTACAAAGCAATGGCTGAATACGCATTTTCCTTCACTGACTGAATACTACCGAGCGAGCACAGGGACCAAGCATACTATACCTTCAGATATATTGATCGATGACCTAGATATCAATATAACGGAATTCGTCAAGAGCGATCCTGATCGGCATGGAATCCTGTATGTACACCCTTGGAGCATAAATGACACGGATATCGAGAGCTATTCAGATCAGGTGCACTATTGTCCTGACTGGAAGAGCGTGGTCGGAGCTATAAACAAGATACAAAAACTCAGGCGATATGAATGACAAAAAAAATCAAATCATCTTATCTACTTAGCCTTAACGCAATTGTTTTCTGAAATTCGAGGAATTAAATTTTATTGACATTGCTGAGGATATCGCGCCGGATTTATCTCCTAACAGAGCGAGGATCACCCATGAGACCTATCCCGCCTGAAGAGATGAATGCCCTGGACATGAACTGCAAGCACTTCGGCCTGCTGCCCTTGCAGCTCATGGAAAACGCGGGCGCTGCCCTTGCTCGCGAGGTCAAGGCTAGGGCCGCTGGCAAGAGGGTGGCCATTGTTGCAGGCCGCGGAAACAACGGCGGCGATTCCTTCGTGGCTGCACGCCACCTGGCAGGCTTTGAGGTTACGATCTATCTTCTCGGACGTTCCAGGGACATCTCTACCGACGAGGCAAAGAGAAACTGGCAGATCCTAGCGAGCCTGGGCTTCGATCTGAGGGAAATCGGTGATTTCTCAGACCTTTCTTTATGGGAGTACGACCTCATCATCGACGCCATCTTCGGCACGGGCGTTCGCGGCCAGGTCAGTGGGCTTGAGGCTGCAGCGATCGACGCCATCAACTCATCGGGCAGGCCAATTCTTGCGGTGGACGTTCCGAGCGGCCTTGGGACCAACAAGACCGTTCGATCCAGTGTCACGGTGACCTTTCACAGGCCAAAGATCGGGATGTCGGGCGAGCAGTCGGGCGAGGTGAAGGTTGTGGACATAGGCATCCCTCCTGAGGCAGAGTTTTTCGCAGGCCCCGGCGACCTCTGGCTCGTCGGAAAGCGGAAGCCCGCGAGCCACAAGGGCGAGAGCGGGCGAATCCTGGTAATAGGAGGCGGTCCTTACACCGGCGCTCCCGCTCTCACTGCCATGGCAGCGCTGCGGGCTGGGGCGGACGTTGTCACCGTCGCCACCCCCAGGAGATCGGCCGGAGCAGTGGCCGGATTCTCGCCCAACCTCATTGTCAGAGAGCTCTCCGGGGATCACCTGCGGCCTGAGGACCTGGACGTTCTCCGGGACCAGATAGCGAGGCACGATGTGGTCGTGATGGGCATGGGACTCGGCAGGGCCCCTGAGACTCACGCCGCGCTTGAGGAGATAATGCCCCTGTGCAAGAAGGCCGTCATAGATGCCGACGCCCTGCAGCCGGATCTTCCTCTGACGGGTATTATCACACCCCATGTGGGAGAGTTCAGGAGGATAAGCGGCATCTCTCTCTCCGGCGAGGGTTATAGCGAGCGCATCAACCCCCTGAGGGGCTATGCTCGCGAGAGGGGATTGGTGATCCTGCTAAAGGGCAAGATCGATCTCGTATCGAATCTGATCACCGACGGCGATGGCATCAGGGCCAACACCAACGGCAACGCTGGAATGACCGTGGGAGGCACTGGCGACGTCCTGGCGGGAGTGACAGCCGCCTTCTACGCCAGGACGACCGCGATGAGAGCTGCAACGGCGGCGGCCTTTGTGAATGGAAGAGCCGGCGACCTGGTCTACGAGGAGAAGGATTTCGGCATGGTGGCGACAGACCTGATCGAGAAGATCCCAGAGGCCATGAGGTTGTGAGACCCTGGCGGAAGATAAAGGAAAAAAGGATGATCCGGAGGAAGTGGGAAAGCTGGCTGGGATGGTGGAGATCACGGGAAAGCCTGTTGTCTTTCGAAGGGCCAGGGCCACAGGTTCGATCAGATTGAAGGAGACCACCATCGAGGCTATAAGATCCGGGCGGGTGAAAAAAGGGGATGTGCAGGCGACAGCGAGGTTGACTGCTATCCTGGCGGTGAAGGAGACACCCAGATTGATTCCCCTCTGCCATCCCATTCCCATCACAGGCGTGGACGTGGAGTTCGAGCTTGGGATCAATACCGTTCATGCAACAGTCACTGTGACGTCGGTTGGCAAGACTGGGGTGGAGATGGAGGCACTGACTGGTGTATCCGTGGCCCTCCTCAACGTCTGGGACATGATCAAGTATCTTGAGAAAGATGAAACCGGCAACTATCCCGAGACGGCGATAGAGGAGATTCGGGTGGTGGCGAAGGAGAAGGCGATGGCCGAGCGCTCTTGATCGTCTTGGTTATCTTCTTGACTTCTACAAGACCTGTACTACGACCCTACTGCGGCCTATGCTCTTCCTAAATCCCAAATCAGCTGATTCTTCTTATTCCCTCATCCAGCGAAACCTTCGCCTCGAACCCCAGGGATTTGGCCTTGGTCGTGTCCGCCTGGGTGTGCATCACATAGTTCTTGATCGGATTATCCCTGTAGGTCGCCTTTAGATCTGTCCCTAGCTTCGAGTTCAGAAGGCTCACCACTTCATTGAAGCTGTGCGCCTTCCCTGTGCCCACATTGAATATCCCGCTTCCTTTCTTAGATGCCAGGATCAGGGCAGCGACAATGTCGTCCACATGGATAAAGTCCCGTGTCTGGCTGCCGTCACCGAAAATCAGAGGACTTCTGCCCGCCTTCATCTCCCAGAAGAACTGCGTGATGATGTTGGCATATTTTCCCTTGGCCTCCTCGTGAGGCCCATAGACAGAGAAGAACCTCATGGCAGCGTATTCGATCTCGAAGAGCCTGCTATAAAGCTGTGCCAGCCTCTCCATTGCCAGCCTCGCTTCGGTGTAGTAATCTGTAACCTGAATGACGGCATCCTCGCTCTGGGGCGCGGGAACTCCGTTGTAGAGCGAAGAAGAGGAGGCGAAGACGACCTTAGCATTTCCGCTTTGCCTTGCAAGCTCCAGGATCGAGATCATGCCGTTGATGGCCTCTCCCACCAGAAGTGGGCTATTTTTGTACATGGGAGAAGAAGAAGGAATTCCCAGATGGAAGATCACGTCGGGCTTAAGATCGAGGGAGAGACAGTCGTTGCTCGATTTCTCTATGATCTTCATATCCCTGACGGCCTCAAGGTTCTTCAGGCTGCCTGTCTGAAGGTTATCAAGTATGGTAACCTCGAAATCATCCACAATTGCCTCTATGAGGTTGGAGCCGATGAATCCAGCTCCACCGGTCACCAGGGCCTTCATGAAAGATCCCTCTGATAACAGCTCAATAAGTTCGCCTTCAGATCAAGTCCTCCTCTGCTTCCGCATTCCAATGACGCCTGGTTCTCCCTTAAAAATATTTGAAAATTCCGATTAACGGCACTCCTGAGCATATCCACGGATCCATCTCCTCGCACCGTTTCATGAAGCCATATATCTCCGCCTTCGGGATCTGGTCCACCACTCATGGCCCGTATGTCCGCAAGCATAACCGCTTACTCCAGGATCAATCATCCCTCTTCTTTTGCCCGTTCTCGGAGATTCGCTCTGCCCGCTTCTTCGAAAGCTGGTCAACGAAACCCGAGGTGAGGATGGACGTCGGGAGGGCAAAGGTGGCCACACCTAATATTATTAACATGCCGCCGATGACCTTCCCGAGGCTCGTGACAGGATACACATTTGTGCCGATCGTGGTCATGATCAGGATCGCCCACCACATGGTGGCAGGGATGCTGGGAAAGCTCTGGGGCTGCGCATCATGCTCCAGGAAATAGATGATTGTAGAGGAGAGGATCATGAAGAAGATTATGGTTGTGAAGCTTACTGCCAGCTCCCGCTGCGTCTCCTTTATAACATCCACAATCGTTTGCAGCGACTCCGAATACCTGCTGAGCTTGAGCAGCCTGAAGCTCCAGAAGACCCTTAGGCCCCGCAGCAGCCTGTGGTCCTGGGGCAAGGCGAAGATGACATAGGATGGCAGGATGACCATGAGATCGATAAGCATCAGCGGTGTCAGAGCGTATCTCAGCCTGCCCGCGAGGGCGCTGCCGTAATTCAAATCCACGTCACAGGACCAGACCCTAAGCACATACTCTATGGTAAATACAGCAATCGAGATGTCGCTGAAATACTGGAAAGCGATTCTGTGGGGACGGTAAATCGTCTCCACGGTCTCCAAGATGACGGCAATGACATTGAGGACCACCAGGGCCATGAGGAGGAAATTCACTGTCTCTGCAGTGGGATCCTCGGCCTTGGTAGCCTCCAGGATCTCGTACACCCGCTTCTTGGAGATCTGGCCCATCAATAGAGGGCATATCTATCTTAATATATACGAACTTGCCCTCTTTTTATCATGCGCGCAGCATGCCTTCAGCTCAGGGTTGAGCCCTGCCATCGGGAAGGCAACCTTCAAAGAGCCCTTATGCTGGCCCGCGCGGCTGTGGGGAAGGCCGAGATCCTGGTCTTCCCGGAGCTATTCCTGACTGGCTTCTGCTACGAGACCGGGACCGATGCCACTTCACCCGGCTCATCCCTGGACCCTTTTCTGAAGCTGGCGCGCAAGCATGGCTGCCTGATCATCGGCTCGATTCGCAGTGGCAGACAAAACCTCGGCTTCTGCCTTGATTCGGAGGGATTCGAGCTTCGGCCCAAGATCCATCCCTTTGGCTCTGAGAAGGAGCACTTCGATGGTGGCGACTTCATCTCGCCCGTGGCGACGCCGTGGGGGATGGTGGGCCTTGAGGTCTGCTACGATCTGCGCTTTCCAGAGGTCGCGCGGGCGCTGGCGCTCCAGGGTGCCGACTTCCTGATCACAGTGGCGCAGTTTCCCGCGTCCCGTATAGTGCAGTGGAGAGCGCTCTGCGTCGCGAGGTCGATAGAAAACCAGATACCTCATGTGGCCTGCAACTATGCAGAGGGCGGGGGCTCGCTCATAGTGGACGCAAGCGGAAGGGTGCAGGCCGAGGCAGGGTCAGGGCAGGCAGTGATCACCGGCGAGATCGACCTCGCAGGGCGCGACGCCGTGCGGCGAGATGTCCCATGCTTCTCCGACAGGAGGCCGGAGGTCTACTGAGTTGGTCGAGACCGCTGAGCTGGTGGTGACGGCGCAATCCGACCCCAAGGAGGCAGCAGAATGAACGCCCTTACAAAGAATTTCCTCATCTCGAAGTTCAGGGAATATTACCTTGAGTCTTCCTTGGAGACGCCGCCGGGAATGGAGGCCAGGGAGTGGGGCTTCATACTCTTCGACGATATAGGCATGCGCCGCCACAAGTCTTTCCTGACTCGCGGCGAGCTGGCGGACTATGTTCGTAGCATGGTGCCCGCCCACCTCTACCATTCAGCTGCGTATTACGAGCGGCCCGGAGCGCCGACGATGAAGGAGAAGATCTGGCGCGGCGCCGACCTGATCTTCGACCTTGATGCCGATCACCTGCGGAAAGCCCCGAAATCCTACAGTGAAATGCTGGACCTCGTGAAAAAGGAGACCTTGAAGCTACTGGGATTTCTCACGGCGGACTTCGGCTTTGCAGAAAAAAACCTCA
>Ga0335081_10020137_pt1 | contig 10789 bp, 9 predicted proteins | sample Lox_Sample_35_FD_206713 | JGI IMG/M metagenome (GOLD analysis project Ga0335081, IMG submission 206713) | Soil microbial communities from Loxahatchee National Wildlife Refuge, Florida, United States - Lox_Sample_3.5 | ecosystem: Environmental > Terrestrial > Soil > Wetlands | place: USA: Florida... | reverse complement strand
CACGCAGGCTGCATTGTGCGGAAGTGCCCGGGTCGGCGATCGTGTTGACCGTTATCGTACTGGCGTGCAGCAAGGATGGAATCAGCACCAGCCAAACCGGCACCAGCACCACGAGCAGAGCCAGCGAGTTCGACGGCCTTGCCGCCGACGCGCGCCTGCTCCAGGCGTTGGCGCGCTCGCAGCAACGAGTTACTTCGAGCCAGCATCTGGTCCAGGAGATTTTCTTGGTCATCACTTCTCCCAAGAGAGCGCGTCGCCGTGAGACGCGCTCCGCATCCAGTTCGAGCCAACCGCGTTGCTGGAGGCGAAGCGTCTTTTAGGCGCCCTTAAACTAATACGTTAATATTCTAGAGACAGCTAGAACTAAGTTAGCGTTTCAGACCAAAATCGGATGATAAAGTTGGTGTCTGGGAGTCTTTAAGTTTTGCAATCACGCCAATGATTTTCACCATCAGCTTCGCGGTCGAAGGGATGCTCCGGCGCGACGGCATACTATTAACCGGAGATCCCGCCGCAGTGCTGCGGGCGCTCGAAGAGGACGGTATCGGCGGGGCGCGCTTCGATTATCAAAGCGAGATCTTCACTGTCGAACTCGATCCTGAAGTCGTGTCTTGGAGCGAAGTTCGCGAAGCGGTGCGGCGCGCCGGCGAGCGCGAGGGCCGCACCTTGCTCCCGGTCGTGGTGAGCCCCTAACAGGGTGTTGAGAAACGGTTGCCGCCGGCTTTGGGTCCACACTCCGGCCTCAACGCCCTGTCGTGAGAGCTGGCTTCCTTTAGTTCTCTCCCGCTTGCGGGGGAGATTACAGAAGGGGAGCAGGCTGTGAAGACTTTTTCAACAGTCTGCTAAGCGCGATTTGCACCTTGGCCGTAAACAATCTAAGAATCCTGAACGTCGAACCTGGAATCCGCTTTCGTCCCCGGCAATGCGACCTGAGCAGGCGAGGCGGGCGCATACGCAAGAAGGAGAAGTAGTCATGTCCGCACTTATGCCGCTAAGCGGCGTCAAGATCCTGGATCTCTCGAAGCTGGCCCCCGGTCCCCATTGCACGATGATCCTGGGCGATCTAGGTGCCGATATCATCAAGATCGAGGAGTTCGGCGCGCCCACTGGCCGGCGCGCCCAGCAAGCGGGAGCGGCGGCCGCTGCCGCGCGCCCGCCCAGCGGCTTCGGCAATTCGCCCTACAATGCGCTGGCGCGCAATAAGAAATCGATCGGGCTCAATCTCAAGAGCGGCCCGGGCAAGGAAATCTTCCTGCGATTGGCGCAGCGCGCCGATGTCGTGGTCGAAGAGTTCCGCCCCGGCGTCGCCAAGCGGCTGGGGATCGATTACGAGACGCTCTCGGCGCGCAATCCCCGGCTGATTTACTGCGCCTGCACCGGCTTTGGCCAGACCGGCCCGTACCGCGATTTGGTCGGCCACGACATCAACTATATCGCGACCGGCGGCGCGCTCTCGCTCATCGGCCGCAAGGATCAGCCGCCGACCATCCCGCAGAACCTGCTGGCGGATTACGCCGGCGGCGGGATGCATGCCGCGCTCGGGGTGCTCGCGGCGCTGCTGGCGCGCTATCAGACCGGCCGCGGCCAGTTCGTGGACGCGGCGATGCTCGACGGATCGATGCTGGTAATCGCGCAGGCGATCTCGGCCTACTACGCGACGCGCAAGATTCATCCGCGCGGCGAAACCATGTTCGACGGCCTCGCGCCGCACTACAACCTCTATCTAACCAAGGACAACAAATACATTACGATCGGCGCGGTCGAGCCCTGGTTCTACGCCAATCTCTGCCGCGCGCTGGGGCGCGAGGATTTTATCCAGGACGAATACAACCGGGCCAAGTATCCCGAAATCCGTCAAGCGTTCGCGGAGATATTCAAGACCAAGACCCGCGACGAATGGTACGAGATTCTGACCAAGACCGACATCTGTGCGGGAAAAATGCTGACCCTGGATGAAATCGAGCACGATCCGCAGATTCGCGCGCGCAAGATGATCGTCGAGCTCGACACGCCCTCCGGAGAGAAGGTCAACCAGATCGGCATCTCGATCAAATTGTCCGAGACGCCGGGATCGATCAGAAGTCTGGCGCCCCGCCTCGGCCAACATACCGACGAGGTGCTGAAGGAACTCGGCTATGGCGAGGCCGATGTCGCGCGCTGGCGCGAGGAAGGTTCGATCAAATAGCGGTCTCGATACACTCGCGTCCGCGACGTGGCGGTCGCGGCCCTCACGGGCAGGGAGAACGATATGAAGGTCGGATTTATCGGGCTTGGCGCGATGGGGCTGCCGATGGCGCTCAACCTGGTGCGCGCCGGTCACGAGCTGACGGTGTACAACCGCACGCCGGGACGCACCGCCGAGCTCGAGCGCGCCGGTGCGCGGGTCGCGGAGTCGGCAGCGGATGCCGCGGCTTCGGCCGAGGTGCTGGTCACGATGCTCGCCGACGATCGCGCGCTCGAGGCGGTGGTGCTCGGCGCCGAAGCGCCGACATGCGGACAGCCCTCACGCGGCGCGATTGAAGCGCTGGGCCGAGGCGCGGTGCATGTCTCGATGAGCACGATCGGTCCCGAGGTGTCGCGACGGCTGGCCGAGGCGCACGCGGCGGCGGCACAGGGCTATGTGGCCGCGCCCGTGTTTGGAAGGCCGCCCGCGGCGGCGGCCAAACAGCTTTGGGTGGTCGCGGCCGGCGCGCCCGCTGATATCGAACGATGCCGCCCGGTGTTGGAGGCAGTGGGGCAGGGCGTGTTCGCGGTTGGCGATCAAGGCTGGATCGCCAACGCTGTGAAGCTGGCCGGCAATTTCATGATCGCCTCGGCGATCGAGACCATGGCGGAAGCCTTCGTGCTGGTGCGCAAGGCCGGCGTTGACGCCGAGCGCTTCCTTGAAATTATCAACGGCGCGCTGTTCAAATCGCCGATCTACCAGAACTACGGCACGATTATCGCCCAGGAGCGCTACGAGCCGGCCGGGTTCAAGCTGCGATTGGGCCTCAAGGATGTCAATCTGATTCTGGGAGCCGGCAAGATGCTCGGCGCGTCGCTGCCGTTCGCCGAGGTGCTGCGCAATCAATTCACCGCGGCGGTCGAGCGCGGGATGGGCGAGATCGACTGGGCGGGGCTGGGCCGCCTCAATGCCGAGAACGCGAATTTCGGGAAATAATCGAAAGGCGGCGTCTTTCGTTGTCATTCCGAGCCTCGCGAGGAATGACGGGACCACGTAGGTTTGTGCCACTGTCGCCAGTATAATCACTCGCGATGAGAATTTTCTCCGCGCGCAAGTGCGGGCTCCTGATTGCTTCGGCATTGATGCTGAGCGGATGCCTGGCGGCAGCCTTTGCCCCGGCCGGCATGCAGGCCTTGGAAGCGCTCGGTGTCAGCGCGGGTAATTCGATCAGCGGCAAGGACTCAGACTCGGACGCCGACAGAGCGGAGGAGGAGCCGCAGAGTGGTAGCTGCCAGCAGTTGCTGCTTGCGGTGCCGTATATCGCGGAGATCCGGACCGAATCAGATCGCACCGCGAAGGTGCGCCAGTGGACGGTTGGCATGGTCCAAGGCGAGCAGCGATGGACCGTCGTCCACGATCCAGGCACTGACAGCAGAGGATGGCGGACCGAAGCCGCCCTCAGCCAGCTTAACTTCAATCCGCCGCTCGAAGCAGCTCTCGCCGCCGCCAAAAGCCGCTATATGATCGCGGCGCCGGCTGACCCCGCCAGCACATTGGAAGCCAATCAATTGCTGAGCCTTACGATCGTCTTTGGGCCGCGAGTCGGAACCTACGACTGGAACGGCAGGCGCTACGAGTACGCGGTGGCGAAGAAACTGCCTTGCCTGCCTGGTCCGTCCTAGATCGCGTAGAACTGGCCTCGTTCATAAATTCATCGCGGCGGCGGGATTCGGTTTTCTTTGCGCACCGCTCCCGTCCGACTAAGATGACGGGGTGAGCCAGAATCAAGTGCTCTTCATGCGCGGCTTTTACGGCGAGCCGTTATACATCGAGCGGGCGCAGGGCGCGTACCTGTTTACACGCGACGGGCGCAAGATTCTCGACGGCGGCAGCGGCGCCGTGATCTCGAACGTCGGCCAGGGGCGCGAGGAACTCGCCAAGCTGGCCGCCGAAGTGGTAGCCCAGCTCAATTATGTGGTGCCGGTGTGGATTTCGCCGGAGCGCGAGCGGTTGGTGGCCCGTTTGGCGGGCTGGACGCCGCCCGGACTCAAGCGGTTCTTCTTCACCAGCGGCGGCTCCGAAGCGGTCGAGATGGCGCTCAAGTTCGCGATTTTCTATCAGAGCTTGAAGGGCCGGCCGCAAAAGACGCGGATTGTATCGCGCTGGCTCTCTTACCACGGCAATACTTTGGGCGCGCTGTCGGCCAGCGGCAATCGCGCCCGGCGCAAGCACTTCGATCAGGTGTTGATCGACTGGCCAAAGATCGGGCCCAGTTACTGTTACCGATGCCCGTGGCTCAAGACCTATCCCGAGTGCGGAGTGCAATGCGCAACCGCGTTGGAGGAGGAAATCCGCCGCCATGGCGCCGGCTCGATCGCGGCCTTTATCGCGGAGCCGATCGTCGGGGCCACCGGCGGCGTGATCGCGCCGGTCGACGAGTACTGGCCGCGAATCGCGGAAATTTGCCGACGCAACGATATCCTGCTGATCGCCGACGAAGTGATGACCGGCTTCGGCCGCACCGGCAAGCGCTTCGCCGTGGAGCATTGGAACGTCAAGCCGGACCTGTTGGTCGGAGGCAAAGGACTGACCGGCGGTTACCTCCCGATGGGGATGCTCGCGGCCGACGAAGCGCTGGTCGAGGAGTGCGAACGAGCGGGCGGCGACTTCATGTTTTTCACCTACAGCGCACATCCGCTGGCCTGCGCGATGGCGGAGCGGGTTCTGGCTATCATGGAACGCGAGGGCTTGGTCGAGCGGGCGGCGCGGGTCGGCGCGCGGCTGGGCGCGCGGCTGCGGCAGGTATTGGGCGGCCATCCGATGGTCGGCGAGATTCGCGGCGTGGGCCTGTTTTGGGGGATCGAGCTGGTGCGGGATCGCGCCGCACGCGAGCCGTTTCCGCCTTCGGCGCGCACCATCAACCGGGTGCTGGCGGCGGCGCTCAGGCGCGGGCTATTCATCTATCCGGCGGCCGGGATGGCGGCGGAGCGGGGCGGCGACGCGATCATGGTCGCGCCTCCGTTCGTGATCGGCGACGAGGAGATCGAGTTTATCGCGCAGACCCTTCGCGCCACGCTTGACGAAGTGGGCTCCGGCTTGACTACGGAAGCCGCGGGCGGTTAGGAGATTGCGGCAGAGGCGAACCAGACGGTGGTGATGCGAAGCGGACGGGCAGGAGAGACGGTTCGCGGCGAACGCGCGCTACGGCCTCCGCACAAAGATGCGCTCAAGCTGGAGAGCGGCATCTGGCCGCGCAACGCGCGCTGCGCGCTGTGTCTGACCTTTGATTTCGATGCCGACTCGCCTTATGGCGACAAGCCCGAAACCGGCGTGACCGTGCGCTCGCGCGGGGTCTACGGCGCGCGGGTCGGCATTTATCGGGTGCTGGAGCTGTTGCAGCAGTACGACCTGCCCGCGACCTTCTTCGTCCCCGGTTACACCGCCGAGATTTATCGCGACGCGACTCGGGCGATCGTCCGCGCCGGTCATGAGCTGGCGCATCACGGCTATTTTCACGAACGCTCCGGCAAGTCCGTGCAGGCGCCGGAAGAGGAACGCGCGATGCTGGAGCGGGGCGCCGCGGCGCTCGCGCAATTCACCGGTGTCCGGCCGCTCGGCTACCGCTCGCCGGCCTGGGATCTCAAGCCGGAGTCGCCGAAGGCCCTGGCCCAAGCTGGCTTTCTCTATGACTCGAGCCTGATGGACGATGAGCGGCCCTACATAATCGAGACCGGCAAAGGTCCGCTGGTCGAGTTGCCGATCGATTGGGTGCTGGACGATTTCACCCATTTCCAGTTCTCGCCGCCGGCGATCCAGGGACTGTCGGCGCCGTCCAAAGTGCTCGAGATCTGGCTCGACGAGTTCGACGGCTTCTACGAAAGCGGCGGATGCTTTATCCTGACCCTGCATCCGGAGGTGATCGGGCGCCATCATCGGATGAAGCTGCTGGAACGATTTATCCAGTACGTGATGCGCCGGCGGCGCAGGATCTTTGTCGCGACCTGTCTCCAGGTTGCGCGCCACGCGCTCGAAGTCGCGCGATAGTATGCGCCATCGGGTCGCGGCAAGAGGTTCCTGAAGAGGTCTATCGAAATGGCCGAAAAGCTCATCGGGCCGACCTCGCACTACTTCTATTCGCAGCGTTTGAAGCTGCATTACGTAGACTGGGGCAATCCGGAAAAGCCGTTGGCACTTTTGGTTCACGGCGGCCGCGATCACTGCCGCAATTGGGATTGGGTCGCGCTCGATCTGCGCCGGCATTTCCACATAGTCGCGCCCGATCTGCGCGGCCACGGCGATTCGGACTGGGCGATCGGCGGCAACTATGCGATGGTGGACTACGTGCTGGACGTGGCTCAGTTGATGGACGCGATCGCGCGCGGGCCGGCCACGCTGATCGGCCACTCGCTCGGCGCCGCCATCGCGCTTCAGTACTCGGGCACCTTTCCCGAGCGGGTGAAGCGGCTAATCGCGATCGAGGGCCTCGGTCCGCCCGCCTCGATGCTGAAGCAGCTTCCCGCGCATCTCCGAATGAAGCAATGGGTGAACGACATGCAGGCGCTGGCACGGCGCAAAATGCGCGAGTACAAGACTATCGACGAAGCGCTGGTGCGGATGCGCGAGGCCAACCCGCATCTTAGCGTCGAGCAGGCGCGCCATCTCACCATTCACGGCGTCCGCCGCAACGAAGACGGCACCTATTCGTGGAAGTTTGACAACTATACCCGCGCGACCTCTCCCTACCTGTTCAACCTGGCGGATGCGACCGAGATCTGGCGGCAGATTACCAGTCCGTGCCTGCTGGTGGCCGGCGATGAATCGTGGGCGGCGGAATGGGAGAAGGACCGCAGGTTCGAGGCCTTTCGCTCTGCCGAACGAGTCACGATTAGGGAGGCCGGCCACTGGGTTCATCACGACCAGCTCGGTGAGTTCCTTAAAGTCGCGCATGGGTTCCTGGGCATTTGACTGACGGCGAAACAGTTCGCGCGCCGGACTTACCCCTCCCTTCGCTATGGCGGTGGCCGCCGCGGCCGGGCTCTCAGCTCGAATACGTCTGGCTGATCCTTGTCGCCGCGGTGGTGGGCGTGCTCGGCGCGTTCGGCAATTTCGGTTTCCGCGCCCTGATTGAATTCTGCTCGTGGATATTCCGCGGCATGGAGTGGAACGCGCTCGGGATTCCGCGCGGCTCGTGGTTCGTCCTGCTGACCCCGATCGTTCTGCTGAGCGGCGGAGTCGCGCTGCTGATACTGGACTACTTTTTTCCCGGTGACGTGCTCGGTTATGGATTCCCGACTTTCGTCGCGATGATCCATCTGGGCCGGGCGCGCATCAAGCGGCGCTGGATTTTTATCAAGGCCGCTGGCGCGGCGCTCTCCCTGGGAGCCGGCGCTTCGGTGGGACGCGAAGGACCGATCGCCCAGATTGGCGGCGCGATTGGCGCCGCGGTTGCGCAAATCGTGGGGCTTCCCGCCGAGCGTGCCAAAGTGCTGGTCGCGTGCGGCGCGGGCGCTGGTATCGCCACCACTTTCAACGCGCCGATTGGAGGTTTGCTGTTCGCCCAGGAGATCGTGCTGCTCGGCGAACTCGAATTGAGCAGCCTGACTTTGATAATTGTCGCGACCACCGCCGGCGTGATTACTTCGCGTGCTTACTCCGGCGACATGGCAGTGCTTCACGTGCATCAATTCCTGCTGCGTAGCTACTGGGAGCTTTTGACCTACGGATTGATGGGCGTCGTATTGGGGCTGTTGTCGGCGATGTTCATCAGGCTCTTCAACGGCACTGCGGCGCTGTTCAAACGCCTCCAGCTTCCGAAATGGGCCAAGCTCGGAATTGGTCTTTTCGTCGTCGGACTGATCGCGGCCGCACTTCCGCAGAATTTATCCGACGGTTATCCGGTGATCGACGACGCACTGGCAGGACGATTGCCGATTATACATATGGCGGCACTGAGCGTGGCCAAGCTCTTCGCCAGCAGCGTCTCGCTGGGATGCGGCGCACCGGGCGGCGTATTCGGTCCGATCTTCTTTATCGGCGCGACGGTTGGGGGAAGCTTTCGCGGCCTTTCCACGCTGCTGTTGCCGGGACTGACCGGACCGCGGGGGTCGTACGCGCTAGTCGGTCTGGGCGCTTTTCTGGCCGCTACCAGCAGCGCTCCGCTCACGGCTCTGTTCCTGCTGCTGGAGATGACCCAGGACTACACCATCGCGCTGCCCGCTCTGATCAGCGTGATCACCGCGCTGGCCATGGCCCGCGCGATCGAGCCGGAGTCGATCGACACCTACGCCCTCAAGCAAGAGGGCAAGAGTCTGGAGATCGGCAAAGATCGGATGCTGCTGGCGCAAATATCGGTCGCCGCGGTGATGACGCACGAGCCCGTGGTATTGCGCGAGAGCGATCCGTTGCCGGAAGTCTTACGCGTCGGCGGCGAGACCGCTCAGTCCATCCTGCCGGTGGTAGCTGACGGCGATGCCTTGATAGGCGTGATCGTAACTCGCGAGCTGCTAGCGCTGATCGCCGGCAGCGATCGACTGGGTCGTCTGGTCAACGCCTTCGACATCGCGGTGCGAAACTTCCCAACCCTGAAGCCTGATTCCACTCTCGACGAGGCGATGATGCAAATCGAGGGCGAAGCGGTTGATGAGCTGCCGGTGGTCGACGACGACCGCAGGTTGCTGGGAGTGATCACGCGCCGCGCGATTGCCCAAGCCTTCAACCGCACCACCATCTCGCTATCCGCGGTGGCAAACCGCGAGCCCGCGATCCAGTGGTCCACCGGCTACCGGGTGATGCGGATTAGGATCACGAAGGCGGGCGAGGGCAAAACCCTGCGCGCTCTGGACCCCAGGGTGCGCTTCAGCGTGAGCGTGCTCGCGGTGCAGGAAGCGAACGGCGGATTTGTGCCGATTGGACCCGACCGCCCGTTCAAGGTCGGCGACGTGATCGTTGCGGCTGGACTTCAGACTAGCTTGCGAATGTTCCAAAAAGAGCTGTGACCGCTCGCGTCAACCGGCGCCAATAGAGTGCGAACAACCGCGTCAGGGTTTCGCTTCGGGCGCGACCGGCCAGCGGCGAAGCCCCATCTTATCGAGCTTCTTGATCACCCAAGCGATTCGATCATTGCCCCAAAACGGCTCGCCTTCAAGTACGAAGGTCGGCACGCCGAAGATGTGATCGCGGTCGCCCTCGGCGAACGCCTCAGCGAGCTCCGCGGGCCCTTGGTCCGCCGCATAACGTTTGAAGTCAGCGGCGTCGAGGCCGACTTCTTCAATGATGGCCTCGAGCGCGGCGGAATCTTCGACGTCGAGTTCCCGCTTGAAAAAACGCTCGAAGACTCGATCCGAATAAGCTCGGAACTTGCCGCATCTGCCGGCATAAAGCCCGGCGATCGCGGCCAGGCGAGCGTTGTAGATCTTCCGCGGGGCGCGGATTATCAGCCCGCGTTCGTTGGCGAAGCGGCGCACGTCGCGGTACAGATAACGCAGCTTGCGCCAATCTCTTTCGCTGCGCTCCGCCAAATCACCGTAAACGCGACGGATCTTGACCGCGAAGGGAATGCAGCGGAGGCGGACGCGATGGCTCTGTTCGAGCGCATACGCCGGCGCCATCGCCAAGTAGGTATATGGGCTGGTGTACGCGAAGTACAGTTTCACTTCGAGCAAATTTTCCATCATAAGTTCAACTTCTTAAGCCAATGGTTAAATAGCTCAACTTCTTAGCTGATGGTTAAATATCTTGACCCGCACAATTTTTATTACTAACGGTGAGTCTGTGCTATCGACGGCAACCAGCCTGCGGCGCCGAAAGACATGCGATGCGCGCTATCGAGCGACGGGGCTTTCTATATACGCGATGGAAGGGGGCGTGGGCAGTTTCATAACCTCAGACCACAACCGCATCATTCAATTGGTGCCTTGATCCACCGGTAGCGTCGAATCCGGTGACTTTGGGCGGGGGTCGTTATGGCAATAAGCAAAAAGCTGTTGACACTCACCTCAACAGGGCTGATGCTGCTTGCCGCCCTGGCGGGAGCGCATGCCAAGATCACAACCGGTTCGAAGTCATGGAACGGGTTCCAGATTCTGCGGCCACCGAAGTTGGACGCGAAGCCGGATGGCAACTACCGCATCGAAAGCCCGGCCTCGCTGCGTGCGCTGCATGAATTTTCGATCGTGACCCTGCGTCATGGCTTGTCGGAGCCGGATCCGTTCGAGCAGTTATTCGCGGCCAGCGCGCTCGGCGTCAATGGCGACGCGGTAGGCGCGATGATGCTCGAAGACGCGTTCGATTCCCCTGATCCGAGCCTGAGGATGGCTTCGGTCGATGGGTTGGCGGATATCGGCGACGCGAAAGCGGTCGCGGTGCTGCAGCGGCTTTTCTATCGGGCTTCGGATGGCTCCCGGCGGAGCCTGGCGATCGGCGGGCTCAGCCAGATAAGAGACTGCGCTGCTACCGGGCCGCTGTTAGAAGCGGCCCAAGGATCCGACCCGGGGACCCGGATGGAGGCCGCGCAAGCGCTGGGCCGCTTGGGTTGCAAAGGGGCCGTTTCGCCGTTGCTGGCGCTACTCTCGTCGGAGCGCGATCCCCTCGTCCAGACCGTGATCGGGCATGCCCTGCTGTTGCTGG
>Ga0335081_10020136_pt1 | contig 10789 bp, 7 predicted proteins | sample Lox_Sample_35_FD_206713 | JGI IMG/M metagenome (GOLD analysis project Ga0335081, IMG submission 206713) | Soil microbial communities from Loxahatchee National Wildlife Refuge, Florida, United States - Lox_Sample_3.5 | ecosystem: Environmental > Terrestrial > Soil > Wetlands | place: USA: Florida... | reverse complement strand
TCGTAGCGCGGGTAGCGGTGGATGGCGGCCGCGAGGCGGTTGAGCACCCACGACTCGCCGCGTGCTGCCATCGCCCGCGTGCCGGCGTCGTACTGGTCGGCGTGCTTGATCGCCGCCTCCTGCAGGTATTTGAACACTCCGGCGAGGAGCAGTTGGGAGTCGCGATCGACGTCCCAGTAGGAAACGGTGACGTCGAGATTGAGGGTCTCATTCATGGCCGGCTGGAACGCCCCGGGGTGGGGCGGGGCATGCTAGCCGCGACGACACCCGCAAGGGAATCCCGAACTCTCCCGCCCGCGCGCCGGTCAGGGCGGCGGATTCGCGACGAGCGCCTGCCTGACCCAGCGGCCGAACGCCGGCGTTCAGTGCATTATTCCGCGCTGTCCAGCCCACCGGCCGGAACGCGCCGCCGGTTCGGCGTCGGTGCTCAAGCCGGAGCCGGCGGCGGAACGCCCAGTTTTTCGGCCCACGGCGCCAGGGCCGGCAGGATGTCCGGGTGGAGTTCGACGCCGTTCTTCAGTTGGTCGGCGCGGCGCCGCAGGCCGGCTTCGCCCGGCAGCCGTACCCGGTCCACACCGGCGCGCGGCGGCGTCTGCCGGCACGCCTCCGCCAGCCACTCGGTCTGCCGGCGGAACTCCGCCGCGCCGCCAAAGCAGGCCGGCTCGAAGACCTGGAGAAAGACATTGTTGGTCCAGTCGGCTGGGGCGTCGGCGCGCCCGTGTCCGGCGAGGGCGCCGGTCAGCGCCTCGACGAGCAACCCGAGGGCGTACCCCTTGTGGCCGTGGTCGATCCCGCCCACCGGCAGCAGGGCGCCGCGCGGCTTGCCGAAGAGGACGGCCGGGTCGTTGGACGGTTCGCCCTGCGCGTCGAGCACCCACGCGCCGGGGAAGGAGCGTTTTTCGGCATGGAGGCGCAGCGCCTGGCCGTAACTGGAGATCGACATGGAGGTGTCGATGATCACGGGCGCGCCGCTGGTCGGCCAGGCGGCGGCGATGGGATTGGGCGTGTAGACGCTGCGGCGGCCGCCGTGCGGGGCGACGGCGCCCATGCGCGGGTCGGAGCAGGTGAGCAGCACCATCAGGCCCTGCTCGGTGACGCGCTGGAGGTAGGCGGCCAGACACGCGATGTGATGGCTGCGGCGAATCGCCACGGAACAGGTCCCGTTGCTCCGGGCGCGATCGCAGGCGAGCGCCAGGGCCTGGACCACGAGCCACGGGCCGGGCAGCTTCATGCCGTCCCACGTGACGGCCGCGGGGAAATCGGCCAGCACACGGGGGGCGCCTGTCTTCGCCATGCGGTCGTGGGCGAGTTCCTCGAGGTAGGGCGCGAGGAGGTGCAGACCGTGCGTTGTGTGCCCGAGCAGGTCGGCTTCAACCAGGGTCTCGGCAACGACGTGCGCCTTCTCGAACTCCAACCCGGCACTCTGGAGCAGGCCGGTGGCGAAGGCGTTGAGACGGGCGGCGGGAAAGCGGTTGGGCACGGACATGGCGGACGGGGGTTGGGTGGCGAAGCTGCGAGCAGGGGGCGCTGGCGGCGAACAAAGTCCTATACAAAACCCGGCTTTGGCAAGGCAAGTATCAGACCTGTCAGCATGTTATTCAAGTCATTGATGAATAATCCATAAAGGCTGCCGGATTGGCTTCGATGGGTTGGCGATGGTTGACATCCTCCACACTCATGACTGACTGGTCAGTCAGTCATGACCCAAGACAAGAAGCAGCGCATCATGCTGGCCGCCGAGCAGCTCTTTCGGACGTGCCGGGTGCACGAGGTGACCTTGGAAGCGATCGCCAAGGAGGCCGACGTCGGCAAGGGAACGATCTATCTCTATTTTGCCGACAAGGAGGATGTGATCTTCCAAGCGGCGGTGGCGGGCTTTGACGAGATGTGCCGGCAACTGCGGGAATCCGCGGAGGAGGGCGGCACGTTTCGCGAGCGCCTGCTGCGGGCGAGCGATCGCATCGTGGCTTTCTTCCAAGCCCGGCGCCCGTTGTTTCGCATCATCCTTTCGGAGGGCGAGCGCGCCATGGAGAGCGGCAATGCCGGCTTGCGCCAGCGGTGGCGGGAGCGGCGCCGCACAATGACCGAGGCCATGGCGGCGTTGATCGCCCAGGGGATCGCCGCCGGCGAGATCCGCGCCACCCTGCCGGCGGAGGTCCTCGCCGAGTATTTGCTGGGCCTGCTGCGGACGCGCTCCTGGGAACTGGAGGGTTGGCCGGAGGCACAGCGCAGCCATGTGGCCACCATCGATCTCTTTCTCAACGGCGCGGGCGTCGCAGCGCGCGTGCCAGCCGCGGTTTCCATTCCAGCAACATGACCCCGCCAGAATCCCCTCCCGCCCCGGCACCGGGGGCCCGACCGACACCAGGCGTTGCCAACGGCACGAATGGCACCAACGGCGATCGCCGCCGGCGCGGCCTCATGTACGGCCTCATCGCCGTGGCCGTCATCGCGGCCGGCGTGTTCGGCTACTGGTTCCTGTTCATGCGCGGCATCGTCTACACCGACGACGCCCGTTTCGCCGGCCACCTGGTCGACCTCGCGCCGGAGATCAACGGCCGGGTGATCAGCGTGGACGTGCACGAGGGCCAGTTCGTCCGCAAGGGCGCGCTCATTTTCCGCCTCGATCCGGCGATTCCCCAGGCGGCGATGAATCAGGCCGAGGCGGCCCTCGTCTCGGCAAAGGCCGCGCTCGCCTCGAGCGAGGCGCTGGATGAGAAGGCCGTGAACGGCAGCCGGCCGGAGGAGATCCTGGCGGCCGAAGCCACGGTCCGGAATCTGGAGAGCCACGAGGAGATGGCCCGGCTGGAGTTCGAACGCGTGGAGAAGCTCTTCAAGCAGGGCACGGTCGCGCAGGCCGATCTTGACCAGGCCCGGACCGCCTATGAATCGGCGCGGCAGGCCCGGGAAAACGCCCGGCAGAACCTGATCCTGGTCGAGCAAGGCTCGCGCAAGGAGGACATCGCCGCCGCCCAGGCGGCGGTCGCGCTGGCCCGCAGCCGGGTGGCCGAGGCCACCGCGGCCGTCGACAGCGCCCGGGGCGATCTGGCCCGCTGCACGGTGCACGCGCCGTTCGACGGCTGGGTGGTCCGCCGCTGGCTGGATCCCGGGGCGATGCCGCTGGCGGCGCAGCCGGTGGTGAGCATGTTCGACCCGGCGACGCTGCGCATCGACGCCAACATCGAGGAGAAATACCTGCACGACGTGGCGATCGGCGACCGGGTCGACATCGCCGTCGACGCCTTTCCCGCGTTGCATCTCGAGGGGCGGGTGACCGAGATCCTGCGCGCGGCCAACTCGGAGTTCAGCCTCATCCCGGCCGAGGGCGTGTCGGGCACGTTCATCAAGGTGACGCAGCGGGTGCCGCTGCGCGTCGCCGTGACGGCGCCGCCGGAGCTGGCGATCGGTCCGGGCCTGTCGGTCGAGCTGCGCATCCACTCCGGCACGGCGGCATCGGCGCCCCCGGCCGCGGCGGCCGTCGCGCATGATTGACGACCGCCACCTGCGGGCCAACCGGTGGGGCGTGCTGGGCATCATCATGCTCGGCACATTCATGGCGGTGCTGGACTCCAGCATCGTGAACGTCGCCCTGCCGCACATGATGAGCACCTTCGGGGTGGACCGGGAGCAGATCGAGTGGGTGGCGACCGGCTTCATGCTGACCTCGGCGGTGGTGATGCCGCTGGTCGGATGGCTGACCAACCGGATCAGCTACAAGGCGCTCTACCTCGGCAGCCTGCTCTTGTTCACCCTGGCCAGCGCCGCCTGCGCCATGGCGTGGAGCTACGAGTCGCTCATCGCCGCCCGCATCCTGCAGGCGATGGGCGGCGGGGCCATCCAGCCCATCGGCATGGCGATCGTGGCCGAGCTGTTCGAGCCGCACGAGCGCGGCCGCGCGCTGGGCATCTGGGGCATGGGCATCATGGCCGGCCCGGCGATCGGGCCGACCCTCGGCGGCTACCTCACCGACGCGTTCAGCTGGCGGACCATCTTCTCGGTCAACCTGCCGGTGGGCGCGCTGACGCTGCTCGCCGGCATGATCATCATGCGCCCGCTGCGGGCGCGCGGGGCCCGGCGGCCCTTTGACCTGCTGGGCTTCACGTTTCTGTCCATGGCGCTTATCGCCGGCCTCACCGCCCTGTCCAACGGCCAGGTCAAGGGCTGGCACTCCGACTACATCCATATTTGCGAGGCCATCGCGGTCGTCGGCGTGGTCATGTTCATCCCGGTGGAGCTCACGACCGAGCACCCGCTGCTCGACCTGCGCCTGTTCCTCATCCGCAACTACCTGCTGAGCATCCTGCTGGCGATCTTCCGCGCCATCGGCCTGTTCGGCAGCGTCTTTCTCTTTCCGATCTTCCTGCAGAACCTGATGGGCTACACACCGGTGCGAGCCGGCCTGTGGATGCTCCCCAACGCCCTCGCCGTCGGCCTGACCATGCCGCTGGCCGGCAAGCTGGCCGACCGGTACAGCCCGGCGATGCTGACGGCGGTGGGCGCGGTGCTGGTCGGCAGCTCGCTCGTGATCTTCGGCCTGCTCGATCCGCTGTCGCAATGGCCGATGCTCGTGCTGCCCCAGCTGGGCCGGGGCGCCGGCCTGGCGCTGATGATGGCCCCGCTGATGGCGGCGGCGCTCAATGCCGTGCCGCGCATCGAGCTGCCCATGGCGAGCAGCTTTCTGAACGTTTTTCAGAACGTCGGCGGTTCGCTCGGCATCGCGTTGCTCAATAATTTCGTGACCAATTCCATCCACATCCACGCCGTGCGCCTGGGCGAGGTCTTTCCCGTGGAATCGCAGCGCTTCGACATCCGCTTCGGGTTGCGGACCATGGATATGGTCTTCCGCCACGAGGCCGGGCTCGTGGCCAATCCCCAGATCAAGATCGCCTTTGCCGCGGCGCAGGGCATCGCCCGGCGCGCCCAGGTGCTGGGCTTTGAGAACGGCTTCGTGCTCGGCGGGCTGATCCTTTTTGCCGGCATCCCGCTGTGCCTGCTGCTCAAGCCCGAGGCGCACCACCTTCAGGAGGAGGAGAAGAGCGGGGGCGCGGTGGCGGCGGAATACGTCGCGGAGTAGGGAATTGCACCGGCTCCGGCGGGGGCGGCGGGCGCGCGAAACCGGAGCGCACCGGCCGTGCGCTCAGACGTGCACTTTGCTGAGGAAGGTCTCGAGCAACTCGTCGACATCCTCCCGCGAGTCGTAGAACTGGATTTCCAGGTCGCGCAGCGTCGTCTGTGCCTCTTCTGGCAGGTTACCGGCCAGCTCCCGCCGCTTCGCCCGATCGGTCGTACGGCCGACAATCCCGAACGCGGCGTTGGCCCGGCTGGCGATGTCCGCCCGTTCCACTGCACCGATGGTCTTTAGCGCGCTTGGCACAAAATAGGCCATGTCGCCGGCGGCGCTGGTGAAGTACTGGCGGAACCCGCGGTTGCCGACGTTCGCTTCGAAGGTCCAGACGGAGGCCAGAACCTGGTCAGCCGGACTCAGCGCGTCGAAACCGGACTTCGCGAGTCGATCAAGGGCCTGCTGGGCGGCTAGATCGGAGTTCGTCGTCACGCTACCTCGACCCCGAGGATGGCGCGACCCGTCGGTCCTGTTAAGGCAGAACCCCGCCGCGGGCCAAGCAGAAGGCCGGCTGAATGGCGCCAGAAGCGACGCTCGAAACGCGCACCCCGCCACCGACCCTAGAACGCCGCGTTGCCCGGCGTGCGGGCGAAGGGGACGACGTCGCGGATGTTCGCCACTCCGGTGACGAACATGAGCATGCGCTCGAACCCGAGGCCGAAGCCGCTGTGCGGCACGGTGCCGTAGCGGCGCAGGTCCAGGTACCAGCCGTAGTCCTTCGGATCGAGCTGGTGCCGGCGCATGCCCGCCTCGAGCACGTCCAGCCGCTCCTCGCGCTGGCTGCCGCCCACGATCTCGCCGATGCCCGGCACGAGCACGTCCATCGCGGCCACCGTCTTCCCGTCGTCGTTCAGCCGCATGTAGAATGGTTTGATCTCCTTCGGGTAGTTGAAGACCGTCACCGGGCACTTGAAGTGCTCCTCGGTGAGGTAGCGCTCGTGCTCGGACTGGAGGTTGGTGCCGTACTCGACCGGGTACTCGAAGTGGTGCCCGCTCTTCGTCAGCAGTTCGACGGCTTCGGTGTAGGTCACCCGCTGGAACGGCCGCTCGAGCACGAAGTCGAGCCGCGGCAGCAGGCCCTTGTCGACGAACTTGGCGAAGAGCTCGAGGTCCTCGGCGCAGTGGGTGCGCACGTCGCGGATCAGGTGCTTCACGAACTCCTCGGCCAGGTCCATGTTGCCCGCGAGGTCGCAGAACGCCGTCTCCGGCTCGATCATCCAGAACTCGCTCGCGTGGCGCGAGGTGTTGGAGTTCTCGGCCCGGAAGGTCGGCCCGAAGGTATAGACCTTGGAGAGCGAGCAGGCGAAGGCCTCGGCCTCGAGCTGGCCGCTCACCGTCAGGTAGGTGGGCCGGGCGAAGAAGTCCTTCGCGTAGTCGATCTCGCCGTCGTCGCGGCGGGGCGGGTCCTTGAGATTCAGCGTGGTGACGCGGAAGAGCTCGCCGGCGCCCTCACAGTCGCTGCCGGTGACGATCGGCGTGTGCACGTAGACGAAACCGCGCTCCTGGAAGAACTGGTGGATGGCGTAGGCCAGCCGGCTGCGCACCCGGAAGACGCAGCCGAAGAGGTTCGAGCGCGGCCGCAGGTGGGCGATCTCGCGCAGGAACTCGGGCGTGTGCCCCTTCTTTTGCAGCGGATAGGTGGCGTCGGCCGGCCCGACCAGCTCGACCGTCTGGGCCTTGAGCTCCCATTTCTGGCCCTGGCCCTGCGAGGCGACCAGCGCGCCGCGCACCGCGATCGCGGCGCCGGTGTTGAGGTGCTGGATTTCCGCGTAATTGGGCAGCGCGGCGTCGGCGATCACCTGCAGGCTCTTCAGGCAGGAGCCGTCGTTGACCTCGAGAAAGGAGAAGGTCTTGGCGTCGCGCCGGGTGCGGACCCAGCCCTGGACGAGGAGGAGGTCGCGCGGCGCGGTGCTGGCGAGCGCGTCTTTGACCGAGGTGGAATTCAGCATGGCGCCGACCATAGCGGCGCGGCGCGGCCCGCCAAAACAAAAACGGCCCGCCGTCCCGGCGCGCTTGCAGGCGGCGGCGAAACCTGCACCGGGGGGCGCATGCCGTGGCGTCGTCTGCTCCTGGCGCTGCTCCTCCTGGCCGTGCCGGCCGGCTCCGCGGAGCCGCTCCTCATCCTCGTCTCCCTCGACGGCTTCCGCTGGGACTACCTGCAGAAGTTCGAAACCGAGACGCCGTGCCTGCGGGACCTCGCCGCCACCGGCGTGCGCGCCGAGCGGATGATCTCCTGTTTCCCGACGCTCACGTTTCCCAGCCACTACTCGATCGTCACCGGGCTGCTCCCGGCGCCGTAACGCGGCCCGCCGGGGAGAAACAGCATTGCCGAGCCCGGACCCGGCGCTTTGTCTCGTGCTTCCCGGTGCGTGAATAGACGCATTCTGCCGCCCCTGCTCGGAATCGCCGCCGCCGCCCTCGGCCTCACGGCGCTGCTTTATCTGGCCGGCGCCCTCCTGCGCCCGAACGTCGCCACGCCGCCCGCGCCGCCGACGCCCGACGAAGTCGCGGCCGTCGAGGCCGCGCGGCGGCGCGCCGATTCCCTCGCGGACCAGCCGCCGGTGCGGATCACGCAGGAGGTCGACTACCGGGCGGGGCCGCAGGCGGCCTGGTGGCCCAGACAGGAGGCGCCCATGCTCGCCGCGCTGGTGCGCGCGGGCAAGCTGCCGCCGGTCGCCGACCGGGTCGGCCCCGAGCCGGTGGTGATGGAGGGCGTCGACGGGATCGGCCGCTACGGCGGGACCTGGCACCGGCTCGCCAACTCCTACAACGACATCAACACCATCCAGTGGCGCCTCTCCTATCCGAACCTCCTGCGCTGGTCCCCGCTCGGCGAGCCGCTGGTGCCGCACCTGGCGAAGGCATGGGCGGCCTCGCCCGACAACCGGGTGTTCACCTTCTGGCTGCGCCAGGGCGTGCGCTGGTCCGACGGCGCCCCGTTCACCGCCGACGACCTGGTGTACTGGTACGAGGACGAGGTGAAGTATTTCAAGGTGCCCCCGCCCCGGATGCTGCGCAGCGGCGCCGGCATGGGGCGGGTGGAGAAGGTGAACGACTATTGCGTGCGGTTCATCTTTCCGCAGCCCAACCCGCTTTTCCCCTACCGCGTCGCCTCGCAGGGCAACAACTACGAGGACTTCTCGGACTACCTCACGCCGGCCCATTATCTGCGGCGGTATCACCCGGCGCTGGGCGACCAGCAGCTGATCGCGCGCACGATGCGGGCGCTCAACCTCTCGACGCCGGTGGCCGTCTACCGGCGGATGAAGCATTACCTCAACCCGGAATGCCCGCGGCTGTGGCCGTGGATCTACCGCAGCTACGCGCAGACGCCGCCGTTCGTCTTCGTCCGCAACCCCTACTACTTCGCCGTCGACGCCGCCGGCAACCAGCTGCCCTATCTCGACCGCCTGGTGCTGGACATCCGCGAGATGAACCTGGTCGGGCTCGCGGCCGCCACGGGGCAGGCGTCGATGCAGGACCGCCACATCCGCTACGAGGACCACGTCCTACTCACGAGCGAGGCCGCGCGCAGCGACTATCAGGTCTACGACTGGTTCGCGGCCACGCGCTCGCTGTTCACCATCTATCCGGTGCTCAACCGTGCGGTGGATCCGGCCCGGCCGGAGACGCGCTGGAAGCACGACCTGCTCAACGACCGCCGCTTCCGCCAGGCGCTATCGCTTGCCCTGAACCGGCGCGACATCATCGAGGCCGAGTTCAACGGGCGCGGCGTGCCGGCGCAGATCGACCCGGGACCGGACTCCGCCTTCTACAGCCCGGAGCTCTTCCACAGCTTCACCGACTATGATCCAGCCCGCGCCGGCCGCCTGCTCGACCGGCTCGGCCTCACCCGGCGCGACGGCGAGGGGTACCGAACGTTCCCCGACGGCACGAAGATGACGTGGTACCTCAACATGACCGACTACACCGGCAACGGGCCGGCGCAGTTCGTGATCGAGGACTGGGCGCGGGTCGGCATCCGCTGCCTGCCCCGCTGGCGGGCCCGCGTGCTCTTCCAAGCGGAGAAGGCGGCGCTGGAACACGACTTCACGGTGTGGACGGGGGAGAGCGAGTACTTCCCGCTCGGCGAGCCGCGCAATTTCGTGGCGACCAACATCGAGTCCTTCTTCGCCCCGGCCTACGGCATGTGGTACCAGCGCGGCGGACTGTTCAACAATCCGCAGGCGGGCGGTCCCGGCGCGGAGGAGCCGCCGCCGGGCTCGGCCGTGCGGCGCGAGATGCGGATCCTGCAGCAGATCGACACCACGCTGGACCCCGGGAGGCGGCGGGCGCTCTTCGGCGAGATCCAGGCGATCAACGCCCGCGAGGTCTGGCACATCAGCATCTGCACGCCGCCGCCGCAGCTGGTGGTGGTGAAGAACGGCTTTCGCAACGTGCCGCGCAGCGCGATCTTCGGCTCGATCTACAACAGCCCCGGCAACGCCGGCCTGGAGACTTATTTCTGGGCGGCCCCGAACGACCCGCCGGCCGTCACGGCCGCGGCCCAGCGGGCGGTGACGGAAATCACTCCGGACCCCGGGGCACCGGCGAATGGAAACGGCGGCGGCGGGGCGCTCGGCGGATTCATCCGGACGCTGGTCGTCGCCGGCGTGCTGCTGGGCGCAGGCCTGGTGGCGGCGCGCCATCCGTTCGTCGGCCGGCGGCTGCTCCTCATGGTGCCCGCGCTGGTGGTCGTCTCGATCGTGGTGTTCGTGATCGTGCAACTGCCGCCCGGCGATTACGTGGAGTCGCGGATCATTGAGTACCAGATGCAGGGCACGGAGGCGTCACTGCCCCAGGTCGAGGATCTGCGCCGCAACTTCCACCTCGATGATCCGATGGTCGTGCGCTACCTCCGCTGGGCCGGTTTCGTCTGGTTCACGACCTTCGACGCCCGCGACACCGGCCTGCTTGAGGGCAACCTCGGCCTGTCCATGGAGCACGACCGGAGCGTCAACGACGTCGTGGGCGACCGCATCCTGCTCACGGTGATCGTGACGGCGGCGACGTTCCTGTTCACCTGGCTGGTCGCCCTGCCGGCCGGGATCTACTCGGCGGTGCGGCAGTATTCCTGGGGCGACTATCTGCTGACGTGCTTCGCCTTCCTCTGCATGTCCGTGCCCCCGTTCCTGCTGGCGCTGGCCATGATCTACCTCGGCAAGGCCTGGTTTGGGGCGACCGTCACCGGACTGTTTTCGCCGGACTATGCCGCCCTGCCCGGCTGGAGTTGGGCCAAAATCACCGACCTGTTGCGGCACCTGTGGCTGCCGGTGCTGGTGCTCGGCGCCGGCGGGGCCGCCGGCGTGGTCCGGGTGCTGCGGGCCAACCTGCTCGACGAGCTCAAGAAGCCCTACGTCATCGCCGCCCGCGCGCGGGGCCTGCGGCCGCTGCGCCTGCTGTTGAAATATCCCCTGCGGCTCGCGCTGACGCCCTTCATCTCCAGCCTGGGCAGCCTGTTTCCCGAGCTCGTCTCGGGCGGGGCGATCGTGGCCATCGTGCTGAACCTGCCGATGATCGGCCCGATCATGGTCGACGCACTGCAGACAGAAGACGCCTACCTCGCGGGGTCGATGCTCATGGTCATGAGCCTGCTCGGCGCGGTGGGCACGCTCCTGAGCGACCTGCTGCTGCTCTGGATCGATCCGCGCATCCGCCTCGCGGGCG
>Ga0335081_10020133_pt1 | contig 10791 bp, 11 predicted proteins | sample Lox_Sample_35_FD_206713 | JGI IMG/M metagenome (GOLD analysis project Ga0335081, IMG submission 206713) | Soil microbial communities from Loxahatchee National Wildlife Refuge, Florida, United States - Lox_Sample_3.5 | ecosystem: Environmental > Terrestrial > Soil > Wetlands | place: USA... | reverse complement strand
GATACTGGCCAAAACGGCGGTCTCGCAGGCTCGTGCCGGCATGGACATCATCGCACCCTCGGACATGATGGACGGGCGCGTCGCCGCCATTCGCAAGGCACTCGACGAGGCCGGCTTCACCAACATTCCCATTCTTTCCTATGCGGCGAAGTTTGCGTCGGCGTTCTACGGGCCCTTCCGCGAGGCGGCGGATTCGGCGCCGCAGTTCGGCGACCGCCGCTCTTACCAGATGGATGGCGCCAACGTGCGCGAGGCCATGCGCGAGATCGAACTTGACCTCGAAGAAGGCGCCGACATGGTGATGGTCAAACCCGCTATGCCTTACCTGGACGTGATCCACGCGGCGCGGGAGCGCTTCGAGGTGCCGCTGGCGGCGTATCAGGTCTCGGGCGAATACGCCATGATTATGGCTGCGGCGCGCAATAACTGGATCGACCGCGAGCGCGTCATGATGGAATCGCTGACGTCTATACGGCGTGCCGGGGCCTCGATTATCCTGACGTACTTCGCGAAAGACGCGGCGCGGATGCTGGCGTAACTTCAGGGGCGTGCTCGCGCGTCACAAGTGAAGGGGCACGCCTTGCAGGCGTGCCGCAAAAGCGACTTAAAGACTTGGGCTTTAGCCCCGGTTCCGCCGCAGGGCCTAAAGGCCAGTTCTTGTGTGGATCTTGACGGCACGACCAAGGTCGTGCCCCTTCACCTGCGTCGTGCCGCTTCGCCGGGGTCGTTGCCCTTCACCTGTTACCTCGCCTCTCATTGCCAAGGTTATGCCCGTTCACTCGCTACCGACGTCCCTGTCGTACAATCACTGATTGGTTCCCGCGTCGCAATCCCTGCAGAGGAGCACTGCCTTGGCTGAGACCATCTACGATGTGGCCATCATCGGATCCGGACCGGGCGGCTACACTGCTGCCATCCGCGCCGCGCAACTCGGCCTGAAGCCCTGCCTGATCGAGAAGGACGCCAGACTGGGCGGCACCTGCCTGCTGGTGGGCTGCATTCCCACCAAAGCCCTGCTTTTCAACGCTGAGATCTATGACCACCTGAAGGCGGGCAAGGAATTGGGCATCGAGGGCACGGAGGGCGCGAAGCTGAACTGGGCCACGATCCTGGATCGCAAGAACAAGATCGTGCAGAAGCACACCAAGGGCCTGGAGTTCCTGATGCGCAAGAATAAGGTCGCGGTCGTCAAGGGATACGGCCGTCTGACTGGGCCTCGCAAAGAGGGCGTGCTCACGGTCGAGGTTCAGGGTGCAGAGAGCGTCAGAGCAAAGAATGTAATTCTGGCCAGTGGTTCCGGGGCCAAGATGCTTCCAGGCTTGGAGGCGGGCGATCGGGTGCTGACCAACATCGAGATCCTCGACCTGAAATCGATTCCGAAATCGCTGGTCGTGGTGGGCGCGGGAGCGGTCGGAGTCGAGTTCGCGTCGATCTACAAATCGTTCGATTGCGATGTCACCATCCTCGAAATGCTGCCGCGCCTGGTACCGCTCGAGGACGAGGAGATCTCGAAGGAACTGATGCGCGCCTTCAACAAACGCGGTATCAAGTCATTCGTCGGAACCAAAGTCGAGAAGATCGAGAAGACGAAGAGCGGCATCGCGGTGAGCTTCACGCCGGCGGATGGCAAGCAGCAGAAGCTGGAAGCCGAGAAGATTTTGATCGCGGTCGGCCGTGCCCCGCAGACGGCGAATGTCGGTTTGGAAAAGACGAAGATCAAAGCCGACCGCGGATTTGTGCACACCAACGAGTGGATGGAGACGGAGGAGCCGGGCGTCTTCGCTGTCGGCGACATCATCGCCGGGTTCCCGCAACTGGCGCACGTGGCCTTCATGCAGGGCATGGTGGCAGCGGCGCGCATCGCCGGCAAACCGGCGCGCCCCGTCAATCGCAACCGGATCCCCAACTGCACCTACTGCGAGCCGCAGATTTCGAGCGTCGGCATGAGCGAAGCGGCGGCGCGCGAGGCCGGCCGCGAGGTGAAAATCGGCAAGTTTCCGTTTACCGCGAATTCGAAGGCCAGCATCGTTGGCTCGCACGAAGGCTTCGTCAAGGTGGTGGCGGATGCCAAGTACGGCGAGATACTGGGGGTGCACATTATCGGGCCGCAGGCTACGGAGATGATCGCAGAAGCGGTCGCGGCGATGGACGCGGAAGCGACTGTGGAGCACATGATGTTCACCATCCATCCGCACCCGACGCTGAGCGAAGCCATGTTCGATGGCATCGAAAATGTATACGGGCTGTCGATCAACATATAGAAGGTTTCAAGGTTTCAAAGTTTCAGGGTTTCAAGGTTTACGGAGCCCGGGCAAGGAGAGAGATGGCTCGTTCTTATCGTGACCTGCTTGCGTGGCAGAAGGCGAAAGGACTTGCGGTTGAGATTTATAGGCATACAGAACAGTTTCCTTCCTCAGAAACGTGCGGCTTAAGGAATCAACTTCGCCGGGCTGGCGTCTCAGTTGCATCGAACATCGCCGAGGGACAAGGGCGTCTCACCAAGGGTGAGTTTCGCCAGTTTCTTGGCCACGCGCGGGGTTCCGTATTGGAACTCGATACCCAACTTGCGATCGCATTTGAACTGCGTTATCTGAGTAAGACGCAGTACGAGGCTCTGGAACAAAAAGCGTACGAGGTATTGGGTTTGTTGAACCGGCTGCTCACATCACTCTGTGGGCGCCAAGACAGTAGCGAGTAAAGGTTTCAAAGTTTCAATGTTCCAAGGTTTCAAGGACCTGCCTTGCAAACCTTGAAACCTTGAAACCTTGAAACATGGTTTCCGTCATCCAACTCGGCCGCATCGACTACGCTACCGCGCTCAAGTTGCAACGGACGCTGGTCGAATTGCGTAAGGCCGCGCAGATCACGGACACGCTGCTGCTGCTCGAGCACCCGCCGGTCATTACGCTTGGCCGCAATGCGAAACGGGGGAACGTGCTGGTATCGGAAGAGCAGGCGTCGCGGCTGGGGGTGGAGATTTTCGAGTGCGACCGCGGCGGCGACGTGACCTATCACGGGCCCGGGCAGCTCGTCGGTTATCCCATCTTCGACTTGCGCGGGTTCAAGCCGCGCATCGGAGCGGTCGATTTCGTGCGCAAGCTGGAAGAGGTGCTGATCCGCAGCTGTGCGGATTTCGGCGTGGCCACACACCGGGTGCGCGGCATGACTGGGGTATGGACCTTGCGCAATGAGGCGAAGATAGCCGCCATTGGGGTGCACATCTCGCGCGGAGTGACGTCGCACGGCTTTGCCCTGAACGTCTCCACCGACCTCGGTCATTTCAAGCTCATCATCCCCTGCGGCATCGGCGACAAGCCGGTGACCTCAATGGATCGTGCGCTTGGCGATGCCTATCCGGGGATTGCCGTGACTCCGCTCACGCTGGAAGAAGTTTCGCAATCGATCGCGCGCAACATTGGCCGGGTGTTCGGCGGCGAGATTCGCTGGGTCGATACGCTGGACGCCTTGCTGGGCCGCGCCGTGGGCGTTCCCATGAAGCCGCCGGCGAACCTGCGCGAGCTGCATGAAGACGAAAGCTTCTGGGCGTAAGTACCGAGTACCGAGTTGCGAGTACCGAGTTGAAAGCCCGAGCTTTACTCGGTACTCGGTACTCCTAAGGTAGAATTGCTTCCCCTGAATGAAGAAGACCTCGCACAAGAAGCGCCGCGCGGCGTCCTCCGACGGAAAGCGCGCTCCGGCTGCCGCCGCCTGCGGCATCGTCGACTACCGGCTGGAGAAACCAGACTACAGCGTGGTCGAGGTCACGCACGACGGCAAAGTCTCCTACGAAGTGCGCGGGGACTTGAGCGCGCCCGTGCCGCCGATCCACGAGTCGAAGTACCTCACGCCCAAGCAGCACATCGAAATCTACCGCTGGATGCTGCTTAACCGGCGCATGGAAGCCGCGCTCGAAAATCTGTACAAGCAGGGCAAAGTGGTAGGCGGCGTGTACTTCGGGTTAGGACAGGAAGGCTGCTCGTGCGCCTCCGCCTATGCGTTGCGCAAGGACGACTGGCTGGCGCCGATGATCCGCAACCAGGGATCGCTGCTGGTCCGGGGCTTCCCGCCGCGCGACATCATGATGCAGTACATGGCCAAGGCGGGCTCGCCGACCAAGGGCCGCGATGCGTCCTCGCACTTCGGTGACATCTACGACCGCAACGTGGCCGCGCCCATCTCCATGCTGGGCGACTTGATCGGCGTGATGGCCGGCGTGGCGCTGGGCGCTCGCTATCAGGGACGCAACATCGCGTGCATGACCTATATCGGCGACGGAGGCCAGTCCACCGGCATATTCCACGAGTCGCTGAACTTCGCCGCGGTGCAGAGGCTGGGGCTGGTGCTCATCGTCGAGAACAACTTGTGGGGATATTCCACGCCCTCGGAACACCAGTTCGCGATCAAAGATCTTGCACAGCGGGCGATCGCCTACGGAATCCCAGGGGTGATCGTTGACGGCACCGATGCGTGCCAGGTCTATGATGCGTCGCATGAAGCCAGCGAGCGCGCGCGTCGCGGCGAAGGCCCTACGCTGATCGAAGCCAAGATGATGCGCATGAAGGGCCACGCTATCCACGACGCCGCGCAGTACGTGCCGCGCCCGCTCTACGAATACTGGCAGAAGCGCGATCCCATCGCGCGCTTCGAAAATTATCTGTTGCGGGTGAAGAAGTGGCTGACCGCGGCGGAAAATCAGGCGCTGATTGCCGAGGTGGAGAAGCAACTCGAAGCGGACCGCGATTTCGCGGAAGCGTCCCCGATGCCGGCGCCAGAAGCGGCCGATGGCGGAGTGTACTGCGAGGGAGCCTGCCACGCGATCAAGCCGAAGTACGGGGTGAATGAGACGAAAGCAAAAGCTGCGGTCGCGAAACCGAAGGTCGGCGAGGCGGCTGTTCACCTGAAATAGTTTGTAACAACGAACTTCTTAGCATTGTCATCCTGAGCGAGCGCGCCAGAAGCGGGCGCGCTCGCTCAGGATGACAAATCGTAATTGATTTAACCTGATTGTTAGATTTTACGCGATGCCCCCAGTCACCTATCTCGAAGCCATCCGCCAGGGACTCTGGGAGGAGATGGAGCGCGACCCGGCAGTCTTCTGCATGGGGGAGGACATCGGCCTGTACGGAGGTGCGTTCAAAGTAACCGAGGGGTTCATCGACCACTTTGGTCCGGAGCGCGTGATCGATACACCCATCGCCGAGGGCGCGCTGGTCAACGCCGCCTTCGGGGCGGCGCTCACCGGTTTGCGGCCAGTGGTCGAATTTCAATTCATCGACTTCATCGGTTGCGCCTTCAACCCGATCACCAACATGCTGGCCAAGTCACACTACCGCTGGGGTGCGCCCGCGCCCATCGTGCTGCGCGGACCGTGCGGCGGCGGCGTGCACGGCGGGCCTTTCCACTCGCAGAATCCGGAGATGTACTTTGTCCACACGCCGGGGATGAAGGTGGTGGCGCCCGGCACCGCCTACGATGCCAAGGGGCTGATCAAGTCGGCCATCCGCGACAACAATCCCGTGCTCTTTCTCGAGCATAAGTTCCTCTACCGCCGCATCAAAGAGGATTTGCCCAGCGAAGATTACGTCGTGCCGCTGGGCAAAGCGCGGGTGGCGCGCGAGGGACGGGACGTCAGCGTGATCACCTACGCGGCCATGTTGCACGTGGCGCTCGAAGCCGCGGAGATGCTGGCCAAGGATGGCATCGAAGTTGAGGTCGTGGATCTGCGCACATTGCAACCGCTCGACCGAGCGACAATCGCGAGTACAGTGAAGAAGACCAACAAGGTGATTGTGCTGCACGAAGACACGCGCACGGCGGGCATCGCCGGCGAGATCACGGCGGTCATCAATGAAGAAGCCTTTGACTGGCTGGATGCGCCGGTGGTGCGCATCGCCTCGCTGGACACCCCGGTGCCGTTCTCGCCGCCGATGGAAGAGTTCTTTCTGCCCAAGGTGGCGGACGTGGTGCGCGAGGTGCGGCGACTGAAATTCTACTGACAGGCTGGAGGAACGATGCGGAAGTTCATTGCCGGGATCGTCTTTGCGGTGGTTGCTTTCGTCCTTGCTGCGTTGATCTACGCGGGTGGCGGGTACATGGCGGTGCATGCTGACGCCGCACCTGGCGTGATCGAGCGATGGGTGGCCAACAGAGCGCTCGATGCCGCCGTCGAGCGCCAGGCGCCGCAGCAGAACAATCCCGTGCCCAAGACCGATGCCAACCTGATCGATGGCATGAAGCTCTATGCCATGAACTGTGCCGGCTGCCACGGAGGCCTGGACCGCAAGCGCAACGTCCTGGGCGGGGCGTTTTATCCGCCGGCGCCGCAGATCATCGTTCGCGGACTCCACGATCCCGAGTGGCAGATCTTCTTCGTCATCAAGCATGGCGTTCGTCTCACCGGCATGCCGGCCTGGGGCAAAGTGATGAGCGACGAGGATCTGTGGAAGATCACGGCCTTCGTGAGGAACGTCGACCAGCTGCCGCCAGCCGTCGAACAGCAGCGCAAGCAGGCGCTCGGAGCAACCGACTGAGGCTCCCTTCCGCGATCTATAATGATCGGATAAAGCTAGGCCGCCGGCGCCATCCGGCAGGGCTGGGGGAAGGACAATCATGCCGACCGACGTGATCATGCCGCAGATGGGGGAATCGATCTTCGAGGGCACGCTGACCAAGTGGCTGAAAAAGCCCGGAGACAAGGTGCAGCGGGATGAACCCCTGTTTGAAATTTCGACGGACAAGGTAGATGCCGAGATCCCGGCGCCCACCTCCGGCGTGCTGAAGGAGATCAAGGTGTCGGAAGGCGCCACCGTGCAGGTGAATACGGTGGTAGGGGTGATTGAGGCAGAAGGCGCCGCAGCGGCTCCTGGTCCCGCCAAACCAGAGGCTCCCAAAGCGGCCGCGACTGCGCCAGCTCGGCCCGCTCCCAGTCCGCAGGCGGCAGGCACATCAGGCGGGCGCCAGCCACAGCCGGCCGAAGCGGTGGCGCGCAAGGGAGATGGCGCACGTCCGCTGCCGCCACCCACCCCCACCGAGGCGCCAAGGCCGGGAGAGCGGGAGGCGGTGGCGCGTCGGGCGGAAACGGTGATCGAGTTCCCGTCCGGCGAAGAAGAACAGCGGGTGCGGTCATCGCCGCTGGTGCGGCGCATCGCCCGCGAGCATCAAGTTGACCTGGCTCAAGTCCCGGGGACTGGCCTGGGAGGCCGCATCACAAAAGAAGACATCCTGCGCTTCGTGGAGCAACATCCCGCGGGAGCTCCGCCGGCAGCAGCGGTAGGCGGGAGGCTTGCTCCCGCAGCAGCGCCGCAGCCCATGCCGGCCATGCCCAGTGCCGCTCCCGTACCTGTGCCTGGCGACCTGGTGCCCATGTCGACCATGCGCAAGAAGATCGCCGAGCACATGGTGGCGTCGAAGCGCACCAGCGCGCACGTGCACTCGATCTTCGAGATCGATATGACGCGCGTCGTGAAGCTGCGCGAACGCGAGCGCGCCGAGTGGGAAAAGCGCAACGGCGCCAAGCTGACGTTCATGCCGTTCTTCGCGCGCGCGGTGCTGGCCGGCATTCGCGAGTGGCCGATCGTGAATGCGTCGGTCGAGGGTGAAAGCATCCGCTATCACCAAAACGTCAACCTGGGGATTGCGGTGGCGCTCGATTGGGGACTGATCGTCCCGCTGGTGAAGCACGCCGAGGAGAAGAACTTCCTGGGATTGCAGCGCGCCATCACCGAGTTGGCGGAACGAGCCCGCAACAAGAAACTCTCGCCCGAGGACGTGCAGGGCGGCACCTTCACCATTACGAATCCTGGGCCGTACGGACCGCTGTTCGGGACGCCCATTATCAACCAGCCGCAGGTGGCGATCCTCGGCATCGGCGGGATCTTCAAGACGCCGGTGGTCAAGACCGATCCGGAAGGCAACGACTACTTCGCGGTGGCGCACATCCTGCACGTGTCGCTGGGCTACGATCACCGCGTGGTCGACGGCGCCGTTGCTGACCAGTTTCTGTCCGTAGTTAAGAAGAAGCTACAGGAGTGGGACGAGGATATTGGGTGAACTTCACCGCCGCGGATCAACGCGGATAGATGCGGATGGTTCCTGAAAAGCTTATCGTCCCCAAAAAGCTTGTCATCCCGACCGAGGGGCGTTAGCCCCGAGTGGAGGGACCTTGCGGTTGGAAGCAGTGCCCCTCAAACCAATCGGCCGCCAGATCGCGGTATTGCGGATTCTTCGACTCGATCAGCGCCAGCTTCTTCTCCCGCCGCCAGCGCTTGATCTGTTTCTCCCGGGCAATCGCGGCCGCCACGTAGTGGTACGACTCGAAATAAACCAGTCGGGTGGTGCGATAGCGCTGGGAAAATCCGTGAGTCGCGCCCATCTTATGCTCCCACACGCGCTGCCGAGGACGGCTGGTAATGCCGGTGTAGAGCGCGCGCCGCGAGCTGCTCATCATCATGTAAACGTAGAACAGGGGCCGTCAGACACAAGGTCCCTCCACTCGGGGCTAACGCCCCTCGGTCGGGATGACAATGTTTGGGGTTGGGTGAGAAGCGCAAGAAGCCGAATTTCTCTAGCGGAGTGCAGAGGGAAGCGGCAGCTTATGTACTTGTCGCAGACGCGCCGCTTCCTCCGTTGGGGACCCTCCCTTTAAGGAACGGGATCTTGGCGCAGGCCCAGTCCAGCAGCACATCGGAGAACAAGCCGTAGATGCCGGCGGTGGCCGGGGTGAGGGGGATGGCCTTGCCGATGCCGGCGTTGACCCCGAGCTGGGCGCTCAGCAGCACATCGAAGGCGGCAACGTTTCTCCACCACAGCAGAAAGCCCATGGAACAGGCGAAGACGCGGAAGGCGAGCGCCGGCCAATGCCACTTGACGTATTCCCTCACGGAGTTCCAGGGCGTGAACTGGGAGGACGCCGAGGTCGAAGCGCGCCCCAGGATGGAGACGGCCTGCCCCGCCAAGTAGAGCAGCCAGAGCAAGCAGGCGCGGCTCACAGCTTCTTTGCGGCGGCGAGGAAGCCGTCAATCTTACCCGACAGGGCGGCGATTTCTTTCCGGATGCCGCCCGCGAACAGCCAAGCCACGGTGAAGCCGCCGGCGAAGCCGACGGCGAGACTGATCATCAATGCGTGCATTTCCTTCCTCCTGGAGACACTAGGTGTGGTTGGTGGAAGCGCCGGGCTTCTAGTGTGGCGTCCCGCAAATTGGCGGAATAAGTCCATGCTGACGAGTCTGGTTCGTCTCCAACGCGACTCAATTGCGTATGCGCATTGTTTACCAGCACTTGCGTCCCTGGCTAATCTGGGTTTCTAGTCCTCCGGGCCGGTTCAGGGGCCGACGACTTATCCCACGTAGTTGCAGGACACGACACTAGCCCGGCGAAAAGGTGTTCTGATAAAGGAGGGCTTCAGCCCCTGGGGCCTGAAGGCCCATTTTTCCGGTGCAGGTTTTTCGCAGGCCTGAAGGCCTGCGCTTCCACCCGCGACATCTTTTTCAACGCGATTTCGCTTGTTACTCTTGCCCTCACCTGTGGGCTGCGTACCCAACCACGCCGCCGATGGCGATGCCGATCCCGATCTGTTTAGCTCGCTGCCAGAAGGAGCCGCGGTCAGCCTTGGCTGCCAGATCCCGCTCCTTCTTCATATCCAGGTAATTCTGTTGGCAGGCCGAGAGCTGGCTCTCCATCGCCTTGCAGTCGGCCAGGCGGTCGAACAGGGGCTTGGCATCTGGATGGGAAAACAATCCCGGCCTGCTGCGATTGGGGAGCGTCGGGGAGGGGGTGAGGAGTCGGTAGCCGGGAGTCAGCGCCTTTGCCGGGCGCCGGACTCCTGGCCCCCAACTCCTCGGGGGGCAGGGGCAGACTGATGACCTGGGGAATCTCACGCACGATCTGCTGCGGGGTCTGCGCCTGCTTCTTCAGTTGCTCGATGACCTCGCGGTCGGCTGCGGCCTGCTTGTCGCGCAGCGCGATCTGCTGATCTTTGCTCTGGCTTTCGATCTGGAAGCGCAGCCAGGCGTCATGGGCCTTCAGCCAGGAATAGCCCGTCACCGCGGCAATGATAAGGGCTGCAATCAGGGCAATCACTTTCCAGGACGCGCCAGCGCGCGCCGCAGCGATCACACTTCCGCCAGCCGTGGGATTGTCGCTCATAGTTTTCGCTCAGACAGTTTGGACATCGTTTCTGCGTCATCACGCATCGGAGCCACGCACGAGTACCGAGTACCCAGTACCGAGTACCGAGAAAAGTCTGGCTTGCAAGCTGAGTTACTTGGTGTTCGCTGCCGGTATCCAGCAGTGATCAAGTTTGTCGAGCCCATGCACGCGATAGACCGTCAGCACCTTCTCCCCATAGCTTGGATCGGTGGCCCAGTGCCGGGCGAGCGCCCGCACGAATGCCACGGGATCCCCCGCCGCAGCCCGGGCCTCTCGATACTGAGGCAGCGAGGCAAGGATGGAATCGCGTGCCGCAAAGCACTCAGCCATGGAGGCGTACCTGGCGAACGTAGCGGAGATGCGTACGGGGACTCCATCCACGTATTCGAACGTGGGCAGTTCGATGGCATTGCCCGCGGGCCGTGCCTTGATGCCGAAATAGTTGTTGGCGGATCGCGACAGTTCGGAGCTACCCCATCCGCTTTCGAGCGCTGCCTGTGCCACAGTCGCGCCCGGCGGGAATCCACTGATCGCGGAGGAAGCTTGTGCGGCCACGGTGGCGGCGGCGATGAATTCTTCTTTAGTCACGGAGCTGCTGTTTGTCCTCGCTAGTCGTGAACCGATGCAAGTAAAGGGGCACGACTT
>Ga0335081_10020132_pt1 | contig 10791 bp, 10 predicted proteins | sample Lox_Sample_35_FD_206713 | JGI IMG/M metagenome (GOLD analysis project Ga0335081, IMG submission 206713) | Soil microbial communities from Loxahatchee National Wildlife Refuge, Florida, United States - Lox_Sample_3.5 | ecosystem: Environmental > Terrestrial > Soil > Wetlands | place: USA... | reverse complement strand
TGCGGCAAGCAGCGCACCCGCAAAGCTCGCCTTCTCTTCCGGGCCAAGGAAGCCGGCGATCGCCAACCGGCGGCCATGCGAGACCAGAAACAGCCGCTCGATGCCGAATTCTTCGTGCACGCTGCGGTCGAGCCGCACCCAAAGCGGATTGAGTGTCCATTCGCGCACCCCGCCGCGGTGACTGACCTTGCGTACGGTGAGTTCGGAGGCGGTGACAGTCACCTCCTCGTAGGCGCGTGCCGAACGGAAATTGGCGCGGAACGCGGTATAGACGAGCAGCACCTCGAGGCCGAGGAAGCCGAACACCGGCCAGGCGCCGAGCATCAGGAACACCATTCCGGAGACGAAGCTGATGCCGCCGATCGCCAGCATCAGCACCAGAAAGCCGGTCGCCGACAGTGAGCGGTGCGGCGTGATCAACGCCGAAAAGATCGTCGGCTCGCCGAGAGCGCCGTGGATGCGGTGGCGGTTGTGGTCGTTCATCGTGCTCACTATACGGGAAACATGGCGCGAAAAACCATGGCGCGAAAAACCACAGCGCGAAAAGCCATACGGCCGAGCCGCAAAGTCGCCCACGACGGCAAGGCTTCGCGCCGCAAGAGCCGCAAGGCCCGGAGCAAGGGCGATGCCGAGCCTGGCCACGCCGCGCCGCCGCACTGGACAAATGCCGAGGCCGAGGAAGCGTTCCGGCGCTTTGCTGCCGCCAATCCGGTGCCGCGCGGCGAATTGCAGCATCTCAATCCGTTTACGCTCCTGGTCGCAGTCGTTCTTTCCGCGCAAGCGACCGATGCGGGCGTCAACAAGGCGACGCCGGCTCTGTTCGAACTCGCCGATACGCCGGAGAAGATGGCGGCCCTCGGCGAAGCGCGTGTGCGCGGCCTGATCAAGACCATCGGCCTTTACCGCACCAAGGCGAAGAACCTGATCGCGCTGTCGAAGAAGCTCGTCGCCGAGCACGCTGGCAAGGTGCCGCACAACCGCGCCGCACTCGAAGCGCTGCCGGGTGTCGGCAGGAAGACCGCCAACGTCGTGCTCAACATCGCCTTCGGCGAGCCGACGATTGCGGTTGATACCCACATCTTTCGCGTCGGCAACCGCACTGGGCTCGCCCCCGGCAAGACGCCGTTCGAAGTCGAAATGCGCCTGATGCAGGTCGTTCCCGAGCGCTACCGTCTGCACGCGCATCACTGGCTCATCCTGCACGGCCGCTATGTCTGCGTCGCCCGGCGGCCACTGTGCGAGAAATGCCTGATCGCGGATTTGTGCAAATGGCCGGAGAAGACGGCGGCCATGCCGGCCGCTATTGCCCGCGGAAGCGGGCGATGACGTCGTCGGGAATAGGCTTCGCCTTGATGACGGCCGGGTCGGCCGGGTCGCGCGTCGCCCACACGCGGGTCTCGCGGCCTTCGACTGCGAGCTCGCCGCCTACGCTGAGCTGATGATCGACGTCGAAGCTGGAGCGGCGAAACGCACTCACCTGCGAGGCGAGCTCGACCGCGTCGCCGAAGCGCGCCGGCGCCAGAAAGCGCGCGCTGGCGTCGACCAGGGGAATCCCGAGGATTTGAAATGCGCCGGCAAGATCGGGCGGCTTCACACCAAGCGCCGCCTCGAACAGGACCCAGGTGCCCCAGTCGAAGAATTCGAAGAAGCGGCTGTTGAAGACGATGCCAGCCGGGTCGCAATGCGCCCACTCGATGGTGAATTGCCGCCGGCTGATGAAATTGGCCATGAGGTTTGCATTCGGCTTACCAGCATCGAAACGTGTGATTGGCGCACCTGTCAAACCGGCAGGTATGGCGGCTTGGTTGCTGCCCAAAGTTGCGCCAGGCTCTTGAAGAGGTCTGTGACGGCTGCCCAATAAATAGGCGATAGCGGCAGCCGGTGCGGATTCAAATTGTGCGCGTGGGCGGTTTAGCCTTTCGTCTAAAATATGAATAACCTTGTTATTTCCATGCTTTAGCCAATACGACCGACTGGCACGCTCCTTGCGATTTGACGCATAGCGCGGCGGGCGCCGGGTCTGGTCGCGCGCGTCTAACAGAGGACATCGCGATGCTCACACCAACTAGCGCGGTCGCCAGGCGACCGCAGCACCGTCGCTGGCTTGCTGCCGCGGCGGGCTTAGCCCTTGGCCTCGCGGCGGTGCTACCCGCCCGGGCCGAGGACACGATTAAGGTCGGAATTCTCCATTCGCTTTCCGGCACCATGGCGATCAGCGAGACAACGCTCAAAGACGTCGTGCTGATGCTCATTGACGAGCAGAACAAGAAGGGTGGCGTGCTCGGCAAGAAGCTCGAGGCGGTCGTGGTCGATCCGGCCTCGAACTGGCCGTTGTTCGCCGAGAAGGCGCGCGAGCTGATCAGCAAGGACAAAGTCTCGGTCGTGTTCGGCTGCTGGACCTCGGTGTCGCGCAAATCGGTGCTGCCGGTGTTCAAGGAGCTCAACAACCTGCTGTTCTATCCGGTGCAGTACGAGGGTGAGGAAAGCGAGCGCAATGTGATCTACACCGGCGCCGCGCCGAACCAGCAAGCCATTCCGGCGGTCGACTACCTTGCCAGCGCGGAAGGCGGCAATGTGAAGCGCTGGGTGCTCGAAGGCACGGACTACGTCTATCCGCGCACCACCAACAAGATTCTCGAGGCCTACCTGAAGGACGTGCTCAAGGTGGCGCCCGAGGACATCATGATCAACTACACGCCGTTCGGCTTCTCCGACTGGCAGACCGAAGTGGCGGCGATCAAGAAGTTCGGCTCCGCCGGCAAGAAGACGGCCGTGGTGTCGACCATCAACGGCGACGCTAACGTGCCGTTCTACAAGGAACTGGGCAACCAGGGCATCAAGGCCACCGATATTCCGGTGGTGGCGTTCTCGGTCGGCGAAGAAGAGCTCGCCGGTCTCGACACCAAGCCGCTGGTCGGCCACCTCGCCGCCTGGAACTACTTCGAATCGATCAAGACGCCGGCGAACACGGCTTTCATCAAGGCGTGGCACGAGTTCATCAAGAACCCGAAGCGCACCACCAACGATCCGATGGAAGCGCACTACATCGGGTTCAACATGTGGGTGAAGGCGGTCGAGAAGGTCAAGTCGACCGATCCCGACAAGGTGATCGATGCGCTGCCCGGCACCCAGGCGCCGAACCTCACCGGCGGCGTCTCCGAATTGCTGCCCAATCACCACATCACCAAGCCGGTGTTCATCGGCGAAATCCGGCCCGACGGCCAGTTCGACGTGGTGTGGAAGACTAAAGCGCTCGTCCCCGGCGCGGCCTGGTCGCCCTACATCGCGACCTCCAAGGATCTCATCGGCGATTGGGTGAAACTCAAGTGCGGCAACTACAACACGGTGACGAAGAAATGCGGCGGCGCGGGATAGCCGCGTCGGCGTAGCGACAGCACAATGGCGGGAAGGCGACGGTGTCCGCCTTCCCGCATCAAGAGCATGATCCCGAAAAGTGGATTCCGTTTTCGGAAAAGATCATACTCGACTGAACGCCGGGGCCGGGTTCTTCTGATACCTTTGGAACCGAACGAGCTCCGGTCCGGGGATTTCGCGATGCGTTTCAGCCGAGCTTGTCTCGTCGCTTTGCTATTCGCCTTCGCCTCATGCTGCGCGAGCGCCCGGGCAGCAAGCCTGAGCGAAGCGCTTGCCCATTTCACCGCCGACGACTTCAGCGAGACGAGTGACGGCATCAATGGCGTCGCGGCCAGCGGGGATCCGCGCGCCGAAGTCGTTCTCCGGGCCTTGCAGGAGGGCGCCCTGATGTACAGCGCCGAGAACAAGGCGGTCTACATCAAGGATGAATCCGACAAGCTGGCCGATGCGGCGAGCGGCCTGCCGATCAGCGGCGATGCGCCGGCCGATCTCGACACCGTGCGCATCAACAATCGGCTGCGGGCGGCGATCGAGGCCGCGCTCGGCGGCCTTACGCTGTTGGCGCGCGATCCGGACGCGCGCTTCGAGGCGGCGCAAGCGGTGTTCAAGTCGCGCGCCGCCAGCGCCCTGCCGACCCTCGAGACCGCGATCGGCAAGGAGCAGGATCAACGGGTCAAGCGGGCGCTCACCGAGGCGCGCGCTGCGGTCATTCTGTTCAGCGGCGATGCCAAGGAGGAAGACAAGGTCGCCGCGGTAGAGATCGTGCGTCAGCGCGCCGATCAGGACTCGCTCGGCCTCCTCTCCAGCCTGCCAGCGGGCACCTCGGCGCCGGTGATGAAGGCGGCGACCGCGGCGATCGCCGCGATCAACAATCGCCTGGTGTTGTGGAACGCGGTGCAGAACGCCTGGTACGGCGTCTCGCTGGGCTCGGTGCTGTTGCTTGCCGCCATCGGCCTCGCCATCACCTTCGGCGTCATGGGCGTGATCAACATGGCGCATGGCGAGATGGTGATGCTCGGCGCCTATGTCACCTACGTGGTGCAGGAGATGATCCGCACCAGGAATCCGGCCCTGTTCGACTACTCCCTGGCGATCGCCATCCCGTTGTCGTTCCTGGTCGCCGGGTGTGTCGGCATCCTGATCGAGCGCGGCATCATCCGCTTCCTGTACGGCCGGCCGCTGGAGACGCTGCTCGCCACCTGGGGGCTCTCGCTGATCCTGCAACAGGCGGTGCGCACCGCCTTCGGGCCGAACAATCGCGAGGTCGGCAATCCGTCGTGGATGAGCGGCGCATTCGATATCGGCGGCATCACCGTCACCTATAACCGCCTGTGGATTATCTGCTTTGCGCTCGCGGTGTTCGTGGCGCTCCTGGCGCTCCTGCGCTTCACCCGCTTCGGCCTGGAAATGCGGGCGGTGACCCAAAACCGGGCGATGGCCGCGTCGATGGGCATCCGCACCAGTCGCGTCGACGCACTGACCTTCGGGCTCGGCTCCGGCATCGCCGGCATGGCCGGCGTCGCCCTCTCGCAGATCGACAATGTCAGCCCCAATCTCGGCCAGGGCTACATCATCGACAGCTTCATGGTCGTGGTGTTCGGCGGGGTCGGCAATCTGTGGGGCACGCTGGTCGGATCGTTCGTGCTCGGTGAGGCCAATAAGTTCCTCGAACCTTACGCCGGCGCCGTGCTTGGCAAGATCGCCATTCTCGTGCTCATCATCCTCTTCATCCAAAAACGGCCGCGCGGCATGTTCGCGCTGAAAGGCCGGGCGGTGGAGGTATGACCTCGCATATCCTGATCCGTTCGCTCGACCGCGGCGCGGCCCTGTTCCTGATCGTCATTGCCGCCATTGCCATCGGCGTGCCGGTGCTCAACCTGGCGGTGCCGGAGTCTTCCGCCTTCCACGTGCCGACCTATCTGGTCTCGCTGTTCGGCAAATACGCCTGCTACGCGCTGCTGGCCCTGTCGATCGACCTGATCTGGGGGTTTTGCGGCATTCTCTCGCTCGGCCACGGCGCGTTTTTCGCGCTCGGCGGCTATGCGATGGGCATGTATCTGATGCGGCAGATCGGCACGCGCGGCGTGTACGCCGACCCGATCCTGCCGGACTTCATGGTATTCCTGAACTGGAAGCACCTGCCGGTCTATTGGTACGGCTTCCAGTATTTCCCCTACGCGGCGCTGATGGTGGTGCTGGTCCCCGGCGTGCTCGCCTTCGTGTTCGGCTGGTTCGCGTTTCGCAGCCGCGTCACCGGCGTCTATCTGTCGATCATCACCCAGGCGCTCACCTTTGCGCTGATGCTCGGCTTCTTTCGCAACAATTTCGGCTTCGGCGGCAACAACGGGCTGACCGATTTCAAGGACATCCTCGGCTTCAACGTGCAAGCGGAGACGACGCGCGCGGTTTTGTTCGCGGTTTCCTGCCTGGCGATCATGCTCGGCTTCATCGTTTGCCGCGCCGTCGTCACCTCCAAATTCGGCAAGGTGCTGATCGCGATCCGCGACGCCGAGGCGCGCACGCGCTTCCTCGGCTACCGCGTGGAATCCTATAAGCTCGTGGTGTTCACGCTCTCCGCCTGCATGGCGGGGATCGCCGGCGCGCTCTACGTGCCGCAGGTCGGCATCATCAATCCGAGCGAGTTCGCGCCGGGCAATTCCATCGAGGCGGTGATTTGGGTGGCGGTCGGCGGCCGCGGCACGCTGACCGGCGCGGTCATCGGCGCGGTTCTGGTGAACTACGCCAAGACCTTCTTTACCAGCGGCGCGCTCGCGCCGTATTGGCTGTTCATGCTCGGCGCCCTGTTCATCGCCGTCACCCTGCTGCTGCCGCGCGGCGTGGTCGGTACGATGCGGCACTGGACGGCGTTGCGCCGCGACCGGGCGTCGGCGGCCGCCGAGGACGGCGTCACCGAGCCGTTGCCGGCGGAATGAGGAACCGACCATGGAAGCGCTGACCACGGCACTCCTTTATCTCGACGGCGTCACCGTCTCGTTTGATGGCTTCAAGGCGCTCAACAATCTTTCCTTCGCGATCGAGCCGGGCGAGATGCGCGCGATCATCGGCCCGAACGGCGCCGGCAAGACCACGATGATGGATGTGGTCACCGGCAAGACCCGGCCCGATCTCGGCGAGGTGATGTTCGACGGCCTGCACAATCTTACTCGGCTCGACGAAGCCGAGATCGCCGACCTCGGCATCGGCCGCAAGTTTCAGAAGCCGACGGTGTTCGAAAGCCATACCGTCCATGACAACCTCGAGCTGGCGCTTAAATCCGACCGCCGCGCCCGCGCCGCGCTGTGGTGGCGCGAATCGACCGACGAGCGCCGGCGCATCGAGCAATTGCTTGAGATCGTCCGCCTCGCCGCCGTTCGCGACCGCTTCGCCAGCAGCCTGTCGCACGGCCAGCGGCAATGGCTCGAGATCGGCATGTTGCTGGCGCAGGAGCCGAAGCTGCTGCTGGTCGACGAGCCGGCCGCCGGCATGACCGATGCGGAGACGCGGCAGACCGCCGAGCTGCTCCGGGAGATCAATCGCGACCGCACCGTGATCGTCGTCGAGCACGACATGGCCTTCGTGCGCGACCTCGACGTCAAGGTTACTTGCCTGCACGAGGGCTCCGTGCTCGCCGAAGGCACCATCGACCAGGTCTCGGCGAACGAGCGGGTCGTCGAAGTCTATCTGGGGCGCTGATCCGAATGCTCGATGTCAGCGCCATCGATCTCCACTACGGCGCCGCCCAGGCGCTGCGCGCGGTCTCGCTCAAGGCCGAGCCCGGCAAGGTCACCTGCGTGCTCGGCCGCAACGGCGTCGGCAAGACGAGCCTGCTCGATGCGCTCGCCGGCCAGCACACCGTAAGCCGGGGCACTATCACCTGGGAAGGCGAGGACATCACTGCGCTGCGACCACCCGAGCGCGCCCGGCGCGGCATCTCCTACGTGCCGCAGGGCCGCGAAATCTTTCCGTTGCTCACGGTCGAGGAAAATCTGAAGACCGGCTTCGCGCCGCTCAAGCGCGACGATCGCACCCTGCCGGACGACGTGTTCTCGCTGTTTCCAGTGCTCAAGGATATGCTGCGACGGCGCGGTGGCGATCTTTCCGGCGGTCAGCAACAGCAGCTCGCGATCGGGCGGGCGCTGGTCATGCGGCCGCGGCTGCTGCTGCTCGACGAGCCGACCGAGGGCATCCAGCCTTCGATCATCAAGGATATCGGCCGCGCCATCGTCTATTTGCGCTCGCTCGGCAAGATCGCCATCGTGCTGGTCGAGCAATATCTCGACTTTGCCCGCGAACTCGGCGACCATTTTGCGGTCATGGAACGCGGCGCGATCGTCTACTCCTGCGACCGCGCCGGCCTCGACGAGGGTGCGCTGCGGCGGGCGATGGCGATTTGATGATTGATTGAATGACCGTGAACGCGCCGTTACGCCATGAGATTTTCGCTGCCAATCGCGCCAGCGGGCGCCTGGCTTTTTCGGTCGTCGCCGCGGCGGGCGGCAGCCGGCGGGGGCGCGTCCATGAAGCCGGCTCGCTGCGGGTGCGCTTCCCGAATGGCGAACGCGGCCGGGACAACCCGCTTGAAGCCGTGATGGTCAACACCGCCGCCGGGATGGCGGGCGGCGACCGCTTTTCGATCGACATCACCGTTGGCGCCGGCGCGCGGCTGACCGCGACCACCGCTGCGGCGGAAAAGATCTATCGCTCGCTCGGCCCGGAGACGGAAATCGGCGTGAAGCTCAAGGTCGGCGCCGGCGCCGCGCTCGCCTGGCTGCCGCAGGAAACCATCCTCTTTGACCGGGCGCGGCTGCGGCGCACCATCGAGGTCGACGTCGCCAAGGACGCCGCTCTCATCCTCGCCGAAGCGGTGGTATTTGGCCGCTCGGCCATGGACGAAACCGTTGCATCCGGCTATTGCTTCGATCGCTGGCGGGTGCGCATCGACGGGACGCTCGCTTTCGCCGAAACGCTATGCCTCGACGGCGCGATCGCGGAGCGTCTTGCGCTCCGCGCCAGCGCCGATGGCGCCATCGCGTTGGCGAGCGTGCTCAAACTTCCGGGCGACGAGGCGGGGATTGCCGCGGTCCGCGCGATCGAGCGTGATTGCGCCGGGGAAGTCGGCGTGTCGGCGTGGAACGGACTGGCGCTGGCGCGTCTCGTCGCGCCCGACGGCGCAACGCTGCGCCGCGATCTCATCGGCCTGCTCGCGGCGCTGGGCGCAACGCCGTTGCCGCGGCTGTGGCTGAACTGAGGGCAGGGGCTGGGTCATGCATCTGACACCGCGCGAGAAGGACAAGCTGTTGATCTCCATGGCGGCGATCGTGGCGCGGCGGCGGCTCGATCGCGGCGTCAAGCTTAATCATCCGGAGGCGGTCGCGCTTATTTCTGATTTCATCCTCGAGGGCGCGCGGGATGGGCGCACGGTCGCCGAGCTGATGGAGAAGGGCGCGCATGTGATCACGCGCGCGCACGTGATGGACGGCATCGCCGAGATGATACCGGAGATCCAGGTCGAGGCGACTTTTCCGGACGGCACCAAGCTTGTCACTGTGCACGAGCCGATCCGCTGAGCGCGCGGATGCGGGCCGGCCGACGATTGAGAGGCGACACATGAACCCCGGCGAATACTTCATCAAGGACGGCGAGATCGAGCTCAACAAGGGCCGCCAGGCGGTGACGCTCTCGGTTTCGAACAGCGGCGACCGGCCGATCCAGGTCGGCTCGCACTACCATTTCTTCGAGACCAACCCGGCCTTGAAATTCGACCGCGGCAAAGCGCGCGGCATGCGCCTCGATATCGCCGCCGGCACTGCGGTGCGCTTCGAGCCGGGGCAGACCCGCGAGGTCAAGCTGGTGGCGCTCGCCGGCGCGCGCACGGTCTACGGCTTTCGCCAGGAGATCATGGGGAGGCTCAAAAAATCATGACGGGCGAGCTTGCGCCGGCCCGCCCGTCACGTTTTCTCAGCGCTGCTACCCGCGGCTGGGAACCAGGATCCGATCCGCCCTTGGTGCGATGCTGGTAGCGGCCTCAGCACCACGGCTTACCCGATCTTGGCGACCTCCCGCATCCGGCAGAACCAAACACGAGCGATCTGGGCTTGATGATAGTACGGCGATTGCGTGACACAAGTTAAAGCGTGCTTCGGCGCCGCCGATTCGCACGTGGGGATAATACTGGGGATTTGTGGGCCGCGGAGGATGTGATGCCAACGAAACTAAGCCGCTCGGTCTATGCGGATATGTTCGGGCCGACGACCGGCGACCGCGTGCGGCTCGCCGATACCGACCTCATCGTCGAGGTGGAGAAGGATTTCTGCACCTATGGCGAGGAGGTGAAATTCGGCGGCGGCAAGGTGATCCGCGACGGCATGGGTCAGAGCCAGATCGCCAACCGGCAGGGCGCCGTCGACACCGTCATCACCAACGCGCTCATTCTCGACCATTGGGGGATCGTCAAGGCGGATGTCGGCATCACCGCCGGCAGGATCGCGGCGATCGGCAAGGCCGGCAACCCGGACATCCAGCCCGGCGTCACCATCGTGATCGGGCCCGGCACCGACGTGATCGCCGGCGAAGGCAGGATTCTCACGGCCGGCGGCTTCGACACTCACATCCACTACATCTGCCCGCAGCAAATCGACGAGGCCTTGATGGCGGGTGTGACCTCGATGCTCGGCGGCGGCACCGGACCCTCGCACGGGACGTTCGCCACCACCTGTACGCCCGGCCCCTGGCACATCGCCCGCATGATCCAGGCGGCGGACGCGTTTCCGGTCAATCTCGGCTTTGCCGGCAAGGGCAACGCCTCGCGTCCGGCGGCGTTGGAGGAGATGATCAAGGCCGGTGCCTGCGCGATGAAGCTGCATGAGGACTGGGGCACCACGCCGGCGGCGATCGACTGCTGCCTCTCGGTCGCCGACGACTATGACGTGCAGGTGATGATCCACACCGACACGCTCAACGAATCCGGTTTCGTCGAGGACACCATAGCGGCGTTCAAGGGCCGCACCATCCACGCGCTGCACACTGAAGGCGCCGGCGGCGGCCACGCCCCCGACATCATCAAGATCGCCGGGCTCAAGAACGTGCTGCCGTCGTCGACCAATCCGACGCGGCCCTATACGCGCAACACCATCGACGAGCACCTCGATATGCTGATGGTGTGCCATCATCTCGATCCGTCGATCGCCGAGGATCTCGCCTTCGCCGAGAGCCGCATCCGCAAGGAGACGATCGCGGCCGAGGACATCCTTCACGACATCGGCGCGTTGTCGATGATGTCGTCGGATTCGCAGGCGATGGGCCGGGTCGGCGAGGTCGTCATCCGCACCTGGCAGACCGCTGACAAGATGAAGCGGCAACGCGGCCGCCTGAAGCAGGAGAGGGGCGAGAACGACAATGTCCGGGTCAAACGTTACG
>Ga0335081_10020131_pt1 | contig 10791 bp, 6 predicted proteins | sample Lox_Sample_35_FD_206713 | JGI IMG/M metagenome (GOLD analysis project Ga0335081, IMG submission 206713) | Soil microbial communities from Loxahatchee National Wildlife Refuge, Florida, United States - Lox_Sample_3.5 | ecosystem: Environmental > Terrestrial > Soil > Wetlands | place: USA: Florida... | reverse complement strand
TGGTAGCCAGCGGGCGAAGCGAAGGGACACACCGTCAGGTGTCTTGAGCGCGCCGGTGACAAAGTTGTCCGGAACCGGGTTCGCGGGAATCGAGACAAGTTTCATGAAAGCGTTTCGGACGAGCCGTAGCGTTCGCTTATAACAGCAGCCAACGCCCGCTCAACTTGCAACGCCGACAACGGCGAGCAACCGGTCGCGGAACCCCGGCGAAAAGCTACGACGCTAGTTTATAACGTTGCAATATTCTCTCATAAAAACAATATCTTAACGTCCCTTGCGGGACTCGAATAATGCACCCATATCAATTCTGCGCAGGCCATATAGCGGTGCGCATTCCGGCTCGGCCCACTTGGGCGAGCCATCCGCATGTCGCTTCAAAAGGAGGATATGCCATGCGAACTTTCGACTTATCACCCCTTTATCGTTCGACCGTCGGCTTCGACCGTCTGTTCTCGTTGCTCGATCAGGGCCTCGAGGGCGCGGCTCCCGGTTATCCGCCCTACAATATCGAGCGGACCGGCGAGAATTCGTATCGCGTTTCGGTAGCGGTAGCCGGCTTTAATGAGCCGGAGCTTTCGGTCGTGGCGAAGGAGAACACGCTGACGATCCGCGGCGAAAAGAACGCCAAGGAGGAGGAGAAGCGCGGCGAGGTGCTCTATCAGGGCATTGCGGCACGCACCTTTGAGCGCGCGTTCCAGCTCGCTGATTTTGTCCTGGTGAAGGGCGCGAGCCTTGAAAACGGTCTCTTGCACGTCGACCTGGTGCGCGAGATCCCCGAGGCTAAAAAGCCGCGCTCGATCCCGATCAACGGCAAGGCCGGCGGCCCGACCGTCATCGAGAACCAGAAGGCCGCGTAACAGTTTAGCTGCGCATTACCAAGCGCCCCGGTTATCCGGGGCGCTTTTTTGCGGCTTAGTCGTTGATCGCGGGAACGGCGGCGTCCTTGGCGGGCTGGCGCGACTGCGCGGATTGCGGCGCTGCCGGCGCGGCAGTCGCGACATCGGGTCTAGCGACCGGCTTCTTTTCGTTCGCAACTGTGGCAGCGAGACTGGCAGGCCGGGGGCGCGGCAATGGCACGAGATTAAGCCCGGACGAACGCCGATCGCTGGATGATAGTTCGGACGCGCCGGTATAAGGCGGCCGCTCGTAACCGGGCTCGATATCGTCAGGCGGCGGATAAGACGGCGCTGCGACCCGGCCATAATACACTGGCGCGTAGGGGCCGGGCATATAAGGACCGTAAAGTCCAGGACCGGCAACGATGCGATTGACGTCGCGGATGGCACCGGAGCGCGCATCCACGACGACTCGCATGGGGACGCCGCGAAAATCGATCGCACGCACGACGTAAGTCGTGCCCTCGCGCAAAGGCGGCGCTAGCGGTTCGAACCCGGCCGCTCTTAGCGTGCGCAGGATCTCATAGGGGGGCACAAAACCGCGCAGCGGCATCTGCAACGTCGATGGTGAAGGGCTTGGTGAAGACTGGGCAAAGCTGGCAACGGCGGACAGAACGCAAAATACGCATACGACCCCGGATCGTCTCAGCACGGCTAAACCCCTCTCCGTCCAATTGTCCGCCGCTGGTGAGATGAGCCTCAAATTGGGGCGACCCTTGGGCGTATGTCTGATGGGCGCGCCTCGAATCTGGCGCAGAGGTTCACGAAGCGTTCGATGTCTTCTGCAACGGTGGCAAACGAGGTGACGAGGCGTATGAGGACATTGTCCGCGCCTATGTCCAAACTGTCGCTGTTGCGGACGTAATAGTTCGCGCCGGCCGCCCTGAGCTTGGCATCCAGCGCACGCGGCACAACCACAAAGACGAGATTGGCCTCGACGGGCCAGACCGGCCGCAGGCCGATTGCGGTCAGCGCATTCGCCAAGTTATCGGCCATCGCATTGGCGTGGCGGGCCAGATCAAGCCAGCGATCGTCGGCAAGATAGGCTAGAAACTGCGCGGCAATGAAACGGTGCTTTGACAAAAGATGACCGCCGCGCTTGCGGCGCTCGCCGAAGCAGGCCGCCGTGGTGGGATCGAAAAAGATCACGGCCTCCGCCGCCAGCGCCCCGCCTTTGGTCGCGCCAAGCGACAGTACGTCGACCCCGCTGCGCCACGTCATCTCGGCGGGCGTGGCATTGAGCCGGACCAGCGCATTGGCAAAGCGGGCGCCATCCATGTGCACCGCGAGCGACCGCTGCCGCGCGATTTGCGCGAGCGCCACGATCTCGTTGGTCCGGTAAATGGTACCGGCCTCACTGGCCTGCGTGATCGACAGCGCCGATGGAATAACCTGATGGGGACTGTGCCCGCCATAGTCGGCGAGCGCCTCCCGCAGGCCGTCGGCGGTGATCTTGCCGGCCGTACCAGCCAAGCCGACAAGCTTGAGGCCGTTTCCGAAAAATTCGGGCGCGCCGCATTCGTCGGTGAGAATGTGCGATTCGGCGTGACAGAGAATGGCGCCCCAGGGCGGCGAGACTTGCGCCAGCGCCAACGCGTTTGCCGCCGTGCCGGTCGGCACCAGAAAAGTCGCCACGTCACGTTCGAAGATCTCGCAGAACCTGCGCTCGGCCGCCTGTGTCCAATCATCATTGCCGTAGCCGCGCGCATAGCCGCGGCTCGCCGCGGCTAAAGCATCGAGAATGATAGGTGCGACCGGCGCGGTGTTGTCGCTGGCAAAATTCATTTGGGGGACCTAGCGGGGACTATGCTTGCGCGCGGGCGAGGCGTAACGCCTGCGCAAAGCCTTTTGCGCCGCTTCTGAGCCTGGCGCAAGATGCGCCTGCATGTGCGCTGGGGTAGCCATTCGCTCCAATTCAATCCACTGGCTCGGAGGAACGGACGCGGCGCATTTGCGGTCCGTTTCATCCCATGATCCACTGCAAGCGCGGAACAGGGGCGACCGCGATGTCGTTGGGCCGCAAGAGCGCCGGCGCCTGGCCTGTGCGGCTTGTGTTAGCGCCAGGAATTTGCCATGTTTCGCATAGGACAGCATTGCTGTCCCAATTATGATCACGAACGTGCGCGGTCGGTTGAAATCCGGCGAGACGCGCGGATCGGCTGCCGGGTGGCGAGGGCGCGCCGGACGGCGGCAAGAACTAGCAACCAGCGACCGTTGAGCGGATCGAAGGTTGCCTCCAAGATGAGTTAATCGCCCTGGCGCAGGATGGGATCATCCTGCGCGGGCTGTCGTGCGCCGGACCCGCGACACTGCGCGTTTCGGGGTCCCGCGAGGAGCGCGTGGACGATGACCGCGTCTGGTTTCGGCTTGTTTGATCCGACGCAGGAAAAAGATTCCTGCGGGGTTGGATTTATTGCCGACATCAAGGGACGCAAGTCGCACAAGATCGTCGAAGATGCGCTGACAATTCTGCTCAATCTGGAGCACCGTGGCGCGGTCGGCGCCGATCCTCGCGCCGGCGACGGCGCCGGAATTCTGGTGCAGACCCCGCATAAATTTCTCGCCAGGAAGGCCGCCGCGCTCGGCATCAAGCTACCGGCGCCCGGACATTATGCGGTCGGCGCATTGTTCATGCCGCACGACGCCGATTGGCGCCGCGAGATCATGGACACTTATGCCGCAGTGGCGGCGCAGGACGGCATGGCCATCCTCGCCTGGCGCGACGTGCCGACCAACAACGCGACCCTCGGCGAATCGGTCAAGCCGACCGAGCCGGTGCATATGCAGGTGTTTATCGCGCGCAATCCGAAGGTCGCGTCGGAAGAGGAGTTCGAGCGGCGGCTCTACATTCTGCGCAAGACGATTTCGAGCACGCTCTACGAACGACGGGGTCGCAGTACGGCCAATTATTATCCGGTCTCGATCTCATGCCGCACGCTGATCTACAAAGGCATGTTCCTCGCCGATCAGCTCTGCACCTATTATCCCGATCTGCACGATCGGGACTTCGAGAGCGCCCTGGCGCTGATTCATCAGCGATTCTCCACCAATACGTTTCCGACCTGGTCGCTGGCGCACCCCTACCGGATGATCGCGCATAACGGCGAGATCAACACGCTGCGCGGCAACAACAACTGGATGGCGGCGCGGCAGGCCTCGGTGTCGTCACCGAAATTTGGCGCCGATATCAACAAATTGTGGCCGATCTCCTACGAAGGCCAATCGGACACTGCGTGTTTCGACAATGCGCTCGAATTTCTGGTGATGGGCGGCTACTCGCTCGCGCATGCGATGATGATGATGATTCCGGAGGCGTGGGCGGGCAATCCGCTCATGAGCGAGGAGCGTCGCGCCTTCTATGAATATAACGCGGCGCTGATGGAGCCCTGGGACGGCCCGGCGGCGATCGCCTTCACCAACGGGCGCCAGATCGGCGCCACGCTCGATCGTAACGGTTTGCGGCCCGCACGTTATTTCGTCACCCGAGACGATCGCATCATCATGGCATCTGAAATGGGCGTGCTGCCGGTTCCCGAGCGGGACATCGTCGTGAAATGGCGACTGCAGCCAGGCAAGATGCTGCTGGTCGATCTCGACGAGGGCCGCCTCATTCCGGATGAGGAGCTCAAGGCGGAGTTGGCGCGCAGCCATCCGTATCAGGAATGGCTGGAGCGCACGCAAATCGTGCTGGAGAATCTGCCACCCGCCCCCGAAGCCGCGCCGATCTCCAACCTATCGCTGCTGGACCGGCAGCAACTGTTCGGCTACACGCAAGAAGATCTCAAGCTCCTGATGACGCCGATGGCGACGACCGGTGAAGAGCCGGTCGGCTCGATGGGCAACGACACGCCGATCTCGGCGCTGTCGGACCGGCCGAAGCTGCTGTTCACTTATTTCAAGCAGAACTTCGCGCAGGTGACAAACCCGCCGATCGATCCGATCCGCGAAGAGCTGGTGATGAGTCTCGTCTCGATCATCGGTCCACGGCCGAATCTATTCGACCTCGAAGGCTCGTCGCGGAAGAAGCGCCTCGAAGTTCATCAGCCGATTCTCACCAACGCCAATCTTGAGAAGATCCGCTCAATTTCCGATCTCGGCGATCATTTCCGGTCGCTGACGCTCGATACCACCTGGCCCGCGGAATCCGGCGCCGCCGGAATGGAAATGGCGATCGACGAACTATGCGGCCGGGCCGAGGCCGCGGTTCGTGATGGCGTCAATATCATCATCCTTTCGGACCGCCGCGCCGGCGCCGATCGCATCCCGATTCCCTCGTTGTTGGCCTGCGCCGCCGTGCATCACCATTTGATCCGCGAGGGCTTGCGCACGTCGGTCGGCCTCGTCGTCGAATCCGCCGAGCCGCGCGAGGTGCACCATTTCTGCTGTCTTGCCGGTTACGGCGCCGAGGCGATCAATCCCTATCTCGCGTTTGAGACGCTCGTTGAGATGAAAAGCGAATTGCCGCAAAAGCTCGACGACAAGGAAATTATCAAGCGCTACATCAAATCGGTCGATAAGGGTTTGCTGAAAGTGATGTCCAAGATGGGCATCTCCACATATCAGTCCTATTGCGGCGCCCAGATTTTCGATGCGGTCGGACTGAAGTCCGACTTCGTCGCCAAATATTTCACTGGCACCGCGACCCGTATCGAAGGCGTGGGCCTCGCCGAGATCGCCGAGGAAGCGGTGCGGCGGCATCGCGATGCGTTCAGCGATTCGCCGGTCTATCGGTCGATGCTCGACGTCGGCGGCGAATATGCGTTCCGGGTGCGCGGCGAAGAACACGTCTGGAACGCCGCGACGGTATCGGCGCTGCAACACGCGGTGCGCGGCAATTCCTACGACGAGTATCGGCTATTCGCGCGGCAGATTAACGAACAATCGCAACACCTCTTCACGATCCGCGGCCTGTTCCGCATCAAATCGGCCGAGGAGGATGGCCGCCGGCCGATCGCATTCGAGGAGGTCGAACCGGCGAAGAACATCGTCCGGCGCTTTTCGACCGGCGCGATGTCGTTCGGATCGATCTCGCGCGAGGCGCACACCACGCTCGCCATCGCCATGAATCGGATCGGCGGCAAGTCCAATACCGGCGAGGGCGGTGAGGAGACTGACCGCTTCAAGCCGTTGCCGAACGGCGACTCGATGCGCTCCGCGATCAAGCAGGTCGCGTCGGGACGCTTCGGCGTGACCGCGGAATATCTGGTCAATTCCGACATGATGCAGATCAAGATCGCCCAAGGCGCCAAGCCGGGCGAAGGCGGGCAATTGCCCGGGCACAAGGTCGATAAGATCATCGCCAAGGTGCGCCATTCGACGCCTGGCGTCGGTCTGATCTCGCCGCCCCCGCATCACGATATTTATTCGATCGAGGATCTGGCCCAGCTTATTTTCGACTTAAAGAACGTCAACCCGCAGGGCGACGTCTCGGTCAAGCTCGTGTCCGAAGTCGGCGTCGGCACCGTCGCCGCCGGCGTCTCCAAGGCGCGTTCCGATCACGTCACCATCGCCGGGTTCGAGGGCGGCACCGGCGCCTCGCCGCTGACCTCGATCAAACATGCCGGCTCGCCGTGGGAGATCGGACTTGCCGAGACCCATCAGACACTGGTCGCCAATCGCCTGCGCGGCCGCATCGCTGTGCAGGTCGATGGCGGCATCCGCACCGGCCGCGACGTCGTGGTCGGCGCGCTCCTTGGCGCCGACGAATTCGGCTTCGCCACCGCGCCGCTGATCGCCGCCGGCTGCATCATGATGCGCAAGTGCCACCTCAACACTTGCCCGGTCGGCGTCGCCACCCAGGATCCGGTGCTGCGCAAACGCTTCCGCGGCCAGCCGGAGCACATCATCAATTATTTCTTCTTCGTCGCCGAAGAGGTGCGCGAGCTGATGGCCGAGCTGGGCTACCGCACGTTCAATGAGATGATCGGGCAGATGCAAATGCTCGATCGCCGCCAGCTGATCGCCCACGCCAAGGCGACCGGGCTCGATTTCTCGAAACTGTTCATGAAGCCGGACGTGCCTGCCAGCGTCGCCATTTTCAATTGTGAGCGCCAGGACCATAAGATTCGCGACGTGCTCGACCGTAAGCTGATCGCGCAATCGCAAGCTGCGCTCGATCGCGGCGAGCCGCTGCGCATGGCCTTTCCGATCAAGAATACCGATCGCACCGCCGGCGCCATGCTCTCCGGCGAGGTCGCCAAACGCTACGGACACGAAGGCCTGCCGCCGGACACGATCATGGCGCGCTTTAGCGGCACGGCCGGTCAGAGTTTCGGCGCCTTTCTGGCCCGCGGCGTGACTTTCGAACTCGAGGGCGACGCCAACGACTATCTCGGCAAAGGGCTTTCCGGCGGCCGGATCGTGGTGCGGCCCCCGGCCAATGCGGGAATCGTGCCGGAGCAGTCGATCATTGTCGGCAATACCGTTTTGTACGGCGCCATCTCCGGTGAGTGCTACTTCCGCGGCGTGGCCGGCGAGCGGTTCGCGGTCCGCAATTCCGGAGCGATCGCCGTCATCGAAGGCGCCGGCGACCATTGCTGCGAATACATGACCGGGGGCGTCGTGGTGGTGCTGGGACCGACCGGCCGCAATTTTGCCGCCGGCATGTCAGGCGGCATCGCCTATGTGCTGGACGAGGACGGCAGCTTTGCTTCGCGCTGCAATCTGGCCATGGTCGATCTCGAACCGATGCCGGAGGAAGAGGATATCAACGCCAAGGTCTTTCATCACGCGCGGGATCTCGAAGCGCACGGGCTGGTCGACATCATGTCGGACCTGAGCAGCTTCGACGGCCACCGGCTGCATCATCTGATCACGCGTCACGCCCGCTTTACCGGCTCGGCGGTTGCGGCCAAGATATTGAACGACTGGACGGGCTGCTATCCGAAGTTCCGCAAGATCATGCCGGTCGAATATCGCCGCGCACTCAACGAGCTCAAGGCCGCAGCCATTGCGGCGGAGTGACCTCGCACAAAGAACGCCGATAAAGCTGCCAACAATAGAGAGCGCCTTTGGGCAAGATCACCGGCTTTCTCGAATATCCTCGTGAGGATCGCGACTACCAACCGGTCGCCGAACGCATTCGGCACTGGCACGAATTCGTTTTGCCGTTGCCGGAGAAAGAACTCGTGACTCAGGCGGCGCGCTGCATGAATTGCGGCGTGCCATATTGCCAGGGCACCGGCTCGCTCGCGCCCGGCACGCCGGGCTGCCCGGTCAACAATCAGATCCCCGATTGGAACGACCTAGTCTATACCGGCAACTGGGAAGAAGCCGCGCGCAACCTGCACTCGACCAACAATTTCCCGGAAGTGACCGGCCGCGTCTGTCCGGCGCCATGCGAGGCGTCATGTACGCTCAACATCGACGAGAATCCGGTCACCATCAAATCAATCGAATGCGCGATCGCCGATCGCGCGATCGCTTCGGGCCTCAAGCCGGAACCGCCGTCGGAGCGGACCGGCAAAAGGGTCGCGATCGTGGGCTCCGGACCGGCCGGGCTTGCCTGTGCCCAGCAGCTTGCACGGGTTGGGCATGACGTTCACGTCTATGAGCGCTGGGCCAAGGCCGGCGGGCTTCTGCGTTACGGCATCCCCGATTTCAAGATGGAGAAGAACCACGTCGATCGTCGCGTAACCCAAATGGAAGCAGAAGGCGTGGTGTTCCATTATGGCGCACATGTCGGCGTCAATGTCGACGCGCATAAATTGGTGGCGCAGCATGATGCGGTGGTACTCACGGGCGGCGCGGAAAAACCGCGCGACCTGCCGGTGCCCGGATGCGAGCTCAAAGGCATTCATTTTGCGATGGACTACCTGCCGCAACAGAATCGGCGCGTCAGCGGTGAAGCGCCGATCGCGGGCGAGCCGATCCTGGCGACCGGCAAACATGTAGTCGTGATCGGCGGCGGCGATACCGGATCGGACTGCATCGGCACCGCCTTTCGCCAAGGCGCGCGGTCGGTCACCAACTTCGAAATCATGCCGCAACCGCCGCTGCATGAAAACAAGATGCTGACCTGGCCGGATTGGCCGCTCAAACTGCGCACCTCCTCGAGCCACGAGGAAGGCGTCGAGCGCGATTTTGCGGTCATGACGACGAAATTCACCGGCGAGAACAGCGCAGTTAAAAAACTTCATTGCGTACGCGTCGACGCCAAGATGAAGCCGATACCGGGGAGCGAATTCGAAATCGCCGCCGATCTCGTGCTGCTGGCGATGGGCTTCGTGCATCCGGTGCACGAGGGAATGATCAAATCTCTCGACCTCGCGCTTGATCAGCGCGGCAATATCAGCGCCTCGACCGAGGATTACCGGACCTCGATCGACAAGGTGTTTACCGCCGGCGATATGCGCCGCGGTCAATCATTGGTGGTTTGGGCTATACGTGAAGGCCGTCAGGCCGCCCACGCCGTGGACAAATATCTGATGGGATCGAGCCTGCTGCCGCGCTGATTGGCGTGACGCTCGTCATAAGGAGCGTTGATCCAGGTCAACGATGATCGTTACGGTGTTGTGCTAGTCGATTGCGCATGCAGTTTTGGTCGCATGCTGGCGTAAACAATCGTGCCGCGAAAAAACAAGGCGCCTGGGACGCAATAGTAATCGGATCGGGCATGGGCGGACTTGCCTGTGCAGCAGCCTTGGCCCGGACCGGTCGCGCGGTACGTCCTAGAACAACATTATGTTCCCGGCGGCCTCACCCAGACATTTCATCGCCACGGCTTTCGCTGGGACGTCGGCATGCACTATCTAGGCGAAATGGGGCCGGCAGGCGACGCTCATGCCGTTCTCGATTGGCTTTGCGATGGCGCAATAAAGTTTGCTTCGCTTGGCGCCGTGTATGACGTGGTCCATCCCGGAGACTTCGAAATACGATTTGCGCGGCCACAAGCGGCCTTGCAAACCGAGCTGGAGGAACGCTTCCCAGCATCGACCAAGGACATCAGGGCTTTTCTAGCCGCGACGGCTGACGCTGTCCGCACCGGCAAAGATCTTTGCTCAGCGAGCAATGCCGGAGCCATTGGCCAAAATTTGCGAGCTGTGGCACCAAGACGAAATCAGCCAATGGCGGGGCCGGACCTGCGGCGAAGTGCTCGACGAACTGATCGGTGATCCGAAATTGCGTGCCGTGCTTTTGGCGCAGCGCGCGAATTATGGCGGCATGACTCCATCGCGATCGAGTTTCGGAATTCATGCCGTAATGATGCATCATTACTTCAATGGCGGCTATTATCCGATCGGCGGCGCGGAGGTATTTGCCAATTCGCTCATTCCGGTGATCGAGCGGGCTGGCGGCACTATCAAACTAAGGGCCGGCGTGCGCGAACTTCTCGTAGAAGATGGTCACGTCGCCGGCACCCGGCTCGAACACGGGACAGAAATCAGGGCACCGCGCGTGTTCTCCGATGCCGGGGCGCGCAACACCGTCGGCATGCTGCCATCTGCGATGCGCGAAAGTGAATGGGCGCGGGAAATCCTTTCGTTGGCACCCTCGGTTTGCCATTTCGGGCTTTATCTCGGGCTCGAAGGTGATATCCGCGCCAATGGCGCCTCGCCTTCAAACCATTGGATCTATGAGAGTTGGAATACCAAATGAGGCGTATGGAAGGATTCCGTCGGTGAGACCGAGGCGCCAGGCTTGTTCGTTCCTTTTTCGTCACTGAAGGACCCCACCCATGATGCCGGCAATGCGAAGCGACATACTTGCGAGATTGTCGCGACGACATGCTGGGATATCTTCGCGCAGTGGCGCGACTCCACGCACCGCAATCGCCCCGAAGCGTATAGGGTCCTCAAAGCCGCTATCGAAGCCAAGCTGATGACGCAATTTGCGCGGCATTTTCCAGCTTTGGCGCAATGGTAGTCGCGCGCGAATTATCAACGCCGCTGACCAC
>Ga0335081_10020130_pt1 | contig 10791 bp, 8 predicted proteins | sample Lox_Sample_35_FD_206713 | JGI IMG/M metagenome (GOLD analysis project Ga0335081, IMG submission 206713) | Soil microbial communities from Loxahatchee National Wildlife Refuge, Florida, United States - Lox_Sample_3.5 | ecosystem: Environmental > Terrestrial > Soil > Wetlands | place: USA: Florida... | reverse complement strand
CGCCGAGCGCTACGGCCACTTCGTCGGCGGCGAGTGGCTCGAGCCCGCCGAGACGTACGAGACGATCGCGCCGCGCGACGAGGAGCCGCTCGCCGCCGTCGGCCAGGGCACGCGCGCCGACGTCGACTGCGCGGTCGCCGCAGCCCGTGCTGCGTACGCGGACGGCTGGTCGTCGCTCTCGGGCTCCGAGCGCGCGAAGTACCTGTTCCGGATCGCGCGCCTCCTCCAGGAGCGCTCGCGCGAGTTCGCCGTCCTCGAGTCGCTCAACGGCGGCAAGCCGATCAAGGAGTCGCGAGACGTCGACCTCCCGCTCGCGGCCGCCCACTTCTTCTACTACGCCGGCTGGGCCGACAAGCTCGAGTACGCGTTCCCCAACCGGCGCCCGCGCCCCGTCGGCGTGGCCGGCCAGATCATCCCGTGGAACTTCCCGCTCCTCATGCTCGCGTGGAAGGTCGCGCCGGCGCTCGCGTGCGGCAACACGGTCGTCCTCAAGCCGGCCGAGACGACGCCGCTCAGCGCGCTCCTCTTCTGCGACGTCCTTCGCCAGGCCGAGCTGCCGCCGGGCGTCGTCAACATCGTCACCGGCGACGGCCGCACCGGCGCTGCGCTCGTCGAGCACGACGGCGTCGACAAGATCGCCTTCACCGGCTCGACCGAGGTCGGGAAGGGGATCCAGCGCCGCCTCGCCGGCAGCGGCAAGCGGCTCACCCTCGAGCTCGGCGGCAAGGCGGCGAACATCGTCTTCGACGACGCCGCGCTCGATCAGGCCGTCGAGGGGATCGTCAACGGCATCTACTTCAACCAGGGGCACGTCTGCTGCGCCGGATCGCGGCTCTTCGTGCAGGAATCGATCTACGAGCCGCTCGTCGCGAAGCTGCAGCGCCGCCTCTCGACGCTCCGGGTCGGCGACCCGCTCGACAAGAACACCGACATCGGGGCGATCAACTCCGCCGCCCAGCTCGAGAAGATCCGCGAGCTCGTCGCCTCCGGCGAGCAGGAGGGCGCCGAGATCTACCAGCCGCCGTGCACGCTCCCCGAGAAGGGCTACTGGTTCGCGCCGACCGTGTTCACGAACGTCGCGCAGAGCTACCGGATCGCGCAGGAGGAGATCTTCGGACCCGTCCTCTCCGTCCTCACCTTCCGCACGCCCGAAGAGGCGATCGAGAAGGCGAACAACACGCCGTACGGCTTGAGCGCCGGCGTGTGGACGGAGAAGGGCTCGCGGATCCTCTGGATGGCGCAGCGCCTCCGCGCCGGCGTCGTCTGGGCGAACACGTACAACCGCTTCGACCCGAGCTCGCCGTTCGGCGGCTACAAGGAGTCGGGCTTCGGCCGCGAGGGCGGGCGGCACGGGCTCGAGCCGTACCTGGAGTTCGACCGGTGACGCGCCTCCCCGTCCGTAAGACGTACAAGCTCTACATCGGCGGCGCGTTCCCGCGCAGCGAGTCCGGCCGCACGTACGAGGCCGAGGGGCAGAACGTCGCGCGCGCCTCCCGCAAGGACGTCCGCGACGCCGTTCGCGCGGCCCGCGCGGCGCAGCCCGGCTGGGCCGCCGCAACCGCCTACAACCGCGGCCAGGTGCTCTACCGACTCGCCGAGATGGTCGAGGCGCGCGCCGCGGAGTTCGCCGGTCTCTGCAGCGGGCGCGAGGAGGTCGAGGGGGCGATCGACCGGATCGTCTGGTACGCAGGCTGGGCCGACAAGCTCGCCCAGGTCCTCGGCGGGTCGAATCCCGTCGCCGGCCCGTACTTCAACTTCACCGTGCCGGAGTCGACCGGCGTCGTCGCCGTCCTCGCGCCGGAAGCGCCGCCGCTGCTCGGGCTCGTCACGCGTCTGCTGCCGCCGCTCGTCGGTGGCAACGCGGTCGTAGCCGTCGTGTCCGAGGCGCGCCCGCTCGCCGCGGTCGAGCTCGCCGAGGCGATCGCGACGAGCGACGTGCCCGGCGGAGTGGTGAACGTCCTCACCGGCTTTGCGGCGGAGCTCGGCCCCTGGCTCGCGTCCCACATGGACGTCAACGCGATCGACCTCTGCGGCGCCGACGGCGACGCGGCCGAGCTCGAGCGTCTCGCCGCCGAGAACGTCAAGCGCGTCGTCCACGGCGCCGCCGATGCGCAGAGCCCGTGGGAGGTCGGCGCGTTCCTCGAGCTGAAGACGGTCTGGCACCCGATCGGCCGCTGACGTGACCGGCGGCGCGACCGCGATCCCGGAGGTGCAGGCGCTCCTGCGCGTGCTCGCAACGGGGCGCGACGTCGCCGAGCTGGGCGCCGCGTACGGGGAGACGGCGGCGGTCATGGCCGAAACCGCGCGCAGCGTCGTCACCGTCGAGCGCGATCCCGAGCGCGTGGCCGTCGCGCGGAAGCGGCTGACCGGCCTCGCGAACGTCGAGCTGGTCGAGGGCGACGCCTTCGAGCAGCTGGATGGGCGAGGGCCGTTCGGGCTCGTCTTCGTCGACGGCGGGCTCCGGCCCGTCACGGAGAGTAAGTGGGAGGCGATCCTCGCGCTCGCCGAGCCGGGCGGCATCCTCGTGAAGGACGACATGACGCCCGGCCGACCGGTCGAGGGCGACGAGGTGCGCGAGTTCCTCCTGCGGGATCCGCGCCTCGTCGCGAGCGAGTTGCTCGCCACGCCCGACATGGCGGTGATCGTCGCCGCCAGGCTCGCCTGACGCCGGGTCCGGCTTCATACTGTCGAGCGGTGCGGATCGTCGACCTGACGCAGCATCTCGAGAACGGGATGCCGCTGTACCCGGGCATTCCCGATCCGTCGTTCGACGACATCGCGGTCGTCGAGCGGGACGGCTACGCGATGTCCGAGTACCACCTGCTGAACCACATCGGCACGCACGTCGACGCGCCGGCCCATCACGCGCTCGGCGGCGCCACGCTCGACGAGATCCCGCTCGAGTCGCTTGCAACCGATGCCGTCACCGTCGACGTCTCGCAGCGCGAGCCGGGCCCGATCGGCCTCGACGAGCTCGAGCCCCTCCTCGGCGACCTCGGCTCCGGTGACTGGCTCTTCGTCTGCTCCGGCAACGGCCGCAACTGGGGCAGCGACGCATACTGGACGGGGTGGTCGTATCCCGACGCCGAGGCGTCGCGGGCGCTGATCGAGCGCGGGATCGTCGGGGTCGGCTTCGACGGCCCGTCTGCGGACCCCGTCGATACCGAGACCTTCGAATTGCACCAGGTGTGGCTCGGCGGAGGTCGAATGATCCTCGAGAACCTCACCAACCTCGACCGTCTGCCGGCGCGGGCGCGGGTCGTCGTCGCGCCGCTGAAGGTGCGCCGGGCGAACGGGGCGCCCGCGCGCGTCCTCGCCTTCGTCCCCGACTAAGGAGGAGGGAAGATGCTCGAATCGCTCGGCCGCGTCGGATCCCTCAGCCGCGGCATCCTCGGTCTGCGCGAGACGTTCGGGCTCTCGCTCGCGCTGCTCGCGCTCGTCATGGCCAGCTCGCTCGGCACGAGCGCCGCCGCCGGCGGCGCGGGAGCGGCCGTCCCGCTCGTCTACCTCACGGCCGGCGTGGGCTCGCTCTGCCTCGCCTCCGTGATCATCCGGTTCAGCCGGCGCATGGCGAGCGCCGGCGGCCTCTACACCTACATCTCGCGCGGGCTCGACTCCAACGCGGGCTTCCTCGGCGGCTGGCTCTACGCCTGGGGCTTCGCGGCCGGGATCTCGTTCGTGCTCATCATCTCGTCGTTCTTCCTCTCGACCGTCCTGACCGCGCACACGTCGCTCAATCTCAGCTGGTTCGAGTGCTTCTGGATCCTGCTCGCCCTGCTCACCGTCTTCGCGCTCGGCGATATCCGGATCTCGACGCGCACGCAGCTCGTGTTCGCGGTCGCGGGCGTGCTCCTGCTCCTGATCCTCGCCTTCGTGATCCTCGGCAAGGGCGGCGCGTCGGGCGTCACGCTCCAGCCGTTCAACCCGAGTCGCACGCACACGACGCACGACTTCTTCTACGCGATGGTGTTCGCGTTCACCGGCTTCATCGGCTTCGAGGCGGCGGCGGCGCTCGGCGAGGAGTCGTCGGAGCCGCGGCGGATGATCCCCAAGGCGATCCTCTCGGCCGTCCTCGTCGCGCTCGTCTTCTACGTCTTCCTCACCTGGGCGATGTCCGTCGGCTTCGGCGTCGGCAACTCGGGCGCGTGGGCGAGCAGCCCCGCCGCGCTCGACCAGCTCTCGACGCAGTACGTCGGCAGCTGGTTCGCGACGCTCGTCGACGTCGCGGTCGTCATCGACGCCTTCGTCGCCGCGCTCGCCGGCACCGCCCTCGTCTCGCGCACGGCCTTCGCGATGGGACGCGAGGGCGGACTGCCGAAGGTGTTCGCGTGGACGCACCCGCGCTTCAACACGCCGTGGGTCTCGATCATCGCCTCGCTCGGGCTCACCGCCCTGCTCGTCGGCTGGCTCGCCCGGGGAACGTGGAACAACGCGTTCACGTACTTCGCCTTCATGGCGACGACGGCGACGTTCGGGATCCTCGGCACGTACATCCTCGTCTCGCTCGCCGGGATGACGTACTTCTGGCGGACACGGGCGACCTCCGCGGTCGCGTACAACGTCGGGCTCGACGTCGTCCTGCCCGTCGGGGCGATCGCCGTGTGCGTGGCGACGATCTACTGGTCGATCACGCCTCGTCCGCCGGCCCCGATCAGCTACTCGATCTGGATCGCGCTCGGTTGGCTCGGGCTCGGCGTCGTGTGGCTCCTCTGGCTGCGCGCGACGTCGCCGGCCAAGGTGGCGGAGTTCGGCTCGGTGCTGGCGGAGGGAGGTGACGCGCCCGAGGCGGCCGAGGCGGAGACGGCGCCGGCGCTCTAGCCGAAGAAGGCCCGCGCGACCTCGTACCACTCGCGCGGCACGAACTTGAGCTCGGCGGTGGCCTCTGCGAGGGGGACGGCGACGACGTCGTCCCCTCGCAGCGCCGCCATCTGGCCGAACTCGCCGGCGAGCGCGAGGTCGGCCGCCTTGAGCCCGAAGCGGGTGGCGAGCACGCGGTCGCGCGCCGTCGGCGAGCCGCCCCGCTGGATGTGCCCGAGCACCGTCACGCGCGTCTCGAAGCCGGTGCGCTGCTGGATCTCGCGACCGAGGACGTCTCCGACGCCGCGTTCCGAGAGGATCACATGGCCGAACTGGTCGCGCTCCTCCGCCTCGGCCAGTCCGGGCAGCTCGCACCCCTCGCTGATCACGACGATCGAGAAGTTCTTGCCGCGCGCGTGCCGCTTGCGAATCGACTCGGCGACCTCGTCGAAGTCGATCGGGATCTCCGGGACGAGGATCACATCGGCGCCGCCGGCGATCCCGCTCATGACGGCGATCCAGCCGACGTGGCGTCCCATCACCTCGACGACCATGACGCGGTTGTGCGACTCCGCCGTCGTGTGCAGACGGTCGATCGCCTCGGTCGCGATGGCGACGGCGGTGTCGAAGCCGAAGGTGTAGTCGGTGCCGGAGAGGTCGTTGTCGATCGTCTTCGGGACGCCGACCACGGGCAGTCCGTGCTCGCCGTGCAGGCGGGAGGCGACGCCGAGCGTGTCCTCGCCGCCGATCGCGACGAGCGCGTCGAGCCCCCGGTCGCGGAAGTTCTGCAGCACGCGCTCGACGCCGTTCTCGAGCTTGAACGGGTTCGTGCGGCTCGTGCCGATGATCGTCCCGCCGCGCGGCAGGATTCCGGAGACTTGCTGCGGCCCGAGATCCTCGAAGATCGGCTCGACGAGGCCGCGCCAGCCCTCGCGCACCGCGACGACGTCCCAGCCGGCCGCGTCGGCGCGGCGGACGACGGCGCGGATCACCGCGTTCAGGCCGGGACAGTCCCCGCCGCCGGTGAGCATGCCGATGGTCTTCGCCACGTCCAGGCGAGCCTAGACGCTCGCGATGCCGAAGGTGGGACTCGAACCCACACGGCCCGAAGGCCACCGGATTTTGAGTCCGGCGCGTATACCAGTTTCGCCACTTCGGCCTGCGCGCATGGTACGCCGAGCGCTACCCGCCCACCTTGAGCGGGAAGTACGGCGGCGAGAGCAGGAACCCGATCCGGGCGTCGGCGCCGGCCTCGCCGCGCGCCATCTGGATCGCCGCGCCGATTCCGCCGATCGGGACGAAGCCGAGCTGGCGGACGGTCGTCGCGTCGCGGGCGCCGGCGACGTAGACCGAGCCGAGCCGTTCGAGCGCCGGCAGGCACGCGTCCCAATCGCGGAACGGCAGGAGCGGATGCACCGTGCTGCCGGCGCGGTACTCCTCCAGCGCGCGCGCGTCGGCCGCGGCCGACGCCTCGGCTGCGGCCAGAAGCTCCGGGTCCCGCGCGACGGGTGCGGCGCGGAAGAAGACGTGGTAGGGCTGCTGGGTCGGACGGGGAAACGTGCGCCGGAAGCCGCTGACGATGATCGCCACGCCGCCGTCGACGACCGGGAACGCATCCCGCCAGAGAGCGAGCGCGTGCGCGAGGCCGAGATGGGCGGCCACGAGCGGGTTCGGGCTCTCGCGGGGCAGGAACGGCGTCGTCCCCGGCGTGCCGATGACGAGCGCGTCGAGCGGCTCCGAGAGCGCCGTCCCGCGGAGCTCGATCATCCGCAGCAGCGCCTCGGCGTGGGCGATCGAAGGCGGCCCGGCGAGCACGGCTGCCGCCGTGCGCTCGGCGGACACAGAGCGCAGGATCCGCCGCCTGACGAACGCGGGCACCGCGGAATACGCGTAGCGGAGCGGTGAGCGAACGATGCGGTCGGCGGCCGCCTCCTCGTAGGGGTAGCCGTGCAGGAGCCCCGTCAGCTGCGGGTGGTTGAGGACGAGGGAGGCGCCGAGCAGCGGCACCCGCTCGCCGATCGCGCTCTCGAGCCGCGTCGCCAGGCGCCAGCCGCCGGAGCCGGCGGTCTCGAGTAGCGAGTGGGCGAGCGCCCGTCGCTGCGCCTCTGCGCCGGCCGCCGCGAGCAGCGCTGACGGGCCGCCGTCGAGGACGCTCTCCGCGGAGGTCACGACGATCACGAGATCGGTCTCCACGAGCTCCCGCGCGACGCGCAGCGGCGGTGGGCCGTCGTGGAGCAGGACGAGGGACGGATCCTCCGCGTCGTGGACGACGACGTTCCCACGGAAGCGGCGGGCGAGCTCCGGGGTGACGAGATGCGGCAGCCAGCGCTGGCCCGTGCGGCGCATCAGCCCGCAGGCGACGAAGAGCGTCTGCCGGTTGGTCGGCACCCCGATCCCCACGAGCGCGTCGACGACCGCGGCGAGAGCCCGCTGTCTCGGATCGGCGGGGAAGCTCGGGATCGGCAGCGCCGGTGGCTGGACGACGATCGTCGCGCGTATGGCGCCCCGCGGGAGGTCCTCGAGGGGCTCGCCGTCGAGCGGGAAGCGCAGCGCCTCGCGGGTCGCCGCCTCCACGTCGGTGGCGCGGCCGGGCGGCGGCGGCCGCAGCACCACGGCGCCCTCGGCGTCCGCGACGACGAGGTTCGTCCCCGAGAGGAGGGGCACGCGGGGCATCCGCGGATTCAAGCAGTGCTCGGAATAGACTCGAACCGATGTCCCCGAAGACGCTCACGGGCGCCGAGCTCGACCTCAACGACGCGCCCGCGCGCGAGGCCGAGCTGTTCCTCGTCGACGGGAACAACCTCGCCTACCGCGCGTTCTTCGCGCTGCCGGAGGAGCTTGCGACGAGCGAGGGCTTCCCGACGGGCGGCCTGCTCGGCTTCACGAACATGCTGTTCAAGCTCCTCTCCGACTACCGCCCGAAGGGCGTCGCGGTCGCGTGGGACACGCGGCCGGTGCATCGCCACGCCGAGGCGGCCGCGGCCGAGGTCGTCTACAAGGAGGGCCGCCGCCCGATGCCGGACCTCCTCGCCGAGCAGTTCCCGCACTTCCGGCCGATCGTCGAGGCGTTCGGCTATCGCAACCTCGAGTTCGAGGGCTGGGAGGCCGACGACGTGATCGCGACGCTCGCCACCCGCGCCGACGAGGCGGGGATCAGGACGTGTGTCGTCTCGACCGATCGTGACGCCTTCCAGCTCGTCTCGGAGAACGTCTGCCTGATGATGACGCCGCGCGGCGTGAGCGACGTCAACGTCTACACGCCCGAGCGGGTCGAGGCGCGCTACGGGATCCGGCCCGAGCAGATCCCCGACTTCATCGGCCTCAAGGGCGACACCTCCGACAACATTCCCGGCGTCCCCGGCATAGGCGACAAGACGGCGGGCCAGCTCGTCGCGCAGTACGGCTCGCTCGAGGAGGTGCTGGCGCACGTCGACGAGCAGTCGCCCGCGCGGCGGAAGAACCTGACCGAGTTCGCCGAGCAGGCCCGCGCGGCGAAGCAGCTCGCGACGATGCGGCGGGATCTCGAGCTCGACTGCGACCCGGCCGACCTCGTCCTCGCGCCGCCCGACCGCGCGCAGCTCCGCGAGACGTTCCGGCAGTTCGAGTTCCGCGCGCTGCTCGCCCGGGTCGACGAGCTCGACGAGGCCGTGCCGGCGCGGGAGCGGATCTCGTCCGGCACGGCCGTGACCTGGCACGAGGAGCCAAGTTGCAAATTGCAACTTGGCGAGCTCGTGGGCGTGGCCGCCGACTGGGATGCCGAGGGCGGGGGACGGATCGCACTCGCGTTCGGCGACGAGGTCGTCGTCTCGCCGCGGCCCGAGCGGCTCGAGGGCACGCTCGTCGCGCACGACGCGAAGACGGTCGGCGTCGAGGCTGCCGACGACACGATGCTCCTCGCCTACCTGATCGAGCCGGGCCGGAGCGAGTATCTGCTCGACGACCTCGCGGCCGAGTATGCGGTCGAGGCCGTCCCCGAGCCGGAGGCCGAGGAGGAGACGGCCCGGCTCGTCCGGCATGCCGCCGTCACGCTCCGCCTGCGCGACCCGCTGCTCGAGCGCGTCCGCGAGAAGGGCGCCGAGCGGCTCTACCGCGACGTCGAGCTGCCGCTCGTCTCCGTCCTCCGCGGCATGGAAGAGGCCGGAGTCAAGATCGACACGTACCGCATGGGCGAGATCACGGCGCGGCTCGCCGACCGCGTCGAGGAGCTCGAGTCGCGCGCGTACGAGCTCGCGGGCGAGGACTTCGTCCTCGGCTCGCCGATGCAGCTCGCGCGGATCCTCTTCGAGAAGCTCGAGCTCACGCCCGGCCGCAAGGGCAAGACGGGCTACTCGACCGACACGAAGGTGCTGCGCGCGATCCGTGACGAGCACGAGATCGTGCCGGTGGTCGAGGAGTGGCGCGAGCTCTCGAAGCTCCTCAACACGTATCTGCAACCGCTGCCCGAGATGCTCGGAGAGGACGGGCGCCTGCACACGACGTTCAACCAGGCCGTCGCGGCGACCGGCCGCCTCTCGACGACGAACCCGAACCTCCAGTCGATCCCCATCCGCACGGAGCTCGGGCGCGAGATCCGCTCCGCCTTCGTCGCCGAGCCAGGCTGCCGGCTCGTCTCCGCCGACTACTCGCAGATCGAGCTACGCATCCTCGCGCACGTCTCCGGCGAGCCGAAGCTGCGCGAGGCGTTCGAGCGCGGGGAGGACATCCACCGCGCGACGGCGGCCGAGGTGCTCGGCGTCGACCCGGCGAAGCTGACCTCGGCACAGCGCTCGATCGCGAAGATGATCAACTTCGGGATCGTCTACGGCATCTCGGCGTACGGCCTCTCCGAGAACCTCGAGATCCCGCGGGAGCAGGCGCAGGAGTACATCGACGCGTACCTCGCACGCTTCCCGCTCGTGCAGGACTTCATCGAGCGCACGATCGAGCAGGCCGAGCGCGACGGCTACGCGACGAGCCTGCTCGGCCGGCGGCGCCCGGTGCCCGAGCTGCGCGCGCGGAACCGCCAGACCCGCGGCTTCGGCGAGCGCGTCGCGGTCAACTTCGTGATGCAGGGCTCGAATGCCGACATCATCAAGAAGGCGATGGTCTCGATCGAGCGCCGGCTGCGGGAGGAAGGGAGAAGCGCGCGCCTCGTCCTCCAGGTGCACGACGAGCTCCTCCTCGAGGCGCCCGACGCCGAGACGCCCTCGGTGAAGGAGCTCGTGCGCGAGGAGATGTGCGGCGCCTATCCGCTCGACCCGCCGCTCGCCGTCGACGTCGGCGCCGGCGACAGCTGGGCCGACGCGAAGTCGTAGGAGCTAGAGGTCTAGCGGCAGGTCGAGCCGGAGAGTCCTTCGACCCTCGAGCCGCCCCAGCGCGAGATCGCGTCGGAGGCCGCGGCGATGCCGCCGGCCCAGGCCAGGAGGCTCATGCCGAGCAGATACAGCGCGATGATGATGATCCATGAGGTCATGCGTCGAGGGTAGCCGCGGCGCCTGTTACGACGTGGTAAGGGTGAGCTCAGGAAACGCGGAGGCTCGCTAGCCCGCGGCTGCCGTCGCGCGCGCGACCACGTTTCCGGCTGCGTCGAAGGCCGTCACCTTGTCCACGACCGAGCCCTTCGGAAGAGACCCGAGGAACACGTGCTCTACGAGGGGAAGTGTCACCGTAGATCCGTCGTCGAGCGTGACCTGAACCGTCGACGCGTCGACATAGACGTTCCCGTCGACGGTCACGAGATCGGGGTGCCCGGCGATCCAGGCGGCGCCCCAGCTGATGTTCGAGGCCGGCGGGATCGCGGGCGGGCAGCCGCCGAAGCCGTACTGGCTGCCGTCCTGCTCCGGTGGGTCGTTCGCCCAGTCGATGAAGTAGCACTGACCTCCCTCGTCGCTCGGTGCGGTCCAGACATCCTCCGGGCCGTCCGCGGTCTGGATCTCAATGACGCCGTGCGCCTTGCTCACGTCCGCGTGCGGCCACTTCGCGGCGATGCCCTGCTGGACAGCGAGATCGGCCATG
>Ga0335081_10020128_pt1 | contig 10792 bp, 8 predicted proteins | sample Lox_Sample_35_FD_206713 | JGI IMG/M metagenome (GOLD analysis project Ga0335081, IMG submission 206713) | Soil microbial communities from Loxahatchee National Wildlife Refuge, Florida, United States - Lox_Sample_3.5 | ecosystem: Environmental > Terrestrial > Soil > Wetlands | place: USA: Florida... | reverse complement strand
GCCAGAACTTGGCGCCGCGCAGCGCGGCGACGGGGTAGGCGGCCTCGGCGCGCGAATAGCGATGGGTCCATTCGCCGGCCAGCTCCTCGGCGGTGTGCGGCGCGTTCTTCAGCGGGTTGTCGTCCCGGTCCCAGGCCCCGGAGGCGATTCTCTCCAGCTCGGAGCGAATCGCGCTTATCGCCTCGCAGAACCGGTCGAGCTCGGCCTTGGACTCGCTCTCGGTCGGCTCGACCATCAGCGTCTCGGGCACCGGAAACGACACCGTCGGGGCGTGAAAACCGTAATCCATCAGGCGCTTGGCGACGTCCTCGGCGCCCACCCCGTACTGCTGCCTGAGGTGGCGCAGGTCGAGGATGCACTCGTGCGCCACCCTGCCGCGGCGCCCGCTGTACAGAATGGGGAAGTGCGGCGCGAGGCGCGCCGCGAGGTAATTCGCGCAAAGGATCGCGCATTCGGTGGCGCGCCTTACGCCCTCGGCGCCCATCATGCGCAGGTACATCCAAGAGATGGCGACGATCAGCGGGCTGCCAAGGGGCGAGGCGCTCACGGTGCCGTTTTCCTGCGGCAGGCCCTCCCCGGGCTGCACCGGGTGAGAGGGCAGGTGCGGCGCGAGGTGCGCCGCGACGCCGATCGGCCCCATTCCCGGCCCGCCGCCGCCGTGCGGGATGCAGAAAGTCTTGTGCAGGTTGATGTGGCAGACGTCGGCGCCGATGTCCGCGGGCCGCGCGAGCCCGGCGAGCGCGTTCAGATTCGCGCCGTCCATGTACACCTGCCCGCCCGCGTCGTGCACCAGGGCGCAGATCTCGGCCGCGGCCTCCTCGTACACGCCGTGGGTCGAGGGGTAGGTGATCATCAGCGCCGCGACCCGGCCCGCGTGCGCGGCGAGCTTCGCCTTCAGGTCGGCGAGGTCGACGTTGCCGCGCGCGTCGCAGGCCACCACCGCGACCTCGAGCCCGGCCATGCGCGCCGAGGCCGGGTTCGTTCCGTGCGCCGAGGACGGGATGAGGCACACGTCGCGCCGGCCTTCGCCGCGCGCGGCGTGGTAATTGCGGATCGTCACCAGGCCCGCGTACTCGCCGTTGGCGCCCGAGTTCGGCTGCATTGTCATCCTCGGCAGGCCGGTGATCGCCGCGAGCGCCGCGCCGACCTCGCCCAGCATCCTGGCGTAGCCGCGCGCCTGCGCGCGCGGCGCGAACGGGTGCAGCGCGGCGAACCCGGGCCACGAGATCGGCGCCATCTCGGCCGCGGCGTTCAGCTTCATGGTGCACGAGCCGAGCGGGATCATGCCGTGCACGAGCGAGTAGTCGCGGTTTTCCAGCCGCTTGAGGTAGCGCATCATCTCGCTCTCGCTGCGGTGGCGGTGGAACACCGGATGCGCGAGGATGGGGTCGCTGCGAACGAGCTTGGAGGGGATGCTTTCGAAAGAAACCTCGGGAACCCGCGAGTTTCCGGTCAGCACCCAAGCCAGATCTTCGACGTCCTGAAGCGTCGTGGTCTCGTCGAGCGCGACGCCGACGCGCGTTCCCTCGTAGCGCAGGTTGATCTTCTTCTGCTTCGCTCTTGCCTTGATCTGCTCCAGTTCCTTCCCGACCTCGAAGGCGAGCGTATCGAAGTACGACTCCGAGATCGGCTTCAACGCGGCCGCGAGCCTGCGCGCGAATTCGTTGCAGCGCAGGGCGATGCCGCGCAGGCCCTCCGGGCCGTGCCAGATCGCGTAGAAGGCGGCGACGTTGGCGAGCAGCACCTGCGAGGTGCAGATGTTGCTCGTGGCCTTGTCGCGCCGGATGTGCTGCTCGCGCGTCTGCAGCGCCATGCGGTATGCGCTTCGGCCGGCGGCGTCGACGCTCACGCCGATGATGCGCCCGGGCATCTGGCGCAGGAGCTCCGCGCGGCAGGCCATGTAGCCCGCGTGCGGCCCGCCGTAGCCGAGCGGCACGCCGAAGCGCTGCGCCGAGCCGAGCGCGACGTCGGCGCCGAGCGCGCCGGGGGACTCGAGCAGCACGAGCGCGAGCGGGTCGGTGCCCATCGACACGAGGCCGTGGGCGGCGTGGACGCGCTCGATAAGTCCGGACCAATCTTCGATTCTGCCGTGAGTGTCGGGATACTGAAGATGCGCGCCAAATACCGCGCTCGGGTCGAGCGTGGCGGGTGCGCCGACTTCGAGCGGGATGCCCATCCACTTGGCGCGCGTGCGCAGCACGGCGATCACCTGCGGGTGGCAGCGCGCGTCGACGAAGAAGGCCTGCGCCTTGCTCTTCGCCGCGCGCCTGATGAGCGCCATCGCCTCGGCCGCGGCGGTGGCCTCGTCGAGCAGCGATGCGTTCGCCACCGGCAGGCCGGCGAGGTCGATCACCGTCTGCTGGAACACGAGCAGGGCCTCGAGCCGGCCCTGCGAGATCTCGGCCTGGTAGGGCGTGTAGGCGGTGTACCAGCCGGGGTTCTCGAGCACGTTGCGCTGGATCACCTGCGGCGTGTGGCAGGCGTGGTAGCCGGCGCCGATGCAGTTGCGCCAGATCTCGTTTTCGGCCGCGATCGCGCGCAGCTCGGCCAGCGCCGCGGCCTCGCCCAGCGGCGCGGGCAGCTCGAGCGGCGCTCGCTGGCGGATCGACGCCGGCAGCGCCTGCTCCAGCAGCGCCTGGCGCGAGGCCAGCCCCAGCGCGGCGAGCATCTCGCGCTCCGCGGCGGCGTCGATGCCGAGGTGGCGCGACTGGAATTCCCCTTCGCTCACTCGAAGCTCTTGCGGTAGGCGGCGGCGTCGAGCAGCTTGTCCAGGTCGGACGCATCCGCCGGCTTGAGGCGGAACAGCCACACGCCGTAGGGATCCTTGTTCAGCTCGCCCGGGGCGTCGTTGAGCGCGCCGTTGGCCGCCACCACCTCGCCCGCGAGCGGGGTGTAGACGTCGGAGGCGGCCTTGACCGACTCGACCACCGCCGCGCCGTCTCCGGCGGCGAGTGAGCGCCCGACCTCGGGCAGCTCGACGTACACCAGCTCGCCGAGGGCTTCCTGGGCGTGGTCGGTGATGCCGACGCTCACCGTGCCGTCGGCTTCGCGGCGCAGCCATTCGTGCGACGCGGTGTACTTGAGGTCTGCGGGGACGTTCATGACGGTTCTCCGGGTTCAGACGAGGATGCGGCCGTGGCGCACGAAGGGCGGGCGCACGACGCGTGCGGGCAGGCGCTTATCGCGCACCTCGACCTCGACCGCGTCGCCCGGGGCGGCGCGCAGCGGCAGGAGGGCGAGCGCGATCGAGGTCTGCAGGGTGGGCGAGAAGCTGCCGCTGGTGATCTCGCCCTCGCCCTGCGCCAGTCGCACGCGCTGGCGCGCGCGCAGCACGCCCCCGCGCCCGTCGAGCACCAGCCCGAACTGCGCGCGCGCGGCGAGCCGGGTCGCGAGCGCGCGCTTGCCGACGAAGTTCCTTGCGCTTTCCAGGTCGACCGTCCAGCCCAGGCCGCATTCGAGCGGCGTCGTGTGTTCGTCCATGTCCTGGCCGTAGAGGTTCAGCCCGGCTTCCAGGCGCAGGGTGTCGCGCGCGCCCAGGCCGCAGGGCCGCACGCCGGCGCGCGCCAGGCGCTGCCAGGCGTCCTCGGCCTGCGCCGCGGGCAGCAGCAGCTCGAAGCCGTCCTCGCCGGTGTAGCCGGTGCGCGAAACGTACAGCGCGCCAGCCTGCGCGCCGAAGAAGGCCCCCAGCGGCTCGCTCGCCGCGCGCAGCTCGGGCAGCGCGGCCCAGGTGCGCTCGCGCGCTGCGGGGCCCTGCACCGCGATCATCGCCAGATCGCGCCGCGCTCGCAGCGCCGCGCCGGCCGGGGCGAGCGCGGCGAGCCAGGCCTGGTCCCTGTCGGCGGTGGCGGCGTTCACCACCAAGCGGAACAGGTCGTTGCGCAGGAAATGCACGATCAGGTCATCGAGGATGCCGCCGTCCTCGCGCAGCATGCAGGAGTAGAGCGCCTTGCCCGGCTGCGTCAGGCGCTCGACGTTGTTCGCCAGCGCGTGCACGAGGAAGGCGCGCGCGCCGGCGCCCTCGACGTCCAGCGCCAGCATGTGCGAGGTGTCGAACATGCCGGCGGCGCGCCGCACCGCGTGGTGCTCCTCGATCTGGGAGCCGTAGTGCAGCGGCAGCTCCCAGCCGGCGAACTCGACCAGCTTCGCGCCGGCCCTGCGGTGCGCGTGGATGAGCGGGGTTTGCAGCACGTCGTGGTTCGCCCTGCGGGCAGTTTAGCACCGCGGCGGTTTACAATCGGCCGCTGCCATGACCGCAGTCAACTCCAGCGCCTACGTCGCGCTCGACTCGCAGCGATACGAATCGAGCGAGCTCACGCGCGGGCCCTGGGACCCGGGCCACCAGCACGGCGGCCCGCCGGTCGCGCTGGCCGGGCGCGAGTTCGCGCGCGCGGCCGGGGAGCTCGGCATGAACCATCTCGCGCGCCTGACCGCGAACCTGCTGCGCCCGGTGCCGCTGGGCGCGCTGCGCATCGAGCTGGCGATCGACTACGCGGGGCGCAACGCGGCGCACTTTTCGGCCCGCATGCTTGCCGGGGAACGGGAGGTGGCGCGCTTCACGGCGCTCGCGCAGCGCCAGCACGACATCGCGCTGCCCGCGCATTCCCTGCCGCAGGCGCCGAGGCCGCCCGGCGGGCTCGAGCCGATCGTGTTCCCGCACCGCGCCGGCACCGTCGGCTACCACGACCTGGTCGAGCTGCGGGTGGCCGAGGGCACGCTCACGCGCGGGCCCTGCGCCGTCTGGTTCCGCCTGCGCCATCCGCTGGTCGCGGGCGAGGCGCCGGGCTCGATCGAGCGCGTCGCGGTCGCGGCCGACTCGGGCAACGGCATCAGCGCGGTGCTCGACTTCAGGCGCTACCTGTTCGTGAATTCGGATCTGACCATCAACCTGCTGCGCCCGGCCGCGGGCGAGTGGATCTGCATCGACGCGCGCACGCTGCTCGGGCCGGGCGGCGGAGGCATCGCCGAGGCGAGGCTGTTCGACGCGCAGGGGCTTATCGGGCGCTCGACCCAGAGCCTTAATGTCAGGGCGCGCTAGCGCCGCGCGTCAGTGCGCCACCCGGTTGCGGCCGGCGTTCTTCGCGCGGTAGAGGGCCTCGTCAGCTGCAGCGACGACGGCTTGCGGCGCGGTCAAACGCCCGCTCGTTGCGGCAACGCCGATGCTGACGGTAAGCGAGACCCGTTGTGCTTGCGCGCCGCCGCCTCGGCGCCGATCCCGACTGCCGGCGCGGACCTCGAACTCGTAATGCTCGATCTCCCGGCGCAGGGTTTCGGCGTGAGTCAACGCCGGCGCAAGCCGCAGGCCGGGAAATACGATCGTGAACTCTTCGCCTCCGTAGCGGTGAGCCCTGCCGCCGCCCCCGACTCGCTGCAGGCTCGAGGCGACCAGCTTGAGCACCTGGTCGCCCGCGTCGTGGCCCCAGGCGTCGTTGAACAGCTTGAAGTGGTCGACGTCGATCATCGCGACCGCGTACTCGCCGTCCAGTCCCATCAGCCGCTCGTTCAGCGCGCGGCGCCCGGGGAGCCCGGTCAGCTCGTCGTGGAACGCCATGCGGTAGGAATCCTGCAGCACGCCGGCGACGATGACCACGCCCGCCGCCGCGAACCAGCCGTAGGGCTCGAGCGTGCCGAGCGCATTGCACGCGGCGGCGAAGGCCGAGCTCGCCGCGGCCAGGGCGGCCTCGATCGTGCCGCCCTTGCTCACCGCGCTGGCGACCGTCACCGCCAGCGCGATCGCGATCGCGGCGATGCCGGCCTGCGGAATCGGCGAGGCGGGCGCGCCGATCGCCGGCAGCGGCAGGTAGAGCGCGGCCGCGAATTCGCGGTACTGGCCGGCCAGCAGCGCGAGCGCCGCGCTGAGCTCGATCAGGATCAGGATCAAGCGCCTGGCGCCGTAGCTGTTGAGCGCGCCGCGCTCGGGCAGCACGGCGAACAGCGCGAGATTGAACGGCACGAACAGCCATAGCGCGGCGAACACCGCCCTGGCGGGGAAGTCCGGCAGCCCTTGCGGCAGGAAGATCGCGAACCCGGCGTAGGCCAGCAGCAGCGTCAGGGACGCGAACAGCGCGCGGCCGCGCTTGAACGCGACGCTGACGATCAGCCCCGCGCCCAGGGCGAGGCAGGGGCCGTAGAGCCGCAGCGGCGCGAGCAGCTCGGGCAGCGCGGGCGTGGCGCGGATGAGCAGCGCGGCGGCCGCAAGCAGCGCGACCGGCAGGGCGAAGATCGTCCATGCGGCGCGCGTGGTATCCATCGAACCACGATACTGAAAACGGGCCGCGTCATGCGGAGAATCGGGGCGTCAGTGCGACATAGTTGACTGTCGCCATAAGGCGACTATTCGCGCAGGAAGGCGGCGCCCTTTTCGGCGATAACGTAGGTCGGCGCGTTGGTGTTGCCGGACGTGATGCGCGGCATGATCGAGGCGTCGATCACGCGCAGGCGGGCGATGCCGCGCACGCGCAGCCGGTCGTCCACTACCGCGAGGGGGTCGCTGCCCATCTTGCAGCTGCCGATCGGGTGGAAGATGGTCGTGCCGAGTTCTCCTGCAGCGCGTTCGAGGTCCCGATCCTGAGTGACCTGCGAACCAGGACGAAATTCTTCGGGCTTGAATTTCGCCAGCGCCTTCGCCGCCATGATGCGGCGCGTGAAGCGCATGCCGGCGAGCGCGACCTGGCGGTCCTGGTCGCTTTCCAGGTAGTTGAGCTTGATCTCGGGGTAGGCCGCGGGATCGGCCGACTTGATCCGCACCCAGCCGCGCGAGGCGGGGCGCAGGTTGCACACGCTCGGGGTGATCGCGGGGAAGCCGTGCAGCGGGTCGCCGAACTTGTCGAGCGAGAGCGGCTGCACGTGCCACTCGATGTCGGGCGTCGGCTGCGAGGGGTCGCTGCGGGCGAAGGCGCCGAGCTGCGACGGCGGCATGGTGAGCGGGCCGGTCCGCAACAGCAGGTACTCGAGCCCCATTGCAGCCTTGCCCCACAGGCTGTTGGCGCGCTCGTTGAGCGTGCGCACGCCGTGCACGCGGTACTGCATGCGGATCTGCAGGTGGTCGTGCAGGTTCTCGCCCACGCCCGCAAGCTCATGCAGGAGCTCGATTCCCCGCGCCTGGAGCAATGGCCCGGGACCGATGCCCGAGAGCTGCAGCAGCTGCGGGGAGCCGATCGCGCCGGCGGCGAGGATCGTCTCGCGCTTCGCCTCGACGAAGCACTCGCCGTGCTGCGGATGGCGGAAGTGAACGCCTTGGGCAGATTTTGCCTCGATTTGTATTTTCGTAGTGAAGGCATTGGTCAGGACCGTGAGATTGGCCCGCCGCATCGCCGGCCTCAAGAACGCATTGGTCGCGCTCCAGCGCCGGCCGCGCTTCTGGTTCATCTGGAAGTAGGCGCAGCCGGCGTTGTCGCCGCGGTTGAACACCTTGATGGGCGCGATGCCGCATTCGGCGGCGGCCTCGCGCCAGGCGTCCAGGATCTCCCACCGCACGCGCGGGTCCTCGATGCGCAGCTCGCCGCCGGCGCCGTAGCCGTCCACGGCGCCGTGCTGGTAGTCCTCCAGCTTCCTGTAGAGCGGCAGCACCTCGTCCCAGGACCAGCCGCGGTTGCCGAGCGACGCCCAGTGGTCCCAGTCCGCCTTCTGGCCGCGCATGTAGATCATGGCGTTGATCGACGAGCAGCCGCCCAGCACCCGGCCGCGCGCATAGTGGATCGAGCGCCCGGCGAGGTGCTCGTCCGGCTCGGTCTTGTAGCACCAGTCGGTGCGCGGGTTGGCGATGGTGTAGAGGTAGCCCACCGGGATGTCGATCCAGAACCAGTCGTCCGCGCCGCCGGCCTCGAGCAGCAGCACCGAGACCGCCGGGTCGGCCGAGAGGCGGTTGGCGAGCAGGCAGCCGGCGCTGCCGGCGCCGATGATGACGTAGTCGTAGCTTCCGAAGCGCTCTGTCATGGGCTCTCCCCGTGCCCGGCTATTCTAGCGAGCCGCTAGAATCGGCGACTGAGCAGGCCATGAACGAACTCGAATCACCCGCCCTGAACCTCGCGCGGGCGCTGCAGGCGGCGCGCGAGCGCCATTGCGACGCCGCGGGGCTGCTGTGCGATTACGCCGCGCTGCGCCGCTCGCCCGAGCGCGAGGCGCTGGCCGCGGCGCTCGCCGGGCTCGAGGAATTCGATCCCCGCCGTGCGCCGATTCCGGGCCCGATCGGGTTCTGGCTCAACGCCTACAACGCCGGCGCGCTGCTCGCGGCGCTGGAAGCCTTCCCGGGCCAGGAAGTGCACCGCGTCGAGCGCTTCTTCGAGCGGGCCCGCGTGTGCGTGACGGGCCAGGCCTATTCGCTGGACGACATCGCGCATGGCCTGCTGCGCGGCAACGCCCACAAGCACGGCCGGCTGTTCGGGCCGCTGGCGAAGAACGATCCGCGGCTCGCGTTCACGCCGCTGATCTTCGACGAGCGGATCCACTTCGCGCTCTACTCGGCCTGCCGCTCGACGCCGGCGCTGCGGGTCTACCACGCCGGCGGGCTCGAGGCCGAGCTCGAGGACGCGGCGCGCGAATACCTGCGCCGCGGCGTGCGGGTCGAGAACGAGGGCGCGCTGGTCGTCGCCCCGCAGCAGCTGCACTGGTACGCGCGCGACTTCGGCGGCGAGTCGGGCGCGCTCGAGTTCGTGCTCGAGCGGCTGGAGGACGACGCGGCGATCGAGCTGATCGACCGCCGCCAGGGGCGCGTCAAGCTGCGCTACGCCGAATTCGACTGGACCCTGAATCAGGGCCGGTAGTAGGGCCGGTCGCCCTTGATCGTCACGCGCAGGCCGCGCCGGCGGTTGGGATAGTAGTCCCACATCGCGTGGTGCTGCGCGCAGCGGTTGTCCCAGAACGCGACCGATCCGGGCCGCCACTGGAAGCGGCACTGAAACTCGGGCTGCTCGAGGTGCTCGAGCAGCATGCCCAGCACCGCGTCGCTCTCGTGCTTGGCGAGCTGCACGATGCGGGTGGTGAAGGTGCGGTTGACGAACAGCGCCTTGCGCCCGCTCAGCGGGTGGGTGCGCACCACGGGGTGCTCGGAGCGCGGATAGATCTTGCCTTCCTCGATCGCGCCCTCGTAACGGCCGCGGTAGACGTACTCGCCGTCGTGCATCGCCGTCATGCCCTCCAGGAAGCGCTGCATCGGCGCCGAGAGCGCGTCCCAGGCCGCGTACATGCTGGCGAACAGCGTGTCGCCGCCGACCGGCGGCACCTCGTGCATGTGCAGGATGGTGCCGAGCGGCGGCTCGGGGTCGCAGGACACGTCCGAGTGCCAGTCCTCACCCGCGACGCGCTTGGACTTGTCGTCGGCGTAGATCTCCATGATTTCCGGGTGGCCTTCGACCAGGCGCGGCCAGGCCGGGTGCAGGTGCAGCTCGCCGAAATTCCGCCCGAGCGCCTTGTGCTGCTCGGGCGTCATCTTCTGGTCGCGGAAGAACAGCACGCAGTTCTCCGCCAGCGCGGACTGCAGCGCCGCCGCCGCGCGCGCATCGAGCGGTTGCGACAGGTCGATGCCGACCACCTCCGCGCCGCAGTGCGGCGTGACCTTCTTCAGCTCGAACTGCTGCATGCTCTCCCCGCGGCGCGTGATCCGAACGAGTTGGATATGATAGCCTGGTCCGGCCCGGCATCAGCGCGCTGCTGCGTAGACCTCGATGCGCTCCTTTGCCTTGCCGATGTTGCGCCGCTTGAGCGCGATGCGGCCCACCTCGCCGGTGCGCCGCAGGTGGGTGCCGCCGCAGGGAACGCGCGCGAATCCGGCCAGCTCCCAGTAGCGGCGCTCGCCGGCGCGGTCGGAGAACGCGCTCGCGATCGGAAGATCCGCGTCGACGATCGCCTGCGCCGCGGCGGCGAGCCGCGGCAGCAGCGGGGCGAGGCTTTCGGGCCAGGCGAAGTCGATGCGCGCCTTGTCGGGCGCGATGTGGGCGCCGATCTTCTCGGCGCCGCGCAGCTCGCGCCGGGCCAGCTCGAGCACGAGCTCGGCGGCGAAGTGCAGGCGCATCAGGCGATAGCGCCGCTGCCAGTCGATTTCCACCCGCACCGGGTCGCCCGCGCGCAGGCCGTGGCCGGCGGGAAGCAGGTAGACGATCGAGCGGCCGTCGCGGCGCGCCTCGAGCACGGGCAGTCCGCCGATCGTCCCGGCATCGCTTTCCTGCCCGCCGCTCAAGGCGTAGAACACCGTCGCGCGCAGCGTGACCGCCGCGCCCGCGACCGAGTCGACCGTCGTGTCGAGCGCGGTCAGATAGGGATCGTCCCAGAATACCTTGTGTGTCACGATCGGTTCGCGCAGCGGCGCGGCAAGACGCCGGATATCATAGGAGATGCAGAAACTTCAGAGGGCGGAGTGACTGACCACGGTTATCCCTGGCTGCGATTCTACGGCCGCGTCCCGGCCACGCTCGTATATCCGCAAGCCACGCTCTACGAGGCGGTGGCGGCCACCGCGCGCCGCCTGCCCGAGGCGATCGCCTGGGACTTCTTCGGCGCGACCTCGAGCTACCGGCGCCTGATCGAGGACATCGACCGCTGCGCGGCGATGCTGGCCGCGCTCGGCCTGGCGCGCGGCGAGCGGCTGCTGATCTCGATGCCGACCTCGCCCCAGGGCGTGATCGCGTTCTATGCCGCCAACAGGCTGGGCGCGGTGCCGGCCCTGATCCATCCGCTGTCGGCCGCGCCGGAGATCGCGCACTATCTCGATGCGAGCGGCGCGCGCATCGCGCTCGCGCTGGACGCTTTCTACGCCAGCCTCGCCGCGGCGCAGCCGAAGCGCGCGCTGGAGAAAATCCTG